>Ga0116202_10001683_pt1 | contig 12948 bp, 16 predicted proteins | sample LakKivw325mmetaG_FD_94479 | JGI IMG/M metagenome (GOLD analysis project Ga0116202, IMG submission 94479) | Anoxic lake water microbial communities from Lake Kivu, Rwanda to study Microbial Dark Matter (Phase II) - Lake Kivu water 325m metaG | ecosystem: Environmental > Aquatic > Freshwater >...
CCTCGCCCCTATCCATTATCTCAGCACAGCTACCAAGCTCGTCTCCCGGCTCCTCATGACTACCACAGAGCAGCGATTTGGCACAGCCAATTGTTGGCGTATCTAGAAGGAGTCCGAGGTGAGAGGCAAGCCCGAAGCGGCGGGGGTGAGCAATCCCCTGCCCATCAACCAGGATAAGGTCAGGGGTGACACTAAGTCGCTCACAGGCAGCCAGGGTTAACGGTGCCTCCCTAAAAGATAAAAGACCAGGGACATAAGGAAAACCAAGCTTCCCGGTTACTACCTTTGTTTCCACTAGCCTCAGCTCGGGATAGCTTAAGATAACCGTTGCCCCAGTAGCCATCCCCTTTTCTTTGTCTACTGATATATCCACGCCAGCGATAAGCCTGGGATTAGCCACCTCATTACGCCGAGAAACCTGTGATGCCAGCCTAAGCTGCAGGTCTAACGCCTGAGCCGGGCTGACCTGCCAACTATGTAAGTTACTTACCTTCATAACCCGATTATAGCGACTAGATAACCCGATGACAACTATAATTCCGAGGTTGTTTTTCAACCTCACTCCCCTTGTCCCCCTCTCCACTCTTTGGAGAGGGGGAAGAGAAGAAAGAGGGACTGACGCCCCTCTTAGACACTCTTAATCAAGTAAGCTCTCACCGAAGAAGGAGGGACTTTAGAGAGGGGCTTCGCCCCTCTCTTACTCTACTCCCCCTTCCCTTTGTAAGGGAAGGGGGTCAGGGGGATGGGTTACTAAATAATCTCATAATTCCAGCCATTGACAGTCAGACAATTATAGCGCATAATAACCTATAAAGAAGGCCGATAAAATTGGTAAAGATTAGATTACGCCGGGTAGGAGCCAAAACAAAGCCGAGTTATCGACTAGTAGTAGCCGATGCCCGAGCCCCCCGCAACGGGGCATTTATTACCATTATTGGTCACTATAATCCCCTAACTGACCCGGAAACGATAGTTGTAGATGGAGAAAAAGCGCTAACCTGGCTCAGGCAAGGGGCTCAACCAACAACCACCGCCGCTAGATTACTAGCTAAAGCCGGGATTATCGAAGAGTCTGAGGCAAGGAAAGATAAAATGAAAGCCGGCATTACCGAAAAACCCAAAGCAAGTAAGAAGAAAACCAAGGCTGGTGTCACCGAAAAACCCAAAGCAAGCAAGGAGAAACCCGAAGCCAGCACCACTGAAGAACCAAAAGCAAGCAAGGAGAAAACATGAAAGAAATAGTTGAATACATCGCCAAATCAATTGTCAATTCACCTGATGATGTGGTAGTCACTGAGGAGACCGACGAACAGGGCATAATGCTCAAGTTGCAGGTCGCTGATGAAGATAAGGGGCGGGTTATTGGCAAGCAGGGTCGCGTCGCTCAAGCCATGCGCACCTTGCTCAGGGTGAGAGCAGCTAAAGAAGGCACCAGGGTTACTCTCGAAATCCTGTGACCATCGCTCAGTAACAGGAATGATATCGCCAGGGCTGGAATTTATCACTATTGGCCAAGTCCTAGCCCCGTGGGGTATTAAGGGTAAGGTAAGGGTTGAGGTAGTAACCGATTTCCCCCAGCGCTTCGCCCCCAGTTCTCAGATTTACATTAACCGAAAGCCGATGACTATTGCCAGCACCCAGTGGCATAAAGGCAAAGCAATAGTCAAGCTAGACACCATTGATAGCATTGAACAGGCGGAAAAGCTCCAGGGGCAAACGATAGAAATACACCATAGCCAGCTTCAGCCTCTGCCTGAAGGGCAATACTACCACTTTCAACTCATCGGGCTGGAGGTATGGACAACTCAGGGGGAACTACTGGGAAAAATTAGCCAAATTCTAACCGCAGAGAGCAATGATAACTACGCAGTCCACGGAGCCAAAGGAGAGATTCTTATTCCAGCCATTGAGGATATAGTAAAGTCGGTTGACCTTGATAACGGGCGGATAACTATTGAAGCTATAGATGGGCTACTGAGCTTAAACCGTTAGCCAGGTTGGCCCCCCGGCTTCCTTTTTCGCCTCCTCTCCACCACCTTAAGGCGGGCAAGGGAGCGTCGCAGTGCTGCCTCAGCCTGGGCTGCATTCACCTCGGGGGGATGTTGTCTAAGTAGCTCCTCAGCCCGGCGCTTTGCCGCCTCAGCTCGAGCTATATCAATCTCCTCAGCCCTCTCAGCAGCATCAGCCAGAACTATAATCCGGTCAGGACGCACCTCAAGAAAGCCCCCGGAAATGGCTAGGGAGAACTCCTCCCCACCCTTCCTCGCCCGCAGCTCACCGGGCTGTAACATGGTCATCAGAGGGGCATGATGGGGCAGGATTCCCAGCTGACCTTCAACCCCGGGAGTAACCACCACATCCACATCCTCGGAGAAAACTACCCCCTCCGCAGTAACAATATCAAGCCTTGTTGTAGCCATTGACCCTAAACCTATACCCGTAAGCTCTTCGCCGCCTCCACAGCATCATCTATAGTCCCTACCATATAAAAGGCTTGCTCTGGCAGGTCATCATGCTTACCATCAAGAATCTCCTTAAAGCCACGCACTGTTTCCCCCACCGACACATACTTCCCCTTCCTGCCAGTAAAAACCTCGGTGACAAACATCGGCTGGGAGAGAAATCTCTGTATCCGACGGGCCCGAGCCACGGTAAGCTTGTCCTCCTCGCTAAGTTCTTCAATGCCAAGTATAGCGATGATATCCTGGAGGTCTTTATAGCGCTGCAATACCTTTTGCACCCCACGAGCTACACTATAGTGTTCTTCACCAACAACAGTGGGGTCAAGGATGCGAGAGGTTGAGGTCAGGGGGTCAACTGCCGGATACAAGCCCTGCTCAGCGATGGACCTCTCCAAGGCAACAACGCCATCAAGATGACCAAAGGTAGTAGCTACTCCGGGGTCAGTATAGTCGTCAGCCGGGACATAGATAGCCTGGAAGGAGGTAATTGAGCCCCGCTTGGTAGAGGTAATCCTCTCCTCCAGTTCACCCACCTCGGTAGCCAGGGTCGGCTGATAGCCCACCGCTGAGGGCATACGACCCAACAGGGCGGATACCTCCATACCAGCTAGAGTATAGCGATAGATATTATCAATAAACAGCAAGACATCCTGCCCCTCAACATCACGGAAATATTCCGCCATAGTCAGTCCAGTTAGTCCCACCCGAAGCCGAACCCCGGGGGGCTCGTTCATCTGCCCGAAGACCATTACCGTCTTGTCAATGACGCCCGATTCCTTCATCGAGTTCCACAGGTCGTTGCCCTCGCGAGACCTCTCGCCGATACCAGCGAAAACGGAAAAGCCTCCGTGCTCAGTGGCAATATTGCGGATAAGCTCCATAATGATAACCGTCTTGCCCACCCCGGCACCGCCATAGGCACCTACCTTGCCTCCCTTGGTAAACGGAGTAATCAGGTCAATCACCTTGAGACCAGTCTCCAGCATCTCAGTGGTTGTCTTCTGCTCCTCAAGCAGGGGTGGAGGACGGTGAACCGGCCAGCGCTCCTTAGCCTCAACCGGACCAAGCTCATCTATGGGCTCCCCCATGATATTGAACAGACGACCCAGGGTGACTTTCCCCACTGGCACCGCCAGAGCTTTACCGGTATCTATAGCTTCTACTCCCCGCCCCAGCCCATCGGTAGGGGCTAAAGCCAGGCATCTGACCCAGTTATTACCGACATGCTCCTGAACTTCAAGCACAATCTTGCCACCATCCATGGGAATCTCAATAGCGTTATAAAGCGCCGGCAACTCATCGGGGGGAAATTCAATATCAACCACCGTGCCAATTACCTGAGCTACTTTTCCCTTGGCCATAATAACCTCCCTATCCAGGTCTTGTAGGAGGGCTAAAACCCATAAATTTGCGATACCTATAATAGGTTACACCGGCTATTTTCTTCGATTCGACCTTTCTTCCATATTCTAGGGAGGTGAGAATCCTCTCCACTTCTTCTCTGGCTAAATTTCTGCCCTTTGATGCCAGCATTTCTACTAGCTCATCCACCTTATAAGCGACACGGGGATTGGAACGAAGAAAATCCACTAGCAAAAGACTTGTCTCGCGGTCGCTTTTCTCGAAATCATTGCTACTAATAGGCATGGGTAAAACCTCCTTCGTTTAAGCTAGAGCCGCGGCTCCGCCGGTAATGTCCAAGAGTTCTTTGGTTATTGACTCCTGCCGTGCTTTATTATACATCAGAGTCAGCTCTTCAATAAGCTCGCTAGCATTATCAGTGGCATTGCGCATTGCCACCTTCCTGGCTGACTGCTCACTGGCAATGGATTCCAGAATAGCATGATATACCTGCATCTCAACAAATCGGGGTAGAAGCCCACCCAATACTGACGTCGGTTCTGGCTCATATATATAGTCTACATTCTGCGCCTGGGGTATCTCTGCCGGTTCAACAGGAAGTATCTGCTGTATAATTGGTCTCTGCACCATAGTGGAAATAAACTGAGCATAAACCAGATAGACCAAGTCAATAATCCCGTTGGTGTAGTCGTCAATAATGATACGGGATATAGGCAGCGTATCCAGCAAGCTAGGTCGGTCGCCAAGCCCGGTAAAATCAGCCCGAATGTCCCGACCATATCGCCTCATAAAATCCCTCCCCTTGCGACCGACGGTAATAAGGGTAACCGATACACTCTGCTCCAGGATAAAGCTGGCTGTCCTGCGGTTCAGGCTGGCATTAAGCCCACCACACAGCCCACGGTCAGGGGTGATATGGACTATGGCGATTTTGGTCACCGGTCGGCGCTGCAACAGCGGATGCAGTGCTTCACCTTCCCTGGGCAAAGCCGCCAGGTCAGCCAGCACCTGGCGAATCTTCTCAGAATAAGGTCGCCCCGCCAGGCTACGCTCCTGAGCCCGCCTCATCTTTGAGGTGGCAATCATCTCCATTGCCCGGGTAATCTTGGCTGTAGATTGAATGCCCCGTATTCGGCGGCGAATCAGGCGAATATTAGCCAATCTCTGACCTCACCCCCTTAGTCCCCCTCTCCTTGGCAAGGAGAGGGGAAACTGGTTTTTGGAAGAAGGGTTTCACCCTTCTTAAACTACCCGTATTTAGTTTTGCCTTGCTCCTTAACTATTCCCTCCCATCGGGAGAGTTTTAGAGAGGCGAAGCCTCTCTAACTATTCCCCCCTTCCCCTTGGCAAGGGGAAGGGGATAGGGTTACTATTAAACAGGGGCGAAGCCCCTTCAATCTTCCCCACCACCCTAATTAGTAGGTCATCCCCTGCTTGAACTCTAAAATTGCCGCTTTTAATTTCTCCTCAGTCTCAGCACTAATCTCTTTTTTGCTAGCAATGGACTGACCTATCTCAGGGTGATTTGCCTCCATAGACCGGTGGAAGTTAGCCTCAAAGGCAGTGACCTTATCCATCGGTATATCATCAAGATAACCGTTGATAGCCACATACAAAATCATAACCTGCTTTTCCAACGGCATCGGGACATACTGAGGTTGCTTTAAGATTTCAGTGATTCGCTGACCACGCTCAAGCTGGGCTCTGGTTGACTTATCCAGCTCACTAGTGCCAAATTGAGCAAAGGCAGCCAGCTCCCGGTATTGAGCCAGCTCCAGTCTCAGTCTGCCTGCCACCTGTTTCATCGCCTTGGTCTGGGCGGCGCTGCCAACCCGAGATACTGATAAACCTACGTTCAGCGCTGGCCTGATACCGGCATTAAATAGGTCGGTTTCTAGATAAATCTGACCATCAGTAATAGAGATAACATTAGTCGGGATATAGGCAGCTACATCACCAGCCTGCGTTTCGATGATAGGCAGAGCACTAAGAGAGCCACCGCCATATTCAGGGGCATACTTAGCTGCTCGCTCAAGCAAGCGACTGTGGAGATAGAAAACATCACCGGGGTAAGCCTCTCGGCCTGGGGGGCGGCGCAGCAACAGGGAAAGCTGCCGATACGCCCAGCCATGCTTGGAAAGGTCGTCGTAGACAACCAGAGCATCCCTTCCCCCCTCCATGAACTCCTCACCCATAGCGCAGCCGGCATAAGGAGCAAGATATTGCATGGCAACCGAGTCGGAGGCATTAGCCACTACCACTATGGTATGCTCCATAGCCCCATGAGCCTCTAGAGTGGCGACTACTCGTGCCACCTTGGAGGTTTTCTGACCAATGGCGACATAGATACAGGTTAAGTCGCCACCCTTTTGGTTGATAATGGTATCAAGGGCAATAGCCGTCTTGCCCGTTGACCGGTCACCGATAATAAGCTCTCTCTGCCCCCGACCTATAGGAATCATACTATCTATAGCCTTGATACCGGTTTGCACCGGGGTATCCACCGGCTTACGTAAGGTAACATTGGGAGCCACCCGCTCCACGGGTCGGGTCTTATCAGTCTTTATCAGACCCTTGCCATCCAGGGGTTGACCGAGGGAATCAACTACCCTGCCGATAAGCGCTTCGCCCACTGGCACCTCGGCAATCCGCCCAGTGCACCGTACCTCGTCCCCTTCCTTAATGCTGGTGTAATCGCCGAGGACAACAGCGGCAACACTATCCTCTTCCAGGTTCAGGGTAATCCCCATGACCTCATGGGGAAATTGAAGTAGCTCATTATACTCGGCGGCGGCTAGACCGTGAATCCGGGCAATACCATCGCCAATCTCAATCACGGTGCCAACATCGACCATGGTCAACGCTGCACCAAACTGCTCAATCTGCTGCTTGATAACAGAAACAATGTCTTGCCCTCTGGTTGTCACTTGAGCCACCTCCTTACCAGCCTATTCATCTTACCTCCCTACTAGCCAGCGTCTTCTTTAGCACCATCAATTTACTATGGGTACTACCGTCCACCAGCTTGCCACCAATCCTAGCTATAATCCCACCTACCACATTGGGGTCCACCTCTGGCTTGACCACCACCTTCTTGCCGACCACAGCCCCGAGAAGCTGCTCCAACCTCTGCCTATCTTTACCATCAAGCTCAATGGCGGTAGTAACCTCAGCCTGCTCTATACCGCGATAACTATCCAATAAACGCTGATACTCATCAGCAATATCACCCACCAGGCTCAATCTGCCTCTGGTCACTAATAAATAAACCAGATTCAATGCTACAGGGTTTATATCACCCAGCCACCCAGATAAAAGTCTTGCCTTATCCTCAAAATGAATCTTGGGGTTTTCTAGCAGAGCAATAAATGGAGCATCCTCAGCCAGAGTGGCAATCTTTCTCAGGTCAGACTGCCATCTATCTAACTCATTTCTCTCCAGGGCAATGTTGAACACTGCCTGGGAATAGCGCCTGGCGTAAATCCTTCTTGCCACGATAGCTAACCCTTCTTCAGGGTTTTGCTCTCCTCCAGCACCTTATCAATAATCTGGCGGTGAGCTTTCTTATCCAAAGACCGGTCAATCACCTTCTCCGCCGCCATTATAGTTATGTCGGCAAACTCCTTACGCAACTCATCAATAGCTTCGTCTCGCTCCCTCTGAATCTCAGCCTGTGCCCTAGCAATGAGGGCTTCGGCTTCCTGCTTGGCTTGCTGCTGTGCCCCTTGTCTAATCTCCTCCCCGGTTCGCAGCGCCCGGGCTATCGCTTCCTGCCCCTCTTTAGCCGCAGCCTCAATCCGTTTGGCCGCCTCCTCCTCAGCCCTTCCCGCCTGCTGCTTAATATATTCTGTCCGCTCCATGCTTTCCTTAATCTTCCTAGAGCGCTCATCCAGCATCCTCATAATTGGCTTATAGGCAACGAGATACAAAAGCCCAAAAAGAACGATAAAATTTATAATCTGTGCCAGCAGCACTGGCATATTTATACCGAGATTTGCCAGCCCTCCCATTTTCACCCCCTGACCTGAATTGACTAAGGCATACTAATGCCAAAAAGCATCGCCGCAACTACTGACCCAATAAGAAATGTTGCGCCCAAAATTACTATTGAAAGGAAAATCGCTATAGATAGAGGTATACCATCTTGTCCCATGATTTCTCTCCTTTTATCCCTACTGTACAATCATAGCCAGAATTATGGCTATAATCAGGGCATAAATGCCGATAGCCTCAGCAAAGGCAGTAACCAGAATCATGTTGGTCATTATCGGACCACTTGCCTCAGGGTTGCGGGCTATTCCCTGTAACGCCGAATAGCCGATAAGTCCGATAGCCAAAGCTGGTCCCAATAACCCCAGACTACCTACCAATCCTACCGCCAACAATTTCATTACTTCTGGTTCCATTTTTCCCCCCCTTTCTTAATTTATGTTAAGTTGCCTCGGCTCCATGATGAGCGACAGCAACGGTAAGGAATACCAGAGTTAAGCCACCAAAGATGAGAGCCTGAACAAAGCCAACCAGTAACTCCAGCCCGTAAAAGGGCAAGGCAAATATCCAGGGAATGAGGAATATCGATATCAAAAGCAATATCTCGCCAGCGGTCATATTGCCAAAAAGACGGAAGGTAAAGCTAACAATACGCACCAGTTCGCTCAGCGCTTCTAAAAAACCAACAAAAATATTGATGACCCCGGTGATTAACCCGCCCAAGCCAGCCCGAAGCCTGCCTCTAAATATCTGACCCACACTCCGGAAAAACGGACCAACATTAATGAACTTGCCCAGGTAACGAATGCCCCCTCCCCGTCTTAAGCCAAAGAACTCAACGAAGACAAAGGACATAAGAGCCAGCGCCAGAGGCATATTAATATCGGTGTTGGCACCCCGCAGTAGATGCATCTCGCCCTCGGCTGTTTCCACGGTTATTGAACCAAACCCGGGAAGTAAGCTCAGCCAGGCATTAAAGGCAACAAAGAGAAAAATAGTCGCCACCACCGGGAAGAAGCGGCGCCCATTTTCCTCTCCGGCAACACTCTGGCAGAAGTTATATAGCCAGCCAAGGAAAGCTTCAAACAGGCTTTGCAATCTGGAGGGGATGAGCTTCATCCGACGGCTAATGGCGTAGGAAAATCCCACCAGGAAGATAATAGTAAGCCAGGCACCGATAATGCTATTAGTAATGGGAAAGCCAAACAGATGGAAGACCACCTCAGGAGGAAGCTTGGGGGCGGGGCGGGGGCCAGCCAGCCAGGCAGGCAACCCCAAATCACCAAGCATGCTCTTACCCAAGGGACCAATAACAAAACCGGCTACAAAGAGAACAACAAAGACAAGCAAAACCCCAATTATGATAGGAAAGGAACAACCCAGGCAGCCCCGCTTAGGCACTAGCTATTCTCCTTGTCTTGCTTGCTACGCAGCAGAGGTAAAAGCATCTGATAAACGCCATAGAAAGCAACAATTATGCCTAATAGTAAACCAACAATCACTAAAATAGGCTCAGTATTAAACTTGCTATCAGCCCAGAGTCCGGCAAATACACCCAAGGCAATTGAACCGCCGATGAAAAAACCGACACCAGTTAACCTTAAAGCTGCAGCCAACCTGCTCATGCCGTCAGCAGCATATCAAATCTACTCCCTATGGTCAAGCTCGCTTTTGGTCACTAAAGAGCCCTAGACCTTTCAGCTCTAGGGCTCTTTATTCTCAAACCCTCAGACTAGCTATTTCCGACTAAAAAACCGAGAAAAGTCCCCATCAAAGGTCTCTAAGAAATTATGCATATCCAACACCTCATCCGCCGTCAGCCTACCCGCATTCTTAAATTTATTTACTTCCGCCCCAGTAAGGTCAGTAATAACCTCAGGCGCCCTTCCTTCCTTAATTACTGCTGCCACTAAATACTGGGTATGGCAAGTTGAACAAAACACCTTCAAAAACCACAAATCTTCCTGACGACCCAGAACACTAACATTAGCTGACTCATAACACTGCCCGCAAACACCACACTTCATTAAGGTCATCACTCGCTTAATAACATTTTCCTTCATCAATGGGCTCCTGAATCTGCCTAAGGTGGGGAAAGTGGGGCTCAGGATTTACGCTTATCAAAGTCTTCTAAATCAAGGGTGTTGATGAAATCATAGAAAGCGGACATCTTTTTTAGCTCTTCCTCACTGACCTTCCCACTGCCAGCGGCACCGGTTTCACTCTCTTGAGGAATAGGTTTGCCCGTTTCCTTGTCTAATAAGATGCCGGCTTTATCTAAAACTGCCTCATCGGCATAGATAGGCACGCCTACCCTTACCGCCAGCGCCAGGGCATCGCTGGGACGAGAGTCGACTTCCATTTGCTTCCCATCTACATTAAGGATAATCTTGGCATAAAAGGTATCGTTTTTGAGGTCACTGACAATGATAGAGTTAATAGTCGCCCCCAGGGCATCAATGACCGAGCGCAGTAAGTCGTGAGTTAATGGTCTTGGCACGGTAACATCCTGAAGTTTCACTGCTATGGCATCTGCTTCCGCAGGACCAATCCAGATAGGTAGATAGCGGTCTGCCGTCTTTTCTTTCAGAATCACCACCCGTTGATAGTTCATCAGACTGACCCTGATACTATCAATAGTCATCTCTATCATAGTCACACCTCCTCTATTTCTCGCCAGCATTTCAATTTTACTCTACATATCCCCTACTGTCAACCTTAAAATTGCGGGGTTTACTTAAGCATTTAGACAAACGCCTCATTATGGTATAATAAACTATAACTACCCAGTAGAAGCTTCAATCAGCCAAGCTAAGAATAGTGAACAAATGTTTCATTTAGTCCCCTAGCCCTGATTAAAGGATAACTGCAAGGAGGTATAGGTATGCGCCAGGGTCAAAAGGACATCGTCTGGTTTAATGAGGTAACCAAGAAGGATGTACCCACTGTCGGCGGCAAGGGAGCCAATCTCGGCGAAATGACTAATGCTAACATACCTGTCCCCCCAGGCTTCATTGTAACCGCAGACGCCTATTTTGACTTCCTAGAAAAGTCAAAACTTACCGATAAAATTCACCACCGGCTACAGCCACTAGACCCCGGCGATAGCAAACAGCTTCAACAGGTAGCTGCCCAGATTAAGCAGCTAATTCTAGACACTGCTATGCCACTGAAGTTAGCCAAAGAGATTGAACAGGCCTACATCAAGATGGGCAGAGGTTTGGTTGCTGTGCGCTCCTCGGCTACTGCTGAAGACCTGCCCGAGGCTTCCTTTGCCGGTCAGCAACGCACCTTCCTCAATGTGCAGGGAGAAAAGGAGGTGGTGGCCGCCGTCCAGGGGTGCTGGGCATCCCTCTTTGAACCACGGGCTATCTTCTACAGGCACCAGCAGGGTTTCGACCACTTCAAGGTTGGTATCGCTGTACCGGTACAAAAAATGGTTCAATCTCAAGCCTCAGGGGTAATGTTTACTATAGAACCGGTAACCAGTGACAACAGCAAGATTGTTATTGAGGCTGTCTATGGGCTGGGTGAGGCTATCGTCTCGGGAGAGGTAACCCCCGACCTGTACATCATAGATAAAGAGGGGTTGAAAATTAGCACTAAGAAAGTAGCTAAACAAGAGACGCAGCTAATTAGGAATCCGGCCGCCGTTCAGGGAGAGGCTAATATTTGGGTGCCAATCGCACCAGCAGAGCAAAACCAGCCAAAGTTAACCGATGACGACATAATCAGCCTAGCCAAGCTGGGAAAACAGCTTGAGGACTGGTATCAATTCCCCCAGGATATTGAGTGGGCAAAAGATGAAAAGAAAATCTTTATCGTTCAAACTCGCCCGGTAACCACCATCAAGGAGGTGACTGAGGTTATACCTGAAATCAAAGCCCCGGTGCTTCTCACCGGAGCTCCCGCCAGTCCAGGCATGGCTTCAGGACCGGTGAAAATAGTCCCCGAGCCGTCACAAATAGACAAGGTAAAAACGGGCAATATCCTGGTCGCCGAAATGACCACCCCCGACTTTGTGCCGGCGATGAAACGAGCCGCAGCTATCGTGACCGACCGCGGCGGTAGAACTGCCCATGCCGCTATTGTCAGTCGAGAGCTGGGTATTCCCTGCGTTGTCGGCACTGAGCAGGCAACAACTACCCTGACCGATGGGCAAATAATCACTGTAGACGGCTCGCGGGGTAAGGTGTATCAGGGCAAAATAGCCAAGGAAAAAATGACTGTAGTTACCAATATTCTCAGGGAAGAGATTAAGACCAAGACCAAGGTCTATGTAAATCTGGCTCAACCTGAGCTGGCTGAAGCCGTGGCTGCCCGTAATGTTGATGGCGTCGGCTTACTCCGCGCCGAGTTCATGATTGCCCAGATTGGTGAGCACCCCCGGTATATGATTAGCCAGAACCGGGGACGAGAATTTGTGGACAAACTGGCAAAAGGCATTGAAACCTTCGCCACGGCGTTTAACCCCCGCCCGGTAGTTTACCGAACTACCGATTTCAAGACCAATGAATATAGAGAGCTCACCGGTGGGCAGGAATACGAGGAGATTGAGGAGAACCCCATGCTCGGCTACAGGGGAGCTTCACGCTATATCCACGACCTTGACATGTTTAAACTAGAACTAGAAGCCATAAAAAGGGTGAGACGGAAGTACAAAAATCTATGGGTGATGATTCCCTTCGTCAGGACGGTGGAGGAACTGGCTAGAACCAAGGAAATTTTGGAATCTGAGGGACTAAAGCGCTCTGATGACTTCAAGCTGTGGATGATGGTTGAGGTACCGTCTAACATCTTCCTTATGGAGAAGTTTCTTGAAGTCGGCATTGATGGCATATCCATCGGCTCAAATGACCTGACCCAGCTTATCCTGGGAATTGACCGGGATAGCGGGAAACTGGCTAAAGAGTTTGATGAGCGAAACGAGGCGGTACTTGTTGCTCTGGAGAGAGCAATCAAAGTATCCAAGGCTATGGGTGTCACTTCCTCTATCTGCGGGCAGGCACCCTCGGTCTACCCCGAGCTTACTGAAAAGCTGGTAGAATGGGGTATTACTTCGGTTTCAGTAAGCCCGGATATGATTGGCACCACCAGAGAGACAATCGCTAAGGCAGAAGCAAGATTACAAGGC
>Ga0116202_10001684_pt1 | contig 12941 bp, 6 predicted proteins | sample LakKivw325mmetaG_FD_94479 | JGI IMG/M metagenome (GOLD analysis project Ga0116202, IMG submission 94479) | Anoxic lake water microbial communities from Lake Kivu, Rwanda to study Microbial Dark Matter (Phase II) - Lake Kivu water 325m metaG | ecosystem: Environmental > Aquatic > Freshwater >...
AGGGAGAGTGGTGGAGAATATAATGAAGCCAATGCTAAATGGGAAAGTGGCTATCAAGCTTGGGTATCTGCCACTGGTGGTGGACAAGCACAGGCTCAGGCACTGGCTGGTGTAACACAATATAAGGCATTAACCCAAGACGAAATACTTGCTGTTGTAAATAATCTTCTTGGAAGTGGTTCCATAGCTCAGCAACAGGCTGTTCTTGCTTATATTGAGGCAGCTTATGGTGTTCCACCAGAGGAAGCATATCAGGCTGTTTCAGAAGTTGTTAGAAGGGTTACTGATGTCTCGACTACGAAAGCTTTTTCTGCTCCTATATCATTATTCAAGGATAGGCAGGATTTACAAAGTCAAATTACATATGCATGGAATATTGTGCAGCAGAATTATCCAGATGTTGCTGCCCAAGCTGTGGAAAAGGTCATGGGTGAAGGGAATGTAGACCCAGATACTGTTGCATCAAGGAATTTAGCAGCAGCGATTGAGATTCAGGGTGGTTCTATAGTTATAGACTCGTCATTTATTCCTCGCACACCATATAGATATGAAGCATATGGACATACAGAACCACCACTACCACCTTCAGCAATAGCAACATCAGTGCAATATCCAATATTAACATTAACTCCAAACAAACCGCCACCTGATACTGCGTTGGCAGTTTTTATGTCAAATCCCTTATTCACACGGAATGAAGGTATAATAACTATAGATAAAGATAGTCTTACTGCCATGCAAGACAAACTCGATGCTAATAAGGCAGAGATACTTTCTGGTATAGAAGCTCCTCTGAATGGACTTGGTGGGGCTTCCATGATAGATATAAATTATCATTTTCGTGGTGTTGGTGCTGGTATTCAACGAAATGCAGCTCCAACGACTGCTGCCACACCAGCAGCAGACTCATGGGAAGGTCAAGCTTTTAACAGTCTTATGTATCTTGGTAATGAAGCAATAGAAAATGGTCAGACTACAGGGTATGTTACTCTTAGTGAACCTGAAATAATAAAGTTCTTTGATATAGCACAGAGTTATCCAGCTATAGCAAATCATGTATCTGCCACTGACCTTCTTGATATAGTCCGAACAATGCCAAGGGATAATATTCAACTTGTGAATGATGTTGGCAGTAGAGTTCTTATGTGGCAATATGGAGCCAATGATGTTGCTATTTCTCATGCCTTGACTGTTAATAATCAGAATATTGGTGATATTCTTGATACCGCATATTCGCAGAGTGTTACTTCTGATATGATGAAATATATTGTGCGAGGCGGTGGACAGATGGTGGGTGCTGGTTATTTATATGGTCAATCTCTTAATTCACTTGCATTAGCAAAACAAAGAAGAGAAGGGACAATCCCAACAGATGTCACCAAGACAGTTGGTTTTAAGTTAGGAATGGAGAAGGAATTGGGTTTCTGGCTACCAAAGGTAATGTCTGATGCTCTTGGAAATAAGGATATACTCAATTTCTTCCCAAGAGATTTTGGTGTATCTTATAGAGGAAAGCCTTCACCTATAGCTAGTGTTGCACCAGAACCAGAAAATCGATTTACAAGGACTTTCTCTGGGTATGAGCCAATCACATTCAAGAAACCAGGATGGTAATATAATGGCAAATACACCAACATATCCGACTACTTATCAGAAGGCAATTCAGCAAAGCCAGATTATTCCACAAACTGCACCTGCACAAACCAATAGTGATTGGTATAACAGGATGGTAGCCAGACTTACTGGGCAAATTCTAAATCCTCCAGCACTTAATGAACCTGAAAATATTGCACAAACATTCAAACTGCCAGAAGAAACTGAAGGTCAAGCACCTACTGGTGGAGGATGGTTTCAACCATCTAAATGGGTTAGCACTGGGATAGAGACTCTTCTTAAACCATTTGCATGGGCTAATGACCATCTGGAAAAGCCGTGGGCTGCTCTTATGCTTCTTGCTGGCGAGCGTTTAACTCCAGGGGTTCAAGGAATGGAGAAGGCTCTCGCATTAAGAAAACCAGGTGATAGTTTTATTGATACAATTACAACTGCATATAGTAATTCGGATTTGTCTGGATGGAGAAAATTCCTTCTTGAGAGCACAATGCCTCTATGGTGGGTATTTCCGACAGGAGGAATAGCAAAAGTTATGGGAGTTACTGCTGATGCTTTGAAGGAGATTGGAGTAACTGGAAAGCTATTAAGTAAATTTGTAAACAATCCAGTAGTGAAAAGTATAACAGCAGAAAGTGTGTTTTCCAAAACGATAAATGCTCCAACAAGGATAATGGATACAATGTTGGACTTAAAAGGTGCTTATGCTACTGTTGGAAAGGATGAGATATCGGTTCTACAAGATGTATTGAAGGGAAGGGTTGATGCATCATATCTTGCTGATATAAAAGCCTCACTAAAACCTGGTCTTCAAAGATATGAGGCAATGAATGTGGCACTAACAGATGCATTTGCTAGAAATGAAATTGGAAGGCAGATGCCACGACTAATCAAAGAATATCAACAAGGAGTTACCTCCTTTGAAGATATTTCAACATGGCTTGGTGGAGTTACCAAACAAGCAATAGCTCAGAATGCTGGTGTTAAAGTTCCTGGAGTTGTAAGAAGTATGGCTTCTGATGCTTATGCCTTCTGGAGGGCTGGTGTTCTAACAACTCCCTGGTATGTTATGCAGAACTATTGGGAAGACTTTTTCCGAACAATGATGTCCACATTCGAACCTTTCAGATTTGCTGGTTTTGAGACTGCATTCCCACTGGGCAAGGTTCATATTCCTTATCTTAAGAATATGTGGACGGCAATTAGAGGTTATCCTATGCCATCTGCAATGAAAGACGCTGCATTATCTTTTTCAGCACGGGCTGAAGGTTATACATCCGTAACTGTCCTTAGAAAGGCTGCTGAGGAAAATATTGCTTTGAAAAATGCAGCTCTGGCTAAAGCAACAACTGAGGCTGAGAAAAAGGCTATTACTGCTCAGATAACTAAATGGCGAGATATTCTTGATAATGCTCCAGATATATCGGTTACTGGAGGAGTTAGTCTTACACCAACAGAAGCAGTTTCAGGAGTGGAAGCAATCCCAACAAAAGAACATCCTTTTACAAGATGGTCAACCTTAATGGAGAGGGCTGGACTTAATGTTTTTGATACAGCAACTAAGCAAATAATCAGGGCTACCAAAGGTGAAGAGGCAGCAAAAGCATTTGAAAAGTTATCAGCAACAAAAAGACTTCATATTTCAAATATAACAAGAGGAATTTTAAATACTCCTAGAGCACTTGCTGGTATGGCTGATTATGGAGCAATAACCAGGGTTTGGGCTTTTGCTTATGAGAAACAACTTGGAGCACTTGAAAAGATTGGTTCTCTACCAAATAGGACAGCCTTTCTTGATAAAGTGTTGCCTCTTGGAGTTCAATCTGAATTGAAGAATGCTGGATATACTGACCTTCAGATTGCTACATTAAGGGCAAAACTTCTTAATGTTAAAAGCGAAAGAGATTTAAAAAATATATTTGCAGATTATCTTGAGAATCCTCTTCCTAGCATAGGGAAACGACCTGATGATTCTATAATTCCGACAGAGATTTGGAATCAACACGCTGGTGTCCTGCAAAAGGCTATATTGGATGGTGATAAAGAAAAATCTCTTTCGATTTTACAGAATATGATGGATGATGGATATTTGTATCAACTTAATATGCATAAGACTGTGGAACCTTGGATAAAGGAGACAGTAATGGCAAATTCTAAACTTTTAAGCAAGAGTGATAATGACTTTATCAAACAAGCTGTTGGATTGGTTGATAATATAACAGCATCAAATAAAAAATTGGAAAGACTGCGTATAAAAACCTTTGGAAAGGAATTTATAGAGAAACAAAAAGCTACAAGAGGATTATATGATGCTATGATTGAGGATAGGCGGGCTGAAGCCAATGTTCTATCATATCTTATTGTTAATCAATTAAGAGGTATGAAAAAGATGTCCAAATCTGCTGCTGTATTAAAAGTAACAAGAAGATGGAGTGAAGTAAATAATGAAACTGCTATACTTAAAGATTCTGTCCTGAAGTTGACTTGGGATATGCAAGATAAGATTAAAGAACTTCACGGAGCAGCAATAACCGACCTTCCAATTATAAGAATAGGAAATGAAGTTCCAAACGGAGAGGAAATATTAAAACAATGGAAGAAAGGTTATGATGCAATATTGAAACTAGACCCTAGAGCAGTAAGGGGCATATCCAGAAACGAAGTAAATATCAGCAGACTGTGGAGCAATGAGAGATTATTTGTCTCTGAAGTATGGGAGGATGCAATAAAGACTCTGGCTTCTGAAAATAACCTCCTTCATGCTTTGCCTAAATTTAGTCAAACTGGTTGGTGGAATACATATAAGGCTAATGTAAATAAGACATTGAAAAGGGAAGTCATGAAATTACTAAAGAAAGGAACTGTAGCTGAAGAGGTTAATGCTAAGGGTGCCAAACTTCTACAAGTTCAGGATAGTGCCTTGAAAGAGTTCCAGAATTTAAGCACAGAATTGGCATCTGAATGGAAGATGCACATGAATGCTGCCGATTATGCCACACAATTTGCTGGTAGTGTCATGGGTAATTATGCAGTAACAACAAATCTTGACCAATTTATGAATCATATTGTTCCATTCTGGTATTTTCCAAGCAGGTCAATAAAGTTTTACACAAAGACATTTATACAGAAACCTTATACTTTAGCATTTCTTACGAGATATATGAATCAGGCTAAAGAAGGTTTTGGTTCTCAGATGACACCAGAATCCCTTGTTGGATATTTTCCGATAAGTATTGGAGACCAAACATATTTCATAAATCCTTTCAGACCATGGATGGGCTATCAGATGCTCGGATATGAACCAATGGCTGGGCTTGGGCAACCAATAGTTCAGCAAGTGTTTCAGGCTTCAAATATGCTTGGAATAGGTATAGCTCCACAATATACTATGGCTCTTGAAACTATAAATAAACTAACCAGTCAAGATGGTGTTTATTTAACGAGAGGAGAACCAATGCCTTTATTCCCGCAAGAAAGATGGCTTCAAGATGCCATAGGTGCAGCCTCTGGTAATTATGCAGCAATGCCTGAACAGGTAGCCTTTTCACAAAATGTTGACGGTATGCCTGATTGGGAAAAAAGGAATCTTGAAAAGGAATTGGCTCGCTGGATTGGAAGAAATCCTGATATTGCTGCTCAGAATGGTTGGGCATACCCAAGAGATATTCTTGCTGTCAAGGATAGTAATACCCAGGCAGCTAGTGTGGTAAAACAACAGATAAGGCGTATGAGTGGTTATGGTCTTGTGTCTGTAATAGCTCCAATTTATAGCAGAAGAAATTCCGAGGAACTTATCATGCAGAAGGACAGGCTGCAAGCCATTAAGGATATTCTTACTCAAAATGGGATAAATGCCGATGCTGCGATTGAAAGAGCTAATAAAATTGGTTTTTCCCCAATGATGTATCTTAACCGTCAACAAAGAAGAGAAATATATGATGCTCATCCAGAATGGAAACCATGGGAAGGATTGACAAGGGTAGGAATAAATCCGCAAGAAAGAAATATTGAAACTCAGACAGAACAGTTCTATACTGATATGGACAGTGTAAGGAATCAACTCGGTGCCAGATTATCTGTTGCTGATGATGCTTTTATTGATGGTAGTATGACTGGCTATCAATGGAGGCAAGTATATCAAGAGGTGCAAGTCCAGAATGCTGCTATATGGAAATTCCTTATTGGTGATGGATTATCACCAGACCAAACAAGGAATCCTGGTATTCTTCCACTTGCAGCAGTAACACCTGCTAGAAGTGAATGGTATAGAATCAAATATGCAAAAGCTATCCCTCCAATCCATCCAGAAGATTATGCCTTGGATTATTATTATAGTATTCAGCCACAAATAGACCCAATAACTGGGACATATGACTATGACAGTTATTTCAATCAGAGGGATACATTCTTTAATTCACTTTCTGGTCGTCCTGAAATACAAAAATATATTCTTGATGATAAATTAAGAAGCAGATATGCAAGCCCCGTGGAGGAAATATTCAGACAGGATAGTCAGATTATGGAGCCATACTTCGCTGCGAGAAGAGATTATGAAAAGGCTCATCCTGAATATGAACAACTTCTCAAACAAGCAGAAATGACACAAGACCCAGTGCAACTTCAGATTATACGTCAGCAACTTAATGCTCATGAGAATGCTATCAGTGATATACGCAACAGAATAAGAATGTCTGATGCAAGAATAGAAGCTGCATTATACAAGTGGGGATATGTATCAACTTTTGTTAATCCACAAACACCACAGATTCTCGGAGTTCCAGCTTGACAACAGCAACAATGTTGTTGTAATATAAAAGGAGGTCGATATGGCAGAAGAGTCTAAACAACAAGTCGAACCAGGAAAGTCTCCAGCTGGTTCTAACCAACCCTCTGGCGAAAAGCCAAAGGCTGGTTCCCAGACCGACATAATTGCCCTCAGCAAAGCCCTTGACAAAGCTCGTAAGGAGAACAGGGAATTGAGAGAGCAATTATCCGAGAAGGGGGATGGTGAGACTCCCAAAAGTGGTCTCTTTGGCAATGAAACTGAAGAGTTTCAGAGAGAACTTGGTAAGCTAAAGGGATATATTAAACAGAGGGATTTGGACATTCATCAACTCAATCTGCAGAATAAGGCTCTCAAAGTTTCTCATGAATATGGTATTCCATTAGAAGCTTTGGAGGGTGAGGAAAATCCAGAGGCGAAAGTTCTGGAAATCCTTGCTCAGGCAGCAGTGGAAGAAGCCGAAGCTAAGGCAAAGGCAAAGGAAGAAGGTGCGGTTGAGGAAGGAAGTAAGCCTATTTACGAGGTTGGCGTTGTTCCACCTGTCGGAAAAACACCTATTTCAGGTATGAGTAGAGAAGAGTTCAAAAAGTATGCTGAAGATTTGGAGCACAAATATAACATTTCACATTGAGGACAATTAAGCAATGGCTGTAAACTATTTAGGCACTCAAGGTCTAACCGATGAAATGAAGACTTTCTACGACAGGCAACTGTTGGAGAGAGCACAGCCTAACTTAGTTCATGCTCGTTATGGGGTAGAGAAGACTGTTCCTCGAAGTGGTGGGAAAAGCATCGAAGTTAGAAAAATGCTCCAGATTCCTGCGAGCATTTCTGCTGCTTCGACTGGAAGCAACTACGGTGCCCTACTGTTTGAGGGAAGTGCGGGTGGGGCTGTAGTTGCTACCTTTGTAAAGGTAACTGCTACTCTTGCCCAATACGGTCAGTGGTCTCAGATTACTGATTTGGTAGAAACCCAAAGTTTCGACCCAGTAATTAACGAGTTTGCCGTGAACTACGGTCAGACTATGGGTATTGCCCTTGATGAGGTTGTCAGAGCTGCTCTAGTTGCTGGAACTAATCTTCAGTATGCTGGTGCTGCAACAGACAAGTCCAGCATCTATGCTACTACTGGGAATATGATTAGTCTGGCAGAGTTCCGTGAGGCAGTAAATACCCTCAAGAAGAAGGACATCCCTCCAGTGGTTGATGGCAAATATATTGCTATCATCCATCCCGACACAACCAGAGATTTGTTTGCTGCCAGTGAGCTTACCCAGATATTCAGGGAAGCTTATGACCGTGGTGGAGCAAATCCGATGGTAACTGGTGTTCTTGGCGATTATATGGGTATTCGCTTCGTAGAAACTACTAGAGCTTATACCGAAGCAGGTGGAAGTCCTGCTGCAGGTAGTGTCTGTGCAAGTCCTGTCTATTCCACACTTGTCATAGGAGCAAATGCTTATATGACAGTGAAGTTGGAGTCTCAGAATGCACAACTTATTGTTCACCCTCGTGGTGGGCATTTGTCTGACCCTCTAGAGCAATACAGCACTGTCGGTTGGAAGGCTGCCATTTGTGCTAAGATACTTGACGAAAATGCCCTGGTTCGAATCCTTCATGCCACCAGTGGTGGCGGAACCTGGACATCTGAGTGATGATATAATCACTTGAGTTTAGCATATTGGAAAGGACGGTAAGAAGATAAGTCCACAAAAGTGCAGGTTACTTCAAAAAACCAGACCTGCACTATTTTATTAAGGAGGAAAAATGACCGAAGGTAAGAAACTTACAAAGAGACAGAGAGTTGAAAGGGGATTACCACCTGAAGAAGAACTCCCAAAAGGAAGTATTGTAGGTGGTGCTGTAAAGAATAAAATCCCATGGTCTCCAGCAGACCTAGCAAAGTTCAAAAGAGTCAAGATACTTCCAGAAGAAACTATTTCCATAACCTGGCAAGGCATTTGTTTCCAAATTTTCGAAGGAGTTCCTTGTGAGCTTCCTGAGCCACACGCAAATATATATGAGGAATATATAAGACAAAAGCATACAAGGAATATTGGAGTTATTCGCACAAGCCAGGGTGATGTCAAAATATTAGGGTATGGAAGTCTTGAACGTCCGTAAAGCTTAAACATCTATGAAGATTGTTGCTTGCGTAATTGCAAAGGGGAATGAGAAGACTCTTCCCCAATGCATAAAATCCATTAAGAAATCTGGATGTGATTTATTAAATATCACTCTTAATGGGGAAAATTGTTCCGAAGAATTAGTAAGAGATTCCTGTGTTAAAGCAAAACTATCATTAAATCTATCTTGGTTCAACTGGATTGATGATTTTGCTGCCTGCAGAAATTATAATCTAAAGCAGATACCGACTGGATATGATTGGTTCATTTGGGTTGATAGTGATGATATAATCAAAGGAAATATCAGGAAAGAGATAGAATCCCTCAAGCCAGAAGTTGATGTTGTATGGCTCCCTTATCTCTATGCCTTCGATGAGTTCAAGAATCCAACAAATATATTCTATAGAGAGAGAATAATCAAGACTGGGTTACTTGATGTTAAATGGTATGGAATAATCCATGAGACACTTATCAATATTCAGAATCATAAAGGAATAAAGCTAGATAGCATCATAATTGAACATCATCATGGCGAAGGTGGAACACGTTCTGGAAGAAACTTTCCGCTAATAGAAAAAATGATTAAGGAGAATCCAGAAGATATTAGGTCATTTATATTCATGGCTCATCAGAACCTAGCAGAAGATAAATATGCTGAAGCAATTAAATGGTATGAAAAATTTATATCTTCTGTTGATGGAAGCATACCAGAGAAATGGCAAGCTCTTTGTTATGCTTCTGGGTCATATAGAATGCTTGGTGAACTAGAAAAAGCAGAACAATTAGCTATTGAGGCTATTAGATTATTTCCAGATTGGCAAGACCCTTATGTAGAGTTGGCTAGGATAAACTACATGAAAAATGATGTGGATAAAACACTTTATTGGGGAGAACAAGCTCTTGTTAAGGGAAGGGGTTCTGAACTTCTGTTCCATAATCCTCTTGAATTATCACACGGCTTATTTACCATTCTGGCTGCTGCTTATTCCCAAGTTGGAGCCTTAGGTAAGGCTTCCGAATTTGCCAAGAAAGCAGTTAAGATAAGACCAGATGAATCAACAACCGAATTATCTAAAAGAATAAATGAGTTAATCATCAGGGAAGATGTCTTACATGGTCTGAAAGCTCTGTCAGTAAATCTTCTTGGTCATGGGGAGACAGAGAAACTCAGAAAGGTTATTGACATAATTCCTTGGTGGGTTAGTGAACAGGTTCCAGATGATTATTCTGCATTAGTTAATGGTATAATGAAGAATACACAAGTGCTGAATAATTATAAGACATTTTATACTGACCATTGGGATGGCTATATGAAAGATAAGAAGAAATCCTTATTGAATATGCCGAGATTCAAATGGACTCTGGATAGACTTAATGGGAAGAAATTGAAAGTTCTTGAAATTGGTTGTTGCTGCGGTGAGTTCAGTTCATTACTTGCAGATTCTGGACATATTGTAACAGCAATAGATTCTAATCCCAAGAGTATAGAGAGGGCTAAAAAGTTAGATAAAAGGGTGAATTTTGAATGCATCATGTTCGAGAATTTTAAATCAAAACGACATTTCGATGTGGTGATAGCACATGAGGTTCTGGAACATGTGCCTGACCCGCAGAGATTTTTGGATAAAATGTTGAAACTTGGTGATAAGGTAATAATTTCCACACCCCTTCCTATCCGTGGAAATACCAAAGAAGAACGGAATCATCCTACAACCCATGGGATTGTTGAGCACAGAAGAGTTTTCACCCCAAGTGATTTGGAATTGATGATGATGAAGAAACCTGGAAGGTGTTTAGAAAATATGCTTATCGTTCCATGCCTTGCGGATGTTAATAATATAGTAACTGAAATAGGACATAGGAATAATATAAATAAATTTTATAAATTCTTCATCGGGCAAGGTTTTGAGCAATGGAATCCCCATACTGCACTTATGGTTGGAACTGGCGGAAGTGAGTTTGCTGCTATGTTTCTTACAGAGGAACTTGCTAATAAAAATAATCTTGTATTTATGTATATAAATGATTCAGGTGCTTATAATGGGGTTATTTACAGACCATTCAAATCATTTTCACCAAATAATCCCTGCAATGTTCTGGTATCTTCCAGAATTCCACAAGTATTCAATGAACAGGTTCAAGCAGACATTAAGTTATTGTGGGCACATGATATTCATCTTGGTTCTGCTTTTACTCCTGAAATAGCAGAAAAGATAAATGGAATACTCGTGCTTAGTAAATGGCAAGCTAACTATTTTAAGAAATGTTATGAATGTCTCAAAGATGCCGAGGTTGTTGACATGGTTGGGAATAAGGCTGACTTTGTTGATGACGGTGCCCCTCATCCTACATTTGAAGGGAAATGCAGCAAACCTCCAAAATTGTTCATAATCGGAAATGGAATAAAGGAACTTGATTATGACCAGACCAGGAAGGTTAAAGGGAACTTCATCTGGACTAGCTCTCCAAATAGAGGGTTGCTGGAAATCCTCATGATGTGGAAGGATATTAAGAAAATAATTCCTGAAGCCACATTGGATATTTACTATGGATGGAATTTCTTTGATATTGGTGGTGGAAATAGATACTATCCAGAATTGAAAAGTAGGATAAAGTCTTTATTAGACCAACCTGGAGTAAACTGGAAAGGTAGGGTGGGATTTTATGAATTGAAGAAAGCATGGGAAAAAGCAGAATACTGGTTATATCCTCCAGGTAACGAAGTGAGCAGAAACATAACACATTCTGATAACTTCCCAGAAACATTTTGTATTACAGCACTTGAAGCACAAGCAAGTAGGACACTGATGATTTATAGAAGAAATGGTGCTCTTGGGGAGACTGCCAGCGATAGAGGACTTGCAATACCATTGCATTATAACAAGGATGATATTCTCCAAATGATTCACATGGCTTTGGTGATGAATAAGAAGGAGTTACTAGACAGAGGACAGGAATGGGTAAAGAACCATACCTGGGCTAACGTTGCAGAACGCCTAGAAAAAGTAATTGACTGTCTGGAACATAGCTGATACAATGACAATATGGATAAACTTGAAATTCATAAGCTTGTTGCAGATACTCTCGGCGAACCAAACAATCCTCTAGGTGGCTCATTACAACAAGCAGATTATGATGCAGCATATAGAGAAGCAAAGCTTCACGTTCAACGAAACTATCTTATAGCCACAACCCAACCTCTAGCCATAACAGGAACTACGGTTTATTCTATTCCTACTGGATTTGCTTATATAAGCGATGTGCTTGATGAGAATTGGAAAAGCATACGTGATGACTTGGAGACAGATAAAGTCCAGACAATAAGAGTAATTGGTGGTAAATTGAGGTTTGGGTCTGTTCCAGCAGGGGCTACTTATAATGTCGTAGGTCAGCAATTCATAACCATAGATGATGATAATGTGCCTGAACCTTTAATATCTAGCTATATAATTGCGAAAATGAGGGCTATATTATCTTATAGGTATGTTGCTGAAGCTATTGGTGGAACAACTGTAACCGAAGCAGTAGAAAGCCAAAGCATATCCTCACAAAGACCTGCCAAAGATTGGAGATATATTCTTCAGTCAGCATTGACTGATGTTACAAGATTGGAGGGATATTTATTTGTTCATAGAAGCCCAGATTCATTGAGAGTGCCCTAATGAAAGTAAACATTTCAGGTTATGATTATCAATTAGCTGCTGGCGAAAAAATAGACAGACAGCCTATACTTGAATTTCCTGCTCAATACCGAACAACAGGTCAACAAAGAAGAGAAGACAGAAGCCTCATATCCAGTTGGTGGCAGGAAGATTTTAGTGAGGGATTTGGTTGTAATAAGATTGTCAGCATGAGCAGTGATAGACAAATGGCTTCGTTCTGGGATAGTGAGGTTGATACAATAAACCCAGGACAGGTTGTCCTTCCAGCACAAAGGCTCCAGGCAACTTATGATATAAATGCCACGAATTGGGGCGGTATAGGGGCATCAAAATATTTCCCTGCAGATTATGTATTTGAATACCATGGAACAATTTATTCATTTAAATGCACTACTTCAGAATCTCTTATGGCTTATCTGGACGTAGATGCTTCGGGTAATGCAAATTGGAAATATTTCTATTATGGAGGCGCTAAGTATGGACTGCCAGCAGGCAACATATCAAATCTTCATCTCAGTAAAAACATGGTCAGAATAAATGGAGACCCTTGTTTTGTTAGAGGTTGTGTTTGTGGAGATATACCCTACTGGGTTAATAATATCAAACTTGTGCCAACACCAGTGGCGTGGTATAGCAGGGGCATCTCTTCAAATGTTCCTGATGGATGGTGGAGAGTAGATATTTTTGGGGCAATGAAGAACAAGAGCGAAATATGGTGGACTTCTGTAACATCTCCAGTTTTATTAAATAGATTAAATG
>Ga0116202_10001685_pt1 | contig 12940 bp, 10 predicted proteins | sample LakKivw325mmetaG_FD_94479 | JGI IMG/M metagenome (GOLD analysis project Ga0116202, IMG submission 94479) | Anoxic lake water microbial communities from Lake Kivu, Rwanda to study Microbial Dark Matter (Phase II) - Lake Kivu water 325m metaG | ecosystem: Environmental > Aquatic > Freshwater >...
ATCGTTTCCACCCAGGCGATCATGCCGACCGCAGGGAGGCATAATCCCTGGAGAATGGCAAGGCAGGCTGTTGATCGTTTCCACCCAGGCGATCATGCCGACCGCAGGGAGGCATAATCCCTGGAGAATGGCAAGGCAGGCTGTTGATCGTTTCCACCCAGGCGATCATGCCGACCAACCTTTCAGAATAAAACTTCCTTAATACTTGGAAATCAGTAGAATTATTTATATATTTTCCTGATTTGCCGGGCTGATTATGAAAACGATCAGAGCTTTTTGGTTACTCATATTGCCGTTCCTGTTCATGAACGGGTGTTCGGATGAGTATTTCACAGCTTGTGAAGATGCTGTCGCCACAGAAATTAGAATTTCTGATAAAGACGTAATACTGGATTATGCTCGTTTATCCGTGGAGAGCGGTTGGGCCAACTGGATAACGGACTTTAAGGTACCTAATGTATGCGGAGGATCAACCGTTTTTTTTGAGGTGGAAACTTATATCAAGGCAGATGCCCAGCTCTATTTCAATCTCTATGTCGAGAACAAGGTCGTCAGACTGAATCAAAAGATTGTGTCCAGGCATGGTACGAAATGGTGTGTTAATTATGGGACCTTTACCTATGAACCTAAAAATCCGGGCAAGTCAACCAATGTTTATTGCTACTTTAAATTCAGGCTTCCGGCCGGAGCGGATGGGGGTGGTGATTTCGACTATCTCAAGCAGAACTTCAAATCCTACAGTATCACGTTTAGTTATTTAAAGCTATTGGAGTAATCATCATCCAAATGTTTAAAGTAGTGATCAATATTCTGGTTGCCGCAACGCTGATCCTTGCTCCTTGCTGCAATCTGGTCAATTTTGAATATACGGGTGAGGATTGCGGAACCACCGTGGAACAGACTGATTCGATTTCCTTTACCCGTGAAAATTTCCCATCCAATCCGGCCTACGGGACCGTGGCGGAGATGGCCACTGTTGGTCTCCGGCTGATTGCTTCAGACTTTTGTGCAAAAGATCCTGTCAGCGCTGATTTTCTTCTCCGGCTTGATCCGGATACGTTGCCTGTTTATATAGCTGTCCTTGTCCTTTCCGACGAAGACATGCTGGAAATCCCGGTAAGCTGGGAAACAGACGATTATACTGATTTTTACTCAGGACACCTCGACAGTGTTTTTACGAAAAGAAATCCGGGTGAAAGTTTCGTCGTCATGATCGAGATGATTTTTCAGGATCAGGGGGATTACATACCCAATATCGAACTGGCCAGGAAATGGCTCATCCGATCGGAAATACGGGCAACCTATCAGAAAAAAATTCAATAATCCTCACCGTTCACTGGAGAACAGAACGGACAAAGATTTAGAATCCCACCTCAACGTATCGGATATTGGTCCTTTTATCGGTATAGCATATGAGCACGCGACCGTCAGATGACTCGATGATCGCGGGATAACTGTATTCTCCTTCTTTCCGGTCCTCAAGGACCAGGATCTCTTTCCAGTGAATGCCATCCGCCGAGGAAGCCAGGCTCAACTTGTTCCGGCCGTTATACCAATCCGGTCCCATTTGCAGCGGGTTATAAACAAGGAGAAAATTGCCGCCGGACAGGGTGATCCCGTCGATCCCGGAATTGGGGTTGGGCAGGGGAAGGGGGGTCAGTGGCTGCCAGGTCTGGCCGGAATCATCGGACAGGGAGCTGACCACCACATTCTGCTTGCTCCGGCAAAGGATCTGATAGCATTTTGCAGAATGCTGCAGGATAGTGGGTTGGATCACTTCGAATGAAGTCCCCGATTCGACGGGAATCATTTTCCAGGTTCCGGTACTCATGTCGAAGAGTTCCATGTGAACACTCCAGCGGGAATCAGTTTCCACGCTCGAGGGACATAAAAGCCTGTTCTCGGGGAGCTCGACCGGTTTGTTCTTGACCGGTCCCAGGAAACCCTCGGGCAAACTGACCGGATCACCCCAGGTTCTTCCCTCATCAGGAGATATTTTCATCATCCCAAACCACTCCCTGGGATTCCTGCCCACTTTATAGAAAAGGTAAACCAACCCTGATTTGGAACGGAAGAGAACCGGGTTCCAGCAGGGATAAATCTCAGATTCACTGATTTTTCCATCAGCCAGGCAAACCGGTTCAGACCAACCGCCCGGAGTCTCATACACCCCCCAAATCCTTACATCCAGAGAACCTTCATGAGTACCGCCAAAAAAAGCAACCAGAATCCTGCCATTCCCGAGCTCGACCAACGTGGAGGCATGGCATTGCTGAAAGGGAGGATCGTTTAGGATCTTTTCCTCACTGATGACCTTCTGGCCAAATGAAACCTCAGTCCCCAACAGTGTGAAAATGGCAATAAGGGCAATCCTCTGCTTTACAGGTACGATCATAATCCGCTAAGATGTATCACAAATATACAAATCACGAATCACGAGTCACGATTCACGAGTCACGAATCACGAGTCACGAGTCACGAGTCACGAGTCACGAGTCACGAATCACGAGTCACGATTCACGAGTCACGAATCACGAGTCACGAATCACGAGTCACCAGTCACCAGTCACCAGCCACCAGTCACCTGTCCTAAATATCCTGTTACGGAATCGCTGACACCATTAACATATTTTTAGTTTTCATTTGTAGCAAACTGTCAGTGGTGATCGTCATACTATTGAAAATAACTCGAAACGAACCATGAAGATTAAAATCAAACTGATTCTATTACTATGGCTGTTCAGTTTATGCCTGGGTTTTACCCAGCAGCAGGAGCAACCGAAAAAAAGCTATTCCGCCACGCGTCTGGCGCAGCAGGCTCCCGTTATTGACGGTAGCCTGGATGATCCGGCCTGGCTGAATGTTCCCAGGGGAGGGCAATTTGTCCAATACGAACCGGTAGAAAATGTGCCGCCTTCCGAGCAGACGGAATTTGCCGTTGTCTATGACGAAAATAACCTCTATGTGGGAATCTGGGCCTGGGATTCTCAACCCGACAGCATTTCCCGCAGGATGACCCGCCGGGATGAGATTGAAGGTGACATCGTTGGCTTTGACGTGGATAGCTATTATGACCACCGCACGGCATTTGGATTCTGGGTGTCAGCCAGCGGGGTCAAAATGGACCGGGTAGTGACCGAGAACGGTATGTATGAGGACGAGACCTGGGACCCGATCTGGTATGTGGAAACTCAGATCACAGACAAGGGATGGACGGCTGAAATCCGGATTCCTTTGAGCCAGCTCCGTTTCGGAAATAAAACGGAACAGATCTGGGGATTCGATGTCATGAGAAATATCTTCCGCAAGGAAGAAACGTCCCTGTGGCAGCCCATTGCCAGGAATGCACCCGGTTTGGTAAGCTTTTACGGTGAACTGACAGGCATCACCAATATCAAGCCTAAAAAACAGTTGGATATCACTCCTTTTGCCGTGACCGGTGTCAAAACCTTTGAGAAGGTTGAAGGCAATCCTTTTGCCACCGGCAGGGACTTCCGCCTGAACGGCGGGGTGGATGCCAAAATCGGTGTCACCAATAATTTCACCCTGGATTTATCCCTGAACCCGGATTTTGGACAAGTTGAAGCGGACCCTTCGCTGGTCAACCTGACGGCTTACGAAACTTTTTTCATGGAAAAGAGGCCTTTTTTCATCGAGGGCAAAGGTATCCTCACGATGCCGCTCATGTTAGGAGACGGTGACCTGGCAGATGAGAACCTGTTTTACTCGCGGAGAATCGGCAGAAGGCCCCATGGAAATCCCATGCTGGAGGCGGGCGAATATGCTGACGAAAAAGAGTTCACTTCGATCCTGGGTGCAGCCAAGCTAACTGGTAAAACGGATAATGGCTGGTCATTCGGCCTGATGGAAAGCGTGACGCAAAAGGAAACGGCTGAGATTGATTCCCTGGGGACCAGGAGTTACCAGACCATGGAGCCCTTGTCGAATTATTTGGTTGCCAGCCTCCGGAAGGATTTGAATGAAGGGAATACGGTGATCACAGGCCTGGTGACGGCAACAAACCGCGATCTGACAGACACGGGTTTGGAATATCTCCATAAATCCGCCTATACCGGATGTTTCTCATTTGAACAGTATTTCAAAAACAAGACCTATCTGTTGTCTGTAAAGACCTATTTCAGTGATGTCAACGGTACTCCGGAAGCCATAACACGGACACAGGTGTCATCGACCCATTATTACCAGCGTGAAGACCGGCTGAGATACCTCCTGGATACTACCCGGACCAGCCTGATGGGCAACGGCGGGAGCGTGATCTTCGGTAAACTGGGTAATTCCCCTCTGCAATGGGCATTTTTCCTGAACTGGAAATCCGCTGGCGTGGAGCTGAATGATGTGGGCTATTTACAGTCGGCTGATAACCTGATGTCAATTTTCTGGGCTGGATACCGGATCACAGAACCCTTTTCGATCTTTCGCATGATAAATTTCAACACGAACCATTGGGGAATGTTTGATTTTGCAGGCCAATACCTGGGATATGGAGGCAATATCAACGGATACATGGTATTCAAGAACCTGTGGGAAATGGGGTATGGATTGAACTGGAATACAGCCAGCCTGTCCACCACGCTGCTCAGAGGCGGCCCGGCATTCCGGGAACCGGGAGATCTTCAGCCCTGGTTTCAGCTTGAGACCGACAGCCGCAAGAAATTCAGTATGGAGCTTAACGGATATGGGAGATGGAGCGATGAAGGACACGGCCGTATGGCCGGGGCGCAACTTGAACTGACCTACAAACCGATCAATGCTCTGGCTGTCAGCTTATCACCCGGTTATACCTCCAGTCATTCAAACCTGCAGTATATCCAGAAAACCAGTAATGACGGAGATGATCGCTACATTTTCGGTACCATCGATCAGAATGTCCTGAGCATGTCTCTCAGGATCAACCTCACACTGACTCCCAATTTCACGATCCAGTTTTGGGGTCAACCCTTCCTGGCTTCGGGTCTCTATTCAGACATGAAGTACATTACCGATCCACAGGCAAAAAACTATGCCGACAGGTACCACGTTTTTTCTGCGGACCAGCTGGATTGCCATAAGAGTGAAGGCTATTGCCTGGTTGACGAAAATGTGGACGGAGAATCCGATTATACCATAGGATATCCTGATTTCAACGTCCAGGAGTTCAAATCGAACCTGGTCCTTCGATGGGAATACCGGCCGGGATCCGTTCTGTTTCTGGTTTGGTCACAGGACCGCAGCGGGTTTGATCCCTATGGAGATTTTAATTTCGGGCGGGATTTCGGCAATCTCTATGATATAACACCAACGAATGTCTTTTTAGTTAAATGCTCATACCGTTTCGGGTTATGAAGCGGGAAGAGGCTGACCGCAGGGGCTTCAGACGCGCAAGCTAAAAGGTCCAGCCGATCGTAACCCCTCCTGCTTCCGGCGAGGCCCAGGGCATCATCACAAGATGTTCCCGGGCCTTTGCTTTATGCAATGCCGGTATCAGGTAACCTGCCAGGCCGCCGACCAATGCCCCGGTCATCACATCCGTGGGATAATGCCATCCGGAACGTACCGATAGTATTCCGGAAAAAGTTGACAGGGATAAGGTGGCTGCCCAGATCCAGGGCTTCAGCTTGCTGGCGGGAAAAAGGTCGGAGAATACCTGGGAGAGAAATACGGAATGGTAAAACAGGATGGTGGCATTACCTGAGAAGAAGGACTCGTTGTTGGCCCCACGATCCCGGGTGGTCAAAGGCAGATCTGTGTTGTATGCATAGGGGCGTGGCCTTTCAACCAGTGTTTTTGCCAGAAGCATGGTCCCGATGCTCAGATAAAGGCCTTCAAGGTACATCAGCGAGAGTGTCTTCAGGGATTCCCATTCATGGGTTTTCCCTTTACTGTAAAGCCCGTATGAACCCACTGACAGGCAGGTGATCACAACCGATGCCGGCTCAAAGCTTTCGCGGAGGTCATTCAGCGGGGGTTCCCAATAACGGGTGGCGAACCGGTCAAAAGGATTTACATCCGCAGGATTTAGGAGGGCCAGGTCATTTACCTTCATTTTGGCTTTACGGTTATGGCCGATAACGGCTCCATGGATCAGGGCAGATCCCGATGCAATCAAAACCGCGTCCCGTCCTGAACGCAATTCGTAAGGAAAGTTCACCGCCTGGCTGAATCCCGGCAGGACCAGGGACAGCATAATCAGTGTAATCAGTCCTTTCAGTTTCATAATCGCTTAATCAAAAAAGGGTTCACGCACTTTTCCGTCATGCTGGTCAAACAGCATGCTGATCTGATCCGCAGTGATGCGCGGTGTTGATAGTTCGGGAAGATGATCCCTTTTAAAAAAACCTGTTTCGGAAGTTTCAAGATGATCCTTCATTACCCATTCCATGAAATGGCATTCGATGAAAACCTTGTAAATGTAATATAGCCCGGGGGGATGTCCATGACGGCTTTTATCCATGATACCCAGAAGTCTGGAGGGCTCAACACGTGCCCCGGCCTCTTCACGGGCCTCCTTGACCGCAATTTCTGCGGGCGTGAAACCAACGTCAGCCCAACCACCCGGAAGCGACCAGCAACCGTCGATCTTTTCCCTGACCATGAGGATTTCACCCTGATCATTAAAGACCACAGCCCTTACATCCACTTTGGCTGTCTTATACCCGTCCGACTCAACCAGGATGGCACCCAGATCGGTTACCGGCGTATTACTTAATTCCGATAAAATATCCAGGCTGAGCATTCCTATTTCACGGTACCTTTCCCGGTCAAAGTCATTCCCGGAATAGTGAACCCCGATTTCCGAAAGTGCTTGTATCTGTTTGATTTTGTTGAGTATATCCATCAGAAAAAAACTCTATATTTGTTGCCCTAACGATGAATAAAGGTTGGTAATTTAATTTGTAAATCTATCGGCAATGCCATGAATTTTGGAGGAATTGATGAAAAATTCACCGGGTATTCAACCGCGCCAGTAGTGATCCTGCCTGTTCCGTATGACGCTACAAGCACCTGGATCCGGGGCGCGGACCGCGGACCGGCTGCCATCCTGGAAGCTTCAGCCAACATGGAGCTTTACGATATACAAACCGGAAGCGAGGCCTACCTGAAGGGCATACACACGGCTGATCCGGTCGGCTTGACCGATGATCCCGAAACCATGGTAAATGAAGTGGAGCATTCGGTAATGAACTTTCTGCGCGATGGCAAAATCCCGGTCATCCTGGGTGGCAACCATTCAGTGACCATAGGCGCTGTAAAGGCCTGTTCGGCGGCTTTTAACAACCTGACGGTGCTGCAGCTGGATGCTCATACCGATCTCAGGCCGGAATATGACGGAAGCCCTCTGAATCATGCCTGTACCATGGCCCGGGTAGCCGAAATGGCCCGGATCATCCAGGTCGGGATCCGCTCCATGTGCGTCGAGGAAGTACCCTTCCTGCAAAAGGACAGGATCTTTTATGCTCATGAAATCACCGGACAAACTACCTGGCATGAGAAAGTCAGCACACTGATCACAGGTCCGGTTTACCTGACCGTCGATCTGGATGTCTTCGATCCTTCTGTGCTGCCATCGACCGGAACACCGGAACCGGGAGGCATGACCTACCCCGAAGTATATCAATTCCTGTCGCATGTCATTACCAACCATAGTATTATAGGATTCGATGTGGTTGAACTGTGCCCGAACCCTGCCGAGAAATCTTCGGATTTTCTGGCTTCAAAGCTGATCTATCAATTAATAAGTCTGATAATTAGGTGACTATGAGCAAAAAGAAAGAATGGCTGAAAGAGGTTATCGAGCATATCGATATTACCTCCTTTGATTCCACCCCGATCATCGACTCGATGAGAAAAATGTCTTTCTCCTCGAGGGATACGGCAACCGCTGCCGACATCCTGATGCGGATGGTAAACGATAAGGAGTGCACCATCATGCTGACCCTGGCCGGAAGCACCAGCGCCGGGGGCTGCATGCAGGTTTATGCCGACATGGTCCGGAACAAGATGGTGGACGTGGTTGTTGCCACCGGGGCTTCCATTATCGATATGGACTTCTTTGAAGCTTTGGGTTTCAAGCATTACCGTGGTCGTATGGATATCATTGACAGTCAGCTTAGAAGCTTGTATATAGACCGGATTTATGATACCTTCATCGATGAGATGGAGTTGCAGAACTGCGATATGGCTGTCAAGGCAGTTGCTGATTCGCTGGAAAAGCGTCCTTATTCATCGAGGGAATTTATCCGGGAGCTGGGTAAATTCTTGATCGGACACTCGGTCAAGAAAAACAGCCTGGTCCAGACTGCCTATGAAATGGGTGTTCCGATTTTCTGTCCTGCTTTTTCGGACAGCAGCGCCGGATTCGGACTGGCCAAGCACCAATGGGAAAATCCCGGAGGGCATATTTCCATCGATAGCGTCAAGGACTTCCTGGAATTGACTAAAATCAAGATGGAAGCACCGGCCTCCGGCTTATTCATGATCGGAGGAGGAGTTCCTAAAAACTTTGCACAGGACACGGTGGTTTGTGCCGAAATCCTGGGCAGGGATGTCCCGATGCACAAATATGCCGTCCAGATTACCGTTGCCGATGTACGCGACGGCGCCTGCTCTTCCTCAACCCTGAAGGAGGCCAGCTCCTGGGGGAAGGTCGATACCGTTTACGAACAAATGGTTTACGCTGAGGCAACTACCGTCGTGCCGCTCATTGTCAGCTATGTTTATCATAATGCAGGCTGGAAGGAAAGGCCTGCCAGGAACTGGACCAACCTGTTCAAATAGGAAGAAAAAAGTCCCTCCGCCTCCCGAAGGGCTTTTTGCTATTGGATGCGGAAAACTATCGCATATTCTTGATCCCCTGTTTCCCTGACCTTTCTTGGAACCCGGACCAGAAGGCCCAGGCCAGTTGTTTCGTACCCGACTGATCCCGGGAATCCCAATACGTCAATTTTAGCTTTTTTCTTAGGCGTATAATTCTTTACGGTGAAAAGTTCAGGGAGAGATTCACCCTCCTTCAGGCAGTAAATGATGTAATGGGCCGAGCCGTCCTTTTTCTCGGTATGATAAACCGGGCCTTGATAGAAAGGAGCGGACTTTCTCGTTCCGTAAATCGCTTCGCTGTTAATCTTCATCCAGGCTCCGGTTTCCTCGAGCGACTGATAGGCCCCGTCATCCCAGGTGCCTTCCGGACTGGGCCCGATGTTTAGCAGCAGGTTTCCTCCCTTGGCCACAATATCCGTCAAAAGGTGAACCACCTGACGGCCGCTCATATATTTGGCATTGAACGAGTAGGACCAGCCGCCGCCCAGTATCATGCAGGATTCCCATGGATAGTCAAGCTGCTCTTTGGGAACCCGGTTCTCAGGGGTCAGATAATTCTGATTCGGCCCTTCCACCGCACGGTCGACAACAATCAGTCCAGGTTGCTTCTGGCGTGCTTTGGCTGCCAGCTCGTCCATCCGAATATCCAGGTTTTGCATGCGTATAAAATTGTAATCAGGTGCATGAACATATTCATTGATCTCCTCCTGGGTCCTTTTCCTGACCCAGCCCCCGTCCAGCCAAAGGATATCCATGGGACCGTAATCAGTCATCAGTTCCATGATCTGGTTATGCGTGAATTGAACAAAATTCTCCCAGCGATCGGGGTACTTCTGGATGGAATAGTTGACCATCCTGTCTGGCGTTGCGAAGTTTGGCCACCAAAAAAATTCCGAATGCCAATCGGGTTTGCTGAAATAAGCTCCCGTCCATAATCCCTCAGCCCTGAAAGCCGAGAAAATCTCTTTGGCGACATTGGCTTTTGGGTTTTGATGGAAGGGGGTTTTGGGATCGGTGATCTTATAGTCCGTATACTTGGAATCGAACATGCAGAAACCGTCATGATGCTTGGTGGTGAAAACAACATATTTCATGCCCGCACCCGCAGCAGCTTTGGCCCACTTCCCGGGATTGAACTTCTTGGGATTGAAGGTCGTTTGAAGGTTTTCATATTTGGCTTTGTAATCGGTGTAGTTGTCCATGTTCCTGCGGCACCAGCCCTCGTCTTCCGAACAGATGGACCAGGACTCAACGATTCCCCACTGGCTGTATGGACCCCAATGCATCAGGAGGCCGAACTTGAGGTCCTGCCATTGTTCAAGCTTTTGCTGGACCAGGGGATCTTCAGGAGGGTAATATCTTTGCTGTGGTTCATGCTGGCCGCGCAGACCGGGGGCCAAGATGCCAAGAATGAGGAAGTAAATAAGCTTTTTCATGTCAAAGGTTTTTATTCTACGATAATTTCATCGGCAAATAACCAACATGGATTACCTGCGCCTGAATGACCGGCCGGACAAATTCCGAGGTTTTTGGCCTCTATCCGTACATAACGCGCCTGGACGGGATCAAAACTGAGGAGGAGATCCTGAATCCTTCGCTCGGGATCATTGGTGCTTATAGTGTTGACACTTTTCCCCAGCAGAGAAAATGACTGAATGTCAGGCGAGTAAAAGAACAGTACCTCGGTAGGGAAGAAGATCCAGCTGCCTATGGCCTGCAGGGCGCCTAAAGTAATTTTGCGGATGGATTGAACCGTTCCCAGGTCAATGACGGTTATCAGATCCAGCCCGTTAAACCCTTGCCAGGATCCGTCGGCATAATTAATGCTTCCACGGATACCGTCGACCAGTGCCTCATGACCTCCCCCCGTGTATGAATCAGCATAAGGATTGACATAGGTCACCGGTTTGCCGGAGGCGAGGTGAACCAGGAGCGTTTTCACCGAGGTGTTGGAGATTTTATTTTTATCTGCATAGGCCGCCGCCTTGATTGTGGTTGTCCGGTCTATGACAAACGGAACCGTATAGAGATTACTCTTCACCTCCGGCTCAGAGCCATCAGTCGTATAATGTATCGAAGCTCCCGGGAATTTCGTATCCAGTGTGATTTCAAACTGACCTGTTTCAGGATTTCGCTTGGTGGTCACGGATACATTGGCAAAGCTTTTCGCAAAATTGATCTCCAGGAAGGAATAGCGTTCCAGGTGTCGTGCCAGACGGGTGGTGAAATCGGTATAGTCTTTCAGTGAAGCCGGTGTCCAGCAGACTTCACTCATGGCAGCGAGCCTGGGATAAGCCATATAGTCGGCATGTTCGGATGTTGCCACGTATTCGGTCCATAGATTGGCCTGTGCCCCCAGTATCAACCGGGCCTCTTCCTGGTTTAACGCTTCAGGGACCGGCTCGAAGGAATAAACCTTTTCAAGGGGCACATAACCTCCGATGGCGATCGGTTCCATTTCCGGAGCCCCCTGGTAGTAATCGATGTAGCAATGGGAAGTCGGTGTCATGACCACCTTGTGGCCTGACCGGGCTGATTCTATGCCGCCCTGAACACCCCGCCACGACATGACTGCCGCGTTGGGCGCCAGGCCGCCTTCCAGAATTTCATCCCACCCGATCAGCTTCCTGCCGTTGTCATTTAGAAACCTCTCCATGCGCCGGATAAAATAGCTTTGCAGCTCTTTTTCGTCCTGCAGGCCTTCTGTACGGATCCTTTTCTGGCATGCCGGGCACAGGGTCCACTGGGTTTTATCCGCTTCATCACCTCCTATATGAATATATTCCGAGGGGAAGAGCTCCATAACTTCCCTGAGCACATCCTCCAGGAAGGTAAAGGTTTTATCCTTTCCGGCGCAGAAAATATTGTCACAGGGCCAGATGCCACCGGGCAGGACATACAGCGGCTCTTCCCGGCAGGAGAACTCGGGGTAGGAGGCGAGGGCACCGGTTGCATGGGCAGGCATTTCTATTTCAGGGACGATGGTTATGCACCGGTCGGATGCATATTTGACCAATTCGCGGATCTCATCCTGCGAGTAGAAGCCGCCATAATCTGCAATCTCGCCCGGCTTCTGGGCTTCCCGGTCGTTCCAGTGCCGGTCTTCACGGTTCACGCGCCAGGCTCCGACCTCAGTCAGTTTTGGGTATTTCCTGATTTCCACTCTCCAGCCCTGGTCGTCGGTCAGGTGCAGGTGTAACCTGTTCAGCTTGTGGATAGCCATATGATCCAGAACTTCGCGGACATAGGAAACCGGGAAGAAATGGCGGGATACGTCGAGCAGGAATCCCCGCCAGGCGAACCGGGGTGCGTCCGATATAGTAACCCGGGGGATACTCCAGGCGGTCCCCGTGACGGGCTTTTCGGAATAGATGGCGGGAGGAAGAAGTTGAAAGAGGGTCTGGATACCGTAAAAGATCCCCGCAGTGGAAGAACCCTTGATGGTCACGGTTTGGCCGGAGACGGTGAGGGAATAGCCTTCAGATCCCAGGGAATCCTGGATTGAGGGGTCTATCTCAAGCCTGATCGAACGTCTCGTTTCCCGGCTGCCGATCTCCAGGTCGAATCCTGCCGCTTTCTTTATCCTGCCGGCCAGAAATACAGCATTTGCTGAAAGCAGATCCGGATCTGAAAGGTATATGGAGTACCGGTCCGTTAACCGGATCTGCCCGTTGCCTTGAACCAGGCTTTCCGGCTTGGGAATGATTGAAACCGGGCTCAATTCCCGCATAGTGCAGGCACTCATCAGGCAAAAGATCAAGGATGTGCAGAGGAGAACAGGTCCTATTCTGATTGTCATCTGGAGTTAATTTAATATTCTGATCTTTATATTCCTGAAACTCACCTGATTGCCATGATCCTGGAGAAGGATCGGACCTTCGGTCGCCTCCCCGAAAGCCGGATAGACGCTATACTTGCTTTTCTGGACCAGAGCCCTGAAGATTTGCGTACCCCTCTCATATTCAACGGTCTTTTTACCATTCAGCCAGTGCTCTACCAGGTTTCCTTTGGCCATGATCCGGGCAGTGTTCCATTGACCGGGAGGATTCAGGGCCTTGCCATCCAGCGGTGGAATCAGGTCGTACAAACCGGCACAGGTCCGGTTGCCGCCAACGCCCGCCAAAGC
>Ga0116202_10001688_pt1 | contig 12937 bp, 8 predicted proteins | sample LakKivw325mmetaG_FD_94479 | JGI IMG/M metagenome (GOLD analysis project Ga0116202, IMG submission 94479) | Anoxic lake water microbial communities from Lake Kivu, Rwanda to study Microbial Dark Matter (Phase II) - Lake Kivu water 325m metaG | ecosystem: Environmental > Aquatic > Freshwater >...
GCTCACCGTAAATAACCTCACGGTGCTTATTAACCACATCATCATACTCTACCAGGTGCTTACGCATATCAAAGTGGTAGCCTTCCACCCTGACCTGAGCCGATTCAATGGATTTATTCACCAAGGCATTCTCAATGGGGGTATCCTCGTCCATCCCCGCCCACTCCATAAAGCTTTTGATTCGGTCGCCGCCAAAGCGCTTGACAATATCGTCCTCTAAAGAGACATAGAATCTGGAGCTTCCCGGGTCGCCCTGCCGCCCGGCTCTACCCCGGAGCTGGTTATCAATTCGCCTCGCCTCGTGGCGCTCGGTGCCGACAATGTGAAGCCCGCCAAGCTGAACCACCTTTTCATGCGCTTGCTGCCACTCCTTTTCGTCTCTGCCTTCAGGGTTTCCACCAAGTATAATATCAACACCGCGCCCCGCCATGTTAGTGGCGACGGTCACTGCCCCTGGCTTCCCCGCCTGAGCGACAATATACGCCTCCTTCTCATGATGCTTGGCATTAAGCACCTCATGGGGGATGCCCCTCTTGGTCAACAGGTCGCTCAGATATTCTGAATTCTCAATAGATACCGTGCCCACCAGCACCGGTCTTTCTTGCTGATGAAGCTGCTCAATCTCACACACCACTGCCTTAAATTTAGCCTTCTCATCCTTGTAAATCTGGTCGGGGAAGTTCTGGCGAATCATCAGCTTATGGGTGGGAATCATCACCACCTCAAGCTTGTATATCTTGTGGAACTCCTCAGCCTCGGTGACGGCGGTGCCGGTCATACCAGCCAGCTTTTGATACATGCGGAAGTAGTTCTGGATGGTAATGGTGGCAAAGGTGCGGCTTTCCCGCCGAACATTCAAGTGTTCCTTCGCTTCTATTGCTTGATGCAATCCATCTGAGTAGCGACGTCCATGCATCAGCCTGCCGGTAAACTCATCAACAATAACAATTCCTGGCTTTCCATCCTCAACTGGATTTATTACATATTCGCGGTTTTGGTGGTAAAGCGAATGGGCGGTCATTGAATGACGGAAGACCGCAAGGATGTCGTTGCGTCTCTTGGCTTCTTCAATTGTTAATTGCCTAGTCTCCTCCTCTCGTCCACCAAAGAGGTCGTCTACTTTCATGCCAACGGCCCTGGCGAGCCTCTCCTGTCCACGCGCCGTCGCCCTGACAGTATGCTCCTTCTCAAATGCGATATAGTCGTACTGCTCCTCCAGCGCGGTAGTTTCAGCCACCTCCTCCTGCGTCAGCGGCTCGTGCGTTAAGACCTTGAACTTCAAGCGACTAACGACGTCGTTAATGGCCTTATACAGCTGTCCAGCGTCCTCAGCCTGACCGCTGATAATAAGCGGGGTTCTGGCTTCGTCAATAAGGAGATAGTCCACCTCATCAACGATGGCGTAGTTAAGCGGGCGCTGGACATACTGAGATAGGTCTATAACCATGTTGTCCCGTAGATAATCAAAGCCGAACTCGCTACTGGTGCCGTAGGTGATATCTGCCTCGTAAGCCTGTTTACGGGTTATAGGGCGAAAGTGGCGCCAGCGGCTGTCGCCGGAGTCATAGTCCGGGTCATAGAGGCGGGCGGGAGCATATTCATCTGGCGTCTGCTGAGGGTAGATGCTGGCTACCACTACCCCCAGGGCGTGATATATAGGTCCCATCCAGTAGGGGTCTCTTCTTGCCAGATAGTCATTAACCGTAGCCAGGTGGCAGCCTTTGCCGGTAAGGGAGTTTAGATACAGGGGGAGGGTAGCCACCAGGGTCTTGCCCTCGCCGGTTTTCATCTCAGCGATTTTGCCCTCATGAAGGACAACCCCACCCATAAGCTGGACATCAAAGTGGCGCTGACCAATAGTCCGCTTGGCTGCCTCACGAACGGCGGTAAAAGCCTCAGGCAGAAGCTCATCAAGGGAACTGCCGCTTTTAAGCCGAGCCTTGAACTCGTCAGTCTTGGCACGAAGCTCGGCATCGGTTAGCCTCTCAAATTCAGGCTCTAGCTGGTTTATGGTGGTTACCAGAGGCTGAAGCCGCTTTAGCTCTCTCTCATTGGAATCAACCAGTCCACCCAACCACTTAAACATGGCTCACCCCTGGTCAAACATAGCTCCTATAGATAGTCCGGTATGGATGCGGTGGATAGCTTCACCTAGTAGTGGGGCTATAGGCAAAACGGTAACCTTGTCCAATTTCTTTTCATCGGCGACAGGCACGGTATCAGTAACTACCACCTCCTTCACCGGGCAAGAGGCTATCCTCTGGATAGCCGGACCGGAGAATATCGGGTGGGTGCAGCAGGCATATACCTCTTTTACCCCCCGCTTTTGCAATGCAGAAACAACGCCCACCAGGGAACCGGCAGTATCTATTTCATCATCGACGGTAAGTGCCACTTTGCCCTCCACCTCACCGATGACATTTAGTGTTTCAGCCTGGTCAACATTGCCCACCCGTCTCTTTTCCATAATAGCCAGGGGGGCATCAAGGTTAGCTGCCAGGTCTCTTGCCCGCTTGGTAATGCCGATATCAGTGGCAACTACCACCAAGTCATCAAACTCCCTTTCTTCAAAGTAGCGACTGAACAGGTAAAGTGCAGTCAGTTCGTCAACTGGGATGTTAAAGAAGCCCTGAATCTGGGCAGCATGTAAATCCACAGTCAGCAAACGGTTGGCGCCAGCCACGGTAAGCAGGTCAGCCACCAACCTGGCGGTTATCGGCACCCGGGGCTGGTCTTTCTTATCAGTGCGACCATAGCCATAATAAGGGACTACAGCGGTAATCCGCCCCGCCGAGGCTCTCTTCAGGGCATCAAGCATAATAAGCAGTTCAACCAGATTCTTATTGACTGGTGAGCAAAAGGGCTGAATAACAAAGGTGTCTCTCTGGCGAACGTTCTCCAGAATACGGACAAAGATATTCTCGTTACTGAACTCAAAGGCCTCACACTTACCCAAAGGTATGCCCAGATAGTCAACCACTGCCTCTGCTAGAGCTGGGTGGGCATTACCGGTGAACACCTTTAGCTCATCCATCACTCATTGCCTCCTGTTAAATACGGCTTTCTCTCATTATAGCACTATTATTTATCTACCTCACCCCCTGTATCCCCCTCTCCTTGGTAAGGAGAGGGGGAAGAAATAGAAAGAGGGGGCGTAAGCCCCCTCTTTAAAAAATTCCTCTTCACTAACTAGTTATTTCCTTTATTGTGTGCTTTGTAATATAGTAAACACTTAAAACGAACACGATTGAAGAAAGCACTATGTTGAGTATTAAGCTTAATAGCCTTGGTAAGAAATATCCAATCAACAAACTTGCTATTATCAATACCAATGTTATGACAAGATATTTCCAATTCCACTGCGTGAAGTTCTTGAAAGTAATTATTTTGGGTGGGAAACCTTTTCCTTCAGCCGTTGCGGTGGGCACTTCTATATTTACATCTTTTCTCTTACCCATTAATACACCTCCCAGTATTTATTCCCCCAAGGTATTGTAGCACCAGCTTAATCTTTTCCTCAAGGGTTAATTATTTGGGGTATTTAAGAGGGGCATTAGCCCCTCTTTTAATAAAATATTCCCCCTTCCCTTACTAAGGGAAGGGGGTCGGGGGATGGATTTCCAAAAAATCTCAGTCATCAATACCGGGTACCGGGAAGCGAGAGCACATCTGGCTAACCTCGTCTCTTATCTGTTTCTGAACATTCAGGTCATCAATGTTAGTAATTACCTTTACCATCAGTGAGGCGATGCGCTTCATTTCTTCCCTGCCGAAGCCTCGGCTGGTCACTGCTGGTGTGCCCAGTCTAATGCCTGTGGTTATTCTGGGCGACTGCTGGTCAAAGGGAACGTTGTTGCGGTTAACCACAATGCCTACCGCCCCTAAAGCCTCCTCGGCTTGTTTACCGGTGATGCCAATCTCAGTGAGGTCGACCAAAATGAGGTGGTTATCAGTTCCACCTGAGATTAAGCGCAAACCGAGTCGCTGGAGCTCACTGGCTAAAACCTGGGCGTTATCCAGTACCGCCCGTTGATAGTCAGTGAAGCTGGGTTGCATCGCCTCATAGAAAGCTACCGCCTTGGCAGCAATAGCGTGCATCAGTGGTCCCCCTTGCATCCTAGGAAAAACAGCGTCATCTATTGAAGAAGCTAGCTCTCTCCGAGATAGAATAAACCCACTTCGCGGACCGCGTAGTGTCTTATGAGTAGTTGAAGTTATTACCTCGGCGTAGGGGACAGGAGTGGGATGAAGCCCCACAGCTACCATGCCAGCGATGTGAGCCATATCAACCATTAACTTGGCTCCCACCAGGTCAGCGATGTGCCGGAAGCGCTCAAAATCGATAATCCTGGGGTAAGCACTGGCGCCAGCCACAATCAGCTTAGGCTTATGCTTTAACGCCAGCCTCTCTATCTCCTGATAGTCGATCCTTTCCGTTTCCCGGTTAACACCGTAGAGGATGAAATTATAGGACTTACCGGAAAAGCTCACTTTATCGCCGTGGGTGAGATGACCGCCGTGAGCCAGGCTCATGCCCATGACCGTGTCGCCATATTTCAGCAGGGCATAGTATACTGCCATATTAGACTGAGCGCCACTGTGTGGCTGGACATTGGCATGCTGGGTATGGAATAGCTCCTTTGCCCGCTGGATAGCCAAATCTTCCACTATATCCACATTCTCACAGCCGCCGTAATAGCGTTGCCGGGGATAACCCTCAGCATACTTGTTGGTCAGAAACGAGCCTTCTGCCTCAAGCACCGCCCGGCTGGCATAGTTCTCAGAGGCGATAAGATTTATTGTTTCTTTTTGCCGCTTTGCTTCCAGATATAAGGCATGGCTGATTTCTGGGTCAGTTTGGCTTAGATAGTCCATTTTTCCTCCTGGCTCAAGTCTACAACTGCATCTCTCGAGTGTCAACCAAGGTTGCTAAACGACCTCTTAACGTGTTATCATAATCAAAAGGCAAGCTAATATGTCAGCTCTGAGCGAGCTTTACCAAGAGATTGCGCTTTGCCATCAGTGCGAGATAGCTAAATATCGGAATAGGGTGGTGCCTGGTGAAGGGGCGGAGGACGCCGAAATAATGTTTATTGGCGAGGCACCAGGTTGGCATGAAGACCAGCAGGGGCGCCCTTTTGTCGGACCAGCGGGGAAATATCTGGATGAATTACTGGCTTCTATCGGCTTAAGTCGAAAGCAGGTCTATATTGCCAATGTGATTAAGTGCCGTCCTCAGGGAAACCGTGACCCCCTGCCTACGGAAATTCAAAACTGTCGCCATTGGCTAGAACGCCAGATTGAGATTACTCACCCCAGGATGATTGTCACCCTGGGGCGTTACTCCATGGCGATGTTCTTCCCTGGCAAGAGTATAAGTAGGATTCATGGCACGGCTCAAAAGTGGGATAATGTTATCTACTACGCCATGTATCACCCGGCAGCGGCTCTGCACCAGGCGAGCTTACGCCGTGCCATAGAAGAGGATATGCTCAAGATTCCTTCGCTCCTAGCCCAGGCAGAAAAGATTAAAGAAGAACAGCACCAGCCACAGCAATTAACTATGTTTTAGGTGAAAAATATGCTTAAACCAAGATTAAAGATAGTCCCCCTCGGTGGGCTAAGTGAAATCGGCAAGAACATGATGGTGATAGAATATCAAGATGACATCATCGTCATTGATGCCGGGCTGATGTTCCCCGGTGAGGAAATGCTGGGTATTGACCTGGTAATCCCGGACATCAGCTACCTGCTGGAGAGGCGGGAGAAAATAAGGGGCATAGTTATCACCCATGGTCACGAGGACCATATTGGCGCCCTGCCTTATCTCCTACCTCAGCTTAATGTGCCGGTCTATTCCACCAGGCTTACCCAGGGGCTTATCTCGGTGAAGCTTAAGGAAAGAAAGGCACTGTCAGGGGCTAAACTTAAGGTTATACCCTTTGGCGGTCAGGTGACACTGGGAAGATTCAGGGTTGAGTTCTTCCCGGTTTGCCACAGCATACCTGACTCGGCAGGTCTAATCATATATACCCCGGTTGGCACTATTGTTCATAGCGGAGATTTTAAGCTTGATTATACCCCAGTTGATGGTAAACCAACCGACCTTTCTCGGCTGGCTCAGCTAGGGGCACAAGGGGTACTGCTTCTGCTCTCCGACTCCACTTATGCTGAACTCCTTGGTTACACTCCCTCAGAGAGGCTGGTTGGCGAAACTCTGGACCATGTCATGGCTGAGGCATCGGGAAGGGTAATTGTGACTACCTTCTCATCCCTAGTGTCTCGCATTCAGCAGGTTATTGATTCAGCAGCCAGGCACCAGCGTCGTGTCTTTATTATTGGGCATAGCATGAACGATATAGTCCACATGGCGCTGGAGTGGGGGTATCTGAAGGCTCCCGATGGCATACTAGGCCGGATGGATGAACTCAAAGGCATACCTCGCAATCGGGTGGTCTTACTCACTACCGGAAGCCAGGGGGAACCAACTTCGGCTCTGGTTCGTATCGCCAACCGAGACCATCGTTATGTTCATATCATTCGTGGGGACACGGTGGTTCTATCAGCCACCCCGGTCCCGGGTAATGAATCGCTAATCAACCGGACAGTGGATAGCCTGTTCAAGCAGGGGGCTCAGGTCCTCTATGATAAGGTGGCACAGGTTCATGTCCATGGGCACGGTAGCCAGGAAGAGCTGAAATTGCTACTAAATGTAGTCAGGCCGAGGTTCTTTATTCCCCTCCACGGCGAATATCGCCACTTGAGCCTTCATGCTAAATTAGCCCAGTCTGTGGGTATCCCCAAGGAAAATATCTTCCTGCTGGAAGATGGCGATATCCTCGAGCTTAGCCCACAGGCGGGCAAGAAAACAGGTAAGGTTAGCTCAGGCAATGTGTATGTGGATGGTCTGAGCGTAGGTGATGTTGGCAGCGTAGTTCTCCGTGATAGGAGAATGCTGTCACGGGATGGAATAGTGATGGTAGTTATCACGGTTAACCGGCAAACCGGCAAACTGGTGGGGCGCCCCGATATTGTATCACGGGGTTTTGTTGAGCCGGGGGAGACTAAAGATATGATAGAGGAGAGCCGTGACCTGGTGGCTCGAGCCTTAGACCATAGTGGTGTCCGGCCGGCTGACTGGGGCTTTATCAACGCCAAAGTCAGGGATGTATTGAATAGGTTTTACTATGAGCAGACCAAGCGTCGTCCTATGATTCTCCCTGTTATGGTGAAGGTGTAGCAAGGATTAGCAACCTATCCCCCTGACCCCCTTCCCTTACTAAGGGAAGGGGGAGTGCAAGTAAGAGAGGGGCTTTGCCCCTCTCTAAAATCTCTTCCCCCCTCTCCCTGAAAGGAGAGGGGGATAAAGGGGGTGAGGTTAATAAACAATCTACCAAAAGGTGTAAGGAGTTATATGGCTAAGAAGAAGGCTAATACCAAACACAAGCCTAAAGGCAAGCCGTGGTGGAAGCGGTTTTTCCATTTCATAATACTGCCACCGGTGCGGCGGCTTATACTGGTGGTAATTATCGTAGCCGTGCTATTCTGGCAGTGGTCGACACTGACCTCGTGGGCTGCCGGTGTTAGAGATAGCACTTTAGCCCTGTTTAGCTGGGGGCTAGTGTTACTCGTGATAGCCTTTGGTACTTTGGTTGTGGCGGCATGGCGGTGGGGGGTGCCATTCCTTATCTATCACTGGAACCAGTGGCTTGGCGGTGCCGCCTTTATTCTGGCGGCTTGGGGAATACTGGCTTTTTTCCGGCTGGGGGGTAGGTTCGGTGAGGCTATTATAGGCTCTAATGTTTTTCTTGGTGCCCTTCGGCTACTGGGGTTAGTAGTTATCGGGATTATTTTAGTCGCTCCCGGGGTCTGCCTTCGCCTTATGCTTAAATTTCTTTCCTGGGTAGGCGAGCAGATTAGAAAGCGTCCTGCCCCCACAGCGGTGACCTATGTCCCACCTACCACAATTGAGAAGCCGATATCATCACCGCTAACTATACCTCGGGAACCAATGACCTGGGAGGCTGAAGCCCCGGCGCTTACCCCCACCCCGGCTCAGCAGGAATTGCGGCAGGTAGCCCAGGAGGTATGGAAGAAATATGGCGAATCACCGGCGCTGGTTACTGTTGATGGCTGGCGGTTACCACCCATTGATATTCTGGACAGTATCCCTGAGGTTGAGTTTGGTCAGGCTGATAACCTGCAGCGAGCCAAGCTGATTGAAGACGCTCTAGCCAGCTATGGTGTTGAGGCTAAAGTGGTGCAGATAAATGCTGGCCCTACCGTCACCCAGTTTGGTGTTGAGCCGGGCTGGGACAGGAAGATGAAGGAAATAAAGGAAAGGGATAGGGATGGAAATATTAGGGTCAGGCTGGAAGAGGTATCTAAGACCAGGGTCAAGGTGGAGAGAATTACCTCACTGGCTAATGACCTGGCTCTGGCTCTGGCGGCGCCAAGCATCAGGATTGAAGCCCCGGTGCCGGGTAAATCGGTGGTCGGGATTGAGGTGCCCAATACCATTTCAGGTCTGGTTAGCCTGCGGGGAGTAATAGAAACCAGCGTCTTTCAGAAGACGAAGTCCAGGTCTAAGCTAGCTCTGGCACTGGGGAAAGGTGCGGGGGGCGAGGCGGTAGCTGCTGACCTCTCCAGAATGCCTCACTTGCTTATCGCCGGGGCTACGGGAAGTGGCAAGACTGTTTGCCTGAATGCTATCATCTGCTGCCTGCTACTACACAACTCCCCTAGCGAGGTGCAGCTTATTATGATTGACCCCAAAAGGGTGGAGATGACCCCGTTTAATGGCATACCTCACCTGGCTACCCCGGTCATCGTAGATACCAACAAAGCGCTGAGCATACTGCGCTGGCTTAACCAGGAAATGGACAAGCGGTATCAAGAACTGGCTGCCGCCGGTGCCCGTAACATTGAGGGTTACAATAGAAACAAGCAGGGAGAGGAGAGGCTCCCTTATCTGATACTTATTATTGACGAGCTTGCCGATTTAATGATGGCAGGCTTTGATGAAGTAGAGCATACCCTGTGCCGCTTAGCCCAGCTTGCCCGGGCTACCGGCATTCACCTCATCGTGGCTACCCAGCGCCCGTCGGTGGACGTGGTCACTGGATTGATTAAGGCTAACTTTCCCACCCGTATTAGCTTTGCTGTTACCTCTCAGGTTGATTCACGCACTATCCTTGATATGGGAGGGGCGGAAAAGCTGCTGGGCAGGGGAGATATGCTCTATATGCCTACTGAGGCAGCTAAGCCCAAACGCCTTCAGGGTTGCTATGTCTCTGATGCCGAGACGGAGAGGCTGGTTTATTTCTGGGGCAGTCAGCGGCGGGAGGAGGCAGCCCCGATGAGAATTGAGGAGCTTGCCCCACCCCTAACCGGTGCCAGGAGGGGAGACTTCCCCGAGGACCCGCTTCTGGAGGCTGCCAAGCAACTGGCAAAGGAGTATAAGCACATATCTACCTCTTTCTTACAGCGGAGGTTGCGCATCGGCTATCCCCGCGCCGCCCGTATTATGGAACAGCTTGAGGAGGAGGGGATTAAGAGGGGAGAGGGGGAGTAACGCCCCTGCTACTTTATTAAGAAATATCTGGGCACCCGTTTCATATAATCGGCATACTCCTGCCCGAATTTCTCTACATTCCTTTTCTCTTCCATTAGGATATAATAATGACTGAAGGCGACGTCTAAAACAAAGTAAACCCACAGGATGATATAGATAATTGAGCCCCAGTTCCAGCTCATAACAATCACGCCGAGGCTCATAATCATGCCGGATATGGCATGGGGGTGTCTGGTGACCTTAAAAATACCCCAATCAACAACAGTCTGCTTTTTTTCAGGATGCTCTCTCATTGCAGTGCAGCATAGAGCAAAGACCACGTATCCCAGAATGATAATAGCCAGCCCAATCCAGAACGCCAGATTAATGCTGAAGGTGACAAACCATCCCAATGCGATAAATATAATGAGGCCTATCGTGCTGCCTATCATCCAAGGCTTGCCACCTTCTGGACCGCCCATTCTCTTGGCTTTTAGACCAAAAGCAAGCAGAAAACCGATGATCATGTTTAAGATGGGGAGATAGAACAGGCGGAAATACCAGGCTACTTCCATAGATTTCCCTCCTTGGTTATTTAGTTATTTTTACCGCTATTATACAACTACTTGTCAACCGGGTTTCGCTTTAACCTCTTCATAATCGCATCCATATAAATCTTAGCTAGGTTTTTGCCGTGTTTGGGTATTCGCTCCCGCTTTTTCTTGAGCTTCTTTTCCCGGCGCTCCTGTTTAGTCTCTTTATGTATATCTTCCATAAAGTTTTTAAACCCTATCCCCTTTATCCCCTTCCCCTTACCAAGGGGAAGGGGAGTAATTGTATAAGAGAGGCTTCGCCTCTCTTTAACTCTTCCCCTTCGTTCTCTTTTAGAGGGGAGTGCAGATAAGAGAGGGGCGAAGCCCCTCTCTAGTTCCCCCTCTCCTTACTCAAACCCAAAGGAGAGGGGGTAAAGCGGGTTCCCAGGAAAATCAAAGATTTTTCTGGGTGCTTAAAGGGGGTGAGGTTACCAAATCCTCAGCCAAATTCTTGCGCAACTCAATAATACGGTCGCGGAGTAGTGCCGCCCGCTCAAACTCCAGATTTCTGGCGGCGGTCTTCATCTGTGATTCCAGCTCTTTAATCAGACGGGCGATGTCTTCTTTGGACATAGGGGCGGCAAAATAGGGGGCACGAGTCTCGGCTACCACCCGCACCCGCTCGGTAATATCTTTGATTGCCTTCCTAATTCCCTGGGGGGTAATGCCATGCTCTCTATTGTAGGCTTCCTGAATCTGGCGACGGCGTTGCGTTTCCTTTATTGCTCTGTCCATAGAATTGGTAGTGGTATCGGCATACATAATGACGTGCCCATCTATATGGCGGGCAGCCCGCCCCATAGTCTGGATTAACGCTCCCTCAGACCTCAAGTAGCCTTCCTTATCAGCATCCAGAATCGCCACCAGGCTGACCTCAGGCAGGTCAAGCCCCTCCCGGAGCAAATTTATGCCGACCACTACATCGTAAACTCCAAGGCGGAGGTCGCGCAGTATCTCCACCCTCTCCAGGGTGTTAATCTCAGAGTGAAGATAATGGGTCTTTACCCCCATCTCTATCAGGTAGTCAGCCAGCTCCTCAGCCATCCTCTTGGTCAGGGTGGTTACCAGGCAGCGTTCCCCCTTGTCCACCCTGGTCTTAATCTGCTCAAGGAGGTCATCAATCTGCCCCTTGGTTGGCTTGACCTCAATTGTCGGCTCAAGAAGACCGGTGGGGCGGACTAATTGCTCCACCACCTGCTGGCTGTGCTGATATTCATATTCTGCCGGAGTGGCTGAGGTGTAGATGACCTGATTAATATGCTTCTGGAACTCGTTGAAGTTCAGGGGGCGGTTGTCCAGAGCCGAGGGCAGGCGAAAGCCATACTCTACCAGGGTTTCCTTGCGTGAGCGGTCGCCGTGATACATACCACGAACCTGGGGCAAGGTCATGTGCGATTCATCAATAAACAAAAGGAAGTCATCGGGGAAATAGTCAAGCAGTGTCCACGGTGGGCTTCCCGGGGCACGCCCTGACAGGTGGCGGGAGTAGTTCTCAACGCCGGTGCAAAACCCCGCCTCCTTGAGCATTTCTATATCGTAGTTGGTTCTGGCTTCAAGCCTGGCTGCCTCCAGTAGCTTCCCTTGCTGTTTCAGCTCGCTTAGCCTTTCTTCCAGCTCCTGCTTTATGCTTTCAATAGCCAGCATCAGCTTTTCATGTGAGGTGACAAAGTGCTTGGCGGGATAGATGTCCACCGACTCCAGCTCGGACAGAAGCTCGCCGGTTAGCGGGTCTATCTCTACGATGCGCTCAATCTCGTCGCCAAAGAATTCAATCCGCAGACCTAACTCCTCGTAGGCGGGCTGAATCTCCAGGGTATCGCCGCGAATACGGAACTTGCCCCGGGTAAAGTCAATGTCATTACGTTCATACTGCATATCAACTAGCTGGCGGAGGAGCTTTCCTCTGCGGTAGCTGTCGCCCCGCTTAAGGCTGCAGACAAAGCTATGGTATTCCTCAGGCTCGCCCAAGCCATAGATACACGATACCGAGGCAACAATAATCACGTCGCGACGCTCAAAGAGGGCGCGGGTAGCAGAATGGCGCAATTTATCAATCTCCTCGTTTATATCTGTCTCCTTCTCAATATAGGTATCGGTTTGAGGGACATAGGCTTCCGGCTGATAGTAATCGTAATAGCTGACGAAGTATTCTACGGCGCTAGTGGGGAAGAACTCTTTGAACTCAGTGCATAGCTGGGCGGCTAAAGTCTTGTTATGGCAAATAACCAGGGTTGGTCTTTCCACCCGCTCAATGACATTAGCCATGGTGAATGTCTTACCGCTGCCGGTAACGCCAAGCAATGTCTGGTGCTTAAAGCCCCTGTTCAGCCCCGCCACCAGCCTCTCCACCGCCTGGGGCTGGTCACCGGTCATTTTAAAATCAGAGACTATTTGAAAGTTAGGCATAGCAATCCTACAAATAGTATAGCTTCTAGCGGGCTTTTTATCTACCTCACCCTCTTAAAGCACCCAGAAAAATCTTTGATTTTCCTGGGAACCTGCTTAGTCCCCCTCTCCGTGATTGGGAGATGTATTCTTAGCATGAGGGGGAGGAAAATGAAAAAAAGAGGCTTCGCCTCTCTTCACACTGGAGCCGTTATGAGAGAAGTTTTAGGCAGTATATGCCAAATGCCTTTATCTATCGCCTGAATGCTACCCAGAAGACGGTGAGGGCAACCATCAGGTAGGCGATTATTCTGATGACGAGCAAAAGGGTTGCCAGGGCCTCTTTCAGGTCAAGAAGCGTTAGCAGATGCGTGACGCCGAAGAGCCCGAAGGCTATGCCGATAAA
>Ga0116202_10001691_pt1 | contig 12909 bp, 10 predicted proteins | sample LakKivw325mmetaG_FD_94479 | JGI IMG/M metagenome (GOLD analysis project Ga0116202, IMG submission 94479) | Anoxic lake water microbial communities from Lake Kivu, Rwanda to study Microbial Dark Matter (Phase II) - Lake Kivu water 325m metaG | ecosystem: Environmental > Aquatic > Freshwater >...
CCCCCACCACCCCCACGGCACCTGCCGACGTCAAGATCTCGTGGCGCATGCAGATGCCATTCCCGACCGGCTTCATCATGTACAAGGGCGGCGACACATTTGCCGAGTACGTCGCGGCGATGTCCGGCGGCCGGCTGACCGTGACGAACAATCCTTCCGGCGCAATCGTCGACGGCTTGAAGGAGATGCGCGCGGTGCATGAGGGCGTGCTGGACTGCACGCTGACCGGCTCGCACTACCACACGAGCGAGATCGGCATGGCCGGCGACCTGTTCAACCTGTATCCGGCCGGCCTCAGCCCGCAGGAGTTCTTCGTCTGGTACTACGATGGCGGCGGCGCGGCCCTGCATCAGGAGATGTACGACCGCAAGAGCCTCAAAGTGAAGGCCAACCTGGGCATGTTCACATCTGCCGAGCTGTTCGGCTGGTTCGCCAAGCCGGTCACCAGCATGAACGACTTCAAAGGCATGAAGTTCAGGACAGCCGGCATCTGGGGCGAGATGCTCAACGCAGCCGGTGCGGCGGTCGTCACCATGCCGGGCGGCGAGATCTACGAGTCCATGCAGCGCGGTGTCATCGATGCCTTCGAATACAGTACCCCGAGCGTTGACTGGAGCGCTGGCTTCCATGAGCTGGGCGCCTATGTCCACGGCCCCGGCATCCACGCGCCTGAGTCGGCGTTCGAGATGCTCATCGGCTCCGCCAAGTACAATGCGCTGCCGGCTGACCTGCAGGCCATCGTCAATCACGCCTGCGAGGCGACCACCATCCGCGTATGGTCGATGATCGACTACCAGGATGTGCTCGCCATGAAGAAGCTCACGGACTACGGCACCAAGTTCGTGTACCTCCCCGAGGATGTCCAGAAGTCCATCGTCGTCATCGCCAACAAGAAGTACGACGAACTGGCGAAGGGCGATGAGTTCTTTGCGAAGGTGCTCGCCTCTCAGCGCGACTTCGCAGCCGCGTACCGCGACTTCAAGGCATTCGCGCAGCCCAATCCCTCGCTGATGACCTACAATCCGTAACACCCGACCCCGTGTGAGGGAGGCTTCCCGGTGGGGAGCCTCCCTCACCAGTTCGCTCGCGCCGTATTCAACAGATAGAGGCAGAATCCAGTGAAGAAAGCTCTAGGAGCCATATTCAAGACCGTCGACCTCGCCAGCACGTGGGCAGGCAAAGCTGTCGCCTGGTTCCTCGTCGCGCTGATCGTCGCTCTGACCTTTGACACGTTCATGAGGTATCTGTTCGACAAGCCCACGGTGTGGGCGTTCGATATCTCCTACATGCTGGGCGGCACCATCATGCTCATGGGAATGGCATGGGTAACCACCCGCCGTGAACAGGTGCGCGTCGACATCCTGTATGCGAAGTACCCACCGAAGGTGAAGATGATAGTGGATGCGGTGCTGAACATCTTCCTGTTCTTCCCCCTGTTCTTCATGCTGCTGCAGCGGGCCGTTCCTCGCGCCATCTACGCCTTCACCAACCACGAGTTCTCGGAAGTGGGTTTCTGGCGCCCGATCATGTGGCCGTACCGGTGGATGATCGTCGTTGCGCTCCTGCTGTGGGTTCTCGCAGCGATCGTATGGGTCATCCGCGACCTCCACAAGCTGAGGACAGGAGAGGACCTATGATAGACGCCAGTCCTGAGACCATCACTGTGGTCATGGTCGGTCTTCTCATCGTGCTCATCGGCAGCGGATTCCCTCTGGGTCTCGCTTTGGGGGGAGTGGCGCTCATCGCAGGCCTTCTGTTCTGGAACCAGTCCATCTTCTCGCTGTTCTACGACAGGCTCTTCGGCGTCACGACGAACTACACATTCCTGGCCGTGCCGCTGTTCATCTTCATGGGCATCATGGTCGAGAGGTCGGGGATCTCGAGCGACCTGTTCAGCAGTCTCTACCTCTGGCTGGGCGGCATCAGAGGCGGCCTCGCCGTAGCGACGATCTGGTTCGGAACCATCCTCGCTGCTACGGTCGGCGTAATCGCCGCGTCGGTAACGATGCTGGGACTGATAGCGCTGCCAGCCATGCTGCAGCGGGGATACGCCAAGGAGATATCTACGGGCGCGTGCTGCGCGGGAGGGTCGCTTGGCATCCTCATACCGCCGAGCATCATGCTCATCTTCTACGGCCCAATGGCCAACATATCGGTCGGTAAGCTGTTCATGGCGGCGTTTCCCGCCGGGCTGACGCTGTCGGCGCTCTATACCATCTACATTCTCGTGCGGTGCGCCCTGCGCCCCAGCGAGGCGCCCGTGCTGCCGCCCGAGGAGCGCAACGTACCCATGCAGCGGAAGCTCAAACTCCTCTTCACGGCGTTGCTGCCGCCGGTTGTCCTCGTCCTGGCGGTCCTGGGCAGCATCTTCTTCGGCATCGCCGCACCGACCGAGGCGGCTGCCGTCGGCGCCCTCGCGTCGGCACTCATGGCCGCAGCGTACCGCAAGCTGAATCTCAGGGTGCTCAAGGAAACGTGTTTCACCACCGCAGGCACATTCAGCATGGTCTTCATCGTGGTGGTAGGCGCCACGTTCTTCACGAGCATCTTCCTCGGACTCGGCTGCGGACAGGTCGTCAACAACTTCGTGCTCGCTGCTCCAGGTGGGAAATGGGGCGCGTTCCTCGTCGTGATGTTCCTCGTGTTCATCATGGGGATGTTCATCGACTGGATAGGAATCGTGCTCATCATGATTCCCATCGTGACGCCCATCGCCGGGGCAGTCGGGTTCGACCCGCTCTGGTTCTCGATGATGATCATCGTGAACCTGCAGATGTCATTTCTGAGTCCGCCGTTCGCCTACGCCATCTTCTTCCTCAAGGCGGTCACGAAGCCGGAGATGGGTATCGACACGGGACACATCATCAGAGGGGCCGTGCCGTTCATCGGCATCATCGGCATCGCACTCGTCCTTATGGCCGTGTTCCCCGAGATCATCACGTGGCTGCCGAGCCAGATGATCAAGTAGCGCCTCGCAGAGGGTGGCCGGAAGTCCCGCGCCACCCTCTCCTCTTATCACGGTACCGACCGTCCGGCTGACCGGTTCCTGCTGAGAGAAGAGACGGCGTCCGCCATCCGCAGGGTCTCGCACACATGCTATTATTGGAAGGCACGGTCCGCCATCGGGCATACAACCGGTGACATTGTGTTCGATAGCGGTGTGGCAGCACCCGAGTCGTCGCGCACCGGCGAAAGGACCTTCCATGGCAACGGTCTCCCGGTTGAAGATTGCGATTGCACAGACAGCAAGTGGAGCCGACAAGCGGCACAACATCGAGCGCGCGGTAGCGCTCGTCCGCGAAGCGGCGGACACCGGAGCCGCTGTGGTGGCGCTGCCGGAGACATTCGACTTCCGCGGCGACACGGCGAGACTCCCCGATGTCGCCGAGCCCCTCCCCGGGAGTGCCATCAGCGCGCTGATGGCCGTCGCGCGCGACCTCGGCATATGGGTACTTGCTGGAAGCGTGCATGAGCGCCACCCCGACGGAGGAATGCCGTACAACACGTCCGTGCTCGTCACTCCTGCGGGAGATGCGGCAGCCGTCTACCGCAAGATACACCTGTTCGATATCAGCATCGGCGGCAGGTCGGTGGCGGAATCCGCCCACTACTCTCGCGGCCGCGACGTTGTATGCGCCACCGCCGCCGGAGTGAAAGTCGGCCTGTCCATCTGCTACGACATGCGCTTCCCGGAGTTGTACAGGCGCTTTGCCGATGCCGGGACCGACCTCGTCTTCATTCCGTCATCCTTCACTGCGCCCACCGGGGAAGCTCACTGGGAAGTGCTCGTGCGCGCACGGGCCATCGAGAACCAGTGCTTCGTGGCCGCGCCCGGGCAGGCCGGCATCGGCGCCGGAGGAATCCCGACGTACGGCAACAGCATGATCGTGGATCCGTGGGGACGCGTGCTGGCCCGAGCCTCGGGAGAAGGCGAGCAGGTCATCGCGGCGACGCTCGACTTCGAGGAGATGGCAGCCATAAGGGAACGTTTGCCGGCGCTCCATAATCGGAAGCTGCCGGTGATTCGTTGAAATCATGGGGGACGGCCACTACAATAGGCCTCATGCGCCTCGGGCCGCCACTCAGCCTGGAGCGGAGCAAAAGAGAGGATTATCGCTGACAGATGGAACGGGAATCCCCTTCATTTGAAGAAGCCGTAGCACGCGCCGAGCAGATGAGCCTGGCTGCACGCCAGGCGGCGGAGCAGTCTCGAAGAGCTTCCGACGTGGCTGTCGGCCGGGTTGAATCCATCGGGCGCGAAGCGCGGGCCGCCGCCGAAGAGGCGCAGCGCATGGCCGAAGAGGCCGTGCGAAAAGCCACAGAGACAAGCGAGACATCCAGCAGGCTCGCTCAGGAGACCGTCGCCAGAGCACAGCAGGCAGTTGCATCCGCAGAACAGGCTGTCCGTGGGGCAACCGACGCGTCGGCAGCCAGCTCACGTACCTTTGAAGAAGCCGTCGCCCGGCTTGAGGAACTCGTCAACCAGGCAATCGCCTCTGTCGAAGACTCCATCTCATCGTCGCAGCGCTCCATCGGCAGGATCGAGAAGTCGACCCTGGCAGCCCAGCAGAAGGCTGAGGAAGCCCGCAAGGCCGCTCAGCAGGCGGTCGCGCGTGCCGAGGAGCAAGGGCAGCTTGCCACGAAGGCAGCGGAGGACTCGGTCCGAGCCTCCCGCGAGGCACAGATAACGCTGGATCGCGTCGTTCGCTCAGCCGAGAAGACATCGAAGAATGCCGAGAAGGCGGCCGAGCGCGCGGTGGCCCGGGCCGAGAAGGTGTACCAGGCCGCAGCGGACTCGGCGTCCCTGTCGTCCGCGGCGTTCGAGGAAGCGCGGGCGCGTGCAGAGGAGGCAATCGCGACGGCGGCCGCATCCGCGGAGCAGTCGAGCCGGGTCTTCGAAGCGGCGCTGCGACGCGCCGAAGAGGCCGGCAAGCTGAGCCAGCGCGAGGCGGAGAAGCAGGTTCGAGCCTCGCAAGAGGCCATCGCACGGATCGAGTCGGCAGTCCGCTCCAGCCGAGAGGCAGTCGAGTCGGCCACCAGAGCCTCACAGGAGGCGATGGGCAGGGCGGAGGAAGCGGAACGTGCGTCACGCGAGGCCGTACGTCGAACCGAGGAAGTGACAGCCGCCGCGACCCGGCTGGCTGAGGAAGCCATGAAGTCGTCTGAGGGCGCCATGGGCAGGGCGGACGAGATCGGCCGCGTGGCGGCGGAGGCCGCGACCGAAGCTCAGCAACTGGCTGCGGAGGCTACGAGGCGCTCGGAAGAGATGAGTGCCCAGGCAGTACGCACTGCCGCAGAATCGAAGCAGATAGTCAAGGAGGCGACGGAAGCCTCCGTACGGGCGGCTCGAGACACGGTGGTGGCCGCGGTCAAGGTTCTCAACGAGGCCATCGCCAAGGCCGAAGAGACGACCAAGGCCGCTCGGAAGGCGGCGCGGGCTTCGGTCAAGGTGTTCGAGGAGGCGCTCTCGAGCGCCGAGAAGACGAGCCAGGAGGTTGAGGAGCAACCTCTCGAGTTGCCTTCGAAGCTGTTCGAGGAGGCCATGAGCCGGCTCGAACCCGACGAGTCGAAAGCCAAGCCGCAGCCGCGCGAGGCGCGCCGGGACATCAACTCCCGGCTGCAATTCCTGGCGAAAATGTACGCCACCGACAAGGACAAACCCTTCGACAAGGCCGACCGCCTTGAAGAAGAAGAGTAGAGTTCGCGCTGCTGGCTCCCCGCGTGAGAGATGCCTCAGCGCGTTGTTCATCGGGTACAGGCAGTGTGAAGGAGGGCAGAGTAATGGCCAACGAGGAAGTCACCGCGAAGGCGGCAGCCGGGCGGGCCCCGGCTGATGAGCCCAGGAAGGCGCCGAAGGCTGCGGAGCCGATGATTGATCTCCTTGACGAGACTCAACAGCGAGCCGCGGCGGCCTACGTCGCCTACATCGAGGCCGAGCGCCAACTGGAGCGCGCCTACAAGGACCAGGAAGCACAGGCGGAGAAGGCGTACGGGGAGTCTCTGGACCAGGCTCGCAGAGAGAACCAGGAGGCCCTGGGCCAGGCGCGCAAGTCCTTCGAGCATGCGGTGGCGCAGGCGAAGAAGGCGCTCGACGAGGGTCTGGCCAAGGCGCGTCAGGCGTACGACGAGACAGCGGCCCAGTTGAGGAAGAGCTACGACGACGCCGTGGCGCAGGCCAAGAGAGAGCACGACGAGGCAGCCGCGCAGGCCCTGAAAGCTCGTGACGAGGTTGAGAAGGCAGCGCGCCAGGTGCACAGCGAGGCCATGGCGCACACGTGGACGGTCTTCACCAAGGCACGCAGGTAGAGGCTGACACACAGAGGAATAGAAAGGGAGAGTCCGTACGGACTCTCCCTTCTGTTGCTGGAACTGGACGAGGCGCCTGTTGCGTCGGAGATCAGCTACAGGAGCACGGGAATCTCGTCGAAAGACTCCTCCAGCCGGCGGGCCTGGTAGCCGAGTCCCTTCTTCGCCTTCATCACGGAGATGAGGTCAATGGCCTTGGTGAAGTAGTCGGTTATCTTACGCACGCTGGAGATCTCGGACAGGACAAGAGTCACGTCGACCTGCCGGCTGTCCCTTGGGTAGTCGCCGCTCCGGATGAGCGCGTTGGGCGCGAGGTTCCGCAGGTTGTCTCCCAGTTGCTTGATGGAGTCCATGCTCATCTCTCTCGCGGGAGCGGTCAACAGATAGAGAGCCCTGCCGGCATCGGCGGGGTCGATGGTCATGGACAGCTCGCTGATGGCCTGGTCCATGGCGTGCACGGCCCGACTGGTATCGAACATCTTGTCGCGGAAATCGCGCTTGGGTCCGCAGAACGGCAGCCTGCGCTCGAGAACAGACGAACCCCCGCCGATGACGGTCCACCCGGCGAGCGTCTGGATGATGTCACCGGCATCGAGTGTCTTCGACCCGACGAAGCGTCGATTGGTTTCCTCGCCGGCGCACAACACATTGTAGAAGGGCTCAGCCACGCGGGCGTTGATGGTGCTGAGGTTGTTCTCGGCGGGCGAGTCCTTCTTCACGTAGCGCTGGTTGTCGATGAGAAACACTGCGTCCGCGACCAAGTACGTCGACTTCAGGCACGTAGCGGTGTTGTAGATGGTGCGGGTCTCCGTGGTCTCCTCCTGCCGGAACGGCAGAACGACCACGTCGTAGACAGGCTTGCCTATATAGCGCTCCTTGAGGTGCTTGGTGAGGACACCGATGGAGCCTGACCCGGTACCACCGGCGGCTCCGGCACAAAGGAGAAACGCGTCGGTCTCATAGAACCCTTCGGCAGTGCGGATGGCATCGATTATCTTGTCGACGTCCTCGTTCGCGATCTCTGCCCCCAGCTCGCTGATCTTGCCGACACCGTGGCCGTTAGTTCTCTGGGCGCCGATGAGGATCCGATGCTTGTAGTCAGGCTTGATGGTCCGCAGGCCGCTGAGATCCGTTACGTCTGTGTTGACCGCAAAGACACCTGCGAGGGTATCCATCCCCCTCAGCGCGTGTCCCCTCTTGTTCAAGCGGGCAAACCTGTCCGCGATACGTCCACCACATTGACCTAGGCCTATCACCAACAGCTTCATGGCGCTATTCTAATGCCCTCCTTCACGAATGTCAACGTACGTGCGTCAACCACCCCGCGGCGTGCCTCAAGGACGGCACCGGCCAAACCAATCCGCAGTACCGGGGCAGACAAGACCCCGGACGCCGGGGGCCGGCATGCTCCCTCGCGCACCCTGAAGCCATGATACACGGACAGCCTCGCGTGCCGGAGGGATAGGGCGTAACCGAGAGGATCGGGGCGTGAGCCGGCCGCCCTCACTCTGCTCATATAACGTTGAGACGGCCGTAGTGGTTGCGCTTGAGGTCATGGAATCGCTCCCTGTAGCCGCGGATCGCCATCGGCGTCTGCTCCAACACATCGGTTGCCGTAAGACCGTCCTGCCCGAGCCGCTCCGCCGCCATGTCGCCGGCCATGCCGTGGACGAAAGCGCCGACCTCGGCCGCGGCGCGCAACTCGAGACCCATGCCGAAGAGCGCCGCAATGATTCCGCAGAGCACATCCCCGCATCCGGCCGTTGCCATGCCCGGGTTGCCGCTCAGGTTCAGAGAGACGAGACCGTCGGGACCGCAGACCAGCGTGCTCGCACCTTTGAGCAGCACAATCGCCCCAAGCTCGCGTGCAGCGCGCTGCACCACTCCCACCCTGTCGCGCGCCACGTCGGCGAGGGCGATGCCGGGCAACCGGGCCAGCTCGCCCGCGTGAGGAGTGAGCAGGGCAGGCGCCTTGCGGCCGCTGAGGACCTGGGGTCGTGCGGCAACTGCGGTGATGCCATCGCCGTCGATGAGCACCGGGCGGGACACGCGCGACACCAGACCTCGCACCAGTTCCTGGGACTGTTCATCCAGCGATACGCCGGGTCCGACCACGAGCAGGTCCACCTTGGCGGCCAGTTCGCACAGCTCATCGAGGTTCGCGAGGGCAGCGCTGCCCGACTCAGTCTCGCGCAGCGGCACCATGACAGCCTCGCCCGCGTGTGCGCCGAGCACGGCCGCAACCGACTCGGGCGCGGCCAGACGAGCGTAGCCGCCGCCGGCCTTCAGGAACGACCTGACGGCGAACAGCGGCGCTCCCAGATACGTGCGCGCCCCGGCCAGGAAGAGGACGTCGCCATAATCTCGCTTGTGGCTCTCCATGCGCCTTGGCGGGAGGGCCACCAGGCGATTGGTCTCGACGTCGCCGACGGTGGAGTAGAGGGCGGGCGGGAAGGAGATGTGCGATACAAACAGCTTGCCGCCGAGTTCCCGGCCGGGTGGCAGCAGGTTGCCGCGCTTGGGCAGACCGAAGGCAACGGTGCAGGCAGCCCTCACGGCGGCCCCCGGGGTAGCACCCGTATCTCCGCTCACGCCGGAGGGTATGTCCGCCGCGACAACCGGGAGGCAGGAGGCATTCAACTGCTCGATGACGTCGGCGACCAGGCCCTCCGGACTCCGCGACAGTCCTGTGCCTATCAGGGCGTCGACGACTACGTCGCACTGGCCGGCGAGGACAAGCTCGGCCGCGGAGTCCAGGCGCTGTACCGCGATGCCGGCGCGGGCGGCTGCATCGAGATTGCGTGCCGGGGCGCCCCGCAGGGAAGCGGCATCGACGAGAAGGCAGACTCGAACGTCGCAGCCCGCCGAGTTCAGTTTCCGGGCGACGACAAGTCCGTCGCCGCCGTTGTTGCCGCCTCCGCAGAGAACGACGAAACGCCGTCCAGCCAGTCCGTACTCGGACTTGAGCACCTCGTAGAGCGCCTGTCCGGCATTCTCCATGAGGATGTCATCAGAAAGACCATAGTCTTCCGATGCACGCCGGTCGCACTCCCGCATCTCCTGCACGGTACAGACTCTCATGGGCTCACCCCCGTTGCACGTATCCGTCGAAGCCAGGTCGAGGCAGTTGATTCAAGGGTGTCCAGCGTACACTCCAGTACAGACGGCAGCCTGCCGTCCGTCGTGCCGGCCACCTTGAGGCCTGCGCCGGTGGCAACGCAAACAACCGTGTCGGTGCGTCCTATGACGCTCGAGCCGGCGAGCACCCGGGCGGCGGCGAGGGAGGCGGCCGCTGCCGGCTGCCCGAACACCCCGGCGGACGCCATCTCAATCTGTGCGTCCAGGATGCTCTCATCGGAAACGGCAACGCACATACCCGCGCCTTCGCGGAGCTTCCGAAGCACTGCATTGCCGCTGGGAGGAGAGGGATTGGCGATGGCGTGCGCAACCGTACGGGGCTCCGTCACGCGTGCAATCACCTCGCTCCCCCTTTCCCAGGCCGTGGCAATGGGCGCGCACCCGCTTGCCTGGGCGCACACCATCTTCGGCACCTCGGGGATGAGGCTGGCTTCGCGCATCTCCTCGAAACCCTTCAGTATCCCGCGAATGTTGCCGCCGGAGCTGGTGGGCACGATGACCCAGTCCGGCGGCGCGAAGTCACACTGCTCGCAGATCTCGAATGCGATCGTCTTGGAGCCCTCAACGCGTGCGGGGGCATCCGAGTTCAGGAACCGAACCCCGTCCAGTACGAGGCTCCGATGGTAGAGAGCCCCGTAGTCGCCATCGACTCTGACGACGGTGCAGCCGTAGACGGCTACCGGCGGCAGCTTCTCGGCAGGCGTCCCGGCACTCACCAGAACAATCACAGAAATGCCTGCCCGTGCGCCGTACGCAGCCACCGACGCAGCCATGTTGCCCGTCGACACGACGCCGACGGCGCGACAACCGCGCGAGAGTGCATCGGCCATAGCCACGACGGTGCCACGGTCCTTGAACGACCAGGTCGGATTGGTCGTCTCGTTCTTGATGAGCAGCCTTCGAAGACCGAGAGCGTCAGCCAGGCGCGGGGCGTCCACCAGCGGAGTGAATCCCTCGCCCATCGAGAGTTCGGCGTAGCGGCCAAGAGGAGGCAAGAACCCGCCGTAGCGTTCCGCCAGACTCCGGCCGGGCCACGGGCATTCGCGCAGCGACGGGCGCCCGTACCCGCGTACCTCGAGCGGCTCCCCGCACGAGCGGCACCGGAGAGCCGGCTCGGTCAGAGGCAGAGACGCGCCGCAACCGGTACACGCCAGTTCGAGTCCCATGCCTTCAAACACTCCGGCCGCGATAGACTCCACGCGGCCAGATGTCACTATAGCCGCCTCGCCGAACGGGTGCAACCGATTGACGCAGCGAGAACGCAGGACGGAAGGCAAGCCCTTCCTGGTTGGCGCAACCCCGACAACAGGCCCGTCACAAGCCGGCAACGCCATCTGCGACCGGCGGTTCGGCGGGCAACGTCTTCGGCCGCAGCCTGGTCGCGAGGTACATGAAAGGCGTGTCCAGCACCGCGACGATCCACTTGAGCAGATACGTCGTGGCGAGGATCTCGAGCCAGGTCGAGGGTTCGAAGAGCCCCCAGAGGCCGATGGTACAGAACAGCAGGGAATCGATGGCCTGGGAGACCATGGTCGAGGCGCAGTTCCGGAGCCAGAGGCGGCGGCCGCCCGTGCGACGACGCCAGAACATGAAGGCCGACACGTCGTGGTGCTGCGAGACGAGATACGCCACCAGGCTTCCGGCGGCCACCCGAGGCATCACACCGAAGACCGTGACAAGCGCGTCGTGAGCCAGGTCCTCGGGACCCGGAATGAGTCGCAGAGCGAACTGCATCCACACGATCGTCAGGCCCATGGCGAGGAAGCCCAGCCAGACGCACTTCCGAGCTTCCCTCTCTCCGTACAGCTCACTGAGTATGTCCGTCGCGAGGAAGATGCAGCCATACACGGCGTTGCCCAGCGTCGCCGTGAGCCCGAAGAGCACGACGGTCTTCGTGACCTGGATGTTGGCCACGATGACGCCGGCAACAACCAGGGCGTGCAGTCCGGCCCGGCCGAAGAGGCGGAAGACGAGCACGGTGAGGGACAACGCCGTCAGAACGAAGACGCCCCAGACGAGATTGTTGAACGTGAGAAGGTCAATCACGACGTCATCTGCCGCCCAGTTCTACTGAAGCCGAAGCCTGCCGCGATTCCGGACAAGCTGAGCGCGGGCCGCCCCCTGACTGAGCCGCATCTCTTCGTCGGCAACGCGGTACCGCCCGTGGAACTCCTCGCGGAAGAGTGCGAAGTCACCACACCTGATGGACGCTCGCATGTCACGCATGAGCCGCCACATGAACCTGAGGTTGTGCACCGTCGCCAGCCTGTACGCAAGCAGCTCCTCACAGCGAAAGAGGTGATGAATGTAGGCGGCGGAGAACGTCCGGCACGCGTAGCAGTCGCACCCCGGATCTACCGGGCCGTCCATCGTGCGGAACGAGGAGTGGCGGATGCTCATGCGGCCGGTCCGCGTGTACACGCCCCCGTTGCGTGCGACGCGCGTGGGAAGGACGCAGTCAAACATGTCCACGCCGCACGAGACAGCCTCGACCAGGTCCTCGGGAGCTCCGACCCCCATGAGATAGCGGGGACGCTCAACCGGCAGCAGAGGCACGACATCCTGCAGCACCGCGCGCATGACGTGCTTTGGCTCGCCCACGCTCAGACCTCCGACTGCGTAGCCGGCGAAGTCCATCGCCGTGAGCGTTTCCGCGGAGCGCCGGCGTAGCTCGATGTCGCCACCCCCCTGGACGATAGCGAACATCAACTGGTCTTGCCGCCGTTTGGCTCTCTGGCAGCGCTCCGCCCAGAGGTTCGTCCTGTCCACCGCCTCTGCCAGCCGGCGCGGGTCGGACGTGCCGGCCGGGACATCGTCCAGAACCATGCAGATGTCAGACCCGAGCGCCTCCTGTATCTCCACGGCCCTCTCCGGAGTCAGAAGGTGCTCGCTGCCATCGATGTGTGACCGGAAGGTCACGCCCCGGTCGTCCAGGCTGCGCAGCGCCGCCAGGCTGAACACCTGAAAGCCTCCGCTGTCCGTGAGTATCGAGCGATCCCACGCCATGAAACGGTGGAGACCTCCCGCCGCCTGCACGATATCGACACCGGGGCGCAGGTAGAGGTGGTAGGCATTGCCGAGAATCAGGTCGAAGCCCAGCTCCCGAAGGTCCGCCGGCGTGAGCGACTTGACAGTCGCCTGGCTGCCCACGGGCATGAAGACAGGCGTGTCGACCGACCCGTGAGCCGTCTCGAGCCGGCCCGTGCGAGCCGCCAGGTTCGCCGCCGCGTGGTCAATCGAGAAGCAGTGACTGCCGATAGTGAGAGGGCCTCCGCGCCGAAGTATACCATCCACCCGCGTACGAGCCGTTGCGCGGCGCGGTCAAAGGAGGTTAGGAGCGCACCGGGCGGGTGGGAAGCAAGGAAGGGAGGCCCGGTCCGTCCGCGTCACTTGAAGTGTCCCTGAGCAACGACCGAGACTCGTCCGCCCACGGCGACCCTGCCCGCCTGCCCGTCGCGTCTGGCC
>Ga0116202_10001693_pt1 | contig 12903 bp, 6 predicted proteins | sample LakKivw325mmetaG_FD_94479 | JGI IMG/M metagenome (GOLD analysis project Ga0116202, IMG submission 94479) | Anoxic lake water microbial communities from Lake Kivu, Rwanda to study Microbial Dark Matter (Phase II) - Lake Kivu water 325m metaG | ecosystem: Environmental > Aquatic > Freshwater >...
CTGTCCACCTCGTCCGATGCGGAGTTGCGGTCCGCGGGCGCTCTGGCGACCATTATCCCGGCGCGAGCCCGGCGTCCCGCGCTGCGAAGGCCGGTGGCCCGCGCGCGGACAGCGCCGCTGCGGGCGCGGGCGGCAACGTACGGCCGGCCTCTGCCCTTGTCAACGAACCCACCGCGGCAGACCCTGTCGCGGCCCTCTGCCACCTGGAGTCGACCATGGCCACGGAACTGCGCATGCGGTATGGATGCAACCCCCACCAGCAGCACGCCCGCTGCTACCTGCGCGACGGCGGCGAGCTGCCCCTGGAAGTCCTCAACGGGGCGCCCAGCTACATCAATCTGATGGACGCCCTCAATTCCTGGCCGCTGGTGCGCGAGCTCCGGCAGGCGACCGGACTGCCCGCCGCCGCCTCCTTCAAGCACGTCAGCCCGGCCGGAGCCGCGGTGGCCGTGCCGCTGAAACGGGAGCTGGCGGAGGCCTACTTCGTCGAGGACCTCGAGCTCAGCCCGCTCGCGGTGGCGTACGCGCGCGCCCGCGGCGCCGACCGGCTGGCCTCGTTCGGCGACTGGGTGGCGCTGAGCGACACGGTCGACGTGCCGACGGCCAGGCTCATCGCCCGGGAGGTCTCCGACGGGGTCATCGCCCCTGGCTACGAGCCCGAGGCGTTGCGCCTCCTGCAGGCGAAAAAGGACGGCAAGTACCCCGTGCTGCGCCTCGACGCGACGTTCGCCCCGCCGGCCCTGGAGACGCGCGACGTGTTCGGGATCACCCTGGAGCAGACGCGCAACGGCTTCGTGCCGGGCCCCGAGTTCCTCGCCAACGTGGTCACCGCGCGCCGGGAGATCCCCCCCGCAGCCCGGCGCGACCTGCTGGTGGCCACCATCGCGGTCAAGTACACGCAGTCGAACTCCGTGTGCCTGGCCCGCGACGGCCAGGTGATCGGCAGTGGCGCGGGGCAGCAGTCCCGCGTTCACTGCGTGCGCCTGGCCGCCGCCAAGGCCGACAACTGGTACCTGCGGCAACACCCTCGCGTCCGGGGCATGAAGTTCAGGGAGAGCGTGCGGCGGGCCGAGCGCATCAACGCCATCGATCTGTACCTGCAGGACGAGGCCACGCCGGCGGAGCTGGCGGCCTGGGAGGCCAACTTCACCGAGCCCCCCGCCCGGCTGTCGGCCGCCGAGAGACGCGCCTGGCTGGACGGCCTGCGCGGCGTGGCGCTCAGCTCGGACGCGTTCTTCCCCTTCCGCGACAGCATCGACCGCGCGGCGCGCAGCGGGGTGGAATATGTGGTCCAGACTGGCGGATCGCTGCGCGACGATCTGGTCATCGAGGCCGCGAACCAGTATGGAATGGTCATGGTGCTGTCGGGGATCCGCCTGTTCCACCACTAGCCCGCGGCAGCCGGCGAGCGTCCGGCTCAGGGGGTGTCGAGGTGCCGGTAGCAGGCGGCGGCCCAGTCGCCATAGCCGCACTCGATGCCGGGGCGGCTGGCCGTCAGCGCCGCGGCAGGGGTCTCGATGTCGGGACGGCAGTCGCTGAAGACATTGCCCTCCAGGAATATCTGGCGGGCCTCGGCGCCGACGCGCACTCCGGGATGCGCCCCATCGCCGACAAAGGTGTTGCGATCCAGGACGAGGTCGTGGGCCGGCCCCGGGATGTCGATCTGCCCGGCGCCCGGGCTGCCGTCCCCCAGCGCGTTGCGCCGCAGCGCGCACTGCCGGATGCGGCACGAGTGGACCTCGGTGGGCACCGGGCAGTCGCGCACCTGCACGCCGGGACCCCGGTTGTCCTCCAGCACGCATCCCTCGATGAGGTTGTGGCAGTCGCGCGTGCCGATCGACAGCCCGGTCCCGTTGCCCGCAAAGCGGCAGCCGCGTACGGTGATGTGGTTGGCGCGCACGCAGAAGAAGAACCCGGCGCGGCCGTTGCCGTCGGCCTGGCAGTCGGTGAACAGGGCGTTGGTGCTGCCGGCGCCCGGGTGCAGTCCGTTGCCCGTGTTCTGCGCGAAGCTCGAGCCGGTGATCGCCACCTCGCGGCACATCTGGAAGCCCAGTCCCTCGCCGTTGTAGGCGAACTCGCGCACGTTGGCGACCTCGATGTCGCGGCTCCGCGCGAAGTAGACCGACGCGCCGCGGCACGCTCCCATGGCGATCGGGTTGGCGTCCCGCTGGCCGTCCAGGGCCAGGTCGCGCACCGCCACGTCGTGGACAAAGTGCCCGCAGACGAGGGGGTAGACGGTGGTCAGGCAGGGCTCCGCGTCACCGCGGTAGTCGGCTTCGATGCCGTGGTCGAGTCCCACCCAGTCGCCCTCGATCCACACGATCGTCGCGAAAGTCTCGTAGAAACCGCCGTGCGTGTGCGCGTCGTGGATGGACACCGTCATCCCCACTGCCAGCCCGGCGGTGGACTTGAGCGGCACATCCTTCATCCCATAGTTATGGTAGCCCGCGAGCGGGTACACGCGCCCCGGGCCCTTGCGCAGCAGCGTGTCGGGACCCTGGCCGCACAGCTCGACGCCGCTGCGCAGCTGGAGAGCTCGGTCCAGTTCCAGTTCCATCGCCGGCAGCACCACGCGGCCGCCGGTGCGCGCCACCAGATCGATCTCCCGCTGGATCGCGGCGGCGCTGCTGGCCTGCGCGCGGGTGAGGCGTCGTTCCATCTGAGACCTCCTCGGCTTGGCGATCGGCCTCGGCAGCGGGCCGCCGGGCTGGCCTGGCGGGCCTGCCGGCCCGACGGTGCGCCGCGAGCGGCACGCTCCGGGCGCCGCGGCGTCGGCCGGCGCGGCGTCTGGCGACCGAGTGGCCAATATAGCCATAGCCGTCGAGCTCCGCCGCAGCGAGTCGCCCGCGGCCGCGGGCGTCGAGGGCGCGGGCCATCCCCGCGCCTGGACGAGGAGCACACGAGCATGAGACCCGCCGCGGCCCAGACCGCAGAGCGCTCTGCCGCCCGGCGACGCCGCACCGGGTGGCGCACCGCAGCGGCCCGCACCCTCGGCGCCCTCGTCGCGCTCGGCGCGCTCGGGCTCGCCTGCCTGCCCGCCGGAGCCGCCGCCGCGCCGGACGACAGCCTGCGGGCAGCCGCCGCACGCTGGCGGGCGCAGCGAGACAGCGCCCTGGCCGCCGACCCCGAGTCGCCGCTGCCGGCGGCGGCGCGGGCCCGCTGGGCCGGACTGGCCTACTTCCCCTACGATCCCCGCTTCCGGGTCCCGATCGAGCTGCATGCCTACGCCCGGCAGCGACCGATCCGCAGGCCGGCAACGGATGGTTCCTGGATCGAGGTGGAAAGGTTCGGCCTGGCGATCGGCGCGGTGCTGGGCACCCCGTTTCGTCTCGCGGTGTACCGCGTGCCGGACGACGGCCGACTCGAGGTGTTCTTCACCGACCCCACCAACGGCGTCCAGACGTACGCAGCGGGTCGCTGCGTGACGCTGGAGCGGCAGCCCGACGGCCGGCGCGTGCTCGACTTCAACGCCGCCTACAACCCCTACTGCGCCTACGACCCGGCGTATGCCTGCCCACTACCTCCGCCGGAGAACGCCCTGCCGGTGCCGGTGCGGGCCGGCGAGCGGGCCTACGAGCCGGCCCACCCGGGACATTGACCAGGTCCACGCGGGCCTGCCCGCGCTGCTTGCCTGGCCGGGTCGGGCTGGGCTATATTCGCGCGTCGACATCGCGGTGCGCGCGAACGGGCCACGAGTGCGGCCGCGATCGGAACCTGCCAGCGATGGTCCCAACGGCGGTCGTGCTCACGACGACCGCGTGCGGCCTCTCCAACCGCATCGCTGGCCGGTTGCGAGGTGCTCGATGCCCGACCCGCAGCAGCACCCCGACCGCCCGGGACCGCTTGCCGAAGCCCGGACGGCGCCGCGGCACCCCGCCGCGCAGTTCCGCCTCTTTGGGCAGACGCCCCGCACCTACCGCCAGGCGTACGCGCGGCTGGAGGCGGAGTTCGCCGCCCTCAGCGCCCAGCTCGACGAGACCAACCAGCAGCTCCGCCGCAGCCTGGAGGAGAAGGACCGCATCAGCGGGTACCTCACCGACGTGCTCGACAGCCTTTCGAGCGGCGTCGTGGCCGTCGATCCGACGGGCACGGTGACGCTGTTCAACCGGGCTGCGGAGCGGATCGTCGGCTGCACCCGCCAGCAGGCGCTGGGGCGGCCGTATGCTGCGGTCATCGGCGACGGCGAAGCTGGCACGTCCGCCCTCCTGCGCACGCTGCAGACAGGCGTCTGCCAGCGCACCGGCGAGAAGAGCGTGACCCGTGCCGATGGGCGGCAGGTGCCGCTGGGCTACAGCACCTCGCTGGTGCGCGACGCCGGCGGCCGCGTGCTCGGGGCTGTCGAGGTCTTCGACGACCTCACCGAGGTGAAGGAGTTGGAGGCGCAGCTCCGCCGCGCGCACACCTTGTCGGCGCTGGGCGAGATGGCGGCCACGGTGGCACACGAGATCCGCAACCCCCTGGGCGGGATCGCCACCTTCGCCAGCCTGCTCGAACGCCAGCTGGCCCCCGACGCACCCCAGCGCCGCCTGGTCGAGAGAATCAGCGAAGGCGTGGGTCGCCTCAACCGGATCGTGACCAGTCTGCTGGACTGCACGCGCCCGCTGCGACTGCAGCCGCGCCCGGTGAACCTGATCGGCCTGGTGGAAGAGGCCGTGCGGTTCTTCGAGGCCGGTCTGACCGGCCAGACCGCGGACACGGGCGCCAGGATCTGCGTCGTCCGCCGGTATTCGGGGCACTGGCTGCCGTGTCGGCTCGATGTCGAGCAGTTCCAGCAGGTCCTGACCAATCTGCTCCGCAACGCGGCTCAGGCCATGCCTGCCGGGGGCTCGATCGAGGTGTCGGTGGTGCCGGGTGCGAATGGCGGCGGTCCCGCTGTCGCCGTGTGCGATTCCGGGCCTGGCCTGGCCGAGGCGGTTCTGGAGAAGCTCTTCAGTCCCTTCTTCACCACCAAGGCGGATGGCACCGGACTCGGGCTGGTCACGTGCCGCCGGATCGTCGAGGCGCACGGTGGCAGGATCTGGGCGGAGAACGCCCCCGGAGCAGGCGCCCGTTTCGTCGTCGCGCTGCCCGCGTCCTGCCGGGAAGCTGCGGAGCCGTAGACATGGCCATCGCCCGGCGCATTCTCGTGGTCGACGACGACGCCTACATGCGGGAAGCCACCGAGGCGGTGCTCCGCAGCAAGGGGTACGAGGTCGAGGCGGTCTCCTCTGCGGCTGGCGCCCTGCTGCTCCTCCAGGAGCGCGCCTTCGACCTGATCCTCTCCGACGTGCGCATGCCAGGGCTCACCGGCATGGAACTGCTGGCGGCCGCCCGCGCGCAGGTGCCTGACACCCTCATCATCTTGATGACGGCGTACGGCACGATCGAGGCCGCGGTCGAGGCGATGAAACGGGGCGCGTTCGACTACCTCCAGAAGGGGCCAGACTCGCCCGCACAGATCGAGGTGGCGGTCGAGCGGGCGCTGCGCTTCCAGGAGGCCGAGCGCGAGAACCGGCGCCTGCGCACCGAGCTGCGCGACCGGTACAGCTTCGCCAGCATGGTGGGCAGGTCCCGCGCGATGCAGGAGGTCTTCGATCTCATCGAGACCGTCGCCGACAGCCGCGCCACCGTGCTGGTGACCGGCGAGAGCGGCACCGGCAAGGAACTGGTGGCCCGCGCCCTGCACTACGACAGCTGCCGGCGGGCCGGTCCCTTCGTCCGCCTCAACTGCGCCGCGCTGCCGGCAGCCTTGATGGAGAGCGAGCTCTTCGGCCACGAGAAGGGCGCCTACACCGGCGCCGACCGGCAGACCCGCGGCCGCTTCGAGATGGCGGACGGCGGCTCGCTCCTGCTGGACGAGATCGGCGAGATCGAGCCAGCCCTGCAGGGCAAGTTGCTGCGGGTCCTGCAGGAGCGCGAGTTCGAGCGCGTCGGCGGCGGGCACACCATCCGGGTCGATGTCCGCATCATCGCCACGACCAACCGCGACCTCGCCCGCCAGGTCCGCGCGGGCGCCTTCCGCGAGGACCTGTTCTACCGCCTCAACGTCATCGAGGTGGCCCTGCCGCCGCTGCGCGAACGCCTGGAGGACATCCCCGCGCTCGTGCGGCACTTCGTCGAGCGGTACAGCGCCGAAAACGGCAAGCGGGTCGTCGCGGTGAGCGACGAGGCACTCGAGCTGCTCCAGCGGCACGACTGGCCGGGCAACGTGCGCGAGCTGGAGAACTGCGTCGAGCGGGCCGTCATCATGGCGCGCTCCGAGGTGCTGACCGCCGCCGACTTCCCCCAGCGGTTGGCCGCCTCGGTGCCCGGCGGCGACCAGGGCACCCTCCAGGCCGGCCTCACGGTCCGCGAGATGGAGAGGCGGCTGATCGAGGCGACACTGCGGCACTGCGCCGGGAACCGGACCCGGGCAGCCGCCATGCTGGGCATCAGCCCGCGCACCTTGCGCAGCAAGCTGCACGACTACAACGCGAGCGAGGCGCACCGAGGGAACCCCCGCTGCACCGGCGTGCGGCCCTGACAGGACCGCGGTCAGGCGGCAGGGCGCGCCGTGGGCCGGGGGCCCGCAGCGATGCGCCCAGGGCAGGGACAACGCCATGATGCACAACGACTTGCCCATACGGCTGCAGAGAGTCGGCTACCGCGAGAAGGGGACGCAGTACCATTACGGGCCGCATCGACACGACATTTACCAGTGGTATTGCGTGCTCTACGGCGTCGTGGACATGGCCATCGAACAGGAACACCACCTGCTGCGCGCCGAGGAGTGCATCCTCATCCCGCCGGGCGCCACGCGCTCACCCCGCTCGGTCGAGCGCGCCCCGGGGTACCTGTGGGCCCACTTCGCCAACCTGCGGCTGGACCTGGAGCCGATCACCGGCTGCGTGCTGGCCATCCCGATGGAACTGCGGGGGGACCTGCTGGCCCTGGTCTCGGAGACCCAGAATCCGGTGGACAGCCAGGCGGACGACCTGATCGCGATCCTGCTCAGCCGCATCCTCATCGGCCTGCGGCGGGGCTGCGCCGGCGGTGGCGCCGCCGCGGGCCAGCGCTCCTCGTCGCTGCACGCGGCGTACCAGACGGAGATCGTGCAGCGGGTCGAAAGCTATGTCCGCAACAACCTGGGGCGGCCGCTCGCCCGCGCCGATCTGGCGCGGGTGGTGCGGCTGTCGCCGGCGCATCTGGCGCGCATCGTCCAGCGGGTGCGGCACAAGACGCTGAACGAGCTGGTCACCGCGACCCGCCTCGAGTACAGCAAGAAGCTGCTGCTGGAGAGCACGCTCTCGATCTCGCAGATCTGCATGAGCGTGGGCTACCGTTCGTTCAGCCACTTCAGCACGCTGTTCAGGCGGTACGTGGGCATCCCTCCGTCCGACTACCGGCAGTCCGGCGGCCGCACCTGGCGCAAGGAGTTCTCCTGAGCCACCCGACACCCGCCGAACGCCTGGTGCGCGGATCCCGCACGAATCGGCGCCGGGGGAGATAGTGGCAGTCCTTGCCGCCGCCTATATTGCCCTGGCGACGGGTGCGGCCGGCGTGTCCAGACCCTGCCGCCGGCGCTTCACATCCTGCCTAGAGGTAGTCCCCAGGCGCAACCAGGAAGGTCCTTCGATGGAGCACCGTCTCTCTCTGCCGATCCACCTGTCCGACCCTGACATCCGGGCCGAAGCCCTGCCCGTCTGCCTGCGCACCTCGGGGCGCCCGCTCGCCCGCGCCACGCTGCACCTCACCCGCCGCCGCTGCGCCTTCGCGCTGCCCAGAAGCGCGGACGAGCGTGTCCAGGCCACGGCAGCGACGTACGAGAAGGGCTACGGGCTCTTCGCCGCTCCCGGAGGCGCCCGCTCCCTGGGGCCCATCCTGCGCGACGCTGCGGCGATCGCCCGGCTCGACGTGATCTTCATGGATCGCCACGACCGGGTCGCCGAAGTGCAGCGCCCGGCGGCCGCGCAGGAGTCGCCCAGCCTGTGGCTGGACGCTACCTGGGCGACCCCGGAGGCGGCCGAGGCCGCGGCGCTCTTCGCCGGCATCGTCCTGCTCGGCACCCTGTCCATGCTCAACCCGCGGCTCGACCAGCGCGCCGCCATCCATCGCGTCTTCGACCTGTACGGGCGCCTCGACGCGCTGCAGCGGCAGCAGCTCCAGCGGTTCCTGCGCAGCACGCGGGCCGACTGCGGCCACGCCCTGGCCAATGCTCTGGCCAACCTGGAGGACGCCCGCCTGGCGCAGGCGCAGGAAGGGCTGGATCTGGCCGAGCTGCGCGCGATCCCCTCCGAGCTGCTCTATCGGACCGGCCTGGCCCTCGACCGGCTGCGCTACAGCACGGCGGACGACGAGTTGCGACGGGCCGTGGCCGACCGCATGCGGACCCTGGCCCCGGACAGCGCAGCGGCCCGACCGCAGGCCGACGAGACGCCGGCGGCCTACGCGGACCGCGCCATCGCGCTGATCGAGAAGAACCTGAAATGGCGCGACCGCTGGGCCACCTGGCTGCGGCAGCAGGACCGGATCGACTTCCCCTATCCGCAGGACCGCGTCCTCGAGCTGCTCAACGCGCCGTACGAGGACGTCGACGAGTGGCGCGCGAGCATCCACACGGCGATCTCCCGTCACTTCGATCTGCAGGCCGAAGGCGGCAACATCCGCCGCCTGTCGGCCTGGGCGTACGAGCACGATATCCGCCTGGTGGCCGGCCGCCTGTCGCGCGCCTTCGGCAACCAGGCCAATCTGCTCTCCACTGCCCGCCACGTGCAGGGCAAGGAGCGCCTCGTCCCCGTGGCGCGCCGCCTCGAAAGAGCCAGCCAGGGAGATCCGGATCTGCATGCCGCCGCGACGCGCCTGCTGCATCTGGCGCTGGAGCGAAAGCGGACGCCCTACGCGCGCCTGGTCGGCGCCCTGAATGCCTTCGACGAGTGTCTGATCAAGTACCATGCCGAGGGGCTCAAGCGCATCGTCGACGACGCCGACACGGCCTCCCGGCGACTCGTGTCCCGCGGTGCCGTCGAGTTGAGCGGCCGGCGTCTGGAGAGCGCGGGACGCCGCGCCGAGCAGCTGTTCGCCTTGTCGGCCCGCTTCCGGCGGCAGCTCGCTGCCTGCGAGAAGGTGCCGGCCGCCTACGTCGTGCAGCTCCAGCGCCTGCACCCGGCCGAGACCGTGAACCTGGCCAACGCCAACGCCTTCCGCGAGGTGCACAGCGGCAAGGAGGAGGACCTGAAGGACCTGCTGCGCCAGGGGGGCGACTACATCTACAGCTCCCCCGGTGCGGGCCGGTACGAGGAGAACGGCCAGGAAGTCGACACGCACTGGATCATCAAGGTCAGCGACTGGATCGAGGCGATCCCGCTGTTCATCAAGGAGCGGGTCATCCGCCGCCAGGTGCGCCAGGGCGCCGAGACCGTCGAGGTCGACCAGATCCAGACGGAGGTCGATCAGGAGGCCATGGAGGCCTTCTTCCGGCTCCATGCCGAGTTCTGGGCCCGCAACCTCGACGAGGTGATGGCATCCGAGCGCGTCGCCCTGGCGCGCGCGCTGCTGGTGGAGGCGGATCCTCGCCTGGCGCGCCAGCTGGCGGCGCTGGCGGCGGCCGATCCGGCGCTGGCGCCGGACGAGGCGGCCCGCCAGGTACTGCGCGGCCAGCCCCGGCTGCACCCGGTCATCGGGCGCCTGGCGGCTCTCATCGCCGCCAGCGAGGACGCGCTCATCGAGCCCATCCACCGGCTGGTCGAGCAGGAGTCCGTGCCCCGCCGCGCGGCCCTGCGCCGCGTGCTGTGCGAGACCGCGGTGGATCGGCCCGGCAACCTGGTCGGGCAGGCACTGGCAGCAGCCCGCGGCAGGACGAGCCTGGCGGCGGCCGTGGAGCGAGTCTTCGCGGCGCAGGAGCCAGACCTGCGGCGGTCGGCGGACGCGTACGCGCCGCTCGCCCTGCAGCGCACCCGTCCGGTCTCCTCGCTCCACATCCTGACCACCGAGTCGGCAGGCATGACCGAGGGGTACGTCCAGTCGTGGCTGGAAGAGGAGATGGCGCTGTACAACGTCATCCGCGCGCACGGACTGGAGCGGGAGGTCGACGAGGAGATCGCCAGGTACCGGCGGCGCATGCACGAGATCGGCAGCAAGGTCATCGCCGACCTGGGCATGCAGGTGGTCGTCGAGGAGGTGATGGCCGAACAGAAGGTGCCCACCCCGGTCGCCGTGGGCATCGTCATCGGCAGCTACCGCCCGGTCGCCGAACAGGTGGCGCTGCTGGGCGTGCTGCTGGAGTGCGGCGGCGACCCGCAGGCGACGCTGGATACGGTCCCGGTGCGCGAGCTGGACCGCGTCGAGCGGTACCTGGACGAGCACCGCCACGAGCTGGTCGCCGAGGCGGTGCCGCTGGTGGCGCGCAACAACGGCCGCGCCTTCGAGCAGCGCGTCGAACAGGTGCGCGAGGCGCAGCCGGGGATCGCTCTGGACGAGGCCCGGCGCGTGGTGGCCACGAGCGAGCCGGACTACCGCAGCGAGATGGCCAGCATCATGCTGGGCCGGGCGCGGCGGGCGGTCTTCGCCGCGCTGGCCGCCGAGCACCCCGAGCTGGACCTGGAGGCGCGCGAGCGGTCGTTCCTCCGCATGTACTCGCAGACGCTCAAGTCCACCGCTCGCAAGGCAGTGGTGGCGCGGCATCGCCTGCAGGCCGAGTGCTCCCATCCCCGCCACTACTACCAGGCCACCGGGGGCAACAAGCGGTACAACCTGCTGTACACGCCCAGTCGCGTGAACCTCGGACACCGCGAGCGCGATTCGGTGGTCAAGTGGCGCCAGTGGGTCGGCGGTGCCGACAAGGCGGCGGCCCAGGCCGGCTTCGAGTTCTACAGCTTGGTGAACGAGGGGGGCGTCGAGGAGCGTCCGGCGCTGGCCTACGCGGAGATCCAGAAGACGGCGGAGAACGGCCTGACCGTGACCCACTTCGCCGGCTCCAATGCCCTGGGCCTGCTGTGCATGGCCGTCATGGAAGGCGATGTCCAGGACATGGCGGACCAGATGAACCTGCGCCAGGACCGCTACATCCCGCCGGCCGGCGAGGGGTACGGCGGGTACTGCGTGCCCAAGGACGGCCTGTTCCTCGCCTTCGTCCTGTCGCTGACCAATGACGTCAAGCTGCGCCAGATGGGCGTGCCGGATCATCTGCACGCCGGCATCATGCGGCTGGCCAAGCAGGCCCTGGCGCGCAAGGACGAGTTCCCCACCGAGTTCGACTGGCAGCGCTGGGCGGCCGGCAGGCTCGTCCGGCACGAGGTCCTGCAGGAGTACGTCGGCCTCCAGGGCGACCTGCTGGTCTTCCACGTGACCAAGATCGCGCGGGCACTGGAGAATCTGGGCCGCCCGTGGCACGAGACCGCGTCCGGCCCCCGGCTGCTGGCCAATCTGGCGGCCGACTGGGGCGTCGAGCGGATGATCATCAACGCCGAGCAGGTCAACCGCTTCATGGTCTTCCACAAGGCCTGGTCGATCTACGAGGGGCTGCGTCAGGCCCGGCTGAAGCATCCGGCCTGCCCCGCGGACCACGAGGCGCGCATCGCGGTTTCGGCCGAGTACAAGCCGGTTCAGGACATCCGCTTTTCCACCGGCATGCGCCTGTTCGAGATCTTCGCGCGCACGGGCGATCACCTGCACTACGCCTTCGACGAGGCGGGCCAGAACCTGGTGCACCTGATGCTGGAAGGCTTCGACCCGGAGAGCGAGTCGGCGGTCGGCCGCCGCGCCGCCCGCCAGGTCTTGCAGACGTACGGAGTGGACGAGAACGATGCCGGGGCGGTGGCGCGGCTGCGCGCCGCCTTCCCGCGCCACGCGCCGCCGGCGGATGTGGTGGTCACCTCCGTCACGCTCTCGTCGACCAACGACATGCTCTTCTACACGAGCGACTCGCGACTCGACGAGATCGCCAACCGCGTCCAGGTGCAGCTGGGCGACTACGGCCTGACGGAGGACCAGATCCGCGCCAATGCCCAGGTGTACGGCGGCGACCTGCGCCGCTGGGCGGGCATCGCGCGGCTGCCGGAGGAACGCATCCAGGAGCTGATCCACCGCGTCGGCGGCAGCATCCACGCCCTGGTCCTCAAACTGCGCGGTCCGGGCCGCGACTACGAGACGGACATCCAGGGGATCGATGTCCTGAACACCGGGATCCCGTTCCCGCAGTTGCTCGCCCTGCTGCAGGACATGCCCAGGCTGGTCGCGCTGATGCGCCAGGGCAACCCCAACAGCGCCCTGGTCATCGCCGACGGCTGCGCCGGCCGCGAGCCCCGGGCGCTGGCCGAGTACGACGTGCAGGCGTTCTTCGCCGCCTGCGAGCGTGTCGGCCGCCGCGGCACCTACATGGCCACGGGGCTGGGACAGCACGCGGTCGACCGGCTGGAGGAGGAGATGCGGGCCTGGCGGACGCGCGGCCAGCGCCTCCTGGCGGCGGTCGCCGCGGTGGCGTCCGCCCCGACGCGGGCCCGGCGACAGGCCATCGGCGCCGCGCTGGCCACCTACGCCGAGATCCAGCGGCAGCTCACCGACGACGACGAGGCTGGCAAGGCGCTGCGTCTGGAGCAGAAACTGCGGCGCAGCCGCAAGTGGCGCGAGCGTGACGCCTTCATCAGCCGGGCCCGGGTCCAGATCGCGGCGGGACTGCCGCTCGCCCGCCTCGACGCTGCCACCTGGGTGGCCGGCCTCGGCGGCACCTTCGTGCTGATGGGCGCGCCGCAGCGCGAGATCGACGCCGCCCTGGCGAGCTTCGACGCCGGCATCGAGTTGATCGCCGCGGCTGGCGGCGGCGAGCCTGCCGGCGCCCCCGCCTCGTTCGCGGCCGCCGAGCGCGAGCGCGTGCTGCAGGCCCTGGTGCGTCCGGCGTACGAGCCCGACGTCGTCCGCTTCACGCAGCAGAAGCTGGTGGAGAGCTCCAGC
>Ga0116202_10001694_pt1 | contig 12902 bp, 11 predicted proteins | sample LakKivw325mmetaG_FD_94479 | JGI IMG/M metagenome (GOLD analysis project Ga0116202, IMG submission 94479) | Anoxic lake water microbial communities from Lake Kivu, Rwanda to study Microbial Dark Matter (Phase II) - Lake Kivu water 325m metaG | ecosystem: Environmental > Aquatic > Freshwater >...
ACTTTGACGAACTACTAGAACGCTCCCCAATCAATACCCACTCCGTCGAGTGCGCTCTTGGTTTCATCAGCTATTCTGAGCTGGTTCGTGCCGACGTTGCCGATGATGTAAGAGTTGCCCAGCAAGTCAGTGCTTCTCCAAGCGACTTTCAAGTAGGTTTGAATCAGCGTTTCGTTGCCGGCAATCGTGTCTCCATCTTTCTTCCCGTTGTCCAGCGCCCACTGGCAAATTGCGGTGTCCTGCAAGCGCGCATCATTTAGAATCCGGCGGCCTTGCGACAGTTTGCGTGCCTTGATGAAGGTCGGTATCGCCAAGACTGCCAACAGGCCAATAATGGCGACGATAATCATGATTTCCAGCAGCGTGAAGCCTGCAGTTGTGTTATTGGTTGTACGTCTCATGTTATCGCATCTACTCGGCTGACGACTCGTCCCATATCCTGACGCTGGTCTCTCCCTGCGTCGCGCCAATCCTGTGAACAATTCTAGTAGTTGGTGCGCATCTCTCCAGCGGTTATATAGCAGACCGCTGGAGAGAATGCAATGGTCGTTTGGAACTCTTAGAACTGACCCCAGTCAATTCCGACGCCATCCAAGGCGCTCTTTGTGGTCGCATTGATCTGGATTTGGTTGGAGCCAACGTTGCTGACGGTGTACGAGTTGCCCAGCAGGTCGACATCCTTCCATGAGCCCTTAAGATACGAAGCCGCTTCCGACGTTGTGACCGCATCGCCGTCCTTTTTGCCCTTCTCGAGAGCCCATTGATCAATGGCTGCGTCCATCTGGCGTGCATCATTCAGGATGCGACGGCCTTGCGATTGTTTGCGCGCTTTTACGAAGCCCGGTATCGCCAACGCCGCCAGCAACCCAATGATGGCCACCACGATCATAATTTCCACCAGAGTGAATGCTTGATTCTTTCGGGTGAGCCTTATCACTGTGTTACTCCTTTCTTGGTTGGTTGTTGTGATGCAAATAACACGGATCAGATTTCATGCCAAACACAAGTCAGGAGCGTTTGCTCAGGGATTCCTTGCATATCGGCGGCAAAAGATGGAATCGAGTTGCAGAAATGAACAGCGAAACTTGTTCCGAAATGCCAAAAGTGATTGGTCGGGGCGGCGAGATTCGAACTCGCGACCCCTTGCACCCCATGCAAGTGCGCTACCAGGCTGCGCTACGCCCCGACCTCTAATAAAATGGCACTTTTTTGAAGCTCACAATCGCCATTTGATACTGCTTTTTGATACTGACCAATCGAAACGCAGCCAAATCGAGCAAAAAGGCCTGCCGTAGAAAGCTCCCTCCGCCAATCTGATCCGGCACGTTTCATCGCGGACATATTTCGCCCAAATCCGCATTCATGGCAAGCTTAAATGTCCGTGTGTAATTGTTCCCAAGTCGGAACTGTCTGGCCATGCTCGATCTGCTTTCATTGGCATCCATGAATGCATCAGCCACTCGTCTGCGAGCCAAATGAAACGCAGCCAAACCGAGCAAATCAGCCCGTGGCAGAAGACTCCGTATGCCAATTTGATCCGATACGTTCCATCGCGGACGTATTTCGCCCGAATCCGCATTCACGGCAAGCTTATTGTCAAGTCGCTGAAAACGGACTCTATTGCGGTCGCCAAGCTCCGCCTCTCCGATCTGGAGAAGGAAGAACGTCAGAATGCCGAGCATCGCACGGCGGTCGCCACGGGGAAAATGACGTTTGGGGATTGCCTGAAACTGCACCGGGAACGGCGTTTGGCTTCTCCGCATTTTAAGCCGAAGACGAAGGAGTATTACGAATATCGCGCCAAAGCCCTGCTCAAGTCCTGGCCCGGCCTGATGGAGCAGGACGTGCGCAAGGTCACGAAGTCGGACTGTCTGAACTGGGCAGCGAAGTTTCGCAACGGAGTCAGCCCTTCTTCCTTCAACCATACCATCGTGTTGCTGCGCCACGTCTTCGACATCGGCGTGGAAGCCGGCGCCCGCTACGACAACCCCGCGCGATTCATCAAGGCTTCTGTCGAGCGCCCGACGGAACTCCGCTTGCCGGAGCCAGACCAGTTCAGGAAGTTTATCAAGGAGGTCGAAAGCGATGGCCGGGGCTATTGCGGGCACAGCGCTAACCTGGTCCGGTTCTTGGCCTACGGTGGATTCCGCATCCACGAGGCGCGCAACATCAAATGGGGCGACGTGGATTTCAAGCGACAGAAGGTTGTGGTGCGCGGCGACCCAAACACCGGGCTGAAGGGCCGGGTGGTGGGGGAAGTCCGGGAAGTTCCGATGATTCCCGACATGCACGAATTCTTGGAACGACTCCGCAAGGAGCGACTGGACGAGTCGGATGATACACTTGTCATGCGTGTCCGTGAATGCCAGAAAGCGATGGATCGGGCGGCGGCAGCCATCGGCATGGCGCGGATCACCCACCATGATTTGCGTCACCTCTTTGCCACGCGTTGTATCGAGTCGGGTGTGGACATCCCGACAGTGTCGCGTTGGATGGGACACAAGGACGGCGGCGCGCTGGCCATGCGCACCTACGGTCATCTTCGGGATCAACATTCCACTGAAATGGCGCAACGGGTCACGTTCAAGAAATCGGTCGCGACCGAATCGCCCGCGCCGCCGTCCCAGTCCGCGTCGGTCACGCCATAAGGACGTGCCTTTGTCCGATGGCCTGCCACGTGGCGCACAATGGTGTGGTGATGTCATCGTTGGGGGCGCTGGTTGCCAGCAGAGTTGTGGTTGTTTCGGGGCTTCAAAAGTTCTGTGAGTTGATCATCAACGCGTCGTTCGGTACACAATTCCGGCAGCAACTCCCCGATTGTTATCTCGAACACCCTCGCGAAATAATGCAGTTCGTACTCCGTCACGTAAACGAGTTGGGATTCGATTTTGCCAACACCCGCCCGGTCCTTGTTCAGGAAACCGACGAGATGGAGTTTTGCCAGCAGAACTTCCTGTGACCAACCGCGCGCGACACGCAGTCTTCGGATTTGCGGACCAACGATATTCTTGAGTTTCATGCCCCCGTTGTGAAGGCTGAAATCTTCCGTTAAGAGAAGCTTCGTTGGGACCGGGCGATCCAAGTTAATGCACCGTTACTCCGTGGCCGTGGTGAGTCCGGTGTCGCACCACTTTGGCGGTTTCTTCGGGAACGGTTGCCTCACTGTCCGTGGCGACAGAGGCCTCCAGCTTGTTGGACGCCTGATTCCGCGTCAGGTCCAACGCCTTCACGATCTCTTCTTGGCGCTCGGTCAGGCTCTTGAGTTTGGCCTCGTGCTCAAATGGCTGGCCGACCTTCGCTTCCAGTTCCGCCACTCGTTTCCGGGAGTCCTCAACGTCCTTTTCCGTTTGGGCCAACTTCTGCTCCAGCGCCTGCACCGCGTATTCCAGTGACCGCGTCGTGCCGTGGGCACTGTCCGAGATGCTTGCCCCGTAGAGGTTCGCGCCCTTGAGGACAAGTTCTGTGTGCTCCAACGCGCTTGCCCGCAGAACCACGGCAAACCCGGCCAACTCCCCCACCTCGTAGTCCTTGCCGGAACCGCGTAGCTGCTGGGCCCGGCGATTGATCAGTTCGCCGGCAATGCCGCGGTCGGTGTAGTCCGTTCCCTCGATGCGAATGGTGAACGCGTCGCCCTGCGTCGGCTTTCTGGCGGCAATGTCCTTGTGGAGATTCGCAATCCGTTCCGTTAGAATTTCGATCTCCTCGTGCGTTCGGCGGATCGTATTGCGAATCCGGTACTGCGTCTCGTGGTGCTGCGCGCGTAATCGGCTAAGTCGGCCCAACTCGGCGTCAATGTGAGCCTTCTCGATGACCAGTGGATTGCCCGACGCGATAGCTTTGACCTCGGCATACGTCAGCGCCGTGCCGTCGATGTCCTCGATATGGCGCAGGTCGTTGCGGCCGGTCATGACCTGGTGGATGAACTTGGCTTTCGTTTCGAGCGTCTGCCACATGTAGGCGTCGAAACTGCCCTCGGTCACGTACCGGTAAATCTGCACCTCGGCGTTACGATTGCCCTGCCGGAGAATTCGTCCCTCGCGTTGCTCCACGTCCGCCGGTCGCCACGGGGCATCGAGATGGTGCAACGCAACCAATCGCTCCTGCACGTTCGTGCCCGATCCCATCTTCTGCGTGCTGCCCATCAGGATGCGGACTCGGCCGGCTCGAACGTCTTTGAAGAGCGCCAGCTTCGCCGCGTCGCTGTCGTATTCCTGAATGAATGCGATCTCGGCAGCCGGCACGCCGGCGATAACCAACTTGGCCTTCACGTCGTCGTACACGGAAAAGCCGGTATCCTTCGGCGTGGACAAATCGCAGAACACAAGCTGCGCCAGCCGGTCCGGTTTCGTCTCCTGCCAGATTCGGAGAATCTCGTGAACGGCGAGGTTGGCTTTGCTTTCGGGATTATCTCGCGCACCGCCGTCAACCAGCCGAAGATCCAGCGCCGCCTTCCGGCCTTCGGTGGTGATCTTGAGCATGTTGTCTTCGCGGGGATCAACACGTCCCTTGCGCAACCGCTCCGCCCGCTCAGCCAGTTTGGTAACGAGCGCCTTCAACTCCGGCGTTGCCAGCGCGCGGATGATGGCGGCCTTTCCGTTGCGCAATGCCGGCGTCGGCAGTTTCAACGTCTGCGCGGTGTGGATGTCGGCAACTTGCCGGAATTGCTGCATCAGCTCCGGGACGTTCACGAACCGCGCGAACCGAGTGTTCAGCCGGTAACCTGCCCCGTCCGGGGCCAGCTCCATCGCCGTTACCGGCTCGCCGAAAGTCGCCGCCCACGAATCGAAATGATGCACGCGTAACTTTTGCAGCGCGGTCATTTGTAGATACCGCTGCATGGTGAACATCTCGGCCATGCTGTTGGCGATGGGCGTACCGGTCGCGAACACCACCCCGCCTCCGCCGTTCACCTGCTGGATGTACCGGGTCTTGAGAAACATATCGAAAGCGCGCTCGGATGCCGTTTGCGGCAGCCCGGCGATGCGGGTCATCTTGCTGACGTAAAACAGATTCTTGAAGTAGTGCGCCTCGTCGATGAACAGCCGGTCCACGCCCAGTTCCTCGAACGTCAGCGTGTTGTCTTTCTTCTCCTCGGCGAGCATCAGCTTGAGTCGCGTCTCCAGCCGCTTCTTCGCGCGTTCGAGGTCTTTGACGATGCGCCGGTCGTTCTTGCCGGCCCTCTGCTCGCGGATGGCCATCTCCAATTCGTGGAGTTGCTCCCGGAAGAATTCCTTCTTGGTCGCGTCAGAAACGGGAATGCGCTCGAACCCGGAATGCGTGACGATCACCGCGTCCCAGTTGCCGGTGGCGATGCGGCTCATCAACTGCCGGCGCTTGCTCGCCTCGAAATCCTCCTTCCCAGCCACGAGGATGTTTGCGCCCGGATAAAGCATCAGGAGTTCCGACGAGAACTGGCCGAGCATGTGATTGGGCACGACGAACAACGGCTTGCTGGCCAACCCCAGCCGCTTCAGTTCCATTCCGGCCGCGACCATTGTGTACGTCTTGCCGGCGCCGACGACGTGTCCCAACAGCGTGTTGGGCGTTTGCAGCACGCGCCACACGGCCGCTTTCTGGTGCGGGTGCAACGTCACGGCCTGACTCGCGCCCGGCAACGTCAGATGATCGCCGTTGAATGTCTGGAGCCGGACGTTATTGAACTCGTCGTTGTACTTGCGCACCAGCCGCGCGCGCCGGGAGTCGTCCTGCCAAACCCATTTTTTGAACCGCTCCTTGATTTTCTCCTGCTTTTCGCGTGCGCCTTCGGTCGCCTCGCCGTTGACGATCAATTTGTCGGAGCGCGGGTCTTTGTCGTAGATTGTCGGCGTGCGGAGATTCAACGCGTCATGGATCAGGTCGAGCGCGCCGGCCCGGTCCGTGCCCCAGTCGGTGGTGTTCGCCACGGTGCGTCGCGCGAAGTAGTCGCCGCTGACAACCCACGTCCCGATGGCGTGCGAGTGGCTGACCTCGATGTCCGTCGCGCCCAGCAATTCCTGGCAGAATTTCTCTATGTCCTCCGCCGGTATCCACGACGATCCCAACCGCACGTCAATCTCCGTCGCCGCCAAATCCTCCGGCTGGACGGCTTTCAGTGCCTCGACGTTTTCCTTGAAACGCTGGTCGGTGATGACGGCGGCCTCCGCCGTCTCCAGCTTGTCGCGGACGTTGCCGGACAGGTATTGATCCTCGGTCTCCCATTCGTTGGTTTGCGGGTTCAGGAAGATCGCGCCGCGCAACTCCGGCAAGAACTCCTCGGCAGACCGGCACAGCAAGGCGCTCATGTGCTCCAAGTCCACGCGGGCTTTCTCGTTCAGCGAAACGATCAGGGCTTCCTGCGGCGTGGCGACCGACTCGATGGGTTTCTGATACTGGATGGTGCGTTCCCGAAAGATCGCCGTTTTGGTGGCCCGCTTGGTCTCCTCGTCGTACACCTCCAGCGACAACAGCAACGGCAGGTCAGGATCGCCGTCGAAGGCACGTGTGTTCGCGCGGGCTGAAATCGGTCCGAACCGCGCCACGAACGAATCGTAGGTCTGGTTGAGTTTCTCGCGGGCTGCGACGATGGTGGCCTCGTCGCTGCCGTCGAGTTGGCTGCGGAGACATTCCCGCAACGCGTCGCGCACGCGAATCAACCGCCTGATCCGCACTCTGGTCTCGGCTGGCAGCCCCGACAGTGTCTTCAACGAATTGCCGACACGCACCGCAACGTCGTCGTGAACCATCACGTAGGCGTTTGGCTTGACGTGATCCGGGGCGGGAAACGTCTGGTCGAGCGTGGGCGGTGTGACCGCGCGTTTCTGCGCGCGGTAGATGTTCTCCGGCAAACCGCCGACGGCTTCCGCCAGTGCCTCTCCCAGATCACGGCCATCGCTCGCCAGCGTCGGTTCGTTGTCGCGGTACATGCTGCCGGACAACTCCATCTCGCCCAGCATCAGGCGCGGACGCTGGGCGAAGTACTCGTTGATGTAGATGGACTCGCCCTTGGAATTGATGTGCTCTGCCGTCTCCTTCCACGCCGGCCCGGACGGGGTTTCGCCGGGGTTCAGCTTCCGCAAGATCACGATGTCGGTCGTGACCTCGGTATTGGCGTTGCGACGAAACGCATCGTTGGGGAGACGGACCGCGCCGACGAGGTTGGCGCGGTCGGCCAGGTACTCGCGCAATGTCGAGTCCTCCTTGTCGAGCGTGCCCTTCGAGGTGATGAACAACAGCAGCCCGCCCGGTCGCACCTTCTCCAAGGCAGCGGCAAAGAAATAATCGTGGATCGGAAACTTGAAGACGTTGAACCGCGGGTCGAACGGCTGGTAATCACCGAACGGAATATTCGAGACCGCCACGTCGTAGAAACCGTCCGCCAGCCGCGCTTCCTCGAACGGCTGATGGCGGATGTCGGCGTCGGGATAGAGCGCCTTGGCGAAACGGGCCGTCAGCAGGTCAATCTCCACGCCGGTGATTTGCGAGTGGGCGTGCATCTCCTCCGGCATCAAGCCGACGAAATGTCCCAGACCGCATGCCGGCTCCAGAATGCGGCCTTGTTTGAATCCGAATTGCGTGAGCGCCGCGTACATCCCGCGAACGATCACCGGCGACGTGTAGTGGGCGTTGAGGGTCGAAGCACGGGCGGACGTGTGCTCCTCGTCGGTCAGAAGCTCGGACAGTTCGACCTGCTCCTTGAACCACTCCCGCGAATTGACATCGAACACTTGCGGCAGGCCGCCCCAGCCGACGTACCGGACGAGGACCGCTTTTTCGTCGTCGGTCGCGGGGCGTTTCTCGGATTCGAGGCGGCGGAGAAGTTTGATCGCCTCGACGTTGGCGCGGAACTTTTGCTTGAGCGATCCCTCGCCGAGCCGGTCGCGGTCGGTGATCCGGTAATTGGCAAGGTTGCGTGGCGGGCCTAATCGCTCTCCGGCGGCAGGAGGACGTACTTCTCCCGGACCATCTCCCAGGCCCGGTCGTGGGCCTGCTGCGGCGTCAGCCCCTGCTGGATCAGCCGCCGGCGAATCGTGTCCATTTCGTCCTTGGTCTGCTCCTCCGCCTCCAGCAACATCTGCTGGAGCGTGCCCGTCCGCTCCATTTCCGCCACCATCCGTGGCCGGTGCTCCCGCCAGTGTTGTTCCGCCATCAAGCCGTATTGTGTCAGCGTGCTCATGTGAGTCTCCATTGCCCGAAAACAAATCGAGCTGATCTTGTTGCCGAGCTTTTGAACGTTTGAGAGCCATTGGTAAAATCGCGCATACTGCCGTCCCTCGGTTGAGGGCATACTGCTACGGGGCGATTTGAGCATGACGGGCCGCTGGGGCTGTTCCCGGTCGGGAACAAAATCATTGCTGGTGTGTCGGCATGAAGTTGGTCCAGCGTGAAGCCTTAGAAGCCAAAGCCGGGGGGCGGAGCGAGCACGGTCAAGGTGGAGGCCGTCGTTTGCACTACCTTGACAGAGCGCAGCGAGCCGTAAAATTTGGCGGCGCTTCACGCAAGCCGACTGGAAACAGGCGCGAATGCGCTCGCGTTGAGATTTCGGAAACCGATGTGGCCGCGAGAACCCACGGCTCGCAGCGGCGACATCGAGGGGCGGATGTGGTCGCCACCGGCAAAGCCAATGTCTTCGGGATTTGACGCAGAGCACCGCTGTTGTGCCGAAGCGAAAAGCCCGAAGTCTTTGGCTGCCCGCGCAGATTGCTGCGGTCGCAACAGTCAGTGTAAAACGCAAATGTGGAGTGAGACACGACCAGTCCGGTTGTGTGAACGATGTGGCGCCGGCGAGGTGAGCCGGGGCGACATCGCCAGCGTCTCGAATAGCCCCTGACGGAAGAAAGTCTTGGCGCTTTGCATGCGGCGGCTCCGGGGCAATGGGTAAAGACGGCGCGGCAAAGGCCAAGTCTTTCAACGACCTTCCGAATTGGAAACCGGCGTTCAGCCAATTTGGGACGATGTGACCGCGAGAACCACGGCTCGCAGCGGTGACATCGCTGCGCTTTGGAATAGCCAAAGGCAAAGCCAAAGTCTCTGGGGTTTGCAGCGGAGCGCCCCAGCGAAGCGGGTCGGAGCGAAACACCCCAGAGTCTTTGGCTGCCGAAACGATGGTTTTCCTCGACCGAAGTCGGCCCCGGATCGTGTCACTCAGGAAGCAGGCTCAATAGATTAGTTTTGATGTACGTCCCGGCGGACTGCGGGTCGTAACTGATGCCGGTGCGCAGCAACGGTTCCATGTCAGAACAGAATCCGCGGTCACGAAGGTGGGCATCAAGGATTTCGACAAACTCGGCGCGGCCTGCCTTGGTTCCTTCCTGTTTCATGTAGTGTTGAAACGACTCAATAACGCCGGACGGTTCAATGGGAGTGGTGGATTTGGTCAGCGCCCAATACAAGTCGAACAAATCCCGGCCACGCTTCCTCTGGAACATTGCCCGCATCTTGGTGCCCAGCATTTCGTGAATGTCGTAGCCCTTGATCTCTGTCTGGACTGGTTGACCACGGAACGGAAACACAAATGGGATTGACACGACAGGCCGATGGGAAGTGCGCTCGGTTACATTTGCCTCGACCACGATGTCGAGCATCCGACCGGGTTCCATGATCGACGGAAGCGAGTACGTCATCCGCAACACGCGGGATGGTCTGACGGTATTGCGCAAGGCCAAGGTGATCGTATCCCAAACTGAAGCCTTCGGTGCGCCCAACACATCGGTCAAGACGCGTCGGATGGCGCGGCGAATATGCCCTTCTGGACGATCTCCCACGACCACCAAATCAATGTCTTCGCTGTAGCGGCATGGCGGCGCAAGATGGACTTTGTGCAGGAGCGTGCCGCCGCGCATGGCAACTTGGGCACTCAGGAATTTGTCGTTGAACAGCGCCGCCATCGCACGGCACAGCAACAGGTCTTGCTCAATCTGATATTGGGCCGACCACGGCACAACAGTCTGGTGCACCAGAATATCCTGACGGGTGATGGGGATCATGATTTCAGCTCAGTGGAATTATTGAGAATCTGCCAACGCTCCACGATGGGGATGTTTTTCCGGTTGCCCTGCAATGACGATATCGGAACCAGCGCCAATTTTGCCGGCAGCCAATCGTGAATGACTTGTGCCAGCCGCTTCGCGCCAGCCACGTCCAGAAGGAATCCGAGTCGTTGAGTAGTCGCGACTTCGTTTTCAATCTCCAGCACGCGCTTCAATTCGGGAGCGCGCAAGAGAGGCAGGAGCGGTCGGATGGTTTCCGCCACGCGCTCAACGCCTCCGATGCTGGTTGCATAGCGGATCAGGTCGAATGCCGTGGCTTCGGGCGTGCTAATCCTCAGCGGCGCGACCGCCTGCGCCAGTTGTTGCGTGGGCGTTTGGGCAATCCTGCGCTTCACGAAGAACCGAACCTGAACCCGTCCGACCTTCAAGGGCCGGAAAGACCGGTCGGTCATCACCTGTGTCACCTGCAACGCTTGTGGATTGGAACCGAACGAACTGGCCGCTGATTGAAGCGCGAGGTAGTACGGGCGACCAAGCCAGGTGAAATAATCGTCCAGCCACCAGATTGCCGGTGGCGCGCCCATGCTGCGGAATTCCGGGGCAACGATCAAATAGAAGGGTTGCCGTGGCGAAACCCTGACTGCCTTGCCTCGGAGCCTCGACAACTGGCGTTTCGCCGCAATGGCTGATAAGCCAGATTCATTGATCAAATCAGCCATTGTGAATGCGACACGCCCCAATCCCATGCGAGTATCGATAAAAGCTTCAGCCGCACCGATCTGACGGTGTTTGTGAGGGTGGTTATGCTTATGTATCATGCGCATAAAGTACCGTCAGACGGTTCATTGTGCAAACGAAATATGCGGGCGAATCGAGCGGTAAGCAGGTTCCACAGCGATGTGCCCCGACAGTGGGTTGTCGGGGGACATCGTTGCGCAATGGAATCGCGAAAGGCGAAGCCAAAGACTCTGGATTTTGCAGCGGAGTGCCCCAGCGGAGCGGGGCCGCAGCGAAAAATCCCAGAGTCTTTGGCCGCCCTAACGACTGGTTTTGGAGACGATCAGACGCGGGCGCCGCCGGTGGACTGGCTTTGGCGCGGCGTAATGCTGCGCATCGTCCGGCTGGCAATCGAGACCATCATCTTCTCGCGTTGATCTTCCGGCAGGTGTTTCACCAACGTTTCGTACGCTTGCTTGAGTTCGGGATTCTGCTCCAGTTTGCGCAGAATGCCGTCTCGCATCTTCTGCTGCCGGTCGAGTTTGTTCACTTCGCTCAGAACGAGTGCGCGTTCCAGTCGTTCGCGGGGCATGGACTGGATGTATTCCCAGTGTTTGGGGTTTTGTTTGATGTACTCGTCGATGCGAGCGTTGACCTTGGGGTTGTCCCGGTATTGGCCGGGCTGTTCAGTGGACTCATCTTGAGTCTTGGCTTTGCCTTTGAGCATTTGCTCTCCTTTCTGGGGATTATTCATGTGGGTGATTGTTCACCAGTTTTGGTTTGGGGGTTCAGGCGTCCCGCTCGGTGCGGGACTTTCCTTTTGCCGGTTGCGGATTTCCGCTTCCAACAAATCCAGACGCTGTTTGGCCGCGTCCAAGTCTGTTTTGAGTTGCCGGTTCTGTTCAGCGACATGTTTACCGGCGTCTAACGCCGCTGCCATCTGCGCGAGGGTGTCGTTCAGCCGCTTCCCTTGTTCGATAACTGTCTGCGTGGCGGCCCTCTGGCGGTTGACTTCGGCGATGACCTCCGTAGTTGTCGGGCTTTCTTTTCGGGCCGGATCAATAATCTGCACCGCCGGGCCGAGCGCCACGGTGGCCGTCGCGTTCGGATGCAGATTCCATTTGCCGGTGGTCTCGACCCGGTACACGACGTGCCGCTCATGCATGGCCAAAGCGTTGTTCGGGTCAACGTAACGACCGACATTGTACGCCTTGATGTTCTCCTCGTACCGGACCGACTCGATTTGCTCGCTGGGCAGCGTGTTACCGGGAATGGCGCGTGGCATTTGAATGACCACCGGTTTGCGGTGTGACGCGCAAGCCGAAAGCAATAGCAGTGGAATCAGAGATATGGTTTTCATGGGTTATTGCGGCGCGGGTAAAGAAACGTCGCGGTGGTTGGTGGCGGCTGGTTGGTTTCGGTTGCGAGCAATCGCGTGCTGCCGATGGCGGCATCGGATTTGTCAATGGTCTGGGTGACGTACAGGTAGAACTCTTTCCCTGCCGGCACGCGCACGTAGAATCCGTCGCGCTGAATGGTTTCGAGAATCTGTTGCGCGTATACGCTGAGAACATCCTGCGCGCCCTTTAACGGGGCATTTTGAAGCGTAGGGACAAGTTGTGATCCGTAGATTGTCTGCTGGTTCACAGTCAGCGCTGAAGCCGCTCCGCTGAGCAATGTTGCCGCGAACAGTTTGAGTTCAGCCATATTGTCGGTCTTCAAAACCGTTCCGCGCAAGCCCGCACTGCCGTCGGTGATTCCCCAGCCGCTGCCGTTGGGATCTTTTTCCCGGTCAAGGGCGATGTCGTTCAAATGGAGTTCCTCGCCCGTGTGCCATACCAACGTCCAGCCGCCGTTGCTGGCGATGCGTTCGCGTTTCCGGTCAGCCTGAGCGGTCCCGTGGACTTCTGTGCCGGCAGGAATGATGAGACGACCATCATGGTAGATGTCCTCGGTGATGAGGCCGATGATCGGTGTTTGAATAGAAGAGGAATCAACGGTCACGATGAGTTCGCACGGAATCAGCCGTCCGTATGGCGCATAGAACTTGCCCAAGGGTTTGCGTTCCGGATCGGCGGATGGCGATTCCGTATACAGGTTGATGGGGGTGAATTCAGGAACTGGTTCTTGTTTGGCTTGTGGTGGTGCCGGCGGTTTGACGGGCAGTATCGCCGGTTTCACGGGCGACGTTGCCGGTTTCGCGGGTGGAATGGCGCGAGG
>Ga0116202_10001695_pt1 | contig 12898 bp, 14 predicted proteins | sample LakKivw325mmetaG_FD_94479 | JGI IMG/M metagenome (GOLD analysis project Ga0116202, IMG submission 94479) | Anoxic lake water microbial communities from Lake Kivu, Rwanda to study Microbial Dark Matter (Phase II) - Lake Kivu water 325m metaG | ecosystem: Environmental > Aquatic > Freshwater >...
ATTTTGAACGTGCCGCCATCCTACGCGACCGCCTCCTTGCCCTCCAAAAAATTCAGGAAAAACAAAAGGTTATTACTCGCGACCAAAAAAGCCAAGATGTAATCAGTTTCGCCCGCCGCAAAAAAATTGCTGCCATCAATCTCTTTATCATTCGTAATGGCCGACTCCTTGGTAAAGAAAATTTTATCCTGCTCCATACCCAAGGCAAAAAGGATAATGAAATTCTGCAAAGCTTTGTGGAAGAATATTATCTAAAAAAAGAACCGCTGCCCCAAGAAATTATTTTGCCCGCGGATATTTCCAAACCGCATTTCTTAAAAAGTGATATTCTCATTCCCCAAAAGGGACTAAAGAAAAAGCTGATAGAAATGGGTGAAAAAAATGCCGAGGAACACCTTGCTCGCCATCTAACAAGCATTAAAGAGTCAAAGGTAAAAAATCAAAAAATCCTTGGTGAATTGGCTAGTTATCTTAAATTAAAAAAAATTCCGGCCAGAATTGAAGCCTATGATATCTCTAATATCCAAGGCCAAGAAGCAACTGGCAGTATGATTGTTTTTAAAAATGGTGTAAAAGAAACATCATCCTACCGCCGCTTTAAAATTAAAACCTTAAAAACCCCCAATGATGTGGCTATGTTGCGCGAAGTCTTCTCACGCCGTTTTGCCCGCGCTAAAAATAAAACCTCCTGGCCTCTCCCTGACTTAATCCTGGTTGATGGCGGCAAAGGCCAGCTGAATGCTACCCTTTCTATCTTGCAAGAAAAAAATATTCCAATTCCCATTCGTGCCTTAGCAAAAAAGTTAGAACAAATCTATATCCCTCATCAAAAAGGACCTCTTAATATCCCTCCGGCTTCTGCTAGTTTAATGCTCTTAAAACGTATTCGCGATGAAGCGCACCGCTTTGCAGTCAGCTATCATCATAAACTACGTAGCAAAAAATTACTAAATAAAAAAGCCAACTGAATGTTGGCAAAGCTTAATTTTCCCCCTTGGTCACTTCATTAGCGCCAAACCCGAGTAGCTCTTTAAGTTCATTTATCTCTAATTTTAAAGCTCTGATCTCCAGTTTCATTGCCTCTACTTCCTTCTCTAGCCCCGACTTGGCATTTATATTAGTCTTGATCCGACAAGACCTAGGCCATTCATCTTCAGTACTTTTTCTTGCCGCAATAGCATCCATAGAACATGCCTCCTTAACAATAACAAATATGCATCCACTCAGAAAATTACAACAAAAAGTGAAAAACCGAAACAAAAAAATCCTACCCAAAAGGATGAAAATTTCCGGTAGAAGTGTTTTTGTTCTTAAAAGAACGTTGGATAGAAAGAACCAAAAATGAATTAGGAATCATGAATTAAGGAATAAGGAATTTTATTCCTGATTCCTGCCTGCCCACCGAAGCCCGAAGGGCGTAGGTGGGATTCCCTATTCCTGATTCCCCTTTATTGACTTCTGCACCCAGGAATGGTATCCTAAAATCACCTGTTAAAAACGAGACTTTATTTTAATATGTCACAAATATTAAAAATCGTCCAGATTATCCTTGCTATCTTACTTACAGCAGCGATTTTAGTTCAAGCCCGTGGTACAGGTTTGAGTAGTGCTTTTGGCGGTGAAGGAGGATTCTATCGAACCAAAAGAGGTATAGAAAAAACTATCTTTCGCGCCACTATATTTTTAGCTATTGCCTTGGGCGCAATAGCGTTAGTGAATGTCTTAATCTAAAAACAATGTCCAAAATCGGGGAAAAAGAGAAAGAAGCATCTCCCAATCTTTCTTCCTCCTCTCTCTTCAAAAAATCCCTGGATGGCTTAAAACAAATCCGCCCCCTGCGGACTTCCTTTTTTTCTAAAGAAGAATCAAAAAAAATTCGCATCCCTCGCTTAAAACAGATTGCTAACATTCCTCGCACTTTGAAATCTTGGGAACGAATTTTGATCTTTATACTAATTGGTATTATTCTTTTAAGTCTTGGCTTGTGGATTGATATTTATTATCTCAAACATTCGCGCCTCGTGCCTGCGAAAGGTGGGCAATATACCGAAGGGCTAGTCGGTCAACCTAAATATGTGAACCCTATTTTAGCCCAAACCAATGACATTGATATGGATCTTAGCTATCTTGTCTTCTCTGGCCTAATGACTTATAACGAAAAACAAGAATTGGTACCTGACTTAGCCGAAAATTATCAAATTTCAGAGGATAAAAAGACCTATATCTTTACTCTAAAACCTAATCTCTTCTGGCAGGATGGGGAACCATTAACTTGTGATGATATAATTTTTACCATTCACAGAATTCAGGATCCTGATTTCAAAAGTCCTCTACGTTCAAGCTTTCTTAACATAGATATAGAAAAAATTGATGCCTCGAATCTCAAATTTATTCTCAAAGAACCCTATGCTCCTTTTCTTTCTAGCCTTACCTTTGGCATTCTACCGATGCATATCTGGGAAGCCATTCCAGCAGCTAATGCTTCTCTATCTGAATACAATTTAAAACCAATCGGTTCAGGGCCATGGCAATTCTACAAACTCCAAAAAAATAAAGAAGGTAATATTGAGCTCTATTCCTTAAAACCAAATCCTCGTTATTATGGTTCTAAACCTTACCTCGATAGAATCAATTTCCAATTTTATTCCCAATTTGATGCCTTACTTTCGGATCTCCAGAGCCGCCAGATTGATGGGGTAGGCTATATACCTAAGGAATATAAAAATAAACTGACGGATCAAGATTTCCTGAATCTCTATTCTTTAGAACTACCTCATATCTATTCTATCTTTCTAAATCCCAACCGCAGTAAATTATTTAAAGAAAAATATATCCGCGAAGCCTTAGAATATGCAACTCCTAAAGAAAAAATTATTAAAGAAGCAATCGCAGAGGCAGGTCAAATAACTTATTCTCCCCTCCTCTTATCCAATACAGATAATCTCACTAAACGAGAATTTGATCCCCAAAAAGCAGAACAAATTCTAGAACAAGAAGGTTGGACAAAAGGGGCAGATGGGATATATACTAAAGGTAAGGATCGTTTTAGTTTTACTCTTACGACTACAGATTGGCCCGAATATGTTCAAACCGCAGAAATTTTGAAAGCTGCCTATAAGCAAATAGGTATCGAACTAATTACTGAATCCTATAACACGGCTAAAATTCAACAAGAATATATCCGACCGCGTAATTTCGATGCCCTTCTTTATGGAGAGGTATTAGTTCACAACCCCGATCTCTATATCTTTTGGCATTCTTCACAAATCCCTGACCCTGGTCTAAATTTAGCCTCTTTTACTAACAAAGAAGCCGATAAAATCTTAGAAGAAACCAGAACCATTGATGACCCGGCCCTGCAACAAGAGAATTACAATAAATTAGAACAAATATTAAACCAGGAAATACCAGTTATCCCTCTCTACAGATCCATTTATCTTTGCAGCATAAGTAAACAAATTAAAGGCATTGAAAATGAAAAGATTGTTTTTCCTTATGAGCGTTTTACAGGGCTCTCACACTGGTATATACAGCAGAAGAGACAACTCTTAAAACAAGAGGAGTAAAAAAAATTATTGTCTTCCTTCTATTTAAATAAAAAACAAAAAATTATCAGTCAAAAATTACAAGGGTTTATTTCATAAAACCCCCTTTCTTAGATTGGCCGGGATGGTGAAATTGGCAAACACGCAGCGTTCAGGGCGCTGTGGAGATAACTCTTTGTGGGTTCAAATCCCACTCCCGGCACAGATTAAATGCAAAATGCAAAAATCAAAATGTAAAATGACAATGCAAAATTTTAAAAATTCTTTTCATTTTAACATTTTAAACTGTCATTTTGATTTTTGATATTTACATTTTTAACTATCATTATGTCTCACCATAAAAAACCAAAATTTACTACCAAACCTCTACCAACACCTCCACCTGCTGTTAAATCTATTCCTCCTCCTCCCCCAAAGCTCCAAGATTCTAACCTGAAAATTATTCCTCTAGGAGGCTTAGAAGAAGTGGGTAAGAATATGACAGTTTTTGAATATGGTAATGATATTCTTATTATTGATATGGGATTAATGTTCCCAAATGAGGAAATGCTTGGTATTGATTATGTTATTCCTGATGTCTCCTATCTCATTAAGAATAAACATAAGATTCGCGGCGTGGTCTTTACCCATGGCCATTTGGATCATATCGGAGCTATTCCCTACCTTTTGGAAAAATTAGGCAATCCCTATCTCTATGGCACACCACTTACGATTGAACTCATCCGCGATCGCCTGGCAGAATTTAGAATGGACAAAAAAGCACGTCTCAATACCTTTACGGTCAATGATAATATTCGGGTCGGTAATTTTGAATTGGAATTCTTTCGCGTCAATCATAATATTCCGGATGGCGTAGGTATTGCTATTTATACCCCTGTTGGGGTATGTGTCACCACTGGTGATTTTAAATTTGATTATACGCCCGTAGATGAAAAACCCAGTGATTTTTCACGCATTGCACTTCTAGGAGGACGGGGAGTTCTCGTTGCAATGTGCGATTCTACCAGTGCTGAAAAAGAAGGCCATTCTATCTCTGAAAAAAAGATTGGCCGCACATTACGTCGTATCTTTGAAACCGCTAAAGGACGCGTGATAATGGCAACTTTTTCTACCCTCGTGAGCCGCATTCAGCAAGCAGTAAACTCTGCTTATCAAACTGGCCGCAAGGTTGCCTTCTCAGGAATGTCGTTAGAAAAAGCAGTAGAGATTGCTGTGCGTCTTAATTATTTAAAAATTCCTCCTGATACTGTGATTAGTTTAAAACAAGCCAAAAACCTGGACGATCAAAAGGTGGCCATTGTGGCCACAGGAAGTCAAGGTCAGGAATCATCTGCTCTTGCTAGGATGAGCCGCCAAGAACATCGGGAAATCAAGATTCGTCAAGGAGATACTATTATTCTTTCCTCTTCTCCTATCCCCGGTAATGAACGTTCCATTTATAATATGATGGACAATCTCTTTCGCCTTGGGGCACGTGTTTTTTATGAAAAAATTATGGATATTCACACTGGCGGACATGCTCATAAAGAAGATATGAAGCTAATGCTTTCACTTCTGAAGCCTAAATATTTTATTCCCATTCACGGAGAACATCATATGCTCGTGAATAATGCTTGGATTGCCCATGAACTCGGTATCCCAAATGAAAATATTTTTATTATGGAGAATGGTCAAATTCTTAAAATAGATCAGGAACAAAAAGCGCAAATTTTAAAAGATAAAGTACCCGCGGGCTATGTTTTAGTAGATGGCCTCGGTGTTGGTGATGTCGGTCATGTGGTCCTGCGTGACCGTCAACAAATGGCTAAAGATGGAATGTTTGTGGTAATCATTACTGTTGGCAAAGATAATGGCGCTTTAATTGGCGAACCCGACATTGTCTCTCGCGGCTTTATCTATATGAAAGAATCTGATAAACTACTCAAAGAAGTTAAAAATCAAATTAGAAAGATTGTAGATATTAAAGGTAAAGAAAACTTAAGCGCGAATGAAGTTTATATCAAATCACGGATTCGAGAGGAAATTGGAGAATATCTATTTAAACGTACAGAACGCCGGCCAATGATTTTACCAGTCATTATTGAAGCATAAATAAAAGCCCTCTCAAATCTCTGATTTGATGGGGACCCCAAAGAAAAAGCCTCACAAAATAAAAATTATGGGCATTATCAGCATTGTTATTCTTTTAGCTGCAGTTTGCAACTTTTTACTAGGTTTTCTAATTTTAATTAGAGAAAAAAACAAAACCAGGCTTAATTTGATTTTCGGTATTTTCTGCTTTGCTTTTTCTGTCTGGGTTCTTTCCAATTTTCTCCTCATTATTTCACCCAATGTGTTTTTGCTGCAAAGCACCTATGCGCTAGGAGCTCTGGCTTCTTGTATTTCATCTTTTTGGGCCTTAGAAATAGCCGGTAAAAAAATCACTCGGCCAAAATTTATCATTCTTTCAGCTCTAGGATTATTTTTTACAATTACATCCTATTTCAAATTTCAAATACCTAATTTAACCACTCAAGAAATTAGCCAACTTTATGCCATTGCCCCTGAAATTCAGGCCAACACTTTATTCTTCACCCTATACACCCTCTATTTTGCCGGCATAATATTATATATAATCTCCACCTTAATTAGCGGATATTTAAAAGCTCAGGACATCCAAAAAAAACAAATCTGGTATGTCTTAATTGGAATTATCATTAATGCTAGTTTTATCCTAGTGGCATCTTTTATTCTTCCTCTTTTAGGACACCCCCGATATTCCTCTTTACTAGACAGCCCTAGTTCACTTTTTTTTGTGTTCTTCTCTGCTATAGCTATCGGCTATTATCGCCTTTTTGAACTAAAATTAATTTTAACAGAAATTCTGGTAGTAGCGATGGGCATTATTTTATTTCTCTTGCCTTTTGCAGTGCATGAATGGCAACTCACTATTCTCACCAGTATCCTCTTTATACTTTTTTGTTTTTTTGGCTATCTTTTGATCAAAAGCAGTCAAAAAGAATTAAAACAAAAAGAAATTTTAGAACAAACTGTCAAAGAACGAACAAAAAGTTTGGAAACATCCAGGCAAACTTTGATCCAAACTCTAGAAGATGTAGACCAAGCCAAAGCCAAAGCCGAGTTAGAAAGGGATAAAACAATGGCGATTATTAATAATCTCGCCGATGGCTTAATTTTAGTTGAAGAAGATCAATTTACCTTAATAAATCCCCAAGCACAAAGATTACTCAATATAACCGAGAATAATATTGTAGGTAAAAAAGTCAATGATATCTCCACTAATGAAAATATGAAGTTATTAATCAAGATGATTCAAGAAACCCCGGGTTTGCTTTATAGAAAAAACTTGTTATGAGAAAATTAGTCTTGGAAGTATCTTCAGTGCCTATTCTCGGAATTAGGAAAGAACCGATTGAAATGATTATCTTGCGCGATATTAGTTTAAAAAAAGAATAATTATTTCATTCTTCATAAAATTTATTCAAAAAATATTATGGACAAAAGATTATTTTCAGGCATCAGACCTTCAGGCACTCTGCATTTAGGCAACTATTTTGGCGCCATTAAAAATTGGGTAGAATTGCAGGATCAATACCAATGCATTTTTGAAATTGTAGATTATCATGGCTTAACCACCCCTTTTGAACCAGAAACTTTACATAAAGAGACTTTAGAAATGGCAACTGGGCTCCTCGCTTGTGGCATTGATCCCCAAAAATCTATTCTGACTGTTCAGTCTTATGTCTCAGAGCAGACCGAACTTGCCTGGATTCTGGGGGCGCTTACTCCTTTAGGTATGTTGGAAAGAATGCCTACTTACAAAGAAAAAAAAGAACAGTTTCCTGATAATCTAAATTTAGCCCTGCTCTCTTACCCAGTTTTAATGGCAGCAGATATTTTAGCTTACAAAAGCGATGCTGTGCCCGTAGGCGAAGACCAGGATCCTCATTTAGAATTTTCGCGCTTTATTGCCGACCGCTTTAATAAACGTTTTGGTAATACCTTTCCCCTGCCCCAAACCCTAAAAACCGAAGCACCACGAATTCTGGGCCTTGATGGTAAAAACAAGATGAGTAAAAGTATGCATAATTATATTGGCCTATTTGAAACCCCAGAAATGATTGAAGAAAAGTTAAAAGGTGCCTTCACTGATCCTAAAAAAATTAAAAAAGGTTCTAAAGGACATCCGGAAAAATGCAATATCTTTGCCTTGCACAAATTATTTTCCCTTCCCGATTTAGTAAAAACTATTGAGAAGGATTGCGAGAGGGGAAATTTAGGCTGTGTGGAATGCAAAAAAATTCTCGCTCAAAACATCGCCGCCTATTTTGGTGAAATCCGTACAAAATACGAAGAATTAAAACGAAAACCCGAAGAGGTGAAAAATATTTTATTAGATGGAGCGGAAAAAGCGCGCGAGATCGCAGGAGTAAATTTAGAAGAAATAAGAAAAAAAATTGGAGTGCGCTAATTTTCTTTCCTTTTAAAGTAAAATTTCCTCCCCTTCTCTAAGGGGAGGTTAGGAGGGGTTCTGAAAAAATAGACCGTGAAAAATTATTTTACACGGTCTTTATAAGATTTACTCACAGAAACCACCCACAAACTTTTGTAAGTAAGATTCATGATCAAAGATGGCTATTTTATCCGCCTGTTCTTTTCCCACTGCACCCTCAAGTATTTGTCTGGCTTCTGAAAGTTTTTCATAAGCTGCTTCTACATTCTCTTGTGGAGAAGGGCCCCACTGTAAGTATAAAGTCGCTTCCTCAAGAGACATTCTCTTCCCCATTCTCTTCTCCTATTACAGCCAACAAGGCCTCTATGTTATACCCCATATATGTTTTTATTCCGGCATTTAACATTTCCATCAATGCCATCTTAACCTCCTCGAAACTAAAATCTTTAAGTAAAACTTCGAAAATTTCCTCCTCCACTCTCAATCCTCCTCAAAAAGTTAAGTTAAGTAAAGAACCATTTAGTTCATTGAAACTAATCTAATCTAAGATCAAGGAACTTTTTAATTCAATTTCGCAAGCAACTTTTAATCTTCTAATGGTTTAAAAATTAAAACATTAAAAATTGTCTGAAAATTGAAAATTAGTAAATTGAAAATTTACTTTATTCCCTTCCACTCCTTAATCACCCTGGCATAAATTTCAGGTGTACCAATATCAAACCATTGACCTTCAAAGGGATAACCATAAAGCTCGTCGCTCTGCGCAAGCTTAGGGAAAATATCTTCTTCTAAACGGAAGATATTTTTGCGCGGGAAATAATCAAAAATCTTCGGCTCCACAACATAGATGCCAGCGTTAATCAACCTAGATAATCTCTGGCTCGCTTTGGGCTTTTCTACAAAATCCCGGATTTGGGTACCATGAAGCTGCACTACTCCCCAAATAGAAGAATCTTCCACGCTCGTTAAAGCCATTGTCATCGCTTTGCCATGGCTCTTATGAAAATCAATCAAATCATTAAGATTAATATCTGCCAAAACATCCCCATATAAAAGCAAAAAAGGATGTCCTGCTAAACTTCTCGCTACCTTTAAGGCACCACCAGTCCCTCGAAAGGTTTCCCCTTGATCCGCATAAGTAATTTTCACTCCAAAGCGCGAGCCATCACCAAAATGATCCCGCACCTTCGTACCAAGATGTCCGATTGTAATAATAATGTCACGGATATCGTATCTTTTTAATAAATCTAAAGTGTGCTCTAAAAGCGGTTTGCCACGCACTGGGATCAAACATTTCGGCATTTCATAAGTAAAAGGCCGCATTTTTAAGCCTTGGCCACCAGCTAAAATAATTGCACGCGAAACCTTAGGCACTAAAACTTTACCTAAAAGATATTCAATTGCATGCGAACGATTACGAATGCGGGCGCCATCAATTACCTCATCTAAAAGCTCTATTAATCTTTTACTAATTGTAATAGTAAGACGTTCACGGGACATAATTTTACTTCTACGCTGGTTTACCAGCGGTTTTTCCAATTACTTCTTCAAAAAGATATTGGGAAAACAAAAAGAGTATGAATATATATGATGCTATCATACTTTATCATACTCTGTAATAAAATCAAGAAACTTATCCACAACTTTATATCTATAACTCTTCCTTTACTAGTTACCAGTTACCAGTTACTATTTACTAGTTACTAATTTTTACTTCAAACTCTCCACATTTACCCCAAAAGACCAGTCCACTTCAGGATAACTGTGAAGAAGTTTGTTAATATATTTTTTCAAGTCATTATATTCTTGTTTTGTGCGCGCTTCAAATTTTACAGTTAAATAAGGTCCATTTTGGGAGTAACGGATTACAAACATAGCATCTTCTGTTTCCAGCCTCACACCATCTCCAGCCCGTCCAGGATCATCAATCACCTCTGCATCTTTGAAATCTTTCTTGAGTACACGACTTATTTTATCCATCAATTTCACCTTTTTGTTGTCTGGGCAGCCGATCTTGATCTCGGGGCTAGAAATATATTTTGGAAAAGATGCCACTGCTTGAGACAAACTCTGATGAGTACGCGATAAATAATCTAGTATGCGCAAGGTAGCATAGGCCCCATCATCGTGACCATAAAACTTATCTAAGAAAAAGAAATGGCCCGAGAGTTCACCTGCAAACTTGGCTTTGACCTGCTTTGCTTTTGCTTTAATGAAGGAATGTCCAGTTCGCCACATTATTGGCCTACCACCTTTTGCCTTAATGGTATCCTCAACCACTTTAGAGCATAAAGTATTAAATACAATTTTAGCACCAGGATTTTGATCAATTACATCTGCTGCGAAAAGAGCAACTAAAATATCATTCCAAAGAATATTTCCCTTCTCATCCACAATACCCATTCGGTCGCCGTCCGCATCATAAGAAAAGCCCAAATCCGCTTTCCTTTTCAATACTTCTTTGGCAATACGCTTTGCTACTATTTTCTCTGTGGGATCAGGTGTGCCCACTGGAAATAAACCATCAAGCTTGCAATTACTCTCAATAACTGTGCAACCCATACGTCGCAAAAGCTCTGGAATAAAAACACCGGGCGTAGAACAACTGGGATCTACTACGATCCTAAATTTTCTGATTTTCTTAAAGCGACGCTTGAGATCACGAAAATAAACATTGGTAATATCCTGCTTCTTAACCCGGCCCATTTTCTTCGCTTGGATAAACAGACCCTTTTCTGCTAATCGCCGTAAATCTTGAATTTCATCTGTAACCATTGTTTCAGAATAGCCTAAAGCAAATTTAAACCCATTATATTCTGATGGATTATGAGAAGCAGTAACCATCACCCCACCTTTAGCCTTAAAATAATACTGAGCCCAGTAAAAAGTGCCTGCTAGAGTTAAACCAATATCAATAACGTCTACTCCCGTAGAAATAAGACCACGGATTATTGCTTCTTTATAGGCAGGACTAGTCAATCGGCAGTCGTAACCTACTATGACTTTCTTAACCCGCCTTTTTCTGATATAAGTACCATAAGCCTTGCCTAAATGTTCAACAATTTCAGGGGTGAGATCCTTATCTACTACCCCGCGTAAATCATAGCCACGGAAAATTTCTGGGTTAATTTTTAGCATAAATTTCAATTTAATTTTAATTATTTAAACAGAAAATACTATACCCCCTTTTTAACATTTTAGCAAGAAAAACTTCTGGAACCTACACCCACTAGATAATTAAAAGACTTGCCTTTTCTTATACTCTTTGCTAGTATGTAATAGCAATAATTAAACTATTTTATGCCCAAATACGAAATAATGTATCTTTTTTCGCCCCAGATTCCTGAAAAAGAAGCACAAGAAGAAATCGTTAAAGCCAACGATGTTATAAAAGAATTGGGCGGCAAAATTGAGAAAGAAGAATATTGGGGACTTAAAGATTTAGCTTACGAAATTAAAAAATATAAACAAGGCTATTATCATATCAACTGGTTTACATTAAATAAAGAAGAGGTGGATTCCTTAAAGAAAAAGTTAAAATCCATTCCCCCTCTCTTAAGATTTTTAATCACTACTTTTGTAGAAGGTCAAGAAATCATTATTCCTCAAGAAAAGACGGAAGGATCTCTAGAACAAGTGTCAGCCACTCTCCAACCGCAGATAGGCACAAAGAAGGCAATCTCTCGTCCTCCAAAAGAAACACCTTCCCAAAAGAAAAAGAGTTCCAAAACCTCTAAAAAACCGAAGGCAGAGATGGAAGATTTGGATAAAAAATTAGAAGAAATCCTAAAAGAAGAAGTACTCTAAAATAAACCCCCAAAGAACCCCCATCCCAACTCCATTAATTAATTTCTTATTAAAACAATAAGGAGGTAGTCTAAATAAATGGATCTCAATAAAGTAATGATTATTGGGCGCTTAACCCGCGACCCAGAAATCCGCACTATTCCTTCAGGAGATACAGTGGCTAATTTTGGTGTGGCTACCAACCGCATCTGGACCAATGCACAGGGCCAAAAGCAAGAGGCTGTGGAATACCATAATATCGTCGCTTGGCGCAAGTTAGCTGATATCTGCGGTCAGTATTTAAAAAAAGGTGATCGGGTTTACATTGAAGGCTCACTCCAGACTCGGGATTGGGAAGGCCAAGATGGTATCAAACGTTATCGCACCGAAATTGTAGCACGCGATATGATTATGTTATCCCCACCGCGCACGCAAGGAGGGAGTACCTATCCTGCTACACCCCGCACCACATCTGCTCCCGCCCCTGTAATCACTCCTTCCGCCCCTCCTTCGGAAATTCCTACCATCAATGTAGAAGAAGATCTGACATCTGTACAAGAAGACATAAAAGTAGCATCCGAACCAGAAGCAAAACCGCGTACTCAAGAAAAAAAGGGAGAGGAAGACGAAGGCATTAGTATTGAAGATATACCATTCTAGTTCAAAATTCAAAGTTAAAAGTTAAAGGTTAAATTTAAAGTTTTTTCAGACCCTAACTTTGAATTTTGAACTTTTAACTATTAACTATTACATATGCAACCTAAAAAATATTGTCGTTTTTGTGTTGATCCTAAAAAAATTATTGATTACAAAAATGTAGAACTGATTAGACGATGTCTATCCAGTTATGGTAAAATCAGACCCAAAAAAAGAACAGGCACTTGTTCTTTTCATCAACGCAAACTAGCGCATGCAATTAAGAACGCTCGCTTTATGGCTCTTCTGCCCTATATTATTAGGTAAAAATGGCAGTAAATCCTCCCAAAGTCTGAAGTCTAAGGAGAACAAATTTATGCCCCGTAGAGAAATTTTGAAATATTTTATGTGTTATTATCAAAATTATCGTATAGAGGAGGAATATTTTTAAGAAAATACTCAAAATAATTATTTACCA
>Ga0116202_10001696_pt1 | contig 12894 bp, 15 predicted proteins | sample LakKivw325mmetaG_FD_94479 | JGI IMG/M metagenome (GOLD analysis project Ga0116202, IMG submission 94479) | Anoxic lake water microbial communities from Lake Kivu, Rwanda to study Microbial Dark Matter (Phase II) - Lake Kivu water 325m metaG | ecosystem: Environmental > Aquatic > Freshwater >...
AACTAAAAAACCAGCGTCGCTTCGCTCCGACAGGGCGGCCGATTTAAACCGGAACAGCCGGCCGCTTTGCTCCGGAACAGGTGGCCGATTTTAGCGGAATACACAGTCATATAATCCAAATGGCAAGATTGGCCTCTTCTTCATCCATTCATTATCTTTTCGACACAGATTTTTCCAATGGATTTCCTGCCCTATAGTTTCAATTTCCCTTATATTTCCAGGCCAGTGGTGGGCAAGTAATGACATGCACTCCCAGCGCCTTAAGCCCGTTAAGGCATCCGGGCACGAATGAAGAAGATGTATAAAGAGGTCGGGCCGCCTTTGATGAATGGCCGGGATGGAAAACTTGAAGAAACGGTCATAGAAATCACGCCGAAAATCTTTCTCTGACTTGTTTGTCGTGGCGATGATCTGAATAGTGTCTTTAGCTCTTTTCTCCTTTGTATCACCGACACTATAAAAATAGCCGTCTTCAATGAATGTCAATAATTTAGCCTGGATTTCAGGCTTTATGTCTCCGATTTCTTCAAGTATCAAAAGATCAATATCTTCCACAATACCGGGTTTATCCTGCGTTGCACCAGTGAAACTACCCTTTTTGTGACCGAAAAGCTCCGATGTGATCAATGCTTCGGCAAATGCTGCTATATTGACACGCTTGATTTTCATGTTTGAATGATCTTTTTTATAGAGGGTTTGAAATATTTCGACAAAAAGTGATTTGCCTACGCCTGGAGCACCCATGATCATCAGTGGTGTATTTTTTCTGGGGTTCTTAAAATGGCATTCATACAGAAAAAGAAAGTTCTCAATAGTATATTTCAAACCGGGGGGGATTATCCATTTCGCCGTTTTCGCGTTTGGGTGGTCGATGATCTCGCCGTTTATTTTCATTTTATCTTTCCCTCTCACAGTTCCTTTAGTTTATCCGGGAAGCGGGAAGGGATTCCCCCGCGTTCGGCTCGTCGGCCTATCACGGAATTAAAATTAACGCGCATCCTTATGTCTTTGATTGTTTGAAGGGCAATACGACAGCTCCGGACTTCAATCCGTCCAGGTAGTTTGCCCATTTTTGCATCATTTTCCGACGTTCGGCAAGGTGAGATGTTCTATTGTAGGCCGTGCCTAACCGGTCCGGTACTTTGTGTGCCAATTGTGCTTCAATGACATTCGGATTAATCCGCAAAACCTCATCCAAGATAGTCCTGGCCATTGCCCGGAAGCCATGCGCTGTCAAGGTGTCCTTGTCGTATCCCATACGTCGTAGCGCTGCATTCATAGTGTTGTCGCTCATGGGTCTTTGACGTGTTCGCAAAGAAGGGAAAACGTATCTACTCGTTCCGGTCAATGGTTGAAGTTCTTTAAATACATCTATGGCCTGACGACATAGGAACACAATATGTGCCTGTTTCATCTTCATCTTGTGTGCCGGTATATTCCAAACACATTCGTCAAGATTAATTTCCGACCATTCCGCTTGACGTAGTTCACCGGGTCGGCAAAAAAGCATCGGGGCGAGTCTTAGGGCGCACTTGGTTATAAAATCACCCTTGTAGCCGTCTATAGCCCTGAGAAGTGGAGCGACTTCTTTGGGATCAACAATTGCCGGATAATGGCGTTCCTTGGGCTGTGGCAATGCGCCGCGAAGATCCGCTGCCGGATCACGCTCCGTTCGACCTGTGGCGACGGCATACCGGAAAATCTGACCAAGTAGGCCCCGCATTCTGTGTGCTGTTTCCAAAACCCCCCGGCTTTCAATTCGTCGTAAGACCGCCAGTAATTCAAGGGCCTTCAACTCTTTGATCGGGCGTGAACCAATCCATGGGAATACGTCTCGTTCCAAAGCACTTAAGAGTTTCTCGGCATATCCCGGCGTCCAGGTGGATGTGAATTTTGTATGCCATTCACGGGTTATAACCTCAAAGGTTTCCTTTCCTTCTGTCTCTGCCTGTTTCTGTGCCTTACGGACAGTTCCGGGATCGATACCATGTGCAATCTGCTTTCGAGCAGCATCCCGTCGTTGTCGTGCATCAGCAAGACTAATTTCAGGATAGGTACCGAGGGCGAGAAGCTTTTCTATACCGCCAAAGCGGTACTTTAAGCGCCATAGCTTGCCGCCCGATGGGGTGATGAGAAGGTAAAGCCCGCCGCCATCAAATAACGTGATCTGTTTCGCTTTGGGTTTTGTGTTACGGACTTTAATCTCAGAAAGTGGTGTAATCCTTTTAGGCATATGCATTCCTCCTTTTTGGGTATACGGAGCTTGCTTTGGGTATATGCATACGCAAATCATATACCCAAACACACAGGATTTTATTGAATCCTATAGCACGTCTTTGGACAAATGACAATAAAAAACCCGCTATTTCTAACGGGTTTTTTACTTCTTTGGACTTCCTTGGATTATGTCTTGGTGGAGATGAGGGGGATCGAACCCCTGACCTCGGCATTGCGAACGCCGCGCTCTCCCAGTTGAGCTACATCCCCGTATTCTATTTTCTGGCGGAAGCATAAACGATGAAGCGTATGGATGTCAAGAATTTGTTGTCCAAAAAAGCTTCTCACCCCTTGACAAGCTGCCATCATTCCCCTATACTGCGCAACACGGAATTACTTTCTTCCACAGTTAGGAAATTTAATAAAACTCTCCCTAATTTCATAGCTATTCCAGTGGCTTATTAATAAGGCCAGGAATATGCCCGGTAAACATTTTGACAACATCAAGGAGGCTTTTTTATGGCAAAAATCGATGCCTTTTTTCAGCTGATGCATGATCAGGGCGCATCAGACCTTCACCTTGTCTCGGGACAGCAGCCCGTCATCAGAATACGGGGCGATATGGAGCGAATCAAGTTTGATGTTCTGAACAATGACGACCTCAAAGCCATGCTGTATGAAATCGCACCGGAGCATAAGGTCAAACAATTCGAAGAAACGGGGGATGTGGATTTCGCTTATGAAATCCCCAATCTCGCGAGGTACCGGGCCAACTTCTTTCAGCAGAAGTACGGTGTCGCAGCGGTTTTCAGAGAGATCCCCAGCAAGATCGTGACGTGCCAGGAGTTGGGATTGCCCCCCGTGCTTCCGAAACTGGCCAGTCTTCCGAGAGGACTTGTGCTGGTGACAGGCCCGACGGGCAGTGGAAAATCAACCACCCTTGCCGCTATCATTAATGAAGCAAACCGTACCCGCAAGGATCATATTATCACCATAGAAGACCCTATTGAATTCGTTCACCAGAGTGCAAGCTGCATCGTGAATCACAGAGAGGTCGGCCTCCACACCAAAACCTTCACCTCCGCCCTTCGCGGAGCCCTTCGTGAGGACCCGGATATCATTCTCGTCGGAGAGCTTCGCGACCTGGAAACCATATCCCTGGCCGTGGAAGCGGCAAGCACCGGCCATCTCGTTTTTGGCACTCTCCACACTACGAGCGCTGCAAAAACCGTTGACCGGATCATCGAAGTGTTCCCGTCGGAGGAACAGATGCAGATTCGCTCCACCCTGGCGGATGGTATCCGGGCAGTCATTTCCCAGGTCCTTTTCAAGCGGGCCGACAAAAAGGGACGCTGTGCGGCTTTGGAGATTCTCATTGCCAACCCGGCGGTCCGGAATCTTATCCGTGAATCCAAAACCTTCCAGATCCCTTCGATGATTCAGACGGGAAAGAAATATGGCATGCAGATGCTGGATGACGCCATTATGGATCTGTACAACAAGGGATGGATCACGGCGGACGATGCGTATATGAAATGTAACGAAAAGGCCAAGTTCAGACCGCTTCTGAAGTTCCCGCCGACGGATTTTACGGAAGTGTAGTCACCACATGCAAAAATATATATCGAGAGGAATCTTATGAGAAAGCAGGAAATCGATTATATATTAACCAGGATGCTGGATTCGCACGGCAATGTGTCGGACCTGAATATAACCGTAGGACGACCCTTCCAGGTGGAGTCATCCGGGCAGCTGACCGGAGTACCCTTTGATCCTCCCATTGAGAAGCTGACCCCGTTCCAGACGGAAGTATTCGCCATGAACCTGATCAATCAGGATCGCCGTCTGACTGAGATCCTTCTCACTGAAGGATCATGCGACTCTTCTTACGAACTGCCGGGGAAGGCCCGCTTCAGGGTGAATATCTTCTCGCAACGTGGCAATTATTCCATCGTTCTCAGAAAACTGGAAACAAAAATCCCCACATGCAAGGAGTTGAATTTACCTGAAGCCTTCTACAAGATGGCGCAGGAAAAAAACGGGATTATTCTCGTCACCGGCGCCACAGGCAGTGGTAAATCAACGTCGCTTGCCGCCGTGTTGAATGAAATCAATGAGGAAAAATCCGTTCATGTCGTGACCCTCGAAGACCCGGTGGAATTTTCCCATCCCCACAAGAAATCCACCTTCAATCAGAGGGAGCTTGGGGGTGATTTCGACGCCTTTGCAAGCGGTCTTCGTGCCGCGCTGAGGCAGGCGCCCAAAGTTATCCTCGTTGGAGAAATGAGGGACAGAGAAACCGTTGAAATAGCGCTGAGCGCCGCGGAAACAGGCCACCTGGTTTTGAGCACCCTCCATACGGTCGATGCCGGCCAGACCATTAACCGCATCCTGGGCATGTTCCCGTCAGAAGAGGAAAACCAGATTCGCATCCGCCTTTCCGATACGATGCGCTGGATCGCATGCCAGAGGCTCCTCCCCAAAGAAGGAGGAGGGCGGGTGGCAGCATTTGAACTCATGGGAACCAATCTGCGCGTCAAGGATACGATCCTGAACGGAGAGTCAGAGGGAAAAACATTTTACGAGATTATCCAGGCCAGCGCTGCATTCGGCATGATTACATTTGATGACTATATCGTTAAATTGTACAAAGACGCCCTGATCAGCGAAGACACGGCCAAGGCCTATGCGTCCAACAAGGGCATCGTAGGCCGCGGCATTGATGCGGTCAAGAGTGAAAGGGGACAGGCGACAACAGACCTCCTTGGCAAGCTTGAAGTCGATAAAAATTACGGAAAACCGCAGACAAAGAAGCCGTGGTAAAAAAGGATATAGGGAGAAGAGGATAATGGAAGAAGAAAAAAAACCTGTGAGTGACGTGGGATCAGAAGCGTACGACACTTCGGACAAACCTTTTGATTTTGTGGAGGCAGATGCGGAAGCGGCCTTAATCTGTGAATCGGATCCTGCCCTGAGAGAAACGATCGGCACTGCCATGAAAAGTCTTGGCTATCATATCACGGAAGCGGCATCCGCCAAGGATGCCACGAAAAATATGCGGTTTCATGTTTACAATGTCGTTATATTGAATGAAAATTTTGACACCGGTGAACAGACAGGGAACGCAGTCCTTAATTATCTGGCCAATCTGAACATGAGTACACGACGACAGATTTTCGTCACCCTCATCAGCAGTCAATTTCGCACATCGGATAACATGGCTGCCTTTAATAAAAGCGTCAATCTGATCATTAACACCAGCAATATTAATGATGTAGGTGCCATTATCAAGCTCGGCGTCGCCGAAAATGACGCTTTTTACCATGTTTTCAAAGAAACGCTCCGGAAGAAGGGAAGGATATAATTATTTAAGGGATTCCGACTCTTGATAGGTCTTCTCGGCCATGTCGGAAAAGCCGGCGGCGGTATATGATTCGGCAAGACGTAAATAATAAAAGGGATTCCGGGGATCGACGGCAATCGCCTTTTTAAAAAGCTCAATTGCCTGAAGATGGCACTCCGCTTTCGCAAGAGCATTGCCAAGCCGGTTATAGTAAGCTCCGGCATCATTTCGATTCAATGCAATGGCTTTTTCGTAAGCAATCTCCGCGTCAGCCAATCGCCCCTGTCTGACAAGGACATCACCAAGACTGCAGTAATAGGCAGGTTCGTCGATCCGGTGTTCGATACACTTTTTCAGAACCTTCTCCGCCCTTTGATCATGACCGGCCTCAAAATAAATGCCGGCCAGCCTGTTGTAAAATGTCCCTGCCTCTAACGGGTCAATATCAACCGCTTTTTGATATGCTTCTTCAGCGCCGTCAAAATCGCCTTTTGCAACCAAGGCATTCCCCAGGTTACAAAAGATCATAGACGCGTCCGGTTCCATTTTCGTCATTTTTTCAAAGATCTCGACGGCTTTATCGGCTCTGCCCGCCTTCAGATATGCATCCCCCAGTTCACCGAGGAAACCGATATCATCCGGCTGCTCTGCTGCCACTCTCTCGCAGATTTTAACGAGGCGTCCGTAATCTCCTTCCTCTTTGAAAATTCGGACCAGTTCGTCATAGGCAAAACCCGTAAAGATCTTTCCTTCCAGTTCCATACCAAGGAGTCGCTCAAAACAGACAACGGCATCTTTGCGCATCCCGCCGTCATGATACGCCCAGGCCAGCGCCAGAAGAAAGGATTGCTCGCCGGGGCGCATATCAGCAAGTTTCCGGTAAAGAAGAATGGCATCACCATACCGTTTTTCCCTGACAAACTCCTCGGCGAGTTTTAGAAGATATTCTGTAACGTCTGTCTCTTCCATCATTCACTGCGCAATGTAAATATCCCCGCCGGTAAAGCGGGGATATGAGATGTCTTTCCGGTCATTCCGGAATTGATCCGGAATCCGGTCTTTTTATTGCTCTAACAACTACTACACGAACCCCCGCACGAACTGCCGGTGTCCAAACTGGATGACAGCTTGAAACCGGTTCCCATTCTTGTGACGACGTAATCGACTGTAATCGGCTTCGCCAGCTCAAACAGGTCTTTGTTGATCGTAAACGTCAAGCCGTTTTCCTTGAACATTTCATCATCCTCTTTGGACTCATCCAGAGCCATTCCCAGAGAGGGGCCGGCTCACCCGCCCTCCATCATCATGACCCGGATCGTATGGGCCTCGTCTTTGTCTTTAAGAAATTCATTAAGCATCTGGATGGCTTTTTCCGTTACTTCAAACATGGTATTCTCCTTATCGGCAATTTTATTTTTTTGACTTTAGGTAATCAGGAGGTTTTAACCTATACATTAAAACTTTTTTGTCAATCTTATTTTTCCCTGCCCTGACCCATTCTATAAATCTCCGGACGCTCTTTTCTAATTGACACATGGAAACCATTCGCCTATAAAATAACCTGCTGAGTTAATTTAGCAACCTTGTATTTTCGTGGAGGAAACCGGTTATGGCTGATGGAACGCTGCACTACGAATCACCATGTCTTTACTTTCATAAACCCGGAGGCAAAAACACAAAAGCCGTCCTCGAGGCCGTCTCAAGAAGGGCAAAGGAACTTTCCATCCGTAAGGTACTTATTGCGACATGCAGCGGACGGACAGCCTTTGAGGCATTGAAGATTCTTGACAGAGATGTTAAAATCATTGCTGTGACCCACGTGACAGGATACGAAAAGCCTGATTCTCAGGAACTCGCCGAACAGGACCGGAAGGCTCTGGAAGCGCAGGGGATTACGGTGCTGACTTGCCAGCACGGCTTCGGTGGCGTGGGCCGGGCCGTAAGGAACAAACTCGCCACATATCAGGTGGACGAAATCATGGCTTACACACTCAGGATATTCGGCCAGGGGGTCAAGGTGGCCATTGAACTGGCGATCATGGCGGCCGACGCGGGGCTGGTAAGAACAGACGAAGACATTATATCCATAGGAGGGACGGCCAGGGGGTCGGATTCCGCCCTGGTTCTCAAACCGGCAAACAGCGCCCATTTTTTCGATCTGAAAGTCAGGGAAGTGATATGTAAACCTGCGGTGTTTTGAAAGGAGATGGACGATGAAAAAAACGATGTGTTCAATTCTGTGTTTGATCTTGCTATGGCCTGCCATTTCCATGGCCGAAAATTACACGGTGAAAGGGCAAATGGGGGCAAATATCCGCTACGAGCTCCAGGAACAGGTTACGGCGGGCGAAGGAATAAAGAAAATGGTCTTAAGCTTTGTGAAGCCGCGGACATTTGAATCGCCGACCTATCGCCAAGAAATCAAGGATTTCAAACTCGTTTTTTCACCGGAACCTCAGGAGAGAAAAACCCACACCGATTCACGGGGCAATGAAATCGTCACGGCAACATGGACAAAACCAGCTGATTTCATCAACGTGCGCCTCATCTGCGATGCATTGAGTGAAACGAAATTCCCTGTCCTCACCACACAGGATCCGTTCCCGCTTGTGAAGATCGATCCGGAAACGAGAGACTATCTCAAGTCAACGGAACAGGTGCAGTCCGATGATGCCCGCATTCGCGAACTGGCATTAAAACTCACCGCCGGCGTTAAAACTCAATTCGATGCCGTACAGCGGATCATCTCCTGGGTGGTCGATAACGTCCACTATGTAACGCCTCCCGTCAGGTATGACGCCATATATTCTTTGGAATCCGGAAAGGGAAACTGCCAGAATTACTCTCATCTCAGCGCCGCCCTGCTCCGGTCTGTGGGAATCCCCGTTCGCATTGTTAACGGCGTCACACTGAACCAGCCCTTCGACATTGCTTGGGACAAAGGCGTGTTGACCCTCAAGATGGGGCAGGGACGGCATTCGTGGGTTGAGGTCTGGTTTCCCCAGATGGGCTGGGCGCCCTTCGACCCCCAGAACACCATCCTGTTCGTTTCAAACCGTTTCGTCCGGATTGAGGTGGGTATCGATAACAATGAGACAAAAAATGACGGACTCTTCCGGTGGGCACAGGCTCAGGAAGCACAGAAACCGAAACTTCAGGAAAGCATCAGCGCCAATTTTGACAGCGATCAGGTCAATGTCAGGGGAGACCGGCAGAAGTACGGCCCGAAGAACCTCCTCCTTTCTCCCCTTGTGAAAGCAGAGTTTAAACAAATCGAGGTTGTTCCGCCGCCGCCGCCCCCGGTCATCTCAGAGAAAGTTAAAAAGGGGCTTCGCTATAACGTTCCTTTCATTTACGGCAATCTTGAATATCCACAGGACGTTGATTTCGCTTTTCCCCGGGTAACGGAGGCGGCAGGGAAAAATCAATTCGAGATGTCCCGGAATTTTCTTGTGGAAACAGCGGAGTATGTGACCACCAATTTGACCCAGTATGCCCAGATCGTCGTCCTTCGGAAGCCCGTAAAGGTTCAGAAAATCGGGCTCGCACTGCATAAATTCGGCGGTGACGGCTTGCTCTGGGCAGATATTCTTCAGGACAACAACGGCAAACCGGGAGCACCCATCAGCACCAGTGATTTCATCAATCTGGATCAGCTCTCCCTGAAACCGGGATACCGATGGACGGACTTTGATTTCAGCCGGGAAACCCCGATCCTCATGCCCGGCTCTTACTGGATTGCCCTGGGTTTTACGGGAAGTCCTATTATCAACTGGTTCTACACCTACGGAAAACCTGTCGGACCCGTTGACGGCACCCGTTACAAGGGCGTTTACCAGGAGGACTGGAGCGGTGCTTTGAACTATGAATTCAATTATCGGGTGATCGGCCTGACATCCAGATGAACAAAGCCATTCTTCCCAGGTTCGGCATGTACCTCTGAATGCCCAGGAACAGGAAGGATTCCCGTGAAAATTAACGTTCCGGAGGTTTCCCGGCGCATTTCAGGCAAGTGTACGTCGGCCAGGCGAAACAACACCCGGAACTGTTCATCTCGTAAAGGGTGCAATCCATACATACGGGCATACCGCAAAGGGAACACGTTGTGAAAACCTTTGTTTTCCGGCATATACTGCAAATGTCACTTTTTGTTTCCACATTATCCATGAAAAGCTGCTTTCCCCGTCTAATTCATTATAATTGAGGGTAACCCATGACGAAGTTCTGGTTATGTTTCTTCCCCATATTTATGGCCGTGAACGCCATCGGCGTGATGCCCATGTTCATTACTTTTACCGAAGGACTGGAAAAGCCGAAAATCAGGCGCATCATTATACAATCCGTTGTGACCGCCGCCATCGTCGCCCTGATCTTTTTAGCGGTCGGAAAAATTATTCTGGATATTCTGGGCATTACGGTATCCGATTTTATGATTGCGGGCGGAACCCTTCTTTTTATTATCTCTCTCAACGACCTTCTGACAATGGAAACGAAGGCAAGGCAGATAGACCCGGAGAGCCTCGGTGCGGTACCTCTTGGAGTGCCTCTGATTGTCGGACCTGCCGTGCTTACCACCATTCTTATCCTGGTGAGCGAATACGGCCCTGTGGCCACGGTAGCCGCCCTGATTGTCAACATCCTGATTGCGGGACTGACCTTCTGGTCATCCGAACCCATTATCCGCCTTCTGGGAAAGTCCGGAGCAAAAACAGTGTCCAAGCTCGGCGACCTGCTTCTTGCCGCCATCGCCGTAATGATGGTCAGGAAAGGACTGATGATCCTCCTCACCGGGAAGGCCTTGATCACTCCATGAAGCCACATTGAACCGCACAAGATAATCCGACGGCGCACCCTCAATCAATTTATCATGTCTTATTTTTAAATAAAAGAAAAGGGGGTTATGATTACATAAACCCCCTTGATTTTTCTGGTAGTCCCACGGGGAGTTGAACCCCGGTTTCCGGCGTGAGAGGCGAAAACTGAGCGTATTCCACCTGATTTTATTACCTTTTTTGTCCGTTTAAATCCGCTTAAGGACGTTGAAAGCCGTCGAAAAAGCCGTCTGGCTGGTTTATCCTAATAAGCAGGAATAGGCATTCCGCCCATAAATGCATGCGGGTGAAATCACAGGGTTGGAAATTTTTTTTGAAGCCGATATTCAATTCTTATTCAATATTATCTTTGCCACGATAAAAATACTTGCAAAGTGGTGTCAAATATGTCAACATACACAAAATGAAAAACACCAGACCGATTTCATGGATAAAAGCTGCACGAAAGAACTTCGAAGCTTTTCCTAAAGTTGTGCAGCATAATATGCTGACCGCACTTACGATAGCCGCTGAGGGTGAAAAATCGGATAATGCCAAGCCGCTTCGGGGAATAGACGGCGGCGTGTTTGAAATCGCAGTTCGATATCGTGGAGACGCCTATCGTGTCATTTATGCAGTAAAAATAGATTCAGATATTTGGGTAATTCATGCGTTTCAAAAAAAGTCAAAAACGGGGATTAAGACACCACAAACGGATATTGACCTTATCCATGAACGTTTAAGGCAGTTGAAGGAGGCTTTAAAATGAGTGAGAAGATTGAATTAATCCGGGGCAGTGGTAATGTATATGCCGACTTTGATCGTCCAAATGCCGGCTTGGAACAAGCCCGTGCCCTCATTGCGGCAGAAATCATCCGCGCTTTGGATGCCAAAGGTCTGTCAACGCGCGAAGCTGAAAAATTGACGGGAGTGGGACATGCTGAATTTTCACGCATCCGCAATGCAAAAATTGCCCGTTTCAGTCTTGACAGGATGATTGCGATTCTCAGCAAACTCGACGAAGACGTGGAAGTCACCGTAAGCTTTCAACCACGTCGATCAGTTGTGCAAGATATCGCGTCAATTTAAGAGCAAATCCCACTTCATATCGAGGAATCATTTTGTGACATCAAGACATTACCTCCTAAGACAACTACTGCCTTCATCAAAACTGGGCTTCAAATACAAAGAGAGTGATTGGGTGATGTGGCCAGGCCATTGAATTCGGATTGAAATCTTCAAGTCTGAACCGTGTATCTTACCTCTTAAGGAAAAAGTAGAAGCCTTCCTGAAAGCAGTAAAACGCTAACCTCGATGAAAATGCATGACTTCGAACACAAATCGTGATAGTCAAAACACGAAACACGTGCTGCGTCAGCAATAAAATTCACAAACCACTCACACTTAACATGAGGGTGTGATGAATGATTAAGAATAATATCCTAATCTTCCTGCCACTTTATTTATTCCTGTCAATTATAACTTTTGTAGCAAGTCCGGTTTACGCTGATGAAATCATAAAGGGTCATTATTGCTATACTTACGGAGACAATGAGACACTGAAAGGGGCTCGCGAATTAACAAGTAGGCTCGCCATCAGGAATGCAATCGAATTCTATCGAATCTATGTTGCCAGTGCGAGCAAGATCAAAGATTTTCATCTTGCCGATGACCTTATAAGCACCATAAGTTCAGGCTATCTTAAGAATGTGAAAGTTACAGGGCACACAGAAAAAGAAAAGACAATATGTGAAAGCATAGAAGCTCAAGTAAATGCCGACGAAATTGACGCACTGATTGTTGACTTGAGAAAGAAGGTAGATAAAAAAGCACAACCCGGTACTTCTACTAAGGAATATCTGTTTATGATCAACTTATTGGAGTCCCTTTACGTGTGCCAGTGGGCGAGCGAAGCATTCAGAACGGGTGAATCTGGGGATACGATGAAAATGTTAACCGACTTAATGATTCAGAATAACAAATTTAAGGAAGCGCAATCTTTTTTATCAAAACATATCAATAGCGATGATCAGGATATTTCAGCTATTTCCAAAGGTATATATGTTGGGATAGAATGTCTGATTGATGCAAACGAGCAAGCACTTAATATTTTAGATGATTTTGCTAAGGGGAATATTAAAGGTCTCGCAGACTATGAGGTAAAATTAGCCAAGATTCAAGCACAAAAGAAACTTGGATGGGACACAATATACCAAGCGGCAACTTTGGCTCCGTACATGATTTGGGATATGACAATTGAACCCAAAGACAAAAAAAGACCTGTTGTTTTCACAATAACGCCTGAAGAAAAAAATGACCTTCTAATAAGGATTGATCGTTTGTTCGGCAATGATATTAAAAAATTTCATACTGCAAGAAAGCTTCAAAAAAAGAAAAAAAAACATAACCCAGAGGACATCACTTCTTTAATTATGGGAGTTATTGTGATTCGAGATAGTCTCTCTATGAAAAATCACGGTGATAGATCAAGCAGTCTTAAATAGATTCGATCGCATCTTGTAT
>Ga0116202_10001698_pt1 | contig 12891 bp, 14 predicted proteins | sample LakKivw325mmetaG_FD_94479 | JGI IMG/M metagenome (GOLD analysis project Ga0116202, IMG submission 94479) | Anoxic lake water microbial communities from Lake Kivu, Rwanda to study Microbial Dark Matter (Phase II) - Lake Kivu water 325m metaG | ecosystem: Environmental > Aquatic > Freshwater >...
AGATTCGAGAGATTTCAACCGGTACGAATTCGAAAAAGTGGTCAGAGAAACCAAATCGGAAAAAGGAACCAAAGGTTTTCGTTTCTGGGATCAATTTGTTGCCATGCTCTTCTGTCAATGAGGTCAGGCTCACTCCCTCCGGGAAACTTGACGAGGACTGGCCACCTGTCTGTTGAAAATTTTACTTTGTCACCAGACAAAAAGACAATGCGAGTTATCGGGTGATTGCAGAAAAGACCGTCCCCACCAACCGGCATATTCTCAAAGACGAAGTGATCTGTTTTACTGGATATTATGCCAGGACCTCCTGTCCTCACCTGTTGCGGCGGATTGAAGTGGATGATGTCGAAAATAACCGGGTGATCGTTCTTCTCACCAACCACCTTGAGTTTGGAGCCACTACTATTGCCCGTATCTATCAGGATCGCTGGCAGATTGAAACCTTCTTCAAAACCCTTAAGCAAAACTTGAAGATCAAGACCTTGGTTGGAACGAGCTGTAATGCACTCTTTATTCAGATTTGGATAGCATTGATTACCATCCTTCTTTTAAAGTATCTCCAGTTCCAATCGACGCTCTCCTGGTCACTCTCTACTTTAGTTGCTCTGCTTCGCTATCATCTCTTTACCTATCGGGATCGGTGGCTGTGGATCAACCATCCCTTTGAGGTTCCGGTGATCACATCCGAGGAGTGATGATTCCTCTTCCGTTTAAATAATTTGGACAGCAGTGAATTCATATCAAATAAAAATGAGAAGTGATTTGATGAGAAAAAAGTATACACATCTTGATTGATGCCGAACAGTTGTTTATGATTTTCTCATCCAACGGTTATTCATATTAAGGGGTGGTCGACATCTGTTGAATCTGCATGTTGATCCAGTAAGGGGTGGTTTTATGATTTTACATTATATTGGACAGCATGATATATACTATAATGAATTACAATCATATAAAGGAGGTAAAAAGATATGGCATGCTTTCTTGTCCCCATGGGAGAGGCTATTGTAACAACCGTTATACAGAAAATCGTAGAGAATAGAGAAAAAAAAGCTGGCAAGGAAAGGACGGTTAAAACGGGGCTATACTGGAGCCGGAAGTTGAGCTGGCTGAATCGGCTCTTGTGGGGTGGAACTATCCTTTTGGCATTGGAACATATATGGCATGGAGAAGTGATCCCCTGGCCGCCTTTTTTAACAGCAATGAAGAATCCGGCAGATATCGCTCCAATGCTTTATGAGATAGCGACAATCGGAGTAGCTATGGCCACATTCGTAACAATCGTCTGGGCAATAATGATTTTTATCGCTGAAAGAAAGGTAAAGGCGATACCCGAAACAAAATTTAATCCTGTCAGCGGAGGTGGTGAGTAATGTGGCTCATCATGACAACGCTTGCAGCAATCATCACAACGGCGATATGGTATATAAAGGCTCCGGAAGATCAATACAAATTGGGCTTTTTAAGCTTATTTCTATGGGGAGCATCACTCATGTGGTTTGTTGACCATGTGATGGCCTATTTAATGGAAGGGAGAGAGTTTATCGAGATAAATCTCGATGCAACATTACTTGGACTTTCGGTCATCACTCTTGCCCTCTTGGTATGGGTCGTGGTGTTGTTGGTCACCGATCCCAAAGGTGTCTTCAAAAGTGTCTTGAAAGTTTAAAGTCGACTGAAGCCTCCCGTGATACCTTCTATTCAATTGGAGTTGGGATAATTAGCTCCAACCTATTAAAGTATTACATGACCAACCATGATTGAGCGATATACCGTGTTTTGGCTGAAGTGAATCATTGCTTTTCCCATGACCATCAATTTGGACTTCCCCCAATTTTGTGGAAGTTTAGATAAGAGAGTCACATGATAAATCGGGAGTGAATAAGAAACGGAATATTGGTTCTTCCGGTATTTCTATGGGTAAAAGTTTATTCCACCACAATGAAAGAGAATAGCAATCCGGTAATTGTGAAAGCTCCGGAATCCCCGAGCGGCTGATTTGATCTGTTGGATTTTACTGTTGATCCCTTCAGCTACCGCATTGGTGATCCGGTAAGTGAGAAAAGAGACGATACTAGAAAGGTATTTTTGAAACATTTTGGCCACTTTGATGAGGGGGGTTAATCCTGATTGGATGACTTCCTCATACCATTTCGTAAAGAAGTTCCGGCCAGCTTCTTCCTGAGTACAGGCATAGAATTCTTGAAAGAGTTTTTTATAAGCCCAGTCTTTTCCGGTGGTGAGTTGTCTGGTTTTTAAGGCATCATACTGGTCAACTTGCCAAGGAGTAAAGTTGATGGGATTCTTGAGCCAGAGATACTTGGTTCCCTTGAGGAGTCCACGGTGAGTTTTGGTTTCATATTTTCGAACCTGATCCACAGCCTGGAGGAGGTAACGGATGATGTGGAATTTATCATGGACGATTCGTGCCTGGTGAAGGCATTGGGTGATCGCACTCAAGAAAGGATCCCAGATATCAACCGCTACCGCTTGAATGTTTTTCTTGAAAGAGGAAGGCATTCGGTCCAGAAGCAAGGATAAAGATGCTGCTTTACGATCAGGAGCGACATCGAATACCCGTGATCGGTCAAGGTCATAGAGAAGGGTAACAGAGGAATGGTTTCTTTTGAAGTTCTTTTCATCGACCCCAAGACGGGAAAGAGGAAAGTCTTCTCGGCGGTGTAAGCCACGTTTCACCGCTTTCTCCTGGATGTGATGAACTTCTTCCCAGGAGAGGGAAAGGAGTTTTTGGGCACTGGTTTGATTCTGGAAAGACGTGAGGATATCGATGGCCAATCGTTCAAAGAAAATGGTGAAACGAGAGTGCTTTGCTGACCAGGGAACGGGAATAGTTTGGACGCCATGGGTGGGACAGTCAATACTGGGAATTGAGGTATGGATAAAGGTCTTAAACTGCATGGTGTCAAGATTTCTCCAGGGCTTTTCCGGGCAGTGGTCATACTGGGAAGCCAAAGCTCCACATAGAGGATAGGGAGCTTTCTCCCTTTTGGGGAAGGAAACGGTGATGTGAACTTCAAGGAGTTGGTAGTTGACCGATATGTCAAAGATTTCCCAAGGGTTTTTAAACCGATGAATTGGAAGAAGAGTTCTTTATCTTGCATCGTGTCGTTTCACTTTGATTCTATTTTTTTTATTATTGTGTGGGGTTATTGGTTAAATTTCAAGATTTACCCACAAAAAAGATAGAAGAACCTCATTTATTAGTACATATATTGATTGACCACAGATTTACTATGTAATATAATGATAATGTAATAGTGTCATTACATTACAAAAATATAAAGGAGAATCCAATGAAGGGGATTGTGGTTGAAAAGCCAGGAGTAGTAAGGTTAAAAAACGATATTCCAGAGCCAAAAGTGTCAACATACAGTGCGGTTGTCGAAAATATTGCCTGTGGTATCTGCAATGGGACTGATCTCAAAATCATCGATGGCCATTTTAAAGGCTTCGATACCTATCCGGCTGTGTTAGGACATGAATCAATCGGGCGAGTGATTGAGGTTGGAAACAAGGTCAAATCATTTAAAAAGGGCGACCATGTCTTGCGAACCTTCCTTGATGATATCGGACCATACTATTTCAGTGGCTGGGGTTCTTTCTCGGAATACAGCTTAGTCTATGATTACCAGAGCATGATCGATGATGGATTAACCAATGTAAATGATTATTATATTGCCCAACAGGTCGTTCCTCATGATATTGATCCAGTAAAAGGTGTTATGATTATTACTTTTAAAGAAGTATTCACCGGATTGAAAAGTTTTGGAGCCTTACCCGACCACTCAATAGTGATTAATGGGTGTGGACCAGTTGGTCTCTCAATGGTGCGATTTGCTCGACTCCTTGGTGTGAGAAAAATAATTGCCAGTGATATCGACCAAACTCGCTTAGAAAAAGCGGCCGAATTGGGTGCACACCGAATAATAAATCCTCTCAAAGAAGATATTGATAAAATTATCCGAGAAGAAGAAAAAGATGGATTGGATTTATTTATCGATGCAGTTGGAGTGAATAACCTGATGAATATTGGGCTGAATCTAATCAAATTTAATGGGAAAATTGGTATTTATGGAATCTCGCCCAATTGTTCATCCAATATCGATTGGTCGAAAGCGCCCTATAACTGGACGATTCAGTTTGTTCAGTGGCCGAATGTTAAAACCGAAGCAACCTTACATAACCAGGTCATTGATTATATACGCCAAGGGATGATTCAACTTGATGATTTTGTCACTCATATATTCCCCCTTGAAGATTTTGAAAAAGGGATAGAATTAGTGAAAACCAAAAAAGCTTTGAAGGTTTCACTGGTCATTAAACCATAACAATTATGAAAGAAAACAACTGCAATCCATTAGATTTTTTTAAAAATAAAAAAATTGATAAAACTATACCAATCCCTCTCTATTATCAATTAAAGGAGATTCTTTTAGAATATATCAAGAATCCGAATCATTGTGGTTGTTTACCTACCGAGATAGAAATCTGTAAACATTACGATATTAGTCGACCAACTGTCCGACAAGCCATCAATGAACTCGTCACCGACGGCTACTTGGAGCGGGTTAAGGGGAAGGGAACTTTAATTGTCAGAACGAAAATCAACCAGGATTACCTTTTGGTCATCGAAAGCTTTAACGATGAAATGAGCCAAAAAGGGCTGGTCCACAAAACCAAGGTATTAGAGTTTGAAAAAAAACCAGCCAACGAGATTGAGAGCACCAATCTGCAGATCCCGCTTGGTAGCGAGGTTATCAAACTGGTTCGGCTGCGTTCGATCAATGACGAGCCAACAGTCTATGTGAAAACCTATCTTCCAGCTGAGCTGTTTCATGGAATGCTCGAAAAAGATCTTGAAAACAATTCACTTTACCAAATTGTTGAAAATGATTATGGGTATCAGATCGATAGATCAATAAGAACCATCGAAGCCATCAAAGCAGATGAAATTTTGGCAAAGCATCTTTGCATCCAAAAAGGAGATTCTATTCAATATATTGAGTCGGTTTCCTTCCTTAATAATGGCTTGCCCTTTGAATTTACTCTCGCCTTTTACCGTGGGGATAGAAATAAGTTCCGATTCGTTTTGACAAACAAGAGGGAAAAAAGAAGATAGTAACAATAACGGCTAGTTGAAGTAAAAAAACACCTATGGGCACTTCAGTGGAGAGAACGGGGTGCCCATAGGTGTTTTTTTACCGATTGACTTGGAGATTTTGAATTTTCTCTTCTAACATCTTTTCAGCTTCCTTCATCGAGGGGATGGTGCTTAAATCAATATCCTGATCTTTGGGAAGCTCATCCCATAAAATTTCAATTGCCCAGGCTGCTCCACGACCAACTACGGTAGGAGCGACAATTTCATGACCCCCATGTTTTTCGAAATTCTTGAATGCTTCTTTGTCCAATTCACCATCTTTTACAAATCGAGTAGCGAACCCCAGACAATAAGTTTGAATATCCTTGCAGACTGCAGAGCCGTAAGTATCCTGGAACTTTTTTAAAAGTTTCTGTCCGAGTAAAGAAGCCTTTAAATCCATTTTCCCTTTTTCCCACAAAGAATAATCTCTCCCAAAGAAAAGACCGAACACCGCCAGCGGTCCACAAAAAGCTCCACATGAGTTGAGTCCGGAATCTGCACCTCCACCCTGGAAAGGCAGGAGACATTTAAAAACGAGAGGATTTCGGTATCCAAGAACAGTGGTAATTGCATGAAAAGAAGACTGTGAACACGACAACCGGTTTTTTTCACTTTCAAACCCCAATTTGAAAGCAAGTTGCATCGCTTCTTCTTTTGTATGTCCATTAATCGTCTTTCCCATGATAGACTCCTTCAACTTTATTATTTTTTTATTCATGCATAATAGACAGCGTTCTCAATATGATTTGCTTTGAGAATCGATGCGGCACGAATCATTTCCAATTTTGTATTGAATAAACACTGGATTTTCTGAGTGTCAAAATATTTGGTTAAATACGAGAGAGTTTGATGAGTTTTCTCAATAACATCAACTTTATCTTCAATTGCAGCCATAATAAACACACCGTTTTTTGAAAAAAATCCCAATATTTGATCCAGTTCTTCAAGAGAAAAATATTTTATCGGGAGATGTATTATGAAAGAGACTTCGCTATTTTTTCCCACCAATTCATTGATTTCTTTTTGAAATAAATCGAAATAACCGAACTTTACATTCTTTGCGTCAAAATAAAATAATACCCTTTTCACCCCCAAATTCATTGCGTAATTTATTTCATCTTTTTTTATTAAATATTTTTTTGCCCCTAAAAAGGCTGAGATCACCGGGATACAGGAAGAGGGTTTAGCTAAACCATCATTCAAAATTCTTTCTATAGCCGATATTTCACCGTATATATAACTGCATCCTTCCATTACTTCCTTCTTCACGTGAGAAGGAGTATTTTTAAAAAGAATCCCATATTTCATTGAATAGCTCCATGTCAATCAGTCATAATGTGATTGAAATCAATTTTTTTTATTTTATACTCTTCCATTATTGCCGGACCTGCACTGGTTCCAATCCTCCGCGCTCCTGCTTTGAGCATCTGAACAACCTTATCCAGTTTGTTAATGCCACCGGCTGCTTTGACTTTGGTTTTATTGAATACACTCTTCTTCATCAATTGCACGGCATGGATGGTTGCCTGATTGCCGTTGAACCCAGTTGAAGTCTTAACATAATCAATTCCAATTTCACTTGCTATACGGCATACCCGAATAATTTCCTCATCATTCAGGAGAGTGGTTTCGAGTATGGCCTTTGCGGTTAAAGATAAAGTGGCTTCCCTCAAGGCAGAAATTTCTTTCTCAATCAAGTCATAGTTTCCACATTTAATCGCATCAAGATTTATAACCATATCAATCTCGTTCGCTCCATCATTTAATGCTTCATCGATTTCTTTAACCTTTAAATCTTTAGGGACCATCCCCCGAGGGTAGCTGATTGCCGCCATAATGTGTACCTCAGTTCCTTTTAGAATCGAATAGGCTTCTTTTATGACATTCGGCAGTAATGCCACGCAGACGAAGTTGTATTGAATAGCTTCCATACAAAATTGTTCTAATTCATTTTTGGTGGCATTCGGTCTCAGCATGGTTTGATCGATGATTTTGTTTAGCTCATGTGACATAATTGACCTCAATAATCGCATATTCCTTGAGAGGAAATTTATTATCTTTGTGGTTTTTGCATAAAATCCTGATAAGGAATTGGCTTAAAAATTTGGATATCCTTCCAATTTGCAAACTCAGCGAGCTCCTCATAGAGATTATCATACGAAGTCGGATAGTGATGGTTCACCCTGTTAACCATAATGGTATTGATAAGCTCTGGTATGGTTGTACCCTTTCCGGCGATCTTTAAATTATTCACCCATCCACTTGATCCGTAATACGGTTTTTTATTTTCCATGATCGACCCGGTCAGGATGAAGAGATGATTAAAATCATTATGCAGAGTGGCAATGGTGATATCGCCTTTTTTGAAATTCATATCGGCGACCACTCCTTTGCCATGCCATTTACCATTTTGGTATTGACCAATGTTGAAATGCTGGTCCCAGGTGATTCCGCTGAAGTCTGCCCAATCATTTGCCGCTACCCCACAATGCCAAAGATTGATGCTGTTATCATCAGGATCGAGTGCCACCATATCATTGATCGTCGGTATCTTGTCATTCAATGCTTTAAGAATTATCATGCTCACCGTGCTAGGGATATCCGCTTCACAGGGAGCAACAATACCAGCTTGGTTTAATCTTCCCATGGCTCCACAAACAGCTAAATCATATACTTCCTGGAATTTGGTCCAGCAACTGATAGCAAGCGCTTGGTAATTGTTTTCTCTGGCAAAATCAATAAACGCCATATCGAGTCGCGCCATCTTATTCATTTGTTCAGCAGAAACGTGTTCTTGGTTCCACTTTCCTTCGCTCAATATCTTTTGAAGGGTTTTTTCGACTTCGTTTTCTGGGTATGACTGCGCTCTTCGTACGATATCCTCAACCGTGTGTCGAGTCTGAATGTAGGTACCAAACTTGGCTTCAAGGTCACGTTCGTCAATATACATGTTTTCGAATCCGTTCGCCAAATCACCGATTTGACCAATACGAGCGTTTTTGATGGTTTTCAGGGCCTTCATGACCTTGATGGTAATTTTGAGTCTCTTGCGAAAAAGCTCAGTTTCTGGATAATCATAAAACCATTTAAATGAAAGATTATGGGAACTGAAATAATTGGCAAAAATTGAACCTACCATGTTCAATCCACAGAAGGAATTGAGTTGTAATACCCCGTCTTGAGTTGGTTCAGGAACCGCCCAAATACCAATATAGCTGTTTACCTTTGCTAAAGGGAGGATGGAACGTCCAAAGGGAAGGCTCGGACAAAAGAGCAACATAAAATCGACTTTTTTCTCATCCATAAAGGTTTTGACTTTATATCCATCGTTTTCGTTGCGAATTGGTTCCGGAACAAAAACCAAATCAAAATCATATTCTTTGGCAAGTTTCTCCATCTGAGGGAGAATTGCCTGATACACTCCCACATCATCACCAGGCATTCCAGGGTGAACCGCAGCCGTTAATCCCACAATGACTCTTTCGTTCATACTCGACCTCCGATTTTCCGGGGTAAACTTCGGATCGTTTTTTCTCATGTCTCCGTTCTTAAACTCCCGATCGGGTGACATGGTTCCGGTTAAAAGTCCCTGTTCCAGGGTGAAATAACTTAATAGTGCTATATTATGATCAATGCAGTAACTGACTATTCCCTTTTCCACAATGCCTCGGTCAATAAGACTGAATTTTTCCTGAGCCGAAGCTATATTCCCATAGCGTTTGAGATGGTCGATAGTGATATTTGAAACGCCAATTGCCCGTATCTTTCCTTGGCTTCTAAGCTTATCCAGTGCCTCCATGGTCACTTCAACTTTTTTTCACTCGTCAAATTCCCCTCTTGACCAAATGGGAATGAGGGGAGATTTGAATGAGACATCTACCAAATTCTATTATATACTTTTCTTTGATTTCTATGACAGCTGGTTCCCTTTCTCTTTTGTTTTTTCTTTTATAATCTTTCGCCGCAGGCTGATCCTGGTATTTCCAGGATAGTTTCTTTAAACTTTTTACATTTTACCTTTACATTTCACTGCATTTTCAGGATAGCAAAACGACCAGAACCCTTTGAACAACATCTGATCGTATTGTATTTTTTAGAGAAAGATGTATACTCATTGTAGATACATCATGATCATGGAGGTGAATACGATGAATACTCATCGTATTCAAAAGTGGGGGAACAGCTTGGCGCTGCGTATTCCTAAACCCTTGGCGCTGCAAACCGGTCTTGAAAATAATACCCTGGTAACCATAACAATTGTTGATGGAAACATTCTGATCTGCCCGCAATCCAAAGCTTCAATTGAGCTCTCTAAAATAGTAGAAAAGATTGACGAAAAGAATATTCATTCAGAAGTTGAATTCGGTCAGAGTCAGGGTTGTGAATTATGGTAAAAACATCAGCTTATGTTCCCGATCGAGGAGATGTGGTTTGGTTGTACTTCAATCCACAGTCTGGTCACGAACAAGCAGGACGTCGACCGGCATTGGTTGTTTCTCCAAAACTATACAACGCAAAGGTTGGGTTGGGGCTTTTTTGTCCGATTTTCAGCCAAATCAAAGGTTATCCCTTTGAAGTGATTATCCCTACCGCTTTTCCAGTAATCGGCTGTATTTTATCTGATCAGATGAAAAGCCTTGACTGGGTGATCCGGAAGGCAGAATTCATCGACTCTCTCCCCTATTCAGTGGTCAGGGAAGTTATTGAAAAAATTTCCTTACTCATCGCTTAATATTTTATGCGGTCTGAACGACACAGTTATTTTGATAGGAATGCTTCTTACAACAACCACCCAATTGACACCGTGCGTTTGAAGAAAGTTAATCAGATGACGAATTTCATGGTTGGGATGACCGATGGTATAGCAAATTGTTATCCTTCATTGATATCTCATTGGAAATCAGTTACAGATTTTGGACTCCTCCTTCTGGAGGAGCACCGTGGAGCAACAAGAAAGGTGCCTATTAAACTTTTAACTTTCCCCTTTTATTCTCTTAATGTATTATCATAAAAATGAATAAGTGAATCTTATGAGTAAGGAGACGCTCGTATGTGTGGCATCATCGGTTATACCGGAGAAAAAGCTGCATTACCAGTATTGTTAGATGGATTGAAGCGCTTAGAATATCGAGGCTATGATTCGGCAGGGATTGCAGTGGTGGAAGACGGGTGTATGGTTACTTTCCGGAGAACAGGAAAGATTGCCGGACTGGAAGCGCTGTGCCAGAAAAAACCGGCGTTATCGCGACGGGGAATCGGGCATACTCGCTGGGCGACTCATGGGATGCCTTCTGAAAAGAACGCTCATCCCCATCTCGATTGTAAGAACCAGATAGCGGTAGTCCACAATGGGATTATCGAAAATTACCGGCAGCTTCGGAAAGAGCTTGAAGCAACCGGACATATATTTTCGTCTGAGACCGATAGCGAGGTGGTGGCTCACCTCCTGGAAGGAGAAGATGCTCCTCTTCAGCGAATTCAAAAGATGGTAAACAAGCTTAAGGGTTCCTATGCCTTGTGTATCCTTTTTCAACAAGAGCTGGAGACCCTCTACGGGGTGAGGATGTTCAATCCGCTAGTGTTAGGGGTGGGTGAGGAAGAGAATTTTCTGGCTTCGGATATCCCGGCATTTTTGGACAAAACTCGGAAGGTGGTTTTTCTGGATGATGGCGATATTGCCCGGATCACTCCCACTTCCTGGGAGGTTGTTGATTTTTCCGGAAAGAATAAAACCAATGCGACGGTCGTTCAAATTCCTTGGGACCCGCTGACTGCCGAAAAGGGGGGATACAAACATTTCATGCTCAAAGAAATACATGAACAGCCCCAGGTGCTTGAGGATACCTTTCTGGGACGGTTGGATTTGGTATACGGACAGGTAAGATTCGACGAACTCGAAGATTTTCCGCTTGATGCTATTGAGCGGATAGTTATCATCGCCTGTGGAACCGCCTGTCATGCCGGGATGATTGGAAAATATATGATCGAAAAATTGGCCCGGATTCCGGTCGAGGTTGATTATGCATCTGAATTTCGCTACCGTGAACCCATGGTCGATGAAAAAACCCTGGTGATTTGCATTTCCCAGTCTGGAGAAACCGCCGATACCCTGGCCGCTGCACGCCTGGCACGGGATAAAGGAGCCATGCTTCTCTCAATCTGTAATGGAGTGGGGAGTACTCTTACCCGGATTACCGACCGCACCCTCTATACCCGGGCTGGGGTCGAAATTGGAGTGGCTTCCACCAAGGCTTTCAGCTGTCAACTGGCTGTATTGTTCTTGCTTTCTCTCTATTTAGCTCAACAACGAAAAACTATTGACAATCAATCTCTTCTCACCCTTATCCAATCTCTCCTCACCCTTCCCCGCCAGATGAGCGATCTGCTTAAAAGCTCGGAAACCATCCACGAACTCGCCCGCCAGTATTATCTCTATCACGACTTTCTCTATTTGGGTCGGGGGGTTTGCTATCCGCTTGCCCTGGAAGGGGCATTGAAACTCAAAGAAATCTCCTACCTCCATGCTGAAGGTTTAAGTGCAGGAGAAATGAAGCACGGACCCATCGCTCTCATCGAACCCAATGTGATCTGCGTGGTCCTCCTGGGGAAAGGAATAACCGGTGCTAAAACATTGGGGAACATCGAAGAAATCAAAGCCCGAAAAGGAAAGGTTATTGTAGTTTCACACCTGGATCAATTGGGAGAAATACCCCTCGTCGAACAGGTCATAGCCATCACCGATACCAGTGAGTATCTCACCCCCCTCCTGATGATCATTCCTCTGCAACTCTTCGCTTATTACGTCGCCCTGGAAAAAGGATCCGATGTCGATCAGCCAAGAAATTTAGCTAAAAGCGTGACGGTCGAGTGATTTTTTAAATTGAAGTTTTTATAAAAATAATCCCAAAAATAATGGCTCGGGTGAAATAATTCTTAAAAATAATGGTTGGAAAATTTATAGTTCTGATTTTGATCGTCAGTGGAAATGAAATCAGAGCTGTCATTAAATCCTGAAGGAGGTATTTCTGATGGAAGAAACGGAAAAAATTATTTGTAATCACCCACGTTTGAACGAAAAAGCCCCTGATTTTGAAGCGATGTCTACCCATGGTAAAATGAAGCTCTCAGATTACGCCAATCGTTGGGTAGTATTCTTTTCCCACCCTGCGGATTTTACTCCGGTTTGCACTACTGAATTTGTGGCTTTCAGTAAAGCGAATGACGAGTTTAAAAAACGCAATACCCAACTCATTGGGCTGAGTATCGACAGCATCTACTCTCACCTGGGCTGGGTGCAGAGTATTGAAAAAAACTTTGGGGTGAAGGTACCCTTCCCGGTCATTGCCGATCTCGACATGAAGGTTGCTAACCTTTATGGGATGATTCATCCTGGAGCCGGAACTACTGCTGCGGTTCGCTCAGTTTTTATTATCGATGACGAAGGGATATTAAAAGCATTACTTCACTATCCAATGACCAATGGTCGAAATATTGACGAAATCCTTCGTCTCCTGGATGCCCTCCAAACCAGCAAAAAAAATGGGGTTGCCACTCCCGCCAATTGGCGTCCTGGAGACAAGGTGATCGTTCCCCCTCCTCAAACTCAAGACGATATGTATAAACGAAAAGATATGGGGTACGAATATATCGATTGGTATCTCTCTTATAAGAAATTGTAGTCACTTATCGTTCCATCCTGGAAATACACCAGGATATCAGCCTACGGC
>Ga0116202_10001699_pt1 | contig 12890 bp, 7 predicted proteins | sample LakKivw325mmetaG_FD_94479 | JGI IMG/M metagenome (GOLD analysis project Ga0116202, IMG submission 94479) | Anoxic lake water microbial communities from Lake Kivu, Rwanda to study Microbial Dark Matter (Phase II) - Lake Kivu water 325m metaG | ecosystem: Environmental > Aquatic > Freshwater >...
GCACAGGCGCTGCCCGTCGCGGCATCCCAACTCGTTGACTGGCAGAACCAGCGCGGCCATCTTTCACACAAGCGCGTCGCGGTTGGGGCTGGGGTCGGCTGGCTGGGCCGCAACAACCTGCTCGTGACGCCACGATTCGGGGCGCAGGTGCGGCTTGTGACGATTCTCACCAACCTTGAGTTGACTCCTGACCGGCCGGTCGAGAATGGCTGCGGCGCGTGCCGTGCCTGCATTGTTGTCTGCCCGGCAAAGGCAATCGGCGAGACAGCGGCCGAGTTCAAGCACCTCGACTGTTTCGCGCTGCTCAAGGAGTTCCAGAGCAAGCGCTACGTCAGCCAGTACATCTGCGGGCTGTGCGTTCGCGCGTGCGCCGGGTCGGGCTAGTCCGACAAGTCGAAGCCGGCTGACCCTTCAGTGCGTGTACCGGAACTCGCGACCCACTGAGAAATAGAAGGACAGCCTGGCATCGCGCAGCGGTACGCGGCCGATGTCGCCGACTCCAAGTAACACCTGGATAGGCCCCACCGGCGTGTTTGTGCGAGCACCGACTCCCGCGCCCCAGTGCAGCATCGACGGAAGGTCAGAAGTCGAGAGCAGGTCTTCCCAGGGCTCGAACGTCCCGCCGTTACCCAGCGCCTGCAGGTAGACCGGGGAATCCTCCTGACCGAACAGGTTGAACATCCGAAAGTCGAGCCCGAATCCCAGCACTGCCCGCTGCGCAGAAGTGAAAGTCTCCTTGTCAAAGCCGACAAATCCATCTCCACCTGTCCGGAAGTACTCGGCCCACGCAAGGTCTCCAAGTGAGTAGCCGAGGTCAAAGGACGGCCTCAGCAGCAACCATGAGGCAGCAGGTATCACGCGCTGTGCTGCGCAGCCGAGCCGGACGAATTCGTGCGTCCCACGGAACGTCGGCATCGACGTAAGCACGTCGACCTTCCAGGACACGCCCGCAGTCGGGAAGTCGACGTCGCGGAAGTTGTTCGACTCGAAGCGGAAGTTGGGACCGACGACCCATTCGGGATGCAGCGAGTCCAGCGGCGAACCGGCGGGCACTCGATACGTTGCCCGGTACGCGTTCCATCCGACATCGAAGAACGCGTCATGGCCGAGGACATAGCCCAACTCAGCGACTCCGCCGTGGTAGTTGACCCAGTGAGGTCCGTAGCTTGAGTCCTGTTCATAGTAGGCCCGACCGACGGTACCGACAAAGCCATCCAGCCGGTATCCGAACGGAAGCCTGAACAACCTCGTCCCGGTCAGCCCCAGCCGCGCTTCGCTCGGATTGCCGAGGTCGAATGCCGCGCGGACACTGGCGCCGGACCCGCCGAGGTTGCCCTGCCCGACTTCCATGCCGAGCGCAACGTCATAGACGTTGTCATACCTGATGCCGAGCGAGTAGAACCCATAGGCCCGCTCCTCCACTTCGATGACCACGTCAAGCGAGTCGTTTCTGACGTTCTCCAACCGGTAGTTCAAGTCTTCAAACAACCCGGTGTGATAGAGCCGCTCCAGGTCGTCGACCAGTCGTCCGAAGTCTAGCTGGGTTCCGGGTCGCGTGGTGATTTCACCCCGCACGGTTGCTTCACGAGTGACGTGCAGGCCGTCGAAGCGCACGGAACGGACCACCGATGGCGGCCTGGCGACAATCGGCCGCCGGTAGTATACCGGTTTGCGCGCGCCGATTAACTCCCGAATCCGCGGCAGCGCGGCCTCAGCCGCCGACTCGCCGGCCGCAATCAGTCCCTTGGCCCGGGCAAAGTCCGAATGAGCGAACGGGTCTACGTTCGGCTCAATCACCAGGTCGGCCCGTGCCCGCTGCTTCTTCATGTCCTCAGCGCCGACGATGTCCATACTCCGTGATGTGATGTCGAGAAGCGACACGCCGGTCTCGGGATTGTGCTTCATGGTCACAACGCCAATCCGCAAGTCCAGGTTCGAATCCATGCTGTCGAGCGCATCAACCGGAAGATACCGCTGCACGCCGCCATCCACGAGTTCCATGCTATCCAGCTTCTCCGGCGAGAAGACACCCGGGATGGCGATGCTGGCGCGGATTCCCTGCTCCAGCCGGCCGCGGCCCATGAAGAAGAGGTCGCCGGTCTTCAGGTCAACGGATGCCGCCCGATAGGGAATCGGCAGGCTGTCGAAGTTGTAGCCGGTGTTGTACTCGATGTCCGCCAGCAGGCGCATCAGCAGGAACTCGACATTCTGCAACGGGACCAGCCCGCTCGGCAACGACGGAAAGAAGTTCCTGTGGCGCAGTTGAAGAACGTAGCGCTGGCCCTGTTGTCGCTCGGGCAGGTACTGCGCGCCGAAAGGTACACTCGAACCGAACAACACTCCCCAGTCGCCATTCAGGGCCAGACTCTCAATCTCTGCCACGCTGCACCCCGCCGAGTACGTGCCGCCAACCAACGAACCCATACTCGTGCCGGATATGCAGACTACCGGGATTTGCTCCCGCTCGAATACTTTGAGCACGCCGATGTGCGCGAACCCGAGTGCAGCGCCGCCGGAGAGCGCCAGGCCGATCCTTACGGGCGGCTTGACCGCTACCGGTTCACGTTCCGGTAGCTGCGCCCATACGCTCGACCCAACCGCCAGCAGACAGGCCAGAACGGCCAACCGCTTGCAGTTCAAAGCCGACGGCCGCTCGGATTCTGTTTTATGACTTTTGACTTCTGATTTCTGGTTTCGTCTGTTCCCCATTCCAGCTTCTCCTTTACTTCCTCCACACTCAGCCTCCGCCACTTCCCGGTCGGCAGGTCATCGAGTCTGAGTCCGGCAATCCGGACTCGCCGCAGCCGCACGACCCTGCGACCAAGCGCCTCCAGCATCCGGCGCAACTGCCGCTTCCGTCCCTGCCCGAGCACAACTCGCAGGTTGCCCGGCGTCGTAACAACCGCACTGACTACGCTGGCGGGCCCGTCGGACAACTGCACGTCCTTCTGCAGCCGCGAGCACAGCTCCGGCGTCGCCGGGCAGTCGAGCTCGACTTCGTACTCCTTCTCCTTTCCATACCGCGGGTGGGTCAGATGGAGGGCGAGTTCGCCGTCGTTGGTCAACAGCAAGAGCCCCTCGGAGTCACGGTCGAGCCTCCCGACCGGATAGAGACGGTACGGCAGGTCAACCAGCTCGGTCACCAGCCAGCCCTCTTCCCTGCCGCGGAAGCAGGCGCTCAGGTACCCGGCCGGCTTGTTCAAGGCAATCACGACCTTCTCCGGCACAGGCGTCACCGCTTTGCCCCGGTACTCGACTCTATCCCTGCCCGGGACGATTGACTGCCCGAGCCTCGCGGGCGCGCCGTTGACCTTCACCCGTCCCGCGGAAATCAGCTCTTCGCAGTAGCGACGCGAGCCGACACCGGCGGAGGCGAGGTACTTCTGCAGTCGCATGGGCTTCATACCTGCCAAAGTTAGCCGACACAGCCGACATGTCAACCGGTGCGATTGGCCTGAATTCCCAATGCCCAATCGCCAATTCCTAACGAATGATCAAATGGCCGGACGATAGAACGCGCGACACTGGGAATTCGTTAGTCATTAGGAATTGAGGATTGGCCATTCTCTCCTGTATAATGTGTTGTGCTCTGTCGCGCCTGTCCGTTCGAGTGCGGTGTAGACCGCTCGCGTGAACTGGGCGTATGCCGTGCGTCCGACCGGTTCGAGATAGCGCTGGCCCAACTCCACCACTGGGAGGAGCCGCCTATCTCCGGCACGCGCGGTTCCGGCACCATCTTCTTCAGCCACTGCAACCTCCGCTGCCGGTTCTGCCAGAACTATGATATATCCCAGATTGGACCTCGGACACGACGCGCCCGGACCGAAAGCGGGGACAGTCCCGAGGAGGCTCGCGCCCGGCGCTCGCCGGTACAGTCCCCGTTTTCGGTGACGCCGGAGCGATTGCTGCGAGTCATGCTGGAACTCGAACAGCAAGGTGCACATAACATCAACCTCGTGTCGCCCACCCACTACGCCGACCAGTTGCGCCCGGTTCTCGAATGCGCCCGCGCGGAGCTCAAGGTGCCCATCGTCTGGAACTCAAACGGATACGAGAAGGTGGAGACGCTCGCCCACCTCGAAGGCCTCGTGCAGGTCTACCTGCCGGACCTCAAGTATCACTCCGATGAGCTTGCCCGCGCCTGTTCCTCAGCACCGGACTACTTCCGTCATGCCTCGGCGGCAATCATCGAGATGAAGCGCCAGGTCGGTACGAACCGCTACAGCGAGGACGGCATCATCGAGAAAGGGCTCATCATCCGCCACCTTGTCCTGCCCGGCCACACTGACGACAGCAAGAGGATACTCACGTGGATTCATGACGAACTCGGGCCCCGCACCCATGTCAGCCTGATGTCTCAGTACTACCCTGTCCACCGTGCGTCCGAGCTGCCGGGCATGAACCGCCGCTTGAGCCGGGACGAGTACGCTGATGTCCGCCGTCACTTCGAGAACCTCGGCTTTGAGGAAGGCTTCGCGCAGGAACTCACCTCGGCTTCCCGTGACTACACGCCCGACTTTGACGGCCGGGGGGTGTAATCAGCCTGCGGCTGAGTTTCCAGTGTCCAGTTACCAGTGACCAGTACCCGACTCCGTTCACTCTCTTTCCGCCTGTCCCTTTGTCGCTCTTCCTTCCGGCTGCCGCGTTTTGACTCACTGCCGCCGCAACCGTATCATTAGTCAATGTGCGGCGTAATCGGACTCTGGTCCCGACGTGAGGCCGGAACCCGGCTGATGCAGGGTCTGCTGGCCCTCCAGCACCGGGGTCAGGACTCAGCCGGCGTACTCACCTCAGACGGCACTTTCCACCTCAAAAAGGGGAACGGCACCGTCGCGCACGTTTTCAACGCGAAGAACCTCGCGCGTCTCGTCGGCAGCCGCGGCATCGGCCAGGTCCGCTACCCGACGATTGGCCCGGGCTCGGTTGAGGACGCGCAACCGTTCACCGTCAACCGCCCCTTCGGCATCGCCATGGTCCACAACGGCAACGTCACCAACTACGCCGACCTGCGGCGTGACTTGATGTGCAAGGACTTCCGCCAGCTCATGAGCTTCTCCGACGTCGAGCCGATACTGAATGTGTTTGCCGAAGAACTGGACCGGACCGACCTCAACCACTTCGGGCCGGCCGCGGTATTCAGGGCGGTAGAGGGTGTATTCAACCGGGTACGCGGCGCATACTCGGTCATCGGCCTCATCCACGGCCGTGGTCTGCTCGCCTTCCGTGACCCGTACGGAGTCAGGCCGCTGGCCTTCGCTCACACGAAGCAGGAGTCCGCGTTCGCCTCGGAGAGTGTCGCGTTCGACCTCCTTGGCCTTCGCCGGTTCTCCGACGTGAAGGCCGGCGAGGCCGTGTTCGTGGACTGCAACGGAGATGTCCACCGCAGGCAGGTGCGACCCGGAACGCCCCGGCCCTGCATCTTCGAGTATGTCTACTTCGCCCGCCCCGACTCGGTCATCGACGGCATCGATGTCTACGAGGCCCGCCTGCGCCTTGGCGAAAGCCTCGCGCGCGAGGTAGTACGCCAGGGGCTGAAGCCCGACATCATCGTGCCGGTCCCGGATACGGCCCGCGCCGCCGCCAGTTCGCTTGCCTCGGCCCTCGGCATCGGACTGCGCGAGGGCCTTATCAAGAACCGTTACATCGCCCGTACCTTCATAATGCACGGCCAGGAACGACGCACGCTCTCGGTCCGCCTCAAACTCAACCCGGTCCGCTCCCAGGTAAAGGGCAGGGACGTGATGCTCGTGGACGACTCGATAGTCCGCGGCACGACCTCGCGCGAAATCGTGAAGATGGTCCGCGACGCGGGCGCGCGCAAGGTCTTCCTCGCCATCACGGCGCCGCCGCTCCGGTTCCCATGCGTGTACGGCATTGACATGATGACGCGCGGCGAATTCGTGGCCAAGGGCCGTACCACCGCGCAAATCCGCCGGGTCGTCGGCGCCGACGCGCTCGTGTATCAGACTTACGATGGCCTCGTCTCGGCCGTCGCCGGCCCCTGTCCCTCGTCCCTCACCCCTCGCCCCTTCTGCACCGCCTGCTTCAACGGCAGGTACCCCACCGGCGTAACCAAACGCTACCTCGCGCAGATGGAGCGCGAGCGCAAACGCTGGCTCAAATAGCCGCTTCCCGCCTACGTCGGTAACTGACCCTCGTCCGGCTTCGGCCCGCGCCTGAGCTGGCGGTCCAGCCCGCGCAGCGCCAGGTCTGCATACTCCCCCGCGACTGCCGGGTCGGGACTCTTGGCTAGCGACTCGGCCCGTATCCGCTCCCGCTCCGGCGAGCCGGGCAGCGTGTCGTAGGCCTCGGAGCACAGCATGGTCAACCAGGTGTACCAGTCCATCTCGTGGGCGAGGCGTCGCGGCTGCAGCACCGTCATCACCTGGTACAACCCCTCGCTGATGTTTGCCTGCCGCGCGACACCGGCCTCACGCACCCGCTCCTGCTCCTCCTCCTCGTGTGTCGGTATGCGGACGCGCCTGGGCCGGGACGCCCTGTCCGGCATCGGCAGCTTGCCGGTCATGACCAACCCGTCGAACAGCTCGGACACGCAGCGCACGACCAACTGCACGTCGCTGAACGGGAGAATCTTCTGCACGGTGGACTCACCCACCAGCCGCGCCATCCGGTGGTCGCGCATGTGCCGATTCCTGGTCCTCGTGCCGGACATCACGCCCCACGCCTTGCGCGCCAACTGCTCCACGAACACGCGCACGGTCATGTTGGGCGACGTCTCAATCTCGTCGAGCAGGACGTTGGTCACGACCTTCAGCCGCTGGCGCCGGCCCGCCGACGCGGCCAGGTTCACCATCCTCCGCACCCGCTCCTCCGGCGACAGCGGCTCCTCGCCCGCGGCCTGCCTTGCGGCCGCAACCTTCGCATCGTACTTCAACCCCTCGTCGCCATACCTGTCCGGCAGAACTTTCGCGACCTTGACGACCGCCTCCCTGCCCGCGAGCTCGTCCGGCCTGCGCCTTGACGTGTATTCCTTGAGCAGGTCGAGAATGTCGTCAAAATCTGCCCGGCACGCCCGCAGATAATCGGCCACCATCCCCAGCCCCGGATTGGAATAGTCCCCTGACTCCAGCCTCGATACCAGCGCATGGTCCCAGCTTGCTCCCACGGCTTTGGCCAGGGATGACTGCGTCATACCCGCCCGCCGACGCAGGCTCTTCAGCCTCTTTCCAAGCTCTTCTGTCATCTGGAAACGGTCGGGCTTTCGTCTCATCTTCGGGTTACCTCTTGTGCATCATAGCGCACAGCCGCCGATTCCTCAAGTTCGGCCCTAACTTCACCATTCTCAATCTACTATCCTCTATTGCCCTCGCTATTCCTCCCCTGTTCCCCCAACGGTTTGCCTCACGAATTCGGGGCCAGTTTCCCGGGCCAAGAGCGCGGTCACTTTGCCCGCCTCTTGACCCGCAACCACTCCGGTATCTTCCCTCGCCAATTGAACCGCTACTTGTCGCGCCTCTCGACCCGCTTCTTGACCGGTAACAACGCCCGCAACTTGTGCCGCCTCTCGACCGGTCTCAAGCCGAGGCACAAGCCAAGCCTATGGCCGAACCTATCGCCGGGCAACTTCCGAGATTACTACGCGGGCCATTTATCCGGCCTACTCCTGAGCTACTTGTCGAGCCAGAACTCACGCCCGGTCTCCGGCCGAAGATGCCGGCTACCTCGTGACGACGACCTTGGTGACAGCTTGGAGCTTGGGGCTTGAGGCTTGCGGCTCCTGCCGCACAAAGTACACCCCCGGCGCCAGCCCGCTCACGTCATTGGGGCCGGGCCTGAGATCCAGCACCCTGCGGCCACTCACGTCCAGCAACTCCGCCCTGTATGCTTCATGCTGCCCACTACCTACTCCGCCGAGTACCAGCACGCCGCGCACGACCGTGGCTAGAGGCCCGAGGCGAGCGGCCTGAGGCGGGTTGCGTTCCTCAACGCCGGTCGCGCTGTCGCGAATGACTGACACGCTTGAACTCTCAGAGTTGGCGACGTATATGCGGCGAGTAAGCGGGTCCGCTGCTATTGCCACTGGCCAAGCCCCGACCGGAACGGTGGCGACCACCTCGTCCGTGGTTCCGTCTATGACCGTTACGTCGTCGCCGTCCTGGTTTACGACGTAGAGCTGATTCGTGGGCTGGCTGTAGCACAGCCGGATTGGATAGTGCCCCACTTTCACCGATGCCGTGATAGCGTTGGTCGCTCCGTCTATCACCATCACGCTGTCGTAGTCGGTCGCGCAGTAGACCTTGTTGTTTTGGGGATTGTAGCACAAGTCATGAGGCCACAGGCCCGACCCAATCATCGTGATAACCGTGTCGCTCGACGCGTCTATAGCCACGACGCTTGTCCCATAGTCCCCTATCCCGCAGAACACCTTGTCGTCACGCGAGTCATAGCACACTTTCTGGGGATAGCCACCGGTGGGAACGGTCGCGATGACCTCGTTGGTGACGCCGTCAATCACGGCAACTCGGCACTCCCCTTCAACCGAGCAGTAGACCTTGTTGTGCGGCGGCACATAGCAGAGAGAATTAGGATGCCCGCCGAGGACCAGCCGGGCCAGGACCGAATCCGCTTCGCCGTCTATCACGGTGAGAGTGGTATCCACGAACTCGCGGCCGCCGCTCCCACAGTAGACCTTGTTGTTCTGGTGGTTGAAGGCAAGGTCGCAAGGCCCAACCCCGGTCGTCAGCGTCGTGATGACCTGGTTTGTCGCCCCATCAATCACCGTGACGGTGGAATCCGGTTCGGATGAGTACCCGCCGCCGGTGTTGGCGCAATAGACCTTGTTGCTCTGCGGATTGTACAACATACAGCTTGGGGAAATGCCCACGGCGATTGTATCACCGACCGTGTTGGTCGCGCCGTTAATCACGGTCACGCAGTTGGCGGCCCCGCTGGCGCAATAGACCTTGTTGTCCGTCGTGTTGCAGGTCAAGGCACCGGGGTTGCATCCGACGTCTACGCTGGCGACGACCTCGTTCGTCGCGCAGTCTATCGCGGAGACGTCGTAACTCAGAGCGTTCGCACAGAAGACTTTGCCGGCCTTCGATGCGTAGCAGAGGACAGTGGGCTCATGACCGACTGCCACCCTCGCTACTACGACGTTGCTGGCGCCGTCAATCACGGTCACGGAATCGCCCGACGAGACACTGTAAACGCGGTCATCCTGCGGGTCGTAGCAGAATCCGCCATCATACCCTCCGGTGAACACGGTATCGATCATCTGGTTGGTCGCGCAGTCTATTACGATAAACCACGGACCGCCGCTAGTTGAGCAGTATATCTTGTTGTATCCAGGAATGTAGCATAGATCAAAGGCCTCGCCGCCGATGTCCAGGGTTGCGATGACCGAGTCGGTTGCGCAGTCCAACACCAGAACCTCTCCGGGCGAGCGGCGGGAGCAATAAACTCGGTTGTCCTGCGGGTCATGGCATAGATCCCAGATGTGAGGCACAAAGGTCTTCCGAACAATGACCTGATTGGTCGCGCCGTCTATTACAGTCAGCCCGTCACCGTCGCTGCCGTCGGTGCAGTAGACCTTGTCGCCCTGTGAAGCATAGCAGATTTGCCCGTTGCTGTACCCGCCAGGCACAGAATCCAGTACCTGATTGGTCGCGCCGTCTACGACGGTGATGAAGTTCGCGCCTCCATTCGAGCAGTAGACCTTGTTGTCCTGAGGGTTGTAGCACAGGCCGGCGCAGTGGTCCGCGTCGAATGTCCCGACGACCTGGTTTGAGGCGCAGTCCACGACACTCACTCGAAACCCTTCCGAGCAGTATATCTTGTCGTTCCTGAAGTTGTAGCAGAAGCCGCCCACGTCTGCTCCGAGCGGGATGCGGGCCATCTTCTTGTTGGTTGCCGCGTCGATCGCGATCATGTAGCCGCCATCGGCGCCCCCGACGTAGACCGTGTTCGTTACGGAGTCGTACGCCAGGGCCTGCGGCCACTGCATGCCACACAGCGTATCCGGCATGTAGAGCGTCTTCTCCAGCCACTGTCCTGATGCGGCCGCCAGCAGGCAGCCGACAGCGAATAGCACGCGAATAGGCTTCATAGTTACTCCTTCAGCCCGGATGGCCTACTGCCATAGAATGATAGTCCGCAGGGCCGGAAGTCAAGTCGCGCGCAGGCGACGCGAGTGACCAGTTACCAGGTCCCAGTTTCCAGTTCAGTCCGCGAGCTTGAGGCTTGTGGCTTGAAGCTTGTGGCTGGTCCTGTCCGTCGCCTGCCTCTGTTGCCCCGCGCCCGGTCTCGACTGGACTCACCGTCGTCTGTCCAGCCAACCGAAGAGACCAGTTCCCCTTCTTGCTCTCGCTGTCGGCCCACAGCAGCAGTGAGGAGGGCCGCTGACACTTGCCTGTCCAGCCGCGCTGCTCTCGAGTAGCCTTGCCCCGCCCGGTAACGTCGCTGCCCGCGACGTGCCGAACGGCGGCGGCAACATCGCCGTGACGTGGACCCGGTCCCCGGACACGACCGTGGCCGGCTGCTACGTTCTACGCCAGGCCAGGGGCGACACGACGTGGGACACGCTACGCTTTGCCGGCCGGCTCGCGTCCGACTGCGGAGACGGCGAGGTCAAAGACGGGGGATAATACCTCGCGCAGATGGAACGGGAGCGTCGACGCAGGCTCAAGTAGCGAGCCCGGCCGCCGGCTTTGACTTTGCCTCGGTCCGCTGCTAACATGCAGCCATGTGTGGCATACTCGGCTTGATGACTCGGCGCGAGGTCGGGGCCGACCTCGTCGAAGGATTGCTGGCGCTCCAGCACCGGGGCCAGGACTCGGCCGGCGTCCTTACCTCGGACGGCACCTTTCACCTGAAAAAGGGCAACGGCACGGTCGGGAGCGTGTTCAATGAGAAGAACCTCTCCCGCCTGACCGGACGGGCCGGTATCGGCCACGTGCTCTACCCGGCCTGCGGGCCCGGCTCGGCCGAGGACGCGCAGCCATTCTACGTGAACCACCCTTTCGGCATCGCCATGGCCCACAACGGCAACGTTACCAACTACTACGACCTGCGACGCGAGCTGATGTCCAAGGACTTCCGCCAGCTCACCAGCTTCTCGGACGTCGAGTCGATACTGAACGTGTTTGCCGAAGAGCTGGACCGCACGAATCTCGGCCGCTTCTCGCCGGCCTCGGTATTCAGAGCGGTCCGGGGCGTGTTTGACCGCGCCCAGGGCGCCTATTCGGTCGTCGGTCTCATCCACGGCCGCGGCCTGTTCGCCTTCCGCGACCCCTATGGCGTGCGGCCGCTCGCCTTCGCGCAGGGCCGCGGCGAGGCCGCCTTCGCCTCGGAGAGCGTCGCTTTCGACCGGCTCGGGTTCCACAAGTTCACGGATGTGAAGGCCGGCGAAGCGGTGTTCGTTGACTTCGCCGGCAAAGTCTACCGCCGCCAGGTAAAACCCGGTACTCCTCGTCCCTGCATCTTCGAGTTCGTCTATATCGCCCGGCCGGACTCGGTAATCGATGGCATCGACGTTTACGAGGCCCGGCTCCGCCTCGGCGCGAGCCTCGCCGCTGAGGTTGCCCGCCAGGGCGTGAAGCCCGACATAATCGTGCCGGTCCCGGACACAGCCCGCCCGGCAGCGAGCGCGCTCTCCAAGACTCTGGGCATCGAACTCCGCGAAGGTCTTATCAAGAACCGCTACATCGCGCGCACGTTCATCATGCACGGCCAGCAGCGGCGCATCCTCTCGGTTCGCCAGAAGCTCAACCCGGTACGCTCGCAGGTGAAAGACAAGGCCGTGATGCTGGTTGATGACTCAATCGTCCGCGGCACGACCTCGCGCGAGATCGTCCAGATGGTACGCGACGGCGGCGCGAGCAAGGTGTTCCTCGCCATCACCGCCCCGCCGCTCCGCTACCCGTGCGTGTACGGCATTGACATGATGACGCGGGGCGAGTTCGCCGCCAAAGACCGCACCGCCGAGGAGGTCCGCCGGTTCGTCGGCGCCGATGCCCTTGTCTACCAGACCTACGAAGGCGTGTCCACCGCGGTCCGCGGCGACTCGGACGTACCGGGATTCTGCAAGGCCTGCTTTGACGGCAAGTACCCGACCGGCGTTGCCCGGCGCTACCTCGTGCGGATGGAGCGCGAGCGCCGGCGCTGGACGATGTAAGCCCGGCCCTCCCCTGCGTCTGTTGACCCCGCGGCGGCTTTCAATAGACTCACCACTTCACGATAGCCGTGCTAGCCTGATGATTAACCACCCGCACTCGCTGCCGCGAGCCGGCAGCGGTTAGGAGGCCCAGTTGGCATTATCCTGCTTTGTCGCGCTGCTTCTGTGCAGCATCGCCCCGCCGGGCAACGTCGCCGCCCGCGACGTGCCGAATGACGGCGGTGGCAGCATCCTGGTAACATGGACCCCGTCCGCGGATTCGAGCCTGGTCGGCTACCAGGTGCTGCGCCAGGCCAAAGGCGGCACCACCTGGGACACGCTGACCTTTGCCGGCCGCCGGGCCACCAGCTACGTTGATGACGCCGCGCGGAACGGCGTTCAGTACCAGTACCGAATCATCGCCGAGTCGAACGCCGAGGCGGCCGAAGCCCCGCTTTCCGGTTACGCGGTCGCCAGTCCCCAGTGGTTCAACCTCGACACGGTGCCGGCGCTTATCGGCAGCATCGTCCTGTCGTCCATGCTGCTCTACTTCATCAACCGCGCGCGGAAGGACCGGAACCTCTTCATTCGCCGCATCTCCGGGCTCGACGCGGTGGACGAGGCGCTCGGCCGCGCCACCGAGATGGGCCGGCCCACGCTCTACGTTCCCGGCCTCTCCTCGATTTCCGACGTCGCGACTATCGCCTCCCTGAACATCCTCGGCGAAGTGGCCAAGAAGACGGCGAAGTTCGGGACCCCGCTCATCGTGCCCAAC
>Ga0116202_10001701_pt1 | contig 12887 bp, 9 predicted proteins | sample LakKivw325mmetaG_FD_94479 | JGI IMG/M metagenome (GOLD analysis project Ga0116202, IMG submission 94479) | Anoxic lake water microbial communities from Lake Kivu, Rwanda to study Microbial Dark Matter (Phase II) - Lake Kivu water 325m metaG | ecosystem: Environmental > Aquatic > Freshwater >...
GGCCTATATGGCTGGGAAGCTCCAGGATTATGCTTATCCGGAGCAAAAGATCCGCGAGGCTCTTGCCAGTCTTCCGCAAGTTCCCACGCCCTGACGAAGTTCGGAAATAGTGGGGAGCAGAGGACAGCTTCTCCGCTCCCCCGAAATGGGGATGTTCCCAGCGAGGTGCTCATGGCGGGGCACGTGTTGATTACTGAGCCTTTGGCGCAGGCTGGTATTGATCTGCTACGGCAATCATGTCAGGTGACGGTGTGCTTATCGCCCTCTCCCGAGGCGCTGGTGGGCATGATCGGCGACTATGAGGCCTTGATCGTGCGCAGTGCGACCAAGGTCACCGCACACGTGTTGGCGGCGGGAACGCGCCTTGTCGTAGTGGGCAGAGCCGGCACTGGCGTGGACAATGTGGACCTGGAAGCGGCCACCCGGCGGGGCGTAGTCGTGGTGAACGCGCCCACCAGCAACACCGTCGCTGTGGCCGAGCACACGATGGCCCTGATGCTTTGCTTGGCGCGGCACATCTGTCAGGCCGACGCCGGCCTACACGCGGGCAAATGGCAGAAGCACGGTCTGATGGGCACTGAGCTGCGCGACAAGGTCCTGGGGATCATCGGCCTGGGGCGAGTAGGCTCCATGGTTGCCTCGCGGGCCAAGGGGATGGAGATGCGCGTTATCGCCTACGATCCGTTCATATCCCCGGAGAAAGCGGCGCAGCTTGATGTCGAGCTGGTTGGCTTTGATGAGCTACTGCCACGAGCTGATTATGTCTCGGTACACACGCCTGTTACTGAGCGCACGCGCGGCATGATCGGTGCTCGCGAGTTGGCCCTGATGAAGCCTGGCGCGCGCTTCATCAACTGCGCCCGGGGTGGCCTGGTCGTCGAGGAGGACCTGGTCCGCGCCCTAACCGACGGACGCATCGCGGGCGCGGCACTTGATGTTTTCGAGGATGAGCCGCACGTCAACCCGGCGCTTGCCCAGTGCGCCAATCTGATCCTGACGCCGCATCTTGGCGCTTCGACTGAGGAGGCTCAGGCGAGCGCATCCCTCCAGGTAGCCCGGGAAGTCAGCGACGTGCTCGAAGGTCGCCCGCCTCGATACGCCGTCAACGTTCTCGCCCTTTCTCCCGAAGAAGCAGCTTTCCTGCGACCCTATCTTGATCTGGCGAATCGCATGGGCAGGTTCTATGCTCAGTTTGCGCGAAACAACCTGGCCCGCCTGGAAGTGATCTATGCTGGCGACGTGACCGGCCACGATACTAGCCCGATCACTGCTGCGGCGTTGGCCGGGCTGCTTGCCGAGGTGAGTGATGAGCCTGTCAACGTGGTCAACGCTCCCCTCCTGGCCCGTGATAGGGGTCTAGTGGTCAGCGAGGTGCGCACCTCGGAGGCGCAGGATTTCTCAGGCCTTATCACTCTGCGTGCTCAATCCACATCGGGGGAGCATACCCTGAGCGGTACAGTGATGAGAGGTCAACCGCACATCGTGCGCATTGACGATTTCTGGCTGGATTTCGTGGCCAGCGGGCTATTGCTGGTCAGCGAGCATGCGGAGCAGCCTGGGGTGATCGGGCAGATGGGGACTCTACTAGGCGAGGCAGGTATCAGCATCTCCTTCGTCCAGGTGGGGCGAAGGGAGAAGGGTGGTTATGGCGTGATGGTCTTGGGCCTGGATGACAGGCTCTCCCCCGAAACGCTAGAGCGGGTTATGGCCATGCCCAGCGTGCGCTCGGCGCGCCTCATCGAGTTGGCGGACAAGCTTTGATCCCCGCCATGGTTATTGTGAATCAGACCTTGCCCGCAGGCACGTCGTAGACCCCCGGAGGATCGGCCGGGAACGGGGGCAGGCCGTGCATTGCGGCCCACGCCTCCTCCGCTTCGGCGACGACAAAGAGAGACCCCGTAATCAGGATCAGATCGTCTTGCTGAGCCTGCGCAAGCGCCTCTTGCAGCGCGTCGAGGGGAGTGCCTGCCGTGCTAACCTGGCGACCGAGGGCACGGGCCATAGCTTGTAGGTCAGCAATAGGTGCGGCCTTGGGATGGTGTGATTGCGTCACATGCAGGGCATCGGCGGCGGGCAACAACAGTGCGAGCAACCTCTCAGGGGTGTGGGTCATGCTGGCCCCAAAGATCACGATGAGCCGCCGGTATTCTAGGTACTGTCTCAAGGCGCTTAGGAGCTGCTCTATCGAGTAGGGGTTGTGCGCCCCATCGGTGACGACCAGCGGCCTCTGCCCCAGGATTTCCAGGCGGCCGGGCCAGCGCACAGTTGCTAATCCGCGCCGCACGGCCTCTTGCTCGATGAACAACCCCGCCTCGCGCAAGATCTCAACGGCCGCGACCGCAGTGCAGGCATTCTCCAATTGGTATTCGCCGAGGAGCGGTATCGAGAGCACGGGATACTCCGGTGTGTCTTCGTGCCCATCGCGGTAAACGTGGAATCGCTGCCCGGAAAGGTCCGCGTCCAGAAACCGCCAGCGCCAATTCCGACCGACGACTTTCAGAGGTGTCTTGCGCTGCTCAGTAGCCTCGCGGATCACCCGCATAGCCTCAGGCTGTTGCGGAGAGGTTACCGCAGGAATGCCGGGCTTGATGATACCCGCCTTTTCTCGGGCGATGGCCTCGACGGTATCGCCAAGGACCTTCATGTGGTCCAGGCTGATCGAGGTAATGATTGAGACCATAGGCCGAAGGACATTGGTTGCATCCAGACGTCCCCCCATGCCCACCTCAAAGACGCCGACGTCAACCTGGCGCTCGGCAAAGTAGCACATTCCCAGGGCGGTGATGATCTCAAAGACGGTGACCTCGGGTCGGGCATCCAAGATGGGGATCATGGACTCGACCAGCCGCGATACATCCTCCTCTGGGATGAGTTCCCCTCCCACGCGGATACGCTCGCGAAAAGTATGCAAGTGTGGCGAGGTGTACATGCCGGTGCGATACCCCGCAGTGCGCAATATGGATTCGATCATCGCCGTAACTGAGCCTTTGCCCTTTGTGCCGGCAATGTGCACTGAACGAAAAGCGCGATGAGGATTGCCAAATTGCCCCAGAAGCTCCTCCGTACGCTCCAGTCGCCAGACGCGCTCGGCGTATGGGGGCTGTTCTTGTCGCTCGTAATCGGTGCGCTGAAAGATGGCTGACAGAGCTTCGCGATAGGTGAGCATGGATGGCTCCTGACCGGCTGTGATTTGCGACGACAAAGATGATTCTAGCCCAGCGCTGAGACAATGCAAACGGGCATTTGACGGCAGCGTTTCCCCGGCGTAAACTGGCCCGCAGCTTGTGGAGTGCTAACCCTCAACACTGTGCCGGAGGTCGCGGGTCTTGTGCGCAAGCCCATAGCTGCTGTGCTTCTTATTATCGTCGTTTCCGTCCTGCTGGGTAGTTCCCTGGCCGGTTGCGGCTCACGGCGCCTTCTGTGTGACGTGAGCATACGTCCGGGTACTATCTCGCCTAATGCCGACGGCAAAGACGATGTCGCTGAGATCAAGTACTCGCTTTCCAGGCAGTCCACAGTCTCGATTTACTTTGTGGATCAGGCCGGGGGCCGTCATGACTTCCGAGTTGACAAGCGTCGCTCTCAGGGAGACCGCACAGCCTACTTTAGTGGGGTCATCGGGGATCGCTTGCTTCCCGATGGGGATTACACCTGCGTGATCGAAGCGATGGACGAGCGTGGCCACAGAGAGAGCGCGCAGATGCCCGTGAAGCTGCTCGACGGCGATAAGGTGTACCTGAGCATTGACAACCTGAACATCTATCCGGCCAAATTCACTCCTAATCGCGACGGCATCACCGACCGGGTGACGATCGGCTATAACCTCAACAAGAAGGCAGCGCGGGTCGAAGTGAACCTTTTCGATGCTGAGGGCAACAAGTACCCTGTGCCGGAAGACAAGATTCGCGAGGCGGGCGCGCCAGGCACTCACGAGCACGACTATGATGGAGGGATTGACCTCGGCGCACCGCCGCCAGAGGATGGCGTATATCGGGTCGTCGTGGAGGCTGAGGATGCGGTTGGCAACAAGGCCAGGGCCGAGGGAAAGCTGGAAATAGAAGGTGGGGGCCTGCCGCAGGTGGAGATCATCAACCGCGCTGCCCAGTTCTCGTCTCTTGTGGTTCCGCTCAGCGATACACTCACCTTCACCTGCACCGTCAAGAACATCGGCACAGTACCTGTCCGCACTAAGGGGCCGCAGTCAGGAACAACATATACTACATCACAAAACTATAATACACTTGAGGAATATGAGGAACCTGGTATCTTCCGGGTGGGTTTGGATTATGAGGGAAACAGCGAAGGGCGGATTTATCCTTTCCGCTGGCAACTGGGCACCGACCAAGAACTCACCACCATCGAAACGGAGATTGGCCCGCAAAAGTACCTCATGCCAGGGCAGACGGTCACTGTGGTGGGGCACTTGCGCATCGTGGATCAGCCGGTGAAGGTTGCGCCCTACTACTGGCTAGGGCTGATCCATGAGCAGGTGTGGATCGTCCAAGACCGTGTCGAGCCGACGCAGGTTTCTATTGGTTTTTGAGGCTGTGTTCGGAGTTGAGTGATGCCCCAATTGAGCGTGGCCGTCTTGGCGCGCGACAACGAAGCCGAGATCGCTGATTGCCTTGAGAGCCTGGCCTGGGCCGATGAACGCATCGTGATCCTGGACACGCGGAGCAGCGACCGCACGGCAGCCATTGCCGAGGCGCTCGGCGCGCGGGTTGTGGAGCACCGCTTTGAGGATTTCGCCAGACAGCGCGAGTTCGGTCTCTCCCTTCCGCAGGGTGAATGGCTTTTCTACGTGGACTCGGATGAACGCGGAACCCCAGCTTTGGGGGAGGAGATCAGGCGGCTCATCCAGGATAGGAGCCGAGTGGGCTGGTGGGTTCCCCGACGCAACTACATCTGGGGGCACGAAATCCGCCACGGAGGATGGTGTCCCGACTACCAACTGCGCCTGCTGAAGCTGGGCCACGCGCATTATGATCTGGCCCGTGAGGTGCACGAGATCGTGCGCCTGGACGGCGAGGAAGGGTTCCTGCAGCAGCCTCTGATCCACCACAACTATCGCACTTTCGGCCAGTTTTTCGCCAAACAGCGTCAGTACGTGGACTATGAGGCAAGTATCCTGCGCAAACAAGGAGTACGTCCCAAGCCTTGGACTTTTGTGCTACAGCCGTTACGCGAGTTCTGGCGGCGGTACGTGGCCCTTGGTGGGTTTCGGGATGGTTTTTGGGGCTTTTTACTATGTTCCCTTGTGGCTTACTACTATGGCTTCTGCGTCACGCTGGAGTTAGCGCGTCTGTGGCATCGGCGATGAGGTTTCCTTGCTTGGGCCACGGCATCTACCCGGCAAAAGGAACAGCGGGGCAGGAAATGGACCCTGCCCCGCTGTTTGTCGTCTATATCAGGCAAGCTCTGGCAGAATCAAACCGTAGCCGCCGTCACGTCGCCGGTAGACCACGCTGAAGGCATTATTGGTCGCGTCGAAGAAGACAAAGAAATCGTGGCCCAGGAGCTCCATCTGCTCGATGGCCTCGTCCACGTTCATAGGTCGGGTCTGGAATCTCTTGATGCGCACAATCTGGTTCTCGCTGGTTGGCTCCTCAGCAGTCGCCTCGGCTGCTGGAGCTTGCTGCCGGCCATAGGTTCGCCAGTGCTTTCCCTTGTATCGCTCTATCTGTCGTGACATCTTCTCAAGGACCATATCCACCGCAGTCTGCATGTCCGCAGAGCGTTCCTCGGCGCGCAGGATGATTCCATTCTTGCGCAACGTAACCTGAACAGTATTCCGGTCTCCTGCGCTCTTGGTTCCCTGCACCTGCAACTCTATCCTGGCCTCGACAATGCCCGGAAGGAAGCGGTCCAGCTTGTTCACTTTTCGCTCGATGTACGTCTTGAGCCAATCGCCAAGCTCCAGGTTCCTGGTTTTGATAGTGATCTCCATCTCCGTCACTCCTTTCATTTCTGACTTGCTTTAAGATGCCGGGAGAGGTGTTCATGACACACTTGAGAACAGCTTAAGGCCCAGCCAGAAGAACAGCTATGGCTTGATCTGATGGGCGGATAGTAACATGATCGGCGGACCCTGTCAATGCCAATTCCGCCCAAGCCCTTTGCGCCGCCAAGGCTCCGCCGGAGATGTTGGCAAATAGCCCGTCTCGCTAGGCACTTGCGCGTCGTGTAGGTCGGCGGTATAATCAGCCATGTGAGCCTACAGAAGGGGATATGGCCTGAGAGTGAACTTGTATCGTGGCCCTGTCGATCGCGAGACCATTGTGGTCATAGACTATGGCTCTCAGTATAGCCAGCTCATCGTGCGCCGTGTGCGCGAGTGTCGCGTGTATTGCGAGATGCTACCTTGGGATGCCTCGGCCGAGTCCTTGGCTGCACTGGACCCCAAAGGGATCATCCTATCGGGTGGCCCAAACAGCGTCTATGACGGGGGAGCACCTGCATTGACTCCCCAGATTCTGGCGCAAGGAGTGCCCATCCTCGGCATCTGTTACGGCATGCAATTGCTCGGTCACCAACTGGGTGGGATTGTGGCCCCCGCGCAGGCCAGGGAGTACGGGCCGGCCCAGATTATCTTGGACGGGGCCGAGTCCTCGCTCTTCATTGGCTTGCATTCACCCTTACAAGTCTGGATGAGTCATGGCGACCGCATCGAGGTGCTGCCTCCCGGATTCACGGCTATCGCACACTCGGACAACTCGCCCGTTGCTGCAATGGCGGATGAAAACAGGCATCTCTATGGCTTGCAGTTCCATCCCGAAGTCGCGCATACGCCTCAAGGGATTGAGGTGCTGCGCAATTTCTGCCTCAGGGTCTGCGGCTGTCGCGCTGATTGGACGCCCGGCTCTTTCATCGAGCAGACCGTGGCAGCCATTCGCGATCAGGTGGGCGACGGCAAGGTTATCTGCGCCGTCTCGGGCGGAGTGGATTCGACGGTCGTTGCCACGCTCGTCAGTCGGGCGGTCGGCGATCAGCTCACGGCCATCTTTGTCAATAATGGCCTCTTGCGCAAAGGCGAGGCTGAGGAGAGTCTAGAGCGTTTTGAGCGGTACCTGGACGCCCAGATCGTCTGTGTGGATGCCACCGAGAGGTTCCTTGGGGCGCTGCGCGAGGTGACGGACCCCGAGGACAAGCGAACGATCATTGGCCGTGAGTTCGTTACGGTGTTTGAGGAAGAGGCGAGCAAGCTCGGTCGGGTGGATTTCCTGGCGCAGGGCACCTTATATCCCGACGTGATCGAGAGCGCTACACCGGCAACAAAGTCGGCCGCGCGCATCAAGACGCACCATAATGTCGGCGGCCTGCCGCAGGACATGCGCCTGAAGCTGATAGAGCCGTTGCGCTTTCTCTTCAAGGATGAGGTGCGAGAGGTCGGGCTTGCCTTGGGCTTGCCCGAAGAGATGGTTTTCCGGGCACCGTTTCCCGGCCCAGGTCTGGCCGTGCGGGTTATCGGCGAAGTTACATCCGAGCGGTTAGGTGTGCTGCGGGAGGCCGATGCCATACTCCGGCAGGAGATCGCCACAAGCGGGTTGGAGCGCCAGATTTGGCAGTACTTTGCGATACTGACCTCGGTGCGTAGTGTCGGCGTGATGGGAGATAGCCGCACATATTCTCATGTCGTAGCCTTGCGGGCGGTCACCAGTCGAGACGGCATGACCGCCGATTGGGCGCGCATCCCGTACGACGTGCTGGGCCGCATTTCTAACCGAATCGTCAATGAGGTGCCGGGCGTCAACCGCGTGGTCTATGATATTTCCAGCAAGCCGCCGGCAACTATTGAGTGGGAATAGGTTCAGATTGGCGCAGCCGTAGGCAAGCTCACCGAGTGAGTAACATCCGGAGCGTGCTCAGCATTTGCCAAGAGGACAGCGATGGAAGAAAAGCTCAAGCTGAAGGTAGACCAGTTCGGGGTTCAGGCTGGCACCTGGCGCTACAATCCGGCAAACATCAGCGTGCCCGATGCATCCTTGCCCAAATCCTGGCGGGGGCGGGGACAGCTCTATGTCCTGGTCGAGGTGCCGCAGGGTGCGCCTGCGCCACAGTCGCTTCTTGGCGAGGTCATCAGGACCTTGACCAACACCTACTATAGCGTTTCTGGCAGCATCACCAGAGGTCTGCGGCTGGCCCTTCTGACAGTCAATGACCTGTTGTTCGAGCAGAACTTGCGTGCGGACAGCGAGCACCGCATAGCCTTGGGCCTCAACTGCGTTCTAGTTCGTGATCACGATGTCTATATCGGCCAGGTAGGACCTGCTCTAGTGAGCCTTGTCCGGCAAGGAGAGTTGCAGCGTTTTCCGTCGGACTCCATATGGCTGCGAAGCGAGTCTCCAGGCCCCTTTGACCTCAATCGTGAGCCGCCCGCTGGCTTGCGCCGCGATGTCGAGCCGGAGCTCTCTCATGTTACTCTTAGCGAGGGCGATGTGCTGATCCTTTCGACTACAGCGCTGGCGCGCATGGCAGTGGTGGAGGATCTGTCCCGTGCTGTAACTTATACGGGAAGTGAGTCGGTTCGCGGGAACCTGGAGGCCCTCGCCGCTGGTCGGGACCTGAGCGCAGTGGTGATCGAGTGCCTCCGGGCGCACCAGGATGCCGGGCCGAGGCGCGAATCGCCCATAGAGCGAACGCAGGAGCCGGCGCAAAAGCCCGTTGCTGCAGATCTCCCCCGGGCGGAAGTATCGGAGCCTTTGCCGGAGCAAGTCGTCGAGCCGCAACCTGCGGAGGAGGAGGAGGCGCCAGCCTACCCGGAGGTTGAGGCGGTCGAGGCAGAGGAGGAAGAATCCCTGCCCGAAGAGGAGGCTACGTCGGTCTCCCAGGAGTCGGGAGCGCCGCAGAGCGGCTTAGGGGGCCTTCGCAGCAGCCTGGATCAGAGCACGGAGAGGATTCGCCGAGGGGCTGAGGACTTGCTCCAGCGAGTGTTGCCCGACTCGCTCCCTGAGCGTCCGGCGGAACCGCAAGAGCCAGGTAGGGCGCTTTCTCTGGGAGGTCGAGCACTTGTTACGGTATCGCTGGCCATACCGTTGGTGATGGTTTTCCTCGTCGTCATGGCCCGTGTTCAGTATGAGCGCACGCTGCGTGAGCAATTCATCAGCTTGCAGGCAGAGGCTCAGGCGCAGTATGAGCAGGCCACGAACGCGGGCGACAAGAGCGTGCAACGCGAGAGCTTGCATCTCGCCCTGGATACGACCGAAGATGGCCTGGCCCTCAGGCCGGGCGATGATACCCTGAGTTCGTTGCAGCGCCGGATCAATCACCAATTGGATGAGCTTGACGTGGTGGAGCGACTCCCTCATTTCTGGCAGCTCGTCGAACTCCAGGAGGATGAGGAGGCCGCGCCGACCGATTCCTCGCGTATCGTACTTGAGGGGACCAATGTCTTTGTGCTCCACCGTGGCAGTGACCGCGTGTACAGGTTCCTGCTCAACGATGTCGGCGACGCTTTGCAGCCCGTAGATACGAACGCCATCTTGGTGCAGAAAGGCGAGCTGCGTGGGGGCGTTCGTCTCGGAGATATGGTGGATATCACCTGGATGGAGGCAGGGGGGCAGCGCTCACTGAGTACCTTTATGGCCCTCGAACGGGGCGGCTCTCTCCTGGCCTATGACCCACAACAAGGGATTGACGTCCTGCCCGTTGCCAACAGTGACATGTGGCTCAAGCCCCAGGCTATTGGCGGCTATCAGGGCAACCTGTATATCCTGGATCCACTTCTCAACCGCATCTTGAAGTTCGTTCCCGCCGACAACGCCTATACTAGCCCCCCTACAGACTATCTCAGCTCCCAGTTGGATGTGAACCTCACCGGCGCAGTGGATATGGCCATTGACGGAAATCTGTATGTGCTCTTTGCTGATGGGCAGATCAAAAAGTTCCTTAAGGGCGAGCCCCAGCCATTTACTATGGCCGGGCTTCCCAGTCCCATGCGTAGTCCCACTACGATCTTTGTATCCGGGGCCAAGCGGCCTGACGCGGAGGGGTTCGTCTATGTCACCGACACCGGCAATGAGCGCATCTTGCAGTTCGACAAGGAAGGCAACTACATCCGTCAGTTCCGGACCAACGCCGGCGAGCCGCAGATGAAGGGGCTGCGCGGCGTCTATGTGGACGAGAACAAGGGACGGATGCTCATCCTGAGTGGCAAGACCCTCTGGCTCTGCGACCTACCCCGATTGGGACAGAAGAAGTCGAGTTAAGTCCTATGACCCTTGTCCTGGCCATCGAGACTTCCTGTGATGAGACGGCCGCTGCGGTCGTGGAGAATGGCCGCATCTTGCGCTCCAACATCGTTGCCTCACAGATCGAATTGCACAAGCAGTACGGTGGGGTCTTCCCTGAGATGGCCTCGCGCCAGCATATACTAGCGATCACGCCGGTGGTCCGTCAGGCGATGAGCGATGCGCATATTGGCTGGCGGGATTTGGCAGCGATCGCTGTGATTCATGGCCCGGGGCTGGCCGGCTCGCTCCTGGTGGGGCTGAATGTAGCCAAAGCATTGGCCCTGGCGCAGAGTCTGCCATTGGTGGGAGTGAACCACCTGGAAGCACACGTGTATGCCAATTGGCTACTGCCACCAGGGCAGGATCTAGAGGCGTTCGTTGCCCCTTCCTTTCCGCTCGTGTGCCTGGTGGTCTCGGGGGGGCATAGCGACTTGATCCTCATGCGCGAGCATCACGACTACCAGAGATTGGGGCGCACCATTGACGATGCCGCCGGCGAGGCCTTTGATAAGGTGGCCCGCTTGCTGGGGTTAGGCTATCCAGGTGGACCCGTCATCCAGCGCGTGGCGGAAACGGGAAATCCGATTGCTTACAGCTTCCCCAGAGGTATGCCGTCGGGCACGCTGGACTTTAGTTTCAGCGGGCTAAAGACGGCTGTGCTGCGGCTGGTGCAGGAGTTGCAGCGTGGGCGCGGCATCGCGGTAGAGACGCGAGGCCAGAAAATGGCTGAAGCCACTGTTCACGCAGGCGCGGATGCACTCCCTTTGGCCGACATCGCTGCCAGCTTCCAGGCCGCGGTCATTGATACCCTGGTACAAAGGACCGCGGAGGCAGTTACCCGCTTTGGGGCGGTGCAGGTGCTCCTGGCGGGGGGCGTCGCAGCCAACAAGGCCTTGCGCGCTGAAATGAGCCGTCGCCTCGATGTACCAGTGCGTTACCCCCCTATTCAGTTCTGTACAGATAATGCCGCGATGGTCGGTGCTGCTGGCTATCATCGCTTTCTCGCAGGAAAGAGGTCCGGCCTGGACCTGGATGTGGTCCCCAATCTTTCGTTGGTGTGAGTGCAGATGAGCAGCGGTTTCTATGAGCGGGTCTATGAGGTCGTGGCTCGCATTCCTCGCGGGAAAGTAGTCACCTATGGTCAGATCGCCCGCCACCTGGGGATGCCCCAAGGTGCCCGCGCCGTGGGCTGGGCGATGCGCCAATGCCCCGGGAGCCTGCCCTGGCATCGGGTGGTCAATGCACAAGGGGGGCTCAGTAAGGGCGCGCATCCGGAGTACTGTCCACTGCAGCGCTCCCTTCTGGAAGAGGAGGGCGTCTCTTTCCTTGCTGATGGGCGCGTTGACCTAAGAATTTTCGGCTGGGACGGAATCTGAGCTCAGCCGAGGCACAGACCTCTACGCGGGATGGCCGGAGAGACCGGGAGATGTCGAACCAACAGGACGAGCTACGCAAACTACCCGGCGTTGATCGGTTGATGCAGGTTCCTGGCATCGGCGCTTTGATCGGCGCCGACGGGCGCGACGTCGTGCTGGAGGCGGTGCGCGTTACGCTGGAAGACCTGCGCCAGGATATCCTCGCGGGAGCCCTTTATCCTGGCAACGCCCAGATACTGCACCGTGTAGAGGCCCGGCTTGCATCTCTTCTGCAGTCCACTCTCCGCGCCGTGATCAACGCTACCGGAGTGGTCTTGCACACCAATCTCGGTCGCGCGCCACTGAGCGAAGAGACACTCGAGGCGATGAGGCGTGTCGGGCCGGGCTACAGTAACCTGGAGTTCGATCTTGAGGTCGGCCATCGCGGCTCGCGCTATTTGCACGCTGAGGCCATCCTCTGCCGCCTGGCGGGGGCTGAGGCGGCGCTCCTGGTGAACAACAACGCGGGCGCTGTCCTGCTGGTCCTCTCGGCCCTGGCCAAGGAGCGCGAAGTGGTCATCTCGCGGGGGCAGCTCGTCGAGATCGGCGGGGGCTTTCGCATCCCCGACGTGATGGCCCAAAGCGGCGCGCATCTGGTCGAGGTGGGTACTACCAACCGCACCTATGTGGAGGATTACGCCGAGGCGATCAATGAGCGCTCCGTGGCCCTGATGCGCGTGCATTCGAGCAACTTTCGCATCCTGGGCTTCACCCATCAGCCGACCCTGACGGAGATGGTGGCTCTCGCGCGGGAGCGGAGCTTGCTGGTGATGGATGACCTGGGGAGCGGCAGCCTAATAGACACGCAGCCCTTTGGCCTGGCGCATGAGCCTACCGTGCAGGAAAGCATCGCCCAGGGCGCGGATGTGGTTACCTTCAGCGGCGACAAGCTCCTTGGTGGACCCCAGGCAGGGATCATCGTGGGCAAGGCCGAGTTGGTGAACCGCCTGCGCCGTCACCCACTGACTCGTGCACTGCGCGTGGACAAGGTGACCATCGCCGGCGTCCAGGCCAACTTGCTGCACTATATCAAGGGCGAGGCACTGACCAAGGTCCCCATCTGGCGGATGATCGCCATGCCGTTGGAGGAGATCACTGCACGGGCGCGCGGCCTCCTGGAGAGCGTCGGGCCGGCCGCTGCCCGTTGCGAGCTGGTTCCTGGGAGGTCCATGATCGGGGGAGGGTCACTTCCCGAAGAGAGCTTGCCGACGACCTTGCTTGCCTTACCTGCAGGAGGAGCCGA
>Ga0116202_10001702_pt1 | contig 12883 bp, 15 predicted proteins | sample LakKivw325mmetaG_FD_94479 | JGI IMG/M metagenome (GOLD analysis project Ga0116202, IMG submission 94479) | Anoxic lake water microbial communities from Lake Kivu, Rwanda to study Microbial Dark Matter (Phase II) - Lake Kivu water 325m metaG | ecosystem: Environmental > Aquatic > Freshwater >...
CCAAGCCGATCGCGGCAGTTCAGAGGGCCGTAAACCTGCACCTTCTCGATTACGAGCAGCCCCTCAACGAGTCGCTCGGTTAGCCGTGCCTCGTGCGCGCAGAGTTGTTCAGACCCGATCGCCGTGAGATAATCGACCGCACGACCCAGGCCTATCCCGCCCGCGATATGCGGCGTTCCAGCCTCGAAGCGCTCGTAACCAGCGGTCAGAGTAAACTCATCCCGCGAGACCGTTTCGATCATCCCGCCGCCGAAGAAGGTGGGCTCCAACCCCTGCGGATCCTTGAGCCAGAGGACGCCGGTACCAGTAGGGCCGAGCATTTTATGGCCGGCGAAGGCAAGAAAGTCACAGCCGAGCTCCTTCACGTCGATCGGGAGGTGTGGAACGGACTGGGCGCCATCAACGAGGAACAACGCGCCGTTACCGCCCCCTTGCTCTCCGCAAATCGCCGCGATCTCTTTGACGGGCGAGATTGCACCCAACACGTTTGAGACATGCGTGACAGCGACCAAGCGCGTGCGATCGCTCATGGCGCGCTCGAAATCCGCGAGCTCGAACCTGCCCTCCTTCGTCGGCTCCACGAGCTTCAGGACCACGCCGCGCTCTTTCAACCGCAGCCAGGGGAGGAAATTGGAATGGTGCTCAAGGAGCGTCGTGACCACCTCGTCACCCCTTTTCCAGGGCATACCGTAGGCGACCATGTTGATCGCTTCCGTCGTATTCTTCGTAAAGACCACCTCGCCCTCGCCGCCCGCGCCGATGAACTCTGCGACCTTCCGGTGCGCGTCTTTATACCGCTGGGTCGCCACCTCCGCCAGACGGTGCACACTCCGGCCCACATTCGCCTTATACTCCCGATAGTAGCTCAAGGCCGCCTGCAAAACGGGCTCCGGAGTGAGGCTCGTGGCTGCGTTATCGAAATAAATCACGTCACGCAGAATGGGAAAGTCAGTTCTGACCGCTTCATTCATCGTGATACCCACCCTGTCGCAGCTATCTTTATCTAGCGCCATCCTGGGATAAGAGAATACTTCGCTGCGTTCCAGCTTCGGAAAGGTGTTCGCACTGCACTCGCTGCGGTGCGGCGGGCGTTGCTTGCCTTGCTGTACTGCACTGGCCTGGCCTGGTTGGACGGCGATGCGGATAGCGCGCGCTTGCGCTCGGTTGGAGGTGATCAGCTTTCCGTACTATCTTCTCTCTCGCACTGCGCATTCGCCCGCGCCGAAGGCTCGCTACAGGGTGGTTCTTCCCCGGGAGCAGAAACGTTTTTGGGGTAGAAGGATATAGTCTCCAACGAAGTGAGGGCGGGCTAGCACCATGAAAGTCTTGATAGTCTATTATTCGCTCTATGGCCACGTGCACCGACTGGCCGAGGCAGTGGCCGAAGGTGTGCGTGAAGTGGATGGCGCGGAAGTCGCGCTGCGGCGCGTTCCTGAGGCACTTCCCGCGGACGTGCTGGCGAAGCTGGGCGCGCTCGACGCCCAGAAAACGTTTGCACACGTGCCGATCTGCACGGTGGATGAATTGGGAGCTGCGGATGCGATCGTCTTCGGCACGCCGACGCGATTGGGGAACATGTGCGCGCAGATGCGCCAGTTCCTCGATGCAACGGGCCGGCTGTGGAAGCAGGGCGCGCTCGTCGGTAAGGTCGGGAGCGTGTTCACGAGTTCAGGGACGCAGCACGGGGGCCAGGAATCGACGATCCTGAGTGTCCATCTCACGCTGCTCCACCACGGCATGGTCATTGCGGGCCTACCATACACCTTTGCGGGTCAGTCGAGGATCGATGAGATCACGGGCGGCTCGCCCTACGGCGCGTCAACCATAGCGGGCGGTCGTGGTGAACGGTGGCCGACGGAGAACGAGTTGGCGGCCGCGCGATTTCAGGGTAAGTACGTCGCGCAACTCGCGGCGAAGCTTGCGCGCTGAGGGTGTTTTTGTTGATCCTAGCTTACCCCTTCCGCTAAAGTAGGAATGTCATCTGTGCAACCGATGTAAAGATATTTGCCCTGTTGATGCTCTGGAGCATACGAGAGCGAGTGAGGGTTAATAAGAAATATGGGGATGAATAAGGAGCAACGAGGCCGGGTGACGCTCGCCGGGCACCCGGAGAGGTTAGTGGAGCTGGCTGAGTATCAGGAAGGTGCGGTGGTCAGTCGAACACTGGTGGAGAAGAAGACCGGGACGGTCACTTTGTTCGCCTTTGCCGATGGTCAGGGCTTGAGCGAGCATACCGCGCCCTTTGACGCACTGGTTCAGATCCTCGACGGCGAGGCGGAGATCACCATCTCGGGCAAAGCCCTGCATCTGAAGGAAGGCGAGATGGTGATCATGCCGGCGAACGAGCCGCACGCGCTGCGTGCCGTGACGAGGTTCAAGATGCTGCTGACTATGATACGGTCATGAGACAGCAACCGGTACATCATCTGAACCGCATAGCAGCGGCAGGAGGAGCGCAACGATACGGCTGAGCTGCAGCTAGCGGGCCGTGGGAGCGATAACATGATCCGCCTGAAACGCGTGTATGAGGAACCGGGCCCGGAAGATGGCGTCCGGATACTGGTTGAGCGGCTCTGGCCACGCGGCCTCACCAGGGACCGCGCAGCCGTGGATTTGTGGCTTAAGGAGCTCGCGCCAAGCTCAGAATTGAGGAAATGGTATGGGCATGATCCCGCGAAATGGGAGCAGTTCTGTGAGCGCTACTGGGCGGAACTCACGCAGCAGGAGGAGTTAGTACGCACGCTGCAGCAGAAGAGCGAGGAGGGAACGGTTACCCTCGTGTATGCGGCACGTGATGAGCACCGCAACAGTGCAGTCGCCCTGAAGAGGTTCATTGCACGTGCATGAACGCGGCAGTATCCAGTCCAAGCCCGAACCAGCTGCTTAAGCCGGGTGTTCCACGAGCTTGAGGTTCCGGAATCGGCTCAGGTCCACCTTCTCCGCTAATAGTTCTATCCCGAGTATCTCACCTTCAGGGTCGAGATCCACGATGAGGTTATCGGACAGCGGTTCACTTTCCACGACTTTTCCCTTCTTTAGCCGTATATACAACGCATTACAGCTTGGATCATATTCGAGTGAAACCATAGCGCTTCAATCTCCTCTTATCCGCCCAAACCGCAGTCACCACCTCTAGTATTCTATAGTTATGTCGCTGATAATCCTTTATCCGCGAAGCACCGGAATGCTGCGAATCGGCTGAATTTTACCGGTATCTCCTCCTACGGTTCGTTAACCACGAGCTCAACTTCCTGCTTTTCGATGTCCCGCTCTTCCATACGTTTTAATGCATGGAGGGTGAATTCTACGTGCACCTCTCTGTCTCACTCTCGTCTTACGTTTAAGCGGAGAAAAACGTTTATCGCTGACAAATTCCAATGCGTGCAAAAGAGATGGATGAACTAGAAAAAGGAAGAGGGGCAAAGCAATTCACCGCCCATTAACCTCGCATGACTTTTCTGCCAGGCAAGTGACCTCCTGAGGAATGAGGTTGATATTCTTTATCCTGGTCTGATCATGTATGAGGTGAAGCTATCATGAGGAGGTGGAAGAATGGAGCACGATAGGAGCTCATACCATGAATCCGTTCGCAGGATGTACGAGCGGATCAAAGACGACAAGATGACGAATGTCTGGGATCGCTATGAGGCGCAAGGCTTTGGCGGCGATCCGGACAGACGCTGCCCCTTCTGCCAGGCGGGCACGCGGTGTGATCTCTGCTCCAATGGCCCGTGTCGTGCGGATGCCGCCAGCGAGAAGCGGGGCGTGTGCGGCATTACCGCGGACGGCATGGCGATGCGGATGATGCTGCTGCGGAACGTGCTGGGCGCGTCGACGTACCACTACCATACCGAGGAGACGGTCAAGACACTGCGGGCGACCGCGAACGGCCAGACGCCCTTCGCGATTCGCGAGCCCGAGAAGCTCAAGGAGTTCGGCGAACGGCTCGGTCTGAAGGGTGCCGAGAAGGAAGTAGCACTGAGGCTCTGCGATCTCGTGGAGGCCGATTTCAATCGCAAATATGACGAGCCAAGTCAGATTGTGGCATTGTTAGCGCCCGATGAGCGCCAGGCGGTCTGGAAGAGCCTGGGGATCTTTCCGGGCGGGATTTACGGCGAGATGATGCTCGCCACGAGTTCGTGTCTCACCAACGTCGACGGGTACTACGTGAGCCTCGCGCTCAAGGCGATGCGGCTCGGGGTGGCCATGGTGTACCAGAGCCAGATTATCAACGAATACTGTCAGGATATCCTCTTCGGGATCCCGCGGCCACACCCGATGCGCGTCGATCTCGGTGTGCTGGAGCCCGAGTACGTGAACGTGCTCCCGAACGGGCACGAGCCGTTTCTCGGTTTCGCCATGGTCCAGCTAGCCAGAACGCCCGAATGGCAGAAAAAAGCGCGAGCCGTGGGTGCTAAGGGCTTGCGCGTGGTTGCGAACATCGAGACGGGCCAGGAGATGATCCAGCGCTGGGAGATGGACGACGTATTTTACGGCTTCACGGGGAACTGGCTGATGCAAGAAGCGGTACTTGCCAGCGGCTGCGTGGATCTCTTCGCTGCGGATATGAACTGCTCGATGCCGATCGATCCGCTCTATGCTGAGCGCTACCAGTTCAAATTAGTGCCGGTGAGCGAGCTCGTGGCCTTCGACGGCATCACCGATAGGATCAATTACGATCCTGAAAAGGCTGCGGAACAGGCCGGGCAGCTCCTGCAGCTGGCCATTGCGAACTTCCGCGAACGCCGTGCCGCGGTCGAGGCGGTCAGGGGCCTTCCATACCGTGAGGCGGTGGTTGGGTATTCAGCAGAGAGCATGCGCGAGATGCTGGGCGGCAGCTTCGAGCCACTGATTACCGCGCTGAAGCAAGGGGCGATCCGCGGCATTGCCGGGCTCGTCTCCTGCACGACGCTGCGCGATACAGGCCAGGACGTGCACAGCGTTCGCATCGCTCGAGAGCTGATCAAGCGCGATATCCTCGTGCTCTCGATGGGCTGTGGCAACGGCGCCATGCAGCTCGCGGGGCTTTGCACACCGGCAGCTGCGGCATTCGCAGGTCCGGGTCTCGCCAGCTTATGCGAGACGCTCAAGATCCCGCCGGTTCTCAGCTTCGGCACCTGCACTGATACCGGGCGGCTGGCTGATCTCTTGGCGCAGATCGCAGCTGCGCTTGGCGGCGTGCGCATACCGGATCTGCCAGTCGTCGCCGCAGCACCGGAGTACATGGAGCAGAAGGCCACGATTGACGCGGTATTCGCGCTCGCACTGGGACTCTACACCTATGTTAACCCTGTACCAACCGTTACAGGCGCACCGGGGTTGGTCAAGCTTTTGACGCAGGACTGCCAGCAGCTCACCGGCGGCCTCCTGAACGTTGAACGAGATCCCGTTAAGGCCGCGGACGCCATGCTTGCGCGGATCGAGTCGAATCGGCTGAAAGCGGGTATCTGACAAGCTCGCCGTGAGGTGGTTCGAGACTCGAAGCTTGCTGAACCTGCGATGAGTATTTATCCCGCCGGTGACAACCTCAATCATTGACCATGACGTTCGAGCACGTGAAAGGAAAGGACAGGGGCAAGGTAGTTCTCTACGCCTTGAGCACCTGCGTCTGGTGCAAAAAGACGAAGCGGCTCCTTATGGAGTTAGGTATCGAGTTCTCCTATGTCTTTGTCGATCAACTGCAGGGCGCTGAACGCGAGCAAATCCTGGATGAGCTCGCACACCACAATGCGATGCACTCATTCCCCACGCTCGTGATCGACGATAACCTGACGATAATCGGCTTTCAGGAGCGGTGGATTCGCGAGGTCCTGGGAAGATGAAGAAGGAAGCTGATGTGCCTGATGAGAAGGTCGAAAAGCTCGTTAAACGGCTGCAGCAGGAGGCTGAAGCGGGAGGTTACCACCTCAATCCCGAGGTGGAGCACACGAAGGAGCTGGTGCAGGGCCTGCTCCTCAACGAGCAGCGGTACGGCTACTGGGCCTGTCCGTGCAGGCTGGCTGCAGGCACGAAGGATGAAGATCTTGACATTATCTGCCCCTGCGATTACCGTGATCAGGATGTCGTAGAGTTCGGGGCCTGTTACTGTGGCCTTTACGTCTCTGACCGGGTGCTCAAAGGTGAGCAGTCAGTCGCCTCGATACCAGAACGACGACCGCCACGTGACGCGCGGAAACGGGAGAAGCGCGAGCCGGCGACCTTAACGAATCTCCCGCTGCCCGTCTGGCGCTGCCGCGTCTGCGGCTACCTCTGTGCCCGTGAAGGGCCACCGGAGATCTGCCCGATCTGCAAGGCGAAGAAGGACCGATTTGAACGATTCCTCTGACTTCTCTACCGCAGGTTTTAGACTGCCTTCGCCTCTTTTGGGCGCACAACCTGTACTGATTGATCAGGGTGCTGGAAAATGGCGGAAGCGCGGAAGAAGGCGGAACTGAAGATCTCGGGCATGACCTGTGCGACCTGCGCAACGACGATCGAGAAATCGCTCCTGGGCACGATGGGCGTTGCGGATGCGCAGGTGAACCTAGGCACCGAGACGGCCACGATCGAGTACGATCCGGGCAGAGCGAAGCTCGACGACCTCGAGCGGGCGGTAATCGACGCGGGGTACCGCGTGGTCCACGAGCAGGCAACGCTGAAGATCGGCGGCATGACCTGCGTGATGTGCGTTAAGACCATCGAGAACGCGCTCCAGAGCCTTGAGGGGGTCATCGAGGTCACCGTGAACCTCGGCGCTGAGCGAGCGTATGTAACCTACAACCCGCGGCTGACGACGGTTGCCGAGATGCGGAAGGCGATCGAAGAGGCGGGCTACCAGTACCTCGGCCGCGCGGGCGAGGATGCGGAGGATCTCGAACGAATCGCGCGTGACCGTGATTTACGGGCGAAACGCAACCGGTTCGTTGTGGGATTCGCCGTTGCTATCCCGCTCATGATGCTGATGTACCTCCCCGTGATGCTGCCCATCCCTCTGGGGTATTTCATGCTCGCCGTCTCCACGCCCGCATTCGTCTATGTGAGCCACCCGATCTTCGCCGCGGCCTATCGCGCGCTGAAGAACCGGAATCTGAACATGGATGTGATGTACTCGATGGGTATGGGCGTCGCATTCCTGGCAAGCCTGCTGGGAACGTTTGGCGTGGTGCTTACCGGCGAGTTCCTCTTTTACGAGACGGCACTCATGCTCGCCGCCTTCCTCACCATTGGTCGATACCTGGAGGCACGTGCAAAAGGGAAGACCTCAGAGGCGATTAAACGGCTGATGGGGCTGCAGCCTCGAACGGCCACGGTCATTCGAGATGGGAAGGAAGGTGAGATCCCCATCGAGGACGTGCAACTCGACGATCATGTCCTAGTCAAACCGGGCGAGAAGATACCGGTTGATGGGGTGGTCATCGCGGGTGAGAGCTACGTGGACGAATCGGTGATCACCGGTGAACCGCTTCCCGTGCTGAAGCAGGCGGGCGCGAGTGTCATCGGGGGAACGCTGAACACGAACAGTGTGCTCACCTTCCGGACGACGAAGGTGGGTAAAGAGACGGTGCTCGCACAGATCATCCGGCTGGTGGAGGAGGCCCAGTCCTCACGACCGCCCGTGCAACGCATCGCGGACAGAGCGGTGAGCTATTTCATCCCCACGGTCTTAGCGATTGCGCTCAGCGCCTTTGCGGTCTGGTACGTGCTCCTTGGTAATACGCTCCTCTTTGCACTCACCGCGCTGATCTCCGTCCTCGTCATCGCCTGCCCCTGCGCGCTCGGGCTCGCAACACCAACTGCAGTCACGGTCGGCGTGGGCCGCGGCGCGGAACTGGGCGTGCTGGTGAAGAACGGCGAGGCGCTGGAGATCGCGGAGAAACTCACCACGATCGTCTTTGATAAGACCGGAACGCTCACCAAGGGCAAGCCGGAAGTCACCGACGTGATCGGTCTCACGCTCGGTGATCGCGCGCTGCTGAAGCTGGTAGCGAGCGTGGAGAAGAACTCCCAGCATCCGCTCGCCGAGGCGATCGTGCGGAATGCGGAAGAGCAGGGGATTGAGCTTGACGCGAGCGAGCGGTTCGATACCTTCAGCGGCAAAGGCGTTGTCGCGACCGTCGGCGGCAGTGAGGTGCTCATCGGGAACCGTACGCTCTTCGAGGAGCGTGCGATCGCGTACCCCGAGAAGGTGGGAGAGCAGCTCGTGCGGCTGGAGAACGAGGGCAAGACGGTTATTCTCGTCGCGCGTGAGGGCAAACTCGCGGGGATCATCGCAATTGCCGATACGCTCAAGGAGAGCGCCCGGGAGGCCATACGCGCCTTTACGGCTATGAAACTGAATGTCGTGATGATCACAGGCGATAATACACGTACCGCGCAGGCGATTGCGAAGCAGATTGGCATATCGCGGGTGCTGGCCGAGGTGCTCCCGCAGGAGAAGGCGGAGGAGGTGAAACGGCTGCAGAGCAGGGGCGAGGTCGTCGCCTTCGTCGGTGATGGGATCAATGATGCGCCCGCACTGGCACAGGCCGATGTCGGGATCGCGATCGGCAGCGGCACGGACGTGGCGATCGAGAGCGGTGAGATCGTCCTGATCAGGGATAATCTGCTGGACGCCGTGGCAGCCGTGCAGCTGAGCAAGAAGGTGATGGGCCGGATTAAGCTGAACCTCTTCTGGGCCTTTGCATACAATACCGCGCTCATTCCACTGGCCGCAGGGATCCTCTACCCCGTCTTCGGGATCACCTTCCGGCCTGAGCTCGCGGGGTTCGCGATGGCGATGAGCTCCGTCACGGTCGTCTCGCTCTCCTTGCTCTTGCGAGGCTACGTGCCGCCGGTGAAAAAGCGTAAGCGGGAAGAAGAAGCTAAAGGAGCAGGAGGTGAGTGAGAGCAACAAGATGGCAATCGATCCGGTCTGCAAGATGATGGTCGACGAGAAGACCGCGAAGTTCAAGACCTCGTACCAGGGGAAGACCTATTACTTCTGCGCGCCGGGCTGCAAGAAAGCGTTCGAGGCGAATCCTCAGAAGTACCTCGGATAGATAGATGCCCGCAAAGGTGCTGAGCTGAGGTGCCAACATCATGAGAACATCCGTCCTGCGGGATCTTCGAGCCGCATTCGTGCTTGCTTGCCTGAGTGAGTGCTCACACCGAACATTTTTTTCTAGCCGTAGCCCCAAGGTAGTTACAGGAGGAATGATTGATCATGGCATCTGAGAGTGAGCTTAGTCCCGATGCGGAGCTGGATTGTCTCGGTCTTTACTGTCCGATGCCCATTGCCATGACAAAGGAAGAGATCGAGAAGCTCGAGGTCGGGCAGGTCTTGAAAGTGGAGGCAGACGACCCTGCGGCTGAAGAGGACATCAAGCGATGGGCAAAGCGGACGGGCCACGAACTCCTCAAATTCGTGAAGACGGGCACGATACTGACCTTCTATATCAAACGGATGAAATGAACAGAGGCGATATCCAAGAAGCGGAGGTGGAGAGAGGATGAAGGATGAGAATTCGATCTTGTATGTGCAGACGAGCGACCTGCCGGAGCGGCAGTATGCGCCCCTGGTCCTGGCACAAACGGCGAAGGCGATGGATCTCAAGCCCGCGCTCTACTATCTGGGCATGGGCTTGAAGATCCTGCTCCCCGGCGCGGCTGATAAGATCAAGCTCGGCTCCTTTCCCAGTGTGGGCGAGCTGCTGAAGCGGAGCATGGAGCTGGGGATCGAGATCTACGCCTGCGAGGCGTCGAAGCAGATGCTCGGCTGGGAGAAGGTCAACTTACTACCGGGCGTGAAGGTGGTGGGTGCTGCGACCCTGAACGATCTGGCACTCGATGCTGGCGCGACTATGTGGTTCTAAGAGGCAGGTGAGGATGCTTGAAGGGTCGAATTTACCTCGATCACGCCTCGGCGATGCCCGTTGATCCTCGGGTACTGGCGTTCGCCGAGCGGTATCTCAAGGATGACTTCGGGAATCCGTTCGCGCTCTATTCGCTCGCCTTAGCAGCGAAGCGGGCGCTTGAAGAGGCACGGGCGAACGTGGCCGAGCTGCTCAACGCCGAGACGGTGGCCAGTATTATCTTCACAGCGAGCGCGACGGAAGCAAACAACCTTGCCATCCACGGCACCGCACAGCGGAACATCGGAAAGGGTAAGAAGATCGCCGCGAGCGCCATCGAGCACATCTCGGTCCTCAACCCCATGAAGGAGCTGCAGAAGAGCGGGTTCGAGTTCTCGCTCATTCCCGTCGATTACACGGGTATCGTTGACCTCGCGCAGCTGCGCGAGCTGGTGACCCGGGAGACCACGGTGACCTCGATCATGTACGCGAACAACGAGATCGGGACGATCGAGCCGATCAGGGAGCTCAGTGAGCTGGTTCATGAACGGGGACAGTACCTGCACGTGGACGCCACGGCCGCGGCAGGCCGGATCCCGATCGATGTGCAGGCGGATGGGATCGATCTCCTGACGCTCTCAGCCAATGATCTCTACGGGCCCCGGGGCGCCGGGGCGCTGTACGTCAAGCCTGGTGTGAAGCTGCAACCCATCCTCCCGGGCGGCGGGCAGGAGCGCGGGCTGCGGTCGGGGACCGAGAACGTCTTTGCGATCGCGGGCATGGGTGAGGCGGCACGGCTCGCGAAGGCTGAGATGCGCGAAGAAAGCGCGCGGCTACAGCGCATTCGCGATACCCTTATCCGCGAAATCTTGAAGCTCGAAGAGTCGTATCTCACGGGTCATCCCACGCAGCGGCTCCCGCATCATGCCAGTTTCCGGTTCAGCCGGATCGAGGGTGAGAGTATCCAGTTGTATATGGACACGCGGTTCAATATCCAGGTAGCAACGGGCTCCGCGTGCTCGTCGAAGACCCTGGAACCGTCTCACGTGCTCCTGGCCATCGGGTTGAAGCACGAAGAAGCGCATGGGTCAATGGTGATCACGCTCGGGCGGTCAAACACGCTCGAGCAGATACCCGCGATCACCACCGCGGTGCACGAGACGGTCCAGCGGTTGAGGACACTTTCACCGCTCTAAGCTCATTCGACGGCGCTGCGGGTTACTGCACCTTTTATATGCCGCGAGCAACAACCCGCAAGTAAGCAAGGTGAACTTGATGGGCAATCTGGATGCTGAGCAGATCGGATACAGCAAGAAAGTCATGGAGCATTTCATGAACCCGCGGAACGTGGGGGTGATCGAGAACCCGGACGGCTATGGGAAGGTGGGCAATCCCGTCTGCGGTGACCTGATGGAGATGTTCATCACGGTAAAGGACGAGATTATCACGGACATTAAGTTCAGAACCTTCGGCTGCGGGTCGGCGATCGCGACGAGCAGTATGGTAACCGAGCTGGCGAAAGGGATGCACCTGGACGAAGCGATGAAGATCACCCGGCAGGACGTTGCCGATGAGCTTGAAGGGTTGCCTCCGCGGAAGATGCACTGCTCTAATCTGGCCGCGAACGCGCTGCAAGAGGCGATCAAAGATTATAAACGCAAGAAGGGCGCGACCTGACTGCCCGAGCGACTGGTGGCTCACGACGCCGCCCAATATGCCGTGGAGTACCCGAAGCGGTCCGGTGGTGTGAAGCGCGCGCGAGGATCGAGGGATGAATCCTATAGCGGTATATGCGCGGTTAGCGCAGTGGTGAGCGAATGATAACGTATCTGCAAAGCCTTCATCCGGTACTGCAGGCGCTCATTGCAACTCTGTTTACGTGGTTCATCACCGCGCTTGGGGCCGGCACGGTCTTTCTCGCAAAGGACGTGAGCCGGAAGGTGCTTGATGGGATGCTCGGCTTTGCAGCGGGCGTGATGATCGCCGCCAGTTTCTGGTCACTGCTTGCGCCAGCAATTGAGATGGCCGAAGGGAGCGAACTCCCCAGTTGGGTTCCCGCGGCCGCCGGCTTCCTCCTCGGCGGCGCATTTCTCCGCGGCATCGATCGAGTGCTGCCGCATCTCCACCTCGGCTTCCCTGTCCAAGAAGCGGAGGGTATCAAGACGAGCTGGCAGCGGAGCACGCTGCTCATTCTCGCAATCACGATGCACAATATCCCCGAGGGCCTTGCGGTTGGCGTGGCGTTCGGCGCGGTGGCTGCCGGTCTTCCCGCTGCGACATTTGTAGCGGCCGTCGCCCTGGCCATCGGTATCGGCATCCAGAATTTTCCGGAAGGGCTCGCAGTCGCCATGCCGCTGCGTCGTGAAGGGCTCTCGCGACTGAAGAGCTTCTGGTACGGGCAGCTCTCGGGCGTGGTTGAGCCGCTAGCGGGTGTGGCGGGCGCGGCAGCGGTGCTCATCGCCCGGCCGCTCCTGCCATACGCGCTGGCGTTTGCGGCGGGCGCGATGATCTTCGTGGTGGTAGAGGAAGTAGTGCCAGAGTCACAGCGGGGCGGCAATGCGGATCTGGCCACGCTGGGCGCGATGCTCGGGTTCGCGGTGATGATGGTGCTCGATGTGGCGTTAGGGTAAGAAATCCCGAAGCTTTTTATAAGGTGTGGCGCTATAAGCAAGATAATATGAGCGAGGATATAAGCGTGGAAAAGGCCGAGAAGATTGCTACCGAGTTCGTCACGAAGAGATTTGCAGGAAGCCAGGTAAAACTCGCAGCACCTGAATTAACGGAGGCAGCAGGTAAACCCATTTATGCCGTGGGAGGCGAGTCGTCGACGACCACGTCGAAAGTATCCTTCGTTGTGCAGATAGATCCAACCGATGGACACGTCTTCGGCATTCATCTCTTCCCGTGGCTTCAGGGAGAATACAATCCCGCAAACTTCTGATGGATGGATCCGCAGGATCGTAGCCGGTGAAGTTCTGGCGGGCAAGTAGATATGCCAAGTGTCCTGAAAATTTGCCGCGCTCACATCCTGCTGCAGTCTTTAGCGAGTGATGACGCTGCATGACTTGCTGCGA
>Ga0116202_10001705_pt1 | contig 12878 bp, 9 predicted proteins | sample LakKivw325mmetaG_FD_94479 | JGI IMG/M metagenome (GOLD analysis project Ga0116202, IMG submission 94479) | Anoxic lake water microbial communities from Lake Kivu, Rwanda to study Microbial Dark Matter (Phase II) - Lake Kivu water 325m metaG | ecosystem: Environmental > Aquatic > Freshwater >...
ATTGGAGGAGGAGTTGGTGATGGAGTTGGTTCAGTCACGATAACCGTTCCCTCTGAAGAACTGAAACTATTACACGAATTGGTTACCCTCAGTGTCACCTGATAGGTTCCTGGGTTTGAATAGGTATGAGTGGGGTTAGCTTCGATTGATGGTTGAGAGAGATCACCAAAGGTCCAGAGATAGTTGGTGATGTTTTCACCTTCTCCAGGGTTGGTTCCGCTTGAATCAAATGAAACGGTGAGTGGTGCCGGTCCCAATGCGGGATTAATGGTAAAGGTAACCGAAAGGGTAGGACAGGGAGGGGTGGTGACTGTAATATATTGAGGAATGATTTTGGTATCGCTGATTGAACGATCATTGGTTATCTTCAAACTGACAGTATAGACTCCAGGAGATGGGTAGGTATGGTTGACGGTAGGGTTTGTCCCTGAGCTCACCCAGGCATTGGTGAGACCTTCGAACTTCCACTCATAACTGGTGATCGTGGCTCCACTCCCAGGATGAGAACTACTGGCATCGAAAGTGACAGCGAGAGGAGCTTGACCAGAAGTGGGGATCGCGGTGAAAGAAGCCTGGATTGGGAGGTTGTCTCCTCCTAAGGCATGAATCATGAAACTCGGGTAACCCATTAATACCAAAATGGCCAGAAAGAGACTCTTCCAGACACATTTCATTGAATACCCCCCTTGCTCCTTGTCAGAAACAGGAATAAAAATACCTTTCCTCGGATAATCATATCTTATTTTTAAAAAATTTACATCGGTTTTTTACAACAATGGGTAGGAACAAGGTATACGGATAAAAAGATTCCTTCCCCCACATTCATTCAAGATTAAATGACCCATGCATTACTCTTTCTTTTTAAAATTTTCACCTTCCAGCTCCATTTTCAAAGAGAAAAATTGCAGTAAATCTTTGAGAGTGATGACCCCGACCAGTCGATCATTTTCCACCACCATGAGACGGCTGTTCCCGGTGCGATTCATCACCGATAGTGCCTGGGTGGCATCAGTATCGGGGTGAATGGCGTTGTCAAGCGAGCAAGACTTAGAGATATCCCGTACGGTACGGATATTCCATTCTTCACGCGGGATTTCCTTGACATCTCGGGTCGTCACACATCCGACCAGCTTTCCTTTTTGAACTACTGGAAACATTTTGTAATGATACCGGTAAATAAATTCTTCAACCACTTCTTTAATTGTCATCGATTCGGTAATGGTAATCGGGTCGGATTTCATAAATCTTCGAACCGTTTCTCCTTTCAAAGCCCGAGAAATCATTAACCTCTGCATTGATATTTGTGATGCGTTTTGCAGAAACATACCAATGAAGAATAGCCAGATGCCTCCAACGAATGCTCCGCGAAATACGTTGATAATCCCGAGAAAAATCAAAACAAAACCGAATATTTCTCCAATCCGGGATGCAATGCGGGTTGCCCATTGTAAATTATTTCTTCTCCACCAGAGTAGTGAACGTAGAATACGGCCTCCATCCAGCGGGAATGCCGGGATGAGATTGAATCCTGCCAAAGCCCAGTTAATGACCCCTAAATATCCAAAAACCCCAGTAATACTCATTGGCAGACCGCCCCAGCGCATCCAGAGATAGATTCCATAGAAAGAAAGACCAAGGACGATACTGGTCAACGGACCAGCTAAAGCCATATAAAATTCGGCTTTCGCTCCCGTCGGTTCTTCCTCCATTTCTGCCACTCCGCCAAAGATAAAAAGGGTAATCCCGCGAATCGTCATTCCAAATCGACGAGCAACAAGCGAGTGAAACAGTTCGTGAATAATTATTGAAAAGAATAACCCAAAAGCCCCGAAAAGTCCCATCCACCAATAGACGGAGGCAGTCAACCCTTTAAAGTAAAAAGGAAATACCCCTTGAGAGAGCGACCAGATCATCAGCATTAATATGATAATCCAGCTCAAATCGATTCGTATTTTGAAACCAAACAATTTAAATAAGGTAAAAGGTTTCCCAAACATAAAAATCACTCCAGTTGGTAGGTATGCATGAATTCTCTCAATTTAAAAATAAATGATTTAAATATCTGAAAAGTACATCAATTTTCATTTCAGCTTTTCAATTTTCTTATCTTTCAATATAATTCGATAATTTCCCTATTTTTTTTCTCCAGATCGATCAGTTGCGTCAGAATAATCATTGGTAAATGAATGGATGGGGAGAACTTTGAAATGTTTACACTCTAAGGGTTGTGCTTCACCTTGCTTAGACTCAACTACTTTCTCACATACTGGGCAATACTCGTTTTTAATAGTGGAATTTTAGAAACCATTGCCATTCTTGAAAAATAAGGGATTGAAAACAGATGTACCACACCATTTTCATTAAGGGTCTTAAAAATTCATGGCAGCTCAGTGAACTCAAGCGGTGGTCTCACTCCCTAAGTTTTTAATAAAGAATGAGCTTCCCCAGCAAGTTCGGTTCGACAGTGGGAGCTTTGACCATCTACCATCACTACATATATTTTCTGGAGAGACCTCATGGGTGATGGGAACTCATCACGGATCATGAGGACACCGATCAATTTATTGCATAAAAACACCTCCTGTATGAGAGAGATTACGCCCAAGCTATTCCCGATTGATAAAATCATCAGAATTCGCTCCGAAACCATCATTTCAAATCACACAAAATCCTCAAACAGCTCAAATTGGTAATGATCGAAAAGCATGGTGGCAAAGATAACTGATATCTCATAACTGAGAAGGGAATTCCTTTCACCTCTAAGTATGTTATCTTCACTTATTGAAGTCAACCTCTTCACTCAATAAAGATGATTTCTTTTATCAGTGAAGTCCAAAGGCATCACTGGTTGAAGATAAAGAAATAAATAGAAGAAAATATAAAGAAGACATCTCAACTTTGTAGAAAGTGGAGGAGGAGATGATCGAGGATATCTCACTTCGCAATCCCGAGTTGTTTCAAAGACTGTGATTGACGTTCTTGGTGGTATTTATCTATTTACAGGTTAATCATCGCCCGTCACGGTATTGACCTGCTATTGCTATAGAGAACCATTCGCCTCCCTTCCCATAGAGGATGGTAATTATCCAGTATTTCTTGGGAATCATCGACCTTTTCCTTATCGATGAGAACATAGGAGCAGTGATCTTCGGGGTGATGGCAAATCTGGTCAAAGGAATCACTTTCTGGGACAATGCTGTGGGCAAAATATTTCCAGCACGCCGAGAGGAAGTAGTATTGATCCAGCACCAGGATGGAAGCCGAGGAAAGATCGACCTGGTCTTCGATATGCTGGTAGTCGAGAATCTTATCTTGCAGCGGGAGATGGTTTAGAGAAAAAAACGCCTCTTCCCCCCGTACGAGTTGGAACCATCCCAGCGCGGATATAAAAAGGAGCAGAACCGCTCCGGTTCGTAGGAGAAACGTGCTTTTGGGGCGCCAGAGGAGCACGCTGAATATAATTAAAAATGATATGGGGAGAGACACGGGCATGTTACGAAATAAGATGACGGATAGCGTCAGGGCACTCACTGCCCAGAAAAGCCTGACCAAGCCCTGCAGGCAAAGTACGGTGAGCAGGGGAAAAACGAACCAGAGACCCAGGAACCACCGCGCGATATTAATTGATGAGGGAAAGAAGAGTTTGGGAACCGCATAACCCAGGCTCAATGATGCGTAGTTGAAAAAAAATAATGGGTTTCCAGAATAGACCCAGTGGAAAAAGAGCAGAGTTCCAAGAAAAAAAAGGGGAGGAAATAGCGAGACAAAAAGGAGAGAGACTTTTCTGGATATGGGGAAATGGAAGAAAAGGAGTTGAAAAATAATTATGGGAATGCACGCCCAGAAAAGAGATGTATGATTCAGGATACCTATGCCTAAGATTATTCCCCCAAGAAAGAAAAAATATATCGACTGAGTTTCGTGGTAGCGAACGATATTGGACACAGCAACAGCAATAAAAAGCCCGAGGAGAAGAAAAGTGGGGGAGAAGATTGATAATAGAAAAAAGGGAGAGGTGACCACCAGGGGAATATAAAACAAGGAAGAGCTTCCTTGATGGATAGTCTTGGCAAGCACCAAAGTAGTGAAGGTTCCGATAACCGGTGGGATGAGAGTGGGTAAAAAGCTCACCAGAGAGAAAAGAAAAGGAAGAAAGGGATAGGTGAGAAAAACGTTTTTAGCTTGCTCGCTGGAAGGAAACAGAAGAATTCGAGAACGGAAGCTGAAGAAGTAAATCTCGGCGGACAGCCAGCCTTTTTCGCGGGCAAATAAGGTGAATAGAAAGAAGAGACAAAAACATAAGACATAAAAAAGAATGGCGAAGATTGGCTTTTTATTCATGGCTTTTTTCCCCCGGTTGTAACCCGTGAATGGTTTTTTCCCAAAAGAAAGGCCGGGTAAACAGCTGAAAAATCCCTTTCCAGGAAGCAATGCCGGCCAGCAACCAGTACACCGGGTTAAGCAGGGAAAAGAAGATGATCCGATCGATTCCCCGCCTGAAGGCAGCAAGCATAGTAAGATAAATACCCAAAAAATTTCCGACGATGAGGTTAAAAATCCCCACATAGAGAATTGCACCGGAAAAATAAGGTTGTAAGAATTCGCCACGGGCCAGAAGCCAGATGATAAAGAGAATCCACAGGACGAGCGAACTGGCTTGTCCAATCGTTGTCCCGCCGATAAAGGCCTGCAGAGTAAACCATCCTTTCCATCCTGATTTTCGAATCACCTGAAGTGGATAACGATTGTGAACCAGGAAGGTCTGGAGGTAACCTTTGAGCCATCTTGAACGTTGACGGATCCAGTTTTTAACCTGGCTGTTAGCTTCTTCATAAGTGGTAGAGTTAATGACTCCCACCCGATATCCTCGATAGCTGGCTCTCATGCCAAGGTCAGCATCCTCGGTGACATTGAAGGGATCCCACCCTCCTAATTCTCGAAGTACTTGAGTACGAAAATGGTTCGAGGTACCTCCGAGAGGGATGGGAAGACGCAATGAAAAAAGTCCGGGGAGGAGATAATCAAACCAATACGAATATTCCAGGGTAAAAAGTCGGGTGAGGAAATTCTGATCGGCATTATAAAAATTGAGGGCGTTTTGAAAGCACATGAAATCCGGTGGATATGACCGGAAGGCAGCAATGGCTTTTTTCAGCTGGTTTTTTTCGGGAATGTCCTCTGCATCGTAAATAGTGAGGAACTCACCCCGGGCGAAGGCGAGGCCATAGTTACAAGCTCGGGGCTTGGTTTTGGGCATACCGTGGGGAACTGTAATGAAGCGAACATTGTACGGTGGTTTTTCGGCTTTGCAATGGGCCAGGGTTTCTTGGTCGTCCTCCTCGATAAGGAAGATGACATCAAGCTTTTCCTGAGGATAATCAAGATTTCGGATGGCGGAAGTTAGTTGTCGAATCACACTTTGTGGTTCGTGATAGAGAGGTAACAGAATGGTATAGATGGGAAGGTCATTTGAATGAAGCTTAGTGTAATCTTCCTCGGAGAACAAGGTAAGATTGTCGAATTTTGCTCCGGTTACGCTGAGAAGAAATCTGAAAACGACGTTTATTGAATAAAAGAGATTGGCTAACCCGAATAAAAGAATGAGCGACCAACGGGGGGCAACAAAAAGTCCAGTTGTTATCAGAAAACAAAGAACAGCGAATCCGACCCATTGAGCAGGGGTGAAAACTCTCATGGCCGACTCTTCTGGTGAGCGGAAGAAAAGACCGGTGGTTGCTTCCTGGAGGAACTTCTCCTTAAAGAAGAAGTTGGTGAGCCAATCCAGCTCGTATGGGGTGATTGCCTTTGCCACTGGCTTTTTTTCCGGGAATTTCTTATTCAGGAATTGGGTGAGGGACTCATTGTTCGGATTGGGAGTAAGAATCTCTATTGCGTCTCCATCAACCCGAACTGGGAAAAAGGAATAGTGAAAAAAGTCCTGAGGACTGAAAAGAGAGAGCAGCTTTTGATCAACCTTTTGAGAAAGCATGTGAAGGTTTTCTCCGGCATACTGGAACGTTCCCTGTTCAGTGATGACCTGGTAAAGAGTGACGGGAGCGATGAACCCCTGGGAGACCAGGATTTCTCCCAGGAGGCTTCCACTTTGCTTTTGGAGCTCAAGTGCTTGGTTTAATTGTTCTTCAGTGATGAGTTGCTTTTCGATCAGGATTTCGCCTAAAGGTTTTCTGATCATTTTTTGATTGGAGGCTGGGTCATTTTGGAATAAAAAGCACCGAACACGATCACCAGCAATATGAGAACTCCGACGAGAAGGAAGAATCGATAACGGTTATAAAATTCTTGGAAAACATTACCCACCATCACCAGTGTAAAGCCGTAGTCGGTTCTGAGGTCGGCTTTCCCGCCGGGTCCAAAGAGGGTTACGTTTCCACTCATCCTTCGCAGGGTTTCTGCACCATGAAAGGTATCGAGGAAATGACGATAGGCTATTTCTTTTGAGCCATAAGGAGCAAAGAGGATAAAGGGTGTGTTGTTTTTTTTGGTGACCGCGAGAATACCGAGGGATTCATCAGGAGAGAGGGTCATGGTGTACTCATTGGATGGAAGACGATAAAATTTAATTTCTTCTTGGCGGAGCTGAACCGGGCTTCCGAACCAGAAATCGTCATTTTCCTGAGAAACCAGAATGATATACTCAGAGTTATTCCGGGGGGTTATTTCTGTAAAGGGGAGCAGAGCTATAGACAGGTAGTTGCGAAAGACGAAAAAATACGATTTCAAAGCGGTGTAAAATATGAATAATATCCTTTCCAGAAGTGGTTTTTGTTGCAGTTCTGGAGATTGAAGAATCTGATTCATGGTACGGAGGATAGAGAATGATTCTTCTTGAATTTTCCTTAGGGACTGGTGGAAACGCCAGGAAAACGACTGTGAATGAAACCAGTTTTCTTTAGCCAGAGTGTTGGGCATGATTTCGATTTGAATAGGGTTGTGGTCGATCTCCCGCAAAGTGGCAAAGATCTTTGCTCCAATTTCCAGTTCTTCAAGAGACGGCTGATCCGGGAGGACTATCAATCCTTTTCCCCAAAATAAGGTTGGAACATCGTTCCAAGTCAGGACAGAGGGGAGGCTCTGCTTTCCCTGACGGGCAAGATATGATTTATCTGATATAAAGGCTTCAAAGGGGAGAGTCCCCTGACGGCAGTTATTCACCTCAGGAAAATATAAGACACTAATATCCAATGAATTTTCTCGACGCAAGGCTTCGATCGGAAGTGGAATTCTGGTCAATTTCAGGGATGCCGTCCGGCTTTGGGGTATTCGTTCAACCCGGAGGAGGACATCGTTCAGTGAAATCTTGAGCAAAGCATCGTTCAGTGTCGATTCCTGCAGAGGGAAGGAGTTCCATTTCAACATTAGGGATAGACTGCGGGGCATGCCTTTCAGGTCGGCGGTTGGGAAGTAAATATGCTCTCGCATTTCTCCGATGCCTTTCAGAGAAAGGGGGGCAACACCGAGCTGAGCCAGGGTAATATTTTCATTGGGAATTTCGTCGATCTCGCTCCTGCTGGTACGAATCTTTGTTGATGGAAAAGAGAACGCTTCCTTTTGCTTAATCACTGCTTCGACGCCTTGGGGGGTAAGGAAAAGACTTCCGTTATCGAGCCGATAGTCACGGGTGTCATTTTCAAGGAGAATGATCTGTTTCTTTCCCATTTCTTTGGGAATTTCATTTTGATCAGTAAAGATTTTGGTTGTAATGACGACTGGCAACCCCCGGTAGGTTCTCTTTAAAAAAGCACAGAGATCCATATAGGATGTGGTGAGTTCGCGAGACCAGTTTCCCTGGGGAAGGAGAATCTCAATTTGCTTGTGGGGAAATTGGAAATAATCGTTCAGAGTCATAATAGGTTTTTCTTTTATAACAAGCGAGTAGGAGCTGTCGGCTTGAATTTCGCACCATAAATGACCTGAAGCCAGATCTTCGCAAACGTTCCGACTGATAGAGAGGTAGGGCTGTATCATTATCTTGACGTTTTCTCCGGAAGGCTTTCCGGTCAGGGGAGAGAGTAAGATGGGTATGGTGAGTTTGGTCCGTTTTTCAAGGGGAATAGAGGTGAGGAGGGCATCATCCACGAACACCGAGATGGAAGAATTGGTGTCGAGGAAAGAAGAGGTTTTTATTTGAAGCATAAGGATGCTCTGTTGCCAATCAACGCCTGGGGGAGCTGGAAGATAGAAGACGGTGGCTGGTGTCTGACCCTGAAGCATAAGGTTGGTATTCCAGCCCAGAAGGTCATGGAAACTCCATTCGAAATCCTGCTTTTCCTCAGCATTAATGCCAACTGAACTGCCCAACACTATGATTAAGATAAGAGTAAGTAAAAATTTTCGCATGTTTTGCCCTCCTACATGGTACATTCAAGTTGACGGAAAAGACGTTTAAAATGACGGATGGGAGGAATTTGGGTTGGATCTTCGTGATTTGCCAAAGCGAGATAGTAACTGAGCCAGTCGCCCATGGCCACCAGGGATAGGATTCGGCACATAAGCGAGGTCCCCTGAGCATGCATTTCAAAGACTTTCCATTTTTTGCTCTGCAGGTGGCGGGTATAGGCTGCGATCATAGTCTGGCAAAAGACGGGCTCATGAGGATCACGAAGAAAGAGAAAAGAAAAATCTGACAATGTAGGGTGAAAGAATCCTACCAGTTCGTTGTGTATGACTTCGGGAATCACACCAAAAAAAGCGGTATTTTTCGAGTTTTCATTAAATTGGGTTTTGATTCTTCGAGCGACGATTCCATTGAGGTTTTCTGTGCCATAGATAATGGGTATGGTCCCTTCAATGGTATGAGCTTGCTTATAAAGAAAGTTTTGATCGTTAGGCTCGGCGTATTGTGGAATAGCAGTATTAAGATGGGTGATTGTTTCGTGGAGTGCCTCCTCAAAGTGAAGGATATCTAAAATTTTTTCTAATGCACCTAAAAGTGAAGTGACCAGATGCCCTAATGCAGCTCGAGGCTGCAAACCACCAGGGACCAAAAGCAACATATCTTGATGGTTTTGAGCAATGGATTGCAACTCACCACTAGAGGTAAGAATCAGGCAAGGTGTCTTTTTCTTTTTTGCTTGTTTGAGAGCCGCCAGCGTTTCTGGGGTATTCCCCGAGTAACTGGAAACGATGTACAGAGTGTACTGGTCGATGAACGGAAAAAGTGGCGGAGAAGAAATGGTGAGAAAGGGAAGCGGTAGTATTTCGTGGAGAAGCTGACGTATCATTTCTCCCACAATGCCTGAGCCACCAATTCCAGAAAAAACAATTGCTCTGATGTGTGACGTGTTGACTGTTGGAGAAATTGATGTGCCTATCGTATACCCTTCTTCCAATTGTCTTGGAAACTGAAGCAAGATTTCTTTCATGCCGTTCCCTCCCTGATTGAGTATTGCCTGTATTAATTATAGAAAATAAACCTTCAATTTTCTATCCTGGAAATACAGTGAAAGGTAAAAAGTGAAATGTAAAAAGTTTAAAGATACTCAATCATCGCTCTTCTCCAACTTCTCCCTTTGGATAAAGGGAGAAGTTGGAATGTTTCTATCAGGGGTCCATAAATATTTTGGATTCCCGATAGGGACATTCGGGAATGACGGATGAGGACAACGCCTATCAGGGAAAATTATAGTTGATATGGTTCTTTACATCTTGTAGTTTTCATTCCTCACATGGTGCTGCCAGGAAGCATTTCAATCTATTATAATAGTATCATATCTCAATTATATTGTATCAAGGAGGTGACCATTATGCCGATTGTTCTCATCATGGCCGGAGGCAAGGGAGAACGACTTTGGCCACTCAGCACGTCAAACCAACCCAAACAGTTTTCGATGTTGTTTGAAAAAACCTTTTTTCAGATGACCGTAGAGAGGGTTCTGCCATTGGTGGGAGAAAATGGGGTATATGTGGTTACTCAAGAGCGTTATAAGCCGGAGATCCTCAGAGAAGTGCCCTTTATACCAGAAAAGAATATCATCATCGAGCCAGAAGGAAAAAACACGGCACCATGTATCGGACTTGGGGCACTCACAATTATTCAAAAGAATCCAGAAGAGGTGATGATTGTTCTCCCTTCGGATCACCTCATCTTAGAAGAAAATCTATTCCGCGAAGTCCTTTTATTTGGCTGTGAGCTGGGAAAGAAAAACTATCTCGTCACTATTGGAATAAATCCGACCGAAGCTCACACTGGTTATGGGTATATCCACTGTGGAGATGAGGAATTTCGGAATAAGAATTTAAAAGCCTGCCGGGTTCTTGAATTCACTGAGAAACCCGATTTAGAACGAGCCCAACACTACCTCACCTCGAATGTCTATTTATGGAACAGTGGGATGTTTATCTGGAAAGCCCAGACCATCCTGGATGAAATCGCACTCCATCTCCCTGATCTCTATCAGGGACTTTGTTCCATCCAAAAATCCTGGGGAACTCCAGATCAAGAAATGGTCATATCTCAGACGTTTCAAAAGCTTTCTCCTATTTCGATCGATTATGGTATTATGGAAAAATCGGATAAAGTCCTGGTTATCCCTTCTGACTTTAAATGGAACGACATCGGTTCCTGGAATGCTCTTGAAGCAATTTTTCCAGAAGATTCCTCTCACAACATATCTTTCAACCCTCACTTCAGTCTCCAAAGTTACAACAACCTTATTTATTCGAAAAAACCGGTTGTGACCTTCGGAGTCAAAGATCTTATCATTGTTGAAACTGATTCAACGATTCTGGTCATGCCAAAAGATCACGACCAGAAAATAAAAGAGTTGATTCAAGCGCTTAAGAAAGACAATCGCTTTCAATACCTCACCTGAACACAGCTCAATATTAAACCATACCGTATTTAACTTTAGAGGATTCAATTTCGGTCATAGTCATCCTCGAAACGGATAATATCCTCCTCGGAAATGCAATCTCCATTTTGAAGTTCAATAACTTCGAGTGGTGTTTCTCCAATGTTTTCCAGGCGATGCTTGGTTCGGATGGGTATATAGGTGCTTTGGTTTGGATGTAATAAGAAGACATCATCGCCAACCGTTACTCGTGCTGTCCCTTCTACTTCGAGCCAGTATTCGTTTCGGTGGTAATGCATTTGCATACTCAGTCGCTGTCCCGGAAAAACTATAATTTTTTTAATCTTATAATGTGGTCCCTGATGAATAACTGTATAGTACCCCCAAGGTGTTTCCACTGGGGATTTTTCCATATTGGATTGTTTCGGTAAGTTGCCGATTTTTTTCTTTTTGTAAGAATCTTCCAGAACATAATTTGTCAATGTATCTTCATTGTTTTCATTATCATTCTCCGCGATCCTGGATCGGATTTCTTTTTTTTCAGTTATAATAGTGTTTATTAACGATAATTCCGGCTTCGGTATTTTGAGTCTTTCTTCCCGGAACAGAAAACTCTCGAGTGCAAATCTTACCGCGGGAGCATTTTCAACCGATCTATTATTGGTTTGTTCTGTTTTTACCTCTTTGTCAAGGGTTACTCTTCGCTTATTATCCATTACCATAACCTCCCTTTGAATGTTTTCCCAAGAGGAAGGCAAAATATTGTTGTTTACACTTATACCCATTCAGGGATTTGACAAATCGACCACCATTCCACCAAGTACAGAAGGTTCGTAGTTTTGCTTCTCCTTTCCTTTAGAAAAAGCTGTCTTTCGATTTTACTTAGAATATTTTTATAGCTATTATTATCGGCAAAGAATTATTATACTTTAATGATACATGTAATCATTGATCTGGTTCGGTGTTCACAATTCAGTCGTTTTTGAAATGGGTATTCCGAAAAAAAACAAAGCATTCCCCATTCAACTTTTTCTTATCATTGTCTTTATAGAAGAGAACTTCGCGTACCACACTTCCGATTTTCAACCTATGGGGAAAGAAAAACTCATGATAATGTTATGATATGGTTTGGAATTGTTATTGAAATTCGAATTATCACTTGAAGAGAGCGGCTCGGTTCTCTAAAGTATTCCAATTTGATTATGATGTGGAAAAAAGTAAGGCGTGTAGAGAAAATCGATTTTTGCATGGATACAGTCATCAACCAGAAAGTCTATGGTGAAGGCGCCGAAGTGGTATCGGATTATGTAACAAATGAAATTCATCGAATAGAGAACTTATTCAGCTTTTTCAAGGATGGGAGCGATATCTCACGAATCAATTGTGAAGCAGGAAAAAACTGGATAAAAGTAAGCGATGACACCGTTTCGGTTCTGGAAATAGCAAAGGAGGTTTCAGAAGCGGGTGATGGAGCGTTTGATGTGACTACTGGTATTCTAACTGATTATTGGCGACGATTCTTAAATAAGAAAGTCATCCCGGATAAAAGCACTATTCATAGCCGGTTATCACTGGTAAATTATAAGGATATTCTGATTGACCGGGAAGATAACCTGGTAAAGCTCGCCCGAGCCGGTCAGAAAATCGACCTGGGAGGAATCGGAAAAGGATATACTGGAGAGAGGATAAAGAGAATATACTAGGAGTGCTCAATTGTTTCCGCATTTATCAATTTAGGAGGGAATGTAGTCACCATAGGGAAGTCTTCCTCTGGATTACCCTGGACCATCGGGATTCGAGATCCTTTCTCCATCGAAGAGAAAAACCTGGGAATATTGAAAGTGATTGATCAAGCAGTGGTTACCTCCGGAGATTACGAACGATATACCGATATTAACGGAATCAAGTATCATCATATTCTTGATCCCCGGACTGGTTTCCCGACTCAGTCTGGATTGCGAAGCGTTACCATTATTGCCGGGAGTTCTGCCCTCGCTGATGCTCTTTCAACCGCTTGTTTTGTCTTGGGGCTAAATAAATCACTTGATTTGATCAAGCTGTTTCCAA
>Ga0116202_10001707_pt1 | contig 12865 bp, 18 predicted proteins | sample LakKivw325mmetaG_FD_94479 | JGI IMG/M metagenome (GOLD analysis project Ga0116202, IMG submission 94479) | Anoxic lake water microbial communities from Lake Kivu, Rwanda to study Microbial Dark Matter (Phase II) - Lake Kivu water 325m metaG | ecosystem: Environmental > Aquatic > Freshwater >...
GTGCAGGAGGGGCTCTGCCACCTCTTCGTGCCCCACACCACTGCCGGGCTCACCCTGAATGAGAACTGGGACCCGACGGTGGGACACGACATCCTCAGCGCCCTGGAGCGCATCGTGCCTCCGGGGCCCTACAGCCATCGGGAGGGCAACTCACCCGCTCACATCATGGCCAGCCTGGTGGGCTCTGGAGCGACCCTTTTCATCGAAAATGGCCGACTCCTGCTGGGCACCTGGCAGGGGGTGTTCCTGGCCGAGTTCGATGGGCCGCGCAGCCGGCGAGTGTTGGTCAGGATCGAGGTTACAGGTTGAAAGTTGCAAGTTGAAAGTTGTGGCAGCTATTGATGGCCGGGTACTGGATCGCCTTCTGGCCGGGGTGCAGAAACCTGCCCGCTACACAGGCGGGGAATGGAATAGCGTAATCAAGGATTGGAAGGCTACCGAGGTCAAGGTGGCCCTGGCCTACCCCGACATCTACGAGGTGGGGATGTCCAACCTGGGGTTGGCTATCCTGTATGACGTGCTCAACTCCCAATCCAACCTGCTGGCGGAGCGCGCCTATGCCCCCTGGCCCGACATGGAGGCCCAGATGCGCTCGGCGGGGATGCCCCTCTTCAGCCTGGAGACCCGCCATCCCCTGCGAGAGTTCGACATCCTGGGCTTCAGCCTGCAGTACGAGCTGAACTATACCACCGCGCTCAACATGCTCGACCTGGCGGGCATCCCCCTCCACGCTGCAGAACGCGGCCCGGAGTGGCCACTGGTCATCGCCGGGGGAAGCTGCGCCTACAACCCTGAGCCCCTGGCTCCCTTCTTCGACGCCTTCGTGATCGGCGAGGGGGAGGAGGTGGTGCTGGAACTGGCGGAGGTGGCGAGAAAGTGGAAAGAGGAACGAAAGGGAAGCAAAGAGGGGCTGCTCCGACGGCTGGCGACGGTGGCGGGGGTGTATGTCCCCAGCCTGTACCAGGCCCTCTACCAAGCGGATGGCACCGTCGCCGAGGTGCAGCCGAGGGTTCCAGAAGCGCCACAGGTCGTGGTCAAGCGGGTCCTGCCCCGCCTGGGCCCCATCCCCGCCTGTCCCATCGTCCCCTTCCTCCAGGCCATCCACGACCGGGGCATGGTCGAGATCCAGCGGGGGTGCACCCAGGGCTGCCGCTTCTGCCAGGCGGGCTGTGTCTACCGGCCCGTGCGCGAGCGGCCACTGCAGGAGATCCTGGCCGGAGTGGAGGACCTGCTGGCCCACACCGGCTACGAAGAGGTGGCGCTGCTGTCGCTCAGTTCCAGCGACTACTCCCGCATCGAGGAATTGGTGCGGGCACTGGTGGAACGCTACCGTGACCCACCGCTGGCGATCTCGCTTCCCTCCCTGCGCACCGACGCCTTCTCCACGGAGTTGGCCGAGCTCTTTCAGGGACGACGGCGCACCGGTCTGACCTTCGCCCCTGAAGCGGGCAGCCAGCGATTGCGCGACGTGATCAACAAGAAGGTCACGGAGGAGGACCTGTTGACCACCGCTGAGGCGGCCTTCTCCCGCGGCTGGCACCGCATCAAGCTGTACTTTATGATCGGCCTGCCCACCGAAACCCGCGAGGATGTGGCCGCCATCGTCAACCTGGTGCGGGAGGTGCGGGACCTAGGCCGCCACTATCCCGGTCGGCGGACGCAGCTCAACGTGAGTGTGGCCACCTTCGTGCCCAAACCCCATACGCCCTTCCAGTGGTGCTCCCTGATCGGCCGGGAGGAACTGGAGGCGCGCCAGGCCCTTCTGCGCCAGGGGCTCCGTCAGCGGGGGATCAGCCTGAGCTGGCACGAGCCGGAGATGACCCTGCTGGAGGCGGCCCTCTCGCGAGGGGATCGGCGGATGGCCCCGGTGGTCGAAAGGGCTTGGCGAAGTGGGGCCCGGCTGGACGGGTGGAATGAGCATTTCGACGCCGACCGCTGGTGGCGGGCCTTCCGCGCCGAGGGGCTGGATCCCGATTTCTACGCCCGACGCGAACGCCCCCCTGAGGAGAACCTGCCCTGGGATCACCTCAGCGCCGGGGTGGATAAAGCGTTCCTTCGGGCCGAGCTCCGCCGGGCGATGGAGGGACAGACCACGCCCGATTGTCGAGCCCGCTGCCTGGGCTGCGGGGTGAATGTGGCCCTCCCGATGGAGGGGCCGGTGCTGGCAGGGGGAAAGGATGGCTGAACAGCGCCAACGGCTATGGCTCACCTTCGGAGTGGAGGGGAGCCTGAAGTGGCTGGGGCATCTGGACCTCTTCCGCGCCTGGGAGCGGGTGCTGCGGCGCGCAGGGTTGCCCCTTCTCTACTCCCAGGGCTTTAACCCCCGGCCTCGCATGGCCATCGCCCTCCCTTTGCCCGTGGGCTTCACGGGAGAAGGGGAGCTATTGGACCTGCTCCTCACTCGCCCTGTGCCCCCGTTGGAAGTCATTCACCGCCTGCGCCCTCAACTCCCGGCGGGGCTGGTGCTCCGCAGCGTGGAGGAGGTGGACCTGCGGGCTCCTTCGCTTCAATCTCAGCTCCAGGCTGCGGAGTATGTGGTGCGGCTGCGGGACAGGCCCGCGGATCTGGATGAGCGGGTGCAGGAACTGCTGGCTGCTGAGAGTTGCCCGCGGGAGCGGCGGGGCCGGCGGTACGACCTACGGCCGCTCATCCAATCGCTGTCTGTGGAAGGGAGCCAGGAGTTGAAGATGGTGCTCCAGGCGGGCGATCGGGGCACAGGGCGGCCCGATGAAGTGCTGCTGGCCCTGGGATTGGATCCTCAAGCGGCGGCCATCCATCGCCGGAAGCTGCTTTTCGCCTGTCCTGGCCAGGACATTTGACAAATAGGGGAGCTACTGGTATAATATTGGCTTCGGGAGATAGGAGCAACTGCACCCAAACGACTGACAAATTCTGGTTTTGGCCCTATAATACCTGGTGAGCCAGGCGCTCCCGGGCATTCCGCAAAAGAGCACGGCTGGGGGTGTTATACGGAAAAAATTCGTAAATGCAACTCTGGGGGCGAGTTAGCCTGTCCTGGCCAGGGAAGGATTCCATCTAAGATACCAAAATGGTAGGGAAAGATGGATTCCGTATAGTCACTGGTTAGCCGGGCATAGATTGACAGGAGGAGCAATTGGTCAGGTTCACAATAGAATACGAGCAAGAAGAAGATGGCCGCTGGCTGGCTGAAGTGCTTGAGCTCCCCGGTGTGTTGGCCTATGGGCACACACCAGAGGATGCTATGGCCAAAGCTCAGGCACTCGGGTTGCGCGTACTGGCAGACCGCATTGAACACGGCGAAGAGGCTTCTACGCTGATGAGCCTGTCTTTTGTCACCGCATGAGTCAATGGCGTTCTACAAAGGCCAGGCGTGTGTTGGCCGCCCTTTTGCGCATTGGCTGGAGCATCAAGCGCCAGTCTGGATCGCATCGAGTCCTTTGTCGACCTGGCTGGCCGGATGTCGTCTTTGCCTTTCACAATAAGGAAGAACTCGGTCCGCGTATGTTGGCGCGGATTGCCAAAGTGACAGGTCTCCAGCCTGAAGACCTATAGCGAGTGCAGCATTTTGCGTGGCAGGTGAGGGTGTGGTCAGTGCCCGGCTAGTTATGGTCGGCGGGGCGGTTGCCCACCCCGCCGCCACTCCCGAACCGGACGTTGACGCCCTTCGACAGGCTCAGGGCATGCTTTCGCGTCATCCAGCTCTTCAGTAGATGGGCGATTGTCATTCGCACCATTGGCCGTGAGCGGCATCGTGGCAGTGGGCGTGCAGTGACACCAGGTTAGCCGGACGGTTGTTGTTGTGATTACCATCCTGATGGTGAACTTCCAGCACGTCCTCTGCCGTGAAGCGTAGTCTGCAGCCAGTGCAACGACCTTGTTGCTGCCTTAACAACCGAATCACCCGTCTCGGCTTGGTCGGGGCTACGCCATCCACGCTGGGCGTGCGTTTGCCACGTCACCTGTCGAACTGCCAGACAGCGGGCTGACCACGGCGACCTTTGCCGCTCATCCCCCGTTCTCAACGCACGGTTTCGAGCGAACGGGTCGCACACACGCGCTTGCACCCGACGCCGCTCCGCTGCGCTTCGCGGCGCGGGTGAAGCGCACCGTTAGCACGCCACCACCCGGCAGTTCTAGCTCTTGTGTGCTTCTACATACCCTACCACTGGTTCAGTTGAAAAAGGTATCCGGCTGTGGTACACTACACGCGACAGTGTAGTGGATCAGGACGTACAGGCGTATGGATTTGCAGTTTGAATGGGACGAAGCGAAGGCTGCTGCGAACGTGCGCAAGCATAGTGTCAGCTTCGAAGAAGCCATCACCGTCTTCGGCGACCCCAACGCCATCACGATCTTCGACGTTGAGCATTCGGAGGCGGAAGACCGCTTCATCAATGTTGGACTATCTGCAAGCGGGCGGATTCTTGTGGTTGTCTACACAGAACGAGGCCCGCGTATTCGTATCATCAGTTGCCGGAGAGCAACCCTGGCCGAGCGGAGACAGTATGAACGAGGAGTTATCCAAACAACAGTCTGCTGATAACGACGAGATGTTACCTGAATACGACTTTTCTGGTGGCGTGCGTGGCAAACACTATCAGGCGTACCGGCGTGGTTATCAGGTTGTCGTTCACAAGATGGATGGGACAACTGAAGTGCGGGATTTTGCACTGCCGGAAGGAGCCGTCATCCTCGACCCTGATGTTCGTGCGTATTTCCCGGACTCGGAGGCCGTCAATCGCACATTGCGGGGACTAATCGGTCTCATGCCACAACAGCACGTGCCCAGTGAAGCAACCTCGTAGGGGTGGCATTTGAGTCAAGGCGGCGTGCTAACCCCTTGCACCCGACCTCGCTTCGCTCGTGCCAATTGCGCGCCTTGAGCCAGCCTTGATTCTGGTTTGCGCGGGGGGTCTTGCCTGCCCCGCTCGGCGGGTGAGCCAAACCGTTAGGCGCGGTGCGCTCGATAGACACGTGACGCATTGAAGGTGTAGGGACCCAGCGACAGGAACTTGGCACAGCCTTTGTGATAATCGCGGGAGGTGTACGATGGCTTCTAAGCCAATGTATCTCTACAAGAAGTACACGCTTGACGAGTGGCAGGAACACCTTGACCGGATTTATGGAGCAAGGAATCGCACCAGGACCAGCTCGGAAACCTGGTATAGAATGTTGGAAGAGATAGGAGAGGTCCTTCAAGCCGCCAGGCCTCCCAATCTTTCGGCTATTGAGACTACTTTGCCAGATCTATTTGTATGGCTTGCTGCTTTGGCGGTTGCGGAGAATGTGTCACTAACGGATGCTGTGGGTAACAGATTTGCGTATGGCTGTCCTTATTGTGGTGCCATGGAGAATTGCAGTTGTATTTACTACCCTGATAGATCCGTGGTGCAGCGTCGTCGGGTTGAGACCGAGATGCCCCTATTCTCACCACTAAAGGAAAAACCTCTGGATGACTGGATAGAGGCGTTTGATCGATTGTATGGTGTGACAAATCGTGATCGCTCCCTGATGGATACGGTTTCTCGATTGGTCGAGAACGCAGGTGAGATTGCAAAAGCGTTGCGGGAGAAAGCGCTGCGCGAGCGTCTGGAGGCAAGAATAGCTAATACGTTCGCTTGGATAGTTGCGACGTATATCAAATACAGCTCAATAGTGGGACCTTCCGCTCCTTCCTTTGCAGATTTGGTGATGAAGAAGTACACACATTGTGCCAAATGTCACAGTATCCCCTGTGAGTGTAAGCCTATTGTAGCCTCTCTTCTTGTTGGGCTCGTCTCGGAGGATACATTTGGCGAGGAAGAGGAGGTTGAGAAGGTGGTGTCGCGCGAACGTATCTCCTTGGAACTCGTCAGGGATAGGGGTGGTGTCGTGCCGGAGGGCCTTCAGGAGGAAGTGTCTGGAGTGACTATTCTTAGGAAGGCCATGAGAAGCGACGCGGTGGCGATTGTAGTGAATCATACGGTAACGGTAGTTCTCTGGTCACTCCTCTACCAATCGCTTGCGCGGGGGCAGCCAGTGCGAGTGTTTTCGCGGGCTCTTGCTGAGCGTGATCCCGATCTCAGCAAGTTCCTCGAGGATGCAAGGGCTACCGACGTGTTGGTTGAGTTCGGAGACAATGCTCGTCTTCGGCGAGAGTTCGAGAATTAGCTGAGGTCTATGAAACTGGCGGTCTGGGACGCAGGGCTCCTGTGAACGGGAAGACGGTGAAAGTACAAGGCAACCAGGAAAAGGCGCAGAAGCTTCCGTGGTGGGCCAGAGAGGAGCTACCCGCATCGCTAATCATAGCGGCTTTCGGCTATGTAATTCTGGCTATCGTAGAACGTTCACCGAAGTCGGTTGTTCTCGCAGGAGTTTGGGTCAGTATCACGGTGGTATTCTTCCTGCTCGTTTCTCTCGTGCCTCGTTTTTCGAATCTCAGGTGTTTCAAAAAAGGGATACCTGTTCTTGTGCGGGCTCCTCTAGTTGGTACAACTCTGTGTCAGATTGTTTGGAGCCCGCTCGCGGCATTGACAGTGGGCCTCATATTGGGCGCATTGGGTACCAACACCCTGGAACACATCGCTGGTCTGTGGTTGGTCGTTTTTGGGCTGATTCGTGGGGCTAGTGGTGAATATCGTAGGACAGAAACGGTCTTTGAAGAGAGTTTTGATGGAGGGATTGGGCGATGGGGTATAGAATCTGGTGATCCTCGTGTGGAGGTTGCATTCGGAAACCCTGCTCCTTCGCTCCTTCTACCGTTCGTCGGGGAAAGCCGACTCCATTCCTCTTTGTGTCTGCCAATCGATGTAACTGACGGGGAGATTCAGTGTGATGTATACCTCAGGAGAGGGGTTGCGATCGGTATCCTCTTTCGCGGACAGGGGGAGAGAAACCACTACTATGTAGCTCGCCTAAGCGCTGATCCCCAGCTTCCTAGCGCGCTACTGCGGAGCGAGGGGGTAGAAGGCTCCTGGCATGTACTTGCTGAATCTCCGCTATCAGAGAGCGTGGCTGATCGTTGGTGCAGACTTCGAGTTGTATTTCATGGGCGGAAACTCATGCTCTTTGCTGATGGCGACCTAATTGTCTCGGCAAGGGACAAAACACTCAGAGCTGGCTGGGTGGGAGCGTTCAATGAACGAGGTCAGACGTATCTGGATAATTTCCGGATTATGGCCACGCTCTCGAATTTGAGACGGTTTCTCAAGCAATGGATAGGTCTCGGGTAGCTCATAGGCGTATTACAGAGCGTTTTCTGCAACGCTTCCAAGTGCTCAAATGGACTTTGAAATCATCGGGGAGATTACCCACATCGAACCCATTGCGGTTGGACGGTCCATTCGTGATCTGGTACGCTTGTGTAAGCAATACGGCCAAGGCCGCTGGCGAAAACTCAAAGGAATTGCCCTGGTGCGTTTGAGGGATGGTTCGATACGCACCGCTGAAATTCATTGGTACGAGGCCCATGGTATCGGGAGAAAAGAATTCAAACTGAAGTTGCCATTTCTGGACTGAGTGATGATTATGGACAAGCGATATCCATCGACACCGTATTTTGCCATTTGCCTCAATAATGAGGACTACCCGGCTTCGCTGGAAGTCGGCAAGCTCTATCGTGTTATTCCCGATGAAGAGGCGGCAGTACATGGCTACATCCGTGTGATTGATGAGAGTGGCGAAGATTATGCTTACTCCACGGAGCGATTCTACCCCATTGCATTGCCTCAAGCAGTAGAGCAGACCTTGCTCTTTGCCTCTGAAAAGCTTGCCGTGTAGACGGCGCAAGGCGGTGGGGGCTGGGGGGCGCGGCGTTGGCCCGCCTAACCACCACTGCTAAGAAACAGCGGTGGATGATGGAAGAGGCGTGAGCGTCAGACCCAGTGACGAGGTCTACCCCGCAGATGCGCTTGAGGTGGGCGCATACCTGCACATCCCGGGGCGCATTCTTGCTGTGCGAGCCCGAAGGATGGCCTGCCATCCTGGGGAGTTGCAGCGGACCCGCTTTGCTGCGCTCGCGGGCGGCTGATGCCCACCGTTAGACGCCGCGTGGTATACACGAGGTGCTATGATGGAAACGCAAACAACTTTACAGTCGTCAGCATACGAGCAGGCACTCATCAGCATCGTAAGAGCATTACCAATCGAGCGCGTGCTACAAGTCTTGGACTATGCCCGCTACATTCAGTCCCAAGTCATGGAGGACTTGAATCTGCTTGACCGCGATGAGACTGAGGAAGAAATCCTCGCTGACGAAGCCCGTTGGGACGCCCAGTTCGCGGCTACGCAAGAGGGCTTGAAGAAGATGGCGGATAAAGTGCGCGCAGAAATTGGCGCAGGACGCACTATGGCAATGGTCTTCACTACCGATGGGAGACTTGCGCCAGAATGAAATCGCGTACTGTTCTCGATTTTTGGAGGTTGTTTCACAATCTCCCGCCTGAGATACAGCGCAAAGCCTACAAAGCGTATCGCCTGTGGCGGGTCAATCCTTTCGCCAGGGGTCTGCGTTTTAGATGGCTCTTTCCCATTCGTGAGGCTCTGGTAGGGGGCGCAGCGGCTCATCCGTGGTCCGTTAGGCCGCCTGACTTGGTGTGGCCTAGAAATTAAAAGATTAAATTCGGGCCTCGGCAGCGCGTGGTTCGCTGAGGCTTTTGATTGTGGGGGGATAAGGGTCCATGTACGCCATTGTGGAGACGGGCGGGAAGCAGTATCGGGTCCAGAGTGGACAGATCATTGACGTGGAGCGGCTGCCAGCCGAGGCTGGGGAGGAGGTAGAGCTGGATCAGGTGCTCCTCGTGGCCGATGACGGAGAGGTGACCGTGGGCCAGCCGACGGTGGAGGGGGCCAAAGTGCGCGCCACCGTCCTGCGACAGGACAAGGCACGCAAGGTCATCGTCTTCAAGTTCAAGCCCAAGGAACGATACCGTCGGAAGGCCGGCCATCGGCAGCCCTTCACCCGACTGCGGATTGAGGAGATCGTTGTATAGCGCGAGGAGGTCGTAGAAATGGCACACAAGAAGAGCGGTGGCTCCAGCCGCAATAACCGGGATAGCCAGTCCAAGCGGCTGGGGGTGAAGAAGTTCGGCGGAGAGAGGGTCCGCGCCGGGAATATCATCCTGCGGCAACGGGGAACTCGCTTTCATTCGGGCCAGAATGTGGGCCTGGGCAAGGATTACACTATCTACGCCACCATGGACGGCTTCGTGAAGTTCGAGTATGGCCGTGGGGGGAGGAAGCTGGTCAGTGTATATCCCGAGCTGTAGTTGCGAATGGGAGGAGTAGCGATGAAGAAGGGCATTCATCCCGAGTATTATCCCCAGGCGAAGGTGATCTGCGCCTGTGGCAACACCTGGACCACCGGTTCGACCCAGCCGGTGATCCACACCGATGTCTGCTCAGCCTGCCATCCCTTTTTCACCGGTGAGCAGCGCCTTGTGGACACGGAAGGTCACGTGGAGCGTTTCATGCGGCGGTTGGAACGCAGCGGGGAGCTCCAGGCGGCTCTGGCTGAGGCCGCGCAAGAGGAGGAGGCGGGGTAGATGGCCTCGGCTGAGGATGCGAGGTAGCAGCAGGGGGATGGCTGGGGTGCATGGGGCAGATCGGGTGGTCTGTCCTTTGTCGTTTCCGGACCGGAAGAGAGCATGGACAGCCGTGAGGGTGGTGGGATCGAATTGATCTGTGGGGGCATGTTCGCCGGTAAAACCGAGGAGTTGATCCGCCGGGTGCGCCGGGCACAGATCGCCCACCAGAAGGTGCAGGTGTTCAAACCTGCTCTGGACAACCGTTACACCGCAGAACAGGTGAGCTCCCACAATGGGGTGCGTCTGGAGGCCACGGTGGTGAGCAGCGCTCAGGAGATTCTGGATCAGGTGGCCCCGGATACGACGGTGGTGGCCATTGATGAGGCCCAGTTCTTTGACTGGCACATCGCCGAGGTGTGCAATGAGCTGGCCGACCGGGGAGTGCGGGTCATCGTGGCCGGGCTGGACTTGGATTTCCGGGGGGAACCCTTCGGTCCCATGCCCCTCCTCATGGCCCAGGCGGAACGGGTGGACAAGCTGCAGGCTATCTGTGTGGTCTGTGGCGCGCCAGCCTCCCGCACGCAGCGCCTGGTGGATGGCCAGCCCGCCTCCTACGACAATCCCATCATCCTGGTGGGAGCTCAGGAGGCCTACGAGGCGCGGTGTCGGCGCTGCCATAAAGTGCTAGGAAAGCCGTAGTCCACATCCAAAGGAGGAGAAGGTGCTTGAGCAGGACATATCCAGGGTCTTGATCAGCAGTGGACAGCTTCAGGCTAAGGTAGCGGAGATGGGCCAGGCCATCTCTGAGGATTACCAGGGCAAAGACCTGCTGCTGGTCTGTGTGCTCAAAGGGGGATTCATGTTCCTGGCCGACCTGATGCGCCACATCACCATTCCCCATGAGATAGATTTCATGGCCACGGCCAGTTACGGCCGCAGCACTGAATCCAGCGGCATTGTGCGCATTCTGAAGGACCTCAACACCAGCATCGAGGGACGCCACGTGCTGGTGGTAGAGGACATTGTGGATACGGGCCTGACCCTTCAGTATCTCCTGCGCCTGCTGAGGGATCGGCACCCCGCCAGCCTGCGGGTGTGCTGCCTGCTGGACAAGAGGGCTCGGCGAGAGGTGGAGGTCCCCCTGGACTATGTGGGATTCACCGTGCCCAACGAATTCGTCGTCGGCTATGGCCTCGACTACGGGGGGCTATACCGCAATCTCCCCTTTGTGGGGATACTGAAGCCAGAGTTATATGAAGAATAGTTACAAGTTACAGATTACAAGTTGCAGGTTGAAAGCTAGGGGGTTGGATGGGGGTATGGCTGCATAACCCCCCATTTTAAGAAAGGAGTCAGATAAGGATGGCCACAGAGAAGCTGGAACGAACGGTGGCGCAGATGCATGAGGATTGCGGGAAGCTGGCGCTTCGGCTGGCGCAGCTCACGGAGGAGGACCTGGCGAAACCGACACCCCACGAGTGGGCCCCGACGGTAAGGGAGTTTCTCACCGCCGCAGCCGAACACAAGCGGGATCATGCTCAACAGATCGCAGCGAAACGGAAGGCCCTGGACCTGGAGCGGACCGCTGCCCAGAAGATACTGGCTGATGTGGTGGCGGCCCAAGGCGAGTTGGATGGGGCGCTGGTCGGTCTGGCTGATGAGGACCTGGAAACGGTGCCCGAGGGCCAGACCTGGTCCATCGGCCAGGCCCTGGAGCACGTAGCGGGGACCGACGGATGGTTCCTGTCGGAGATTGAGAAGGCGCTCAAGGGCTAGCTTCTAGAGGCAATTCCTGTCCGCCAATCGCAGCCCGCAAATACCTCGGTGCAGGGTAAAGAGCCAAAGTGATAGGAGGGGAGTGAGGGCCCGGCGCGGCTGTCCCTCCTATCCGGCTTTCCTCCTCTACCAAAGCAAAGGGGACGGGTTTTCTGAGCTCGTCCCCTGCGCTTTTGCTTCGGATGCGGCTGGCAACCCCCGGCCCGCCAAGCTATGGGATGTGGCCCTTGTGACAGACAGGGGGTGATTGTTCAGTCCTTGGTCCGCTGTACGCGCTTTGGTGGGATCTACCATAAAGTTACAAGGAGAGGATAAAAAGTGCGATATCGCAGATTCGGAAGGTTAGATTGGAACGTATCGGCTCTCGGATTCGGATGTATGCGACTTCCGACCGAGGAGGACCGTGCGAATATCAATGAGCCGGAGGCGACCAGGATGGTGCGTTGGGCCATTGATCATGGTGTAGACTACTTCGATACAGCGTACCCCTATCATGGGGGAAACAGCGAACGGTTCCTCGGTCGGGTGCTCAAGGATGGATATCGGGAAAAGGTCAGGCTGGCGACGAAATTGCCCTCCTGGCTGATCGAGTCTCCTGAGGACTTTGATCGTTATCTTAACGAGCAGCTAGAAAAGCTGCAGGCCGAGCACATTGACTTTTATCTCCTACATGGTCTGAACAAAGATAGGTGGTCCAAGTTGCACGACCTTGATGTGCTCAAGTGGGCTGAAGGTGCTATGGCCGATGGGCGCATCGGGCACCTCGGTTTCTCCTTCCATGACAAGTACGAGGTCTTCCAAGAGATCATTGATGCCTATGAGGGATGGACCCTCTGCCAGATACAATACAACTACATGGACGTAGAGGAGCAGGCGGGCACCAGGGGGTTAAAGTACGCGGCCTCAAAGGGGTTAGCCGTGGTGGTCATGGAGCCTATCCGGGGTGGCAGACTGGCGAATCCGCCGCAGCCGGTTCAGGAATTCTGGGATGCAGCGGAGAGGAAGCGCACGCCCACTGACTGGGCGTTGCAGTGGGTCTGGAACCATCCTCAGGTCTCGGTCGCGCTCAGTGGCATGAGCACCATGGAGCAGGTCAAAGAAAACATCGCCAGCGCCGATGCCTCGGGCCCCAATACACTGACAGGAGAGGAGCTGGCCCTTATCGCGCAGGTTCGGGAGAAGTACCGCGAGTTGTGTCCCATTCCCTGCACAAAATGTGAATACTGTATGCCCTGTCCCAACGGTGTCAACATCCCCCGCAACTTTGAGATCTTCAACGAAGGTGTCATGTACAACCGGCTCGATTCGGCGTGCGGGGCCTACGGAAGGCTCTCCGAAGCAGAGCGGGCCAGCGAGTGTATTCAGTGTCAGCAGTGCGAGGAACTGTGTCCACAATATATTCCCATCAGCGAGTGGATGGTTCAAGTCCATAAGGTGCTGAGCGAGGGGCAGCTCTACGCAGACGCAAAGATCCGATGGCTACTTACCTCAATTTCGCCCAAAAATGACAGGGTTAGAGCATCGGTGAGTTTACGATAAGCTGTTGGTAGTGCCCTCCCCGGCGAGGTGGTACAATGGTAACCATCTTGCCAGGAAGGAGGGTA
>Ga0116202_10001708_pt1 | contig 12865 bp, 9 predicted proteins | sample LakKivw325mmetaG_FD_94479 | JGI IMG/M metagenome (GOLD analysis project Ga0116202, IMG submission 94479) | Anoxic lake water microbial communities from Lake Kivu, Rwanda to study Microbial Dark Matter (Phase II) - Lake Kivu water 325m metaG | ecosystem: Environmental > Aquatic > Freshwater >...
AGATTGGAGAGTGAGTGACAAATTCCTGGCGTAGCTACAGAAAGAGCATAGGAGCGCTTTTGTATTTGCTGTGGGGGAAAAAAGCAGCACAAGTTGTCCTGGCTGTATGCTGTTTCGCTCTGCCTATTTTTTTCATCCCATTAGCGGCACACGAAAGCGGAACGGATCTATGGGTGCGTGCTGGGCTATCCAAAAGCATTGTCAAGAAGGTACTGATCCCAGGTGGTACAGTTCCTGTACAGTATGCACTGGTTGCTGACAGGGGCGTATATCATAGCACTGACAACGGCATAACTTGGCTGGCGATGAACAATGGCTTGCCATCAGATAGCTGGGGGAATATCGAGGTGCAAGCGATCGCAGTGGATGGAAACAATCCCTCTGTTGTCTATGTTGGCATGGGCGGCACTGGAAGCAGGAATAGTGCGTTTAGCGCCGGCCTGTACCTGACGGATGACGGTGGTGCCACCTGGCTGGGCCTGGGGAAAGACATGGCTGGCAAAGAAGTGCAGGCTATTGCGGTCATGCCTGCTGATACTGCCCGCGTAGTTTGTGTTGCCACTGGCGAGGGAATCTACTGCAATACCGGGGAGAGCAAGCAGTGGTTGCGTCTTGATTGGCGGGGGGTAGAGGTCAGGATATTGTCTCTGGCCATAGGCCCGGACGATTCGCGCGTTATTTATGTAGGCACGCAAGGGTACGGCCTTTACGGTACAGTGGATGGCGGAACATCTTGGATGGAAATGAACCAAGGTCTCGATGACTTTGCTATTTATGACATCGCCATTTCAATGACTGAGCCTCGTCTAATGTACCTGGCAACGAATGGCGGAGTGTACAAATCCACAGACGCAGGCTCGACGTGGACAAAGTTGAATGGAGCCACGAAGGGGCGGCGCATCAACACCATCGCTATACATCCTGAGAATGTGGACATTTTGTACGCGGGCCTGCAACATGGTGCAGCTTATTGTAGTATGGATGGTGGCCAGCAGTGGATGCCCCTGAGGAGGGGGCTTGGTAATGTGACTGTCTTGTCGTTGGCGCTTGACCCTCGGAATACGTCCATCCTTTGGGCAGGCACAACGGATGGCATCTGGCGATATGTTTTCGAGACGCCTGCTTTTCTGACGCCAAGTCATACTAGCGCTACGGCGAGCGTCACGCCTCGGTCTGAGCCCACACATACAGCGACACCTCAACTCACGGCCACACCGTCACCTGCTAGATCGCTGACCCCACTGGCAACATCAACGCTGACGGTGACTCCCTTGCCTAGCCCCACTGTGACACAAATACCGAGCCCTTCGCCAAGCCCAACTGCGACATACACTCCGAGGCGCTCACCAACTCACACATTAACGCTGACTCCAACTTTTACTATGACCGCAGCCCCTCCATCTCCCACGCCAGTTCCCCCTGTCCCCAGAGAGACGCCGGTAATAAGATGAGTGCGGCAGGCTGCCTGTTGGATCAAAGATGATGGCCCAAGTAGATCACAGAACTGACTATACAAACATCGTGTTAGAAAGTGAACGTTGGGCAGGTCTATCGGCCAAATGGATGCTGCTGATAGTCGGCATGCTCAGTACAAGCTTCCTGGAAACATATCGCACCTTTGCCTGGCTAACTATGGGCGTGCTCGTGTATGCTCTGTCAAACCTGCTTTTTACGTATCTGTTCGGGTTTAGGATAGGAACCGTCAGGCGAATCGGGCGCGCTATCTACTTTGCCTCCTATGCATCGGACATTGCCTTTGCTAGCCAAGTCATCTATTACAGTGGCGGCATCAGCAGCGATATGTACCTTTTATATGCTCTGCTGGCTCTGAAGAGCGCTATCTACTATCCTGTCTGGCATGAGGTGCTGGTTTTTCCCTTTGCTTTAGGCCCTCTTTACGTTTTAGTCCTTCGTTTCTCGGTCGGCAGTTGGTACTTCCTGACAGAGAGTTTCTTTCTCCTGCGTTACGTGTTGCTCTTGGCCATGGTGTTGGCTGCTACTTATTTGGGCTGGCTCAACGAGCGCGGACGTCTTCTTGAGACGATTTTGCGTCGTAGCTTGGCCGAGCGCACCCTCGATTTGGACAACAAGACGCGGACCATGCAGCAGATGGCCACCAACCTCGGCAACAGGGTGCTTGAGTTACGGACGCTTCAGGAAGGTATCAAAGCCATCAACTCTGCGCTGGCTTTGGAGGATGTCTTGCGCTTGATCGTGGCTAATGCCTCCCAAGTCCTGGAGGGAGCACGCTGCTCAGTTGCGCTTCTCAATGAAGAACGCAATGAAGTCATCTCCATGGCCACTGCTGATGGGCAAGTCGGCGTCTTAGCAGATCCCAAATTCAGATTCGACAAGGCTGTTGCTGAATGGATGGTGCATCATGGTAAACCAATGCTGAGCAACGACGTACAGCAAGACAGTCGCTTCCCATATGCGACGGAGTCTCCCATTTCCTCCATTATCGGCGTCCCCCTCTTCTGGGGGGACAGAGCCATTGGAGCATTGATCGCCACAAGCCTGGATCGAGATGCTTTCACGATCGAAGATCTGAATCTCCTTAATGCCTTTGCCGATCAGGCGGCTGTAGCGGTGAAGAATGCCAGGCTGTACGAACAACTCGTTCAGGAACAAAGGCAGACTGCGCAACTCTATCAGCACGTCCGTGAGAGAAGGAACGAACTTGAGGCTATCTTGCGAGGCATTGGCGATGGCGTTATCGTGACGGACCCCGATCTCAATTTACTGCTAATGAACCCGGTAGCTACGCGCATTTTCCGAGTCAGGCCTGATGTGACGAGTAGCAAACCACTTTTTGAAGTCATACCTCATCAAGAGTTAGCCTCTCTTTTCCAGGATGCACTACAAAGCGCAGAAAAAGCTATTGTCAGGGAAATCTCATTATTGCCCACTGGTGATAAAGCAGAGACTATCTACCAGGCATTGGCCTCCCCAATCCTGGGCGCTAATGGCAAGGCGCGTGGAGTAGTGACTGTGCTCAGGGATATTACCAGCCAGAAAGAACTCGAGCGCATGAAGTCCAACTTCTTGTCTGTAGTTTCACACGAATTGAAGACGCCATTGCATTCTATCAAAGGCTTCGTAGATATTATCTTGATGGGTAAGACCGGCCCGATCAATGACACTCAGGCTGATTTTCTCAGTACTGTGCGCGACCAGACAGCGCATTTGCAGAATTTGATCAATGATCTGCTCGAATCTTCTCGTCTCGAATCTGGTCAAGTGAAGTTACACTTGAGTGAGGTCTCCCTGGCAAACGTAGCGGCCATAGTCGTAGATAAACTGAAGCCATTGGCCGATCAGGGCCAGATTCAGCTTGTCAATCGCATAGGCACCGATATTCCCACCATCGAAGCAGACCACATACGTATTGAACAGGTGTTGACTAATCTGGTTGACAACGCCATCAAATTCACCTCTCCTTCTGGTCTTGTCACCATAAGTGCTGTAGACCTCGGAGTGGCAGTGCAAGTTGCTGTTTCTGACACGGGCATTGGCATCCCGGCGGCCGAGTTGGAACGCATATTTGATCGTTTCTACCAAGTGCATAGTGGTTCGACTCGCCAATACAGAGGGACCGGTTTGGGCCTGACCATATGTAAACACATTATCGAGTACCATCGTGGAAGAATTTGGGCAGAGAGTGAGGAAGGCAAAGGCAGCACTTTCTTCTTTATTTTGCCTAAGCGCATTGTGGCCGAAGATCAATTGTTGCTAGATTTCTTGAGTTTGCCTAAGGAAGGCCAAGGGCAAAAACGTTCGCCTGAGGATAAGCACTGAAGACTGTTCAAGGCCGGAGGATAGCACCTCACTAAAGATGGCCCTGTCTAAGCTAGGTTAGTCTGCGGTGAGCAACCTCTGGCCTGCTTTTACGTCTAGATAGAAAAATGAATATTGTTGAAGAAATCTGCATCCAATTTTCTTGAAGCTGCGCATATATGAGTGGATTGTAACCCCTATTGCAACTGTTTTTCATCGGCTTTTCATCTCTGAGGAATAAAATGCCCTTAGTCGTAAAACAAGCGGGTTGGATTCCTGCTCAGAGATTCACATACGAAAGGGGGAACAACCATGGCATTATATGTGCGTGAATTAACCGAGGCAGAGGAGAAGCAACTGCAGCATTGGTTGATCGGCAATGATGCGGCGATGAAGCATCGAGCCCGTGTCATCCTTCTTTCAAGCCAGGGCTATCGTGTGCCGGAGATAGGGCCACTTGTTGAATCTCATCCAGCCAATTTGCGCAAGTGGATTCATCGCTTTAACGAACGGGGATGCGAAGGGTTACGGACGGTGCACTCTGGTGGCCCTCGACTGCGATTCTCGTGGCGACAAAGGCAGGAGATTGTCCAATTAGCTCAGGTGAAGCCCAGAGACTTGGGTTTAAATTTCACTCGCTGGACATTGCACAAGCTAGCCCAGCAGGCTATGAAGCGCGGCATTGTGGATCGGATCAGCCACGAGTGTGTACGCCAGATCCTTAGGGATGCTCAGTGCGACCATAGAGGAAGTGGAAACACGCCTGGTAAATGAGGATCGCTCTTATCTCTCCGAAATGGAATAAGAAATCTAACGATTACCCACCATTAGGTTTAGCCTATCTGGCAGCAGTTCTTGAACGCGATAGCTATCAAGTGGCTGTCTTCGACTTTGGTCTAGACCCCAACACGCCTCTGGAAAATGATGTGCGACGAGTGTGTGATTTTGATCCACACGTTATCGGCATCACTGCTATGACTAGCATCTACCACAGTGCCTTGGAGACCGCCATCCTGCTTAAGGCATATTTGGGACGCCCCATTGTCATTGGCGGCCCCCATGCGACCGTGTACCCGGAGCGTATACTGGCAGAATCGCCCGTTATTGACTACGTGGTTCGGGGCGAAGGGGAAGAGACAATCCTGGAGTTGGTACACGTACTGGATGGCGGCACCAGAGACTTCAGCACAATTAACGGACTTACATATCGGCTCCGAGGTGAGATTATCTCCAACCCAGATCGGGCGTTGATTAGCGACCTTGATGCCCTGCCTTTCCCTGCACGTCACCTGTTTGACCTGAAGCGTTACGGCCTATGCACACCCGAAGGGCAGCCCATGGTGAGCATATTATCCAGTCGTGGTTGTCCTTATAATTGCAATTATTGCTTCAAAGGCATCGTCGGGCGGACTTACCGTCAACGCAGCCCTGCGAACATCATTGCCGAACTGCGGCAAGTCATTGAGCAATATGGCATCCGCAACTTTTACTTCATTGATGATCTATTCACCGTTGATCTTCAGCGCTTGAGTGCTGTCACAGAGCAGCTTATCGCCGAGAGATTGGACATCCGCTGGCAATGCCTTGGCCGTGTAGACCGTGTAAATGCTGAGATCCTGCGGAAAATGTACGCTGCCGGTTGCCGCCGTATTCACTATGGAATTGAATCTGGCAATCAGGAGATCCTGCAGCGCATCGGCAAAGGCATCAGATTGGAGCAGGTTCAGCAAGCAGTTCGCTGGGCACAAGAAGCGGGTATTAATGTCAAGGGCTACTTTATGTTAGGCCTTCCCGGTGATACAGAGGAGACCATGCAGCAAACCATAAACTTGGCTATGGACCTGAATTTGGATGAAGTGATGTTTAGCCTGACCACACCTTTCCCCGGCACACGTTTATGGGACGAATTAGTGAGGAAAAAACCAGAGACGGAGTACAACCAGGATTTTGCCCGTGCCTACTACTATGGCGACCCTGACGAGGAACTCGTTCCTTTTCTCAACGTTTCCGAGGTTCCGGATGCTATCCTCAGTCAATGGATACGCCGGGCATATCGGACCCTTGCCGACGTTAGAACGAAGCGCCTATACCGGCGTGCATTCGGAGCAAGGTTAGGTTCTATATTATGGCGTGTCTCACGTTTTGAACTCTTACGAGCGATTGCTCGACGCTTGTTGCGTTTAGGACTCTTTAAACGGTTTGCCACTCTGCGCGCCAGGGAGGTAAAGACGTGGTCCTAACTAGAATCGAGCGTCGAGTACAACGGTATCAACGTCGAGCCACTTCTCTTGCGAAGTGGCTTTCCTATGTCAGTGGCCGTACCAAATTGTGGACTCATCCAGATCGCATGTACTTGGAATCTACCAATGCCTGCAACTTGCAATGCGTAATGTGTCCCACTGGCCTGGGTCTGGTCACGCGTCTGAAGGGATTTATGGACTATAGCCTTTTCACGCAGATTATTGACGAGATGGCACCTCACGTGCAAACGACCACCCTGCATATCTGGGGCGAGCCCCTACTGCATCCCCGCATCTATGATATGATAGCCTATTGCCGCAGCCGCGGCCTGCACAGTGAAATCTCCACCAATGCCACACTCCTGGATGAAGCGAGCAGCCGCGAGATACTTGATGCGGGCCTGGGTGCCATTTATCTCTGTCTCGATGGAGCTACACGAGAAACTTACGAGTACGTGCGACGCAGAGGTGATTTTGAACAGACACGAGAGAATATTCTCCGCTTTGCAGAGTTAAAAAGCAACCGTGGTCAGGGCCCACGTGTCAGCGTGCAGATCATCCACATCAAACCGACCGCAGCAGAGATTGAACAGTTTAAGCACGCTTGGAGTATTCCAGGTGTAGATCGCGTATACATCAAGGCGTTTGACTCCTGGGGTAACCAGGTAGAGCAGATAAGCGAGTTGCGCGTTGATGACAACGAGGTTATGTTGCCTGAAAAGCGCTATCATTGCCCAAACTTGTGGTACCACGTTCATGTCTACTGGGACGGCACGCTGGTCTGTTGTGACCGTGATTACAACGCACTCAATCCTCTTGGCAATGTCAAAGAGGGCGTGATGAAAGCCTGGAACGGACCCCAGATGGTGGAATTGCGACACAAGCATCTGGAAGGCCGTTTGGATGATGTTCCTTCTTGCAGCAGGTGCGTGGAATGGAGTTGGTGGAGGCCAACACCGTTCTCGTCGCACGGCAATGCCCCACAGCAGGTAGTAGGCAGCAGTGAGCAGTGAGCGGGGAGCGGGGAGCCTTTCGACGGGGCTCAGTACTGGCAGGGAGCAGGCCTGTCCTGGGTTGGACAGGCATAAAGGAGCAGGGGACTACCTGCTAGCACTGGTTGTGTTGGGTGGGGGCCTTTTACGCTTCGTAGGATTGGGTAAAGAGAGCATCTGGCTCGACGAGGCGACGAGCATCATCATTGCCCGCATGAATCTGCCCTCAGTCGTCGCCTGGGCTGCGGGAGATATCCACCCGCCACTCTACTATCTCACCTTACACTTCTGGCTTCGCCTGGGAGAAAGCGAGTTCGCCGTCCGTGCACTTTCTGCTATACTCGGCGTTATTACGATCATCGTCGTGCATGCATTAGCCCATGAACTATTTGGCCCACGTGTTGGTTTGCTGTCTGCGCTTGTGCTCGCAGTGTCTCCGCTGCATATCTGGTACTCACAAGAAACGCGGATGTACGTTATGGTAACCATGTGGAGCTTATTGGCAAGCTGTTTTCTATTATTGGCACTGCGAAGGAAACAGATAGGTTATTGGCTGGGTTATGTATTTGCATCGGTGCTGGCGCTCTACACGCATTACTTTGCACTATTTGTGCTGTTATTTCAAAACTTGTTCCTATTCTACTGGTTCTGGTCCAATAAGGGCTCAGAAGGCCTTGTTGTGCGAAGCTCAAAGGGCCTGTTGTACAAGTGGCTGATGGCGGAATTGGTGATCGCCTTGCTGTTCTTGCCTTGGATACCTATCCTCTGCCACCAAGTGGGTACTGGTGGCGGGGGTTGGGTGGAAAAGTCTGTGGGGCGGCCATCGCTTCGTGTTTTGTCGGATACGTGGATTTATTTCAGCACTGGCCTTGACAGGGAACTCTACCCAGTGCTACTGCGTCGGATGGCCTATGTGCTATTTGGTGTTTGCGTTCTGGCTGCGGTGTACAGATTGTTCTTTGGACAAAATAGGGGAGGGGTGTTGTTTTGCCTGATGTATGTCGGTGTCCCGCTACTGACTGTTTGGCTGTTGTCACAGGTGAAACCAATGTATGCCGTTCGCTATCTTTTGCCCTTCCTCCCACCTTGTTGCATCTTGGTCGCTGTTGGCATCAACACCCTAAAATGGAATTGGGCCCGTATCGTTATTACCTTGTTGCTGGTGCTGATCCTGCTAGTGGGCGATTGGAACGCCTGGCGCATCGAGCAGAACGCTGATTGGCGTGGAGCGAGCTCCTATGTCCTGGAGCAGGCACAACCAGGAGACGTTGTGCTTTTCTCGCCACGCTGGAACGAGAAGCCTTTTGCTTACTACACTCAGGGTCGTGTGGAGATCAACATGGATCTGCCGATCCCCGTGACGGTTGATGCCGCGAAACGAGTAGCGACAGATGTTGCTAATCGCTACAAGCGCGTGTGGTTGGTCTGGGAACGAGGGCATTACAGCGATCCAGATGGTATCGTCAAGCTGATTCTCGATAGTCAGTTTGGGGTTATAGAGGAACGTAACTTCCGAGGAGTGGGAAGCCTGGTTCTCTATGATCTGGCGGCAGTGCCAAGTGGAGACTAGTGATGTGTGGGTAGAACTGGTGCATTCCGTCCAAAAACGAGACACGGTGGCTATCCTATTGCTCATCCTGGCCACTGGGGCCTTGCTGAGGTTTTACGGCCTATCGGCTGAGAGTTTTTGGTTTGACGAAGCCTACAGTGTTTGGGTGGCCAGACATAGCATAAGCTGGCACATTGCCCTCAGCGTGCAGCGCATCTTTCCACCACTATACTACCTGCTCTTACACTTCTGGTTGTTGTTGGGAAGCACCGAATTCATCGTGCGGCTGTTATCTGTGATCATTGGCTTGGGATCCATCGTTGCCATCTATGCCCTGGCGAAGCAGTTGTTCGATGCACGTGTGGGTTTGCTCAGCGCATTGCTGCTGGCAATCTCGCCCTTGCATATCTGGTACTCACAGGAAGCTCGCATGTATATTTTGGTAGCAGCCCTGGGCCTCTGTTCTGCCCACTTCATGCTGCTGGCTCTACGGGAAGGCCAACTCTGGCATTGGCTGGCCTATGTCCTCAGCACGGCCCTGGCCATGAACACGCATTATTTTGCCATTTTTCTCGCCCCTTTTCAGAATGTCTACATGCTCTATTTGCTTTTGCAGCGACGTGCGCGGCGTGGCGTCTGGAAGCATTGGCTGCTCAGTCAAACCGCAATTGTCTTGCTGTCCGTGATTGGGCTAGCGGGTATTTTCAGTTCAGAGTCAAGCTATTGGTGGGGGTTGCTGGATACTTGGCATGGTGCTCCAACGTTTCGTGACTTGGTGGGCCTCATGTTCTCATTCAGCCTGGGTACAACGGCAGAAGGGTTGCTGCTCTATCTGGGAGGATTGTTGCTCTTTGGCTTCTGTGCTGCATGGAGCTTGGTTGCCCACCAGCAGCGGCGGCTGTCATTATCTGTAGATGATGGACTCGTATTTACGCTGTTATATTTGGTAGTGCCCCTTAGCACAGTCTTCCTACTATCGCAGTTCAGGTCCTTCTGGGTTCTGCGCTACATCTTTCCTTTTTTGCCTCCATATTGCATTATTGTGGCCAGAGGGATAGCGAGGATGCCGGGCCGGGTTCTGGGAATGCTCGTGGTTGGGGCTATCGTGTTGATTTCCCTATGGCCCATAGCCAACGTCTATTGCTATGAGCAAAAGGAGAACTGGCGCGCCGCGGTTCAATACATCATTGCTGAGGAGCAACCAGCCGATTTGATTTTCATGGTAGATGAGGATATCTGGTTGCCATTTGAACACTACTATCATGGTTCGGTGCGGCGTATGGGTGTCAGTCGAACGGTGACCGATCGTGACCTCTTGGCGGCGCGCGTGGGCATGGTGCTGCCTAACTACACTCGTATCTGGCTTGTACTCAGTCACACCAATAATCTGGCACTGAAAGACTATCTGACGACGTCTCGCTACACTGAGCTGGTGTCAGAGAGGCACTTCACGGGGATAGAGGTAGACCTCTTTGCGGTCAAGTCCTTGGCCGCAGGAGGTAGCTAATGCGGATGCTGCTATCTAGATACCGTCTGATTTTCATATTGGCACTGGGTTTACTTCTCGTGGTGTTGCTGCTCAACGAGCACTTAATACCAGCGGGTGATAATGCGACTTATTTGATCTTAAGTCAGTCACTGGTTACAGGTCATGGTTACAGGATGATCAGCGATCCCCGCACGCCTGAGATGGCGTTGTATCCACCCGGCTATCCTTTATTGTTGGCAGGGGTGCTGGTGTTGACAGGCACTGTGCACGATTTAGTGGCTGCTATCTTGCCTATAAAAGTTGTATCAATCGCATTGTACCTAGGGGCCATTGTGCTGGCCTATGACATTTTTAGACGGCGCAGCACTACTTTAGCCACCATAACTGCGTTGCTCATGGCAGTGAATCCGCACGTTCTGCACTTCGCCACAGAAGTAGGTACGGAGATTCCCTGCCTTTTCTTTTCCCTTTGCTGCATTTGGCTTTTTGAGCGATACTGGCAGGAGACGAGCATGGGCAGCCTCTTGTGGGTTGCTCTGTTTTTGGTGCTTACGTTTTACGCGCGCTCCATTGCCCTGGTGATAGCTGCTGTGTTCACGTTCTACTTATTCGCTCGGCGTAAGTTTAAGCATGCCTTATTGCTACTATTCATCGTGGGGATGTTAATGGCTCCCTGGTTCATCCGTAGCAGCTTGCTCACTGAAACAGGAACCTCTGTAGGACTGGGGCGTAGTTACTTTGCCTTGTACTTCTCCAGTGACCCCTATGGTACAACGAGAGCTAACCTGTCAGATTGGATAGCCCGTCTGGCCCAGAATCTGCGTATCTACGCACTGGACATCTGGCCCGATGTACTCTTTCCTCATGCTTTGAGCGCAGGTGTATTGCTTGGGCCTGGTGGCATTGTTTGCGCTGGATTGATCCCGGCACTGCTCATGCTCGGCTTTATCTTGGAGGCTAGGCGGGGGTACGTGAGCGAATGGTATGTAGCAGTCTTTTTTGCTTCTTGTATTGGCTATCTGTGGGCTCAGAGCCGGCTGATTGTGCCCATTATTCCTTTTGCTATTTATTATCTTTTAGTGACAGTCAATTTTCTGTTACAGGTCGTCTGTAGTAGACGCTTCAGAGCTAAAGAGCGCACTGAAGTGCGCACTACAAACAATGCCAAAGCATATGCCTTGACCTTGGCTTGTTCAGTGTTGATGCTGTCGGCTCTAGTGATAGATGCTCGCCACATTCAGCGTAACTTATGCTATGGGTTTGGTCACCCGTTAGCCACCTACTACGCTGCGGATGCCGAGTGGCGCAACTATCTACACGCTATGAATTGGATTGCGCAAGACACAGCGGAGCGCAGCATCGTGATGTGCCGCAAAGCAGACTTGCTATATGTCCTCACTGGACACCAGGCCCTAGAGTACCCGTATTCTACTGACGCAGCGGAACTAATGAATGCAGTGCATGACAACTGCGTATCATATGTGATCGAAGATGCATTCAGTTGGACGCGCACGACGGCGCAGTACCTGCAGCCAGCATTGCAAGCGTGGTTGACTATGGATCCTGAAGCTCTTTCTTTAGTTTATGAAACAGACGCGCCACGCACCCGTATTTGGCACGTTAACAAACTGGAATAGGAGAGGAGAAACTAAATGAATCCAATCGCTTTGCTGTTCTTCGCTATCTTCTTAGGCGTGATAGGACAACTGCTGATGAAGACTGGAATGAATCAGGTGGGACAGATTGATGCCTTCAGCCTGGCTGTCATCATACGCATGATCACCAATCCCTTTGTGTTCAGCGGATTCGCTTCGTATGGCATCTCATCTATTGCCTATCTGTTTGCACTGTCGAAGCTAGACTTGAGTTTCGCCTATCCAATGATCGCTTTGGGATATGTGGCGGTGGTTTTGTTCTCCTGGCTCGTGCTACATGAGCCCATTTCTGTGGCCCGTTTGGCAGGTGTATTACTTATCTGTCTGGGGGTTTGGCTAGTAGGCAGGTAACATGCGAGATGTCGGCCAACACGAATTCTGACATCGAGATAGGCGGTGAAAACCGCGTTTTTAGACTGGCTACACACTTGATTGTACTGGCGGCATTGGTTATGCTGAGTGCAATCCTGACCTATCCCCTTGTCGAGGGTCTTGGATCCAAGATCCTCGGCGCACCAGCACCCGGTGACAATTTCGAGTACCTTTACAAGGTCTGGTGGTTCAAACATGCGTTGTTTGATTTGCATGTCTCTCCATTCTTTAACGCCAATATGTTTTACCCATACGGCTATAATGTGGCTCTGTCGGAGACGACAATATCCAATACTATCCCGGCCTTACCGCTGACACTGTTCTTTGGTGAGATTACTGCTTTTAATCTCATCATGTTGTTCTCTTTCTTGCTATCGGGATTTGGAATGTACCTTTTAGTTTTATATCTCAGTGGAAGCAGAATAGCGGGCCTGCTCAGCGGTATAGCTTTCGCTTTCTGCCCCTATCGCATGGCACATCTGGGGGCGGGTCACCTGCCACTTATGGGCACACAGTGGCTGCCCTTGCTTTTTTTGTATCTGGATAGGATGATTGTGCAACAGCGTGACAGTGATGCTTTTATGGCTGCGCTCTTCTATAGTTTAGGTGCACTATCAGCCTGGTATTACGCTTACATGTTTGCCTTAGCTGGGGCTTTGTATGTGTTGCTGCGTGGCAGGCCGTGGCAGAGCTATCTATGGCAGCGGCGCTTTGCTCGCCTTGTGCTCATATTTGTGGTTATGTGCTCTGTGCTTGTTGGACCTTTTGTACTGCCAGTCACTCGCGTGTGG
>Ga0116202_10001709_pt1 | contig 12865 bp, 20 predicted proteins | sample LakKivw325mmetaG_FD_94479 | JGI IMG/M metagenome (GOLD analysis project Ga0116202, IMG submission 94479) | Anoxic lake water microbial communities from Lake Kivu, Rwanda to study Microbial Dark Matter (Phase II) - Lake Kivu water 325m metaG | ecosystem: Environmental > Aquatic > Freshwater >...
GTCCTGCATCAGTTCGGTCGACGCGCGGTACTTCTCGGGGTCGGTGGCGAAGAGATTGGGGTGGTTCAGTTTGGCCAGTCCCAGGTAGGCTTTGCGGATGTCCGCGGGTGCCGCACCGGCGGCCACGCCCAGGACCTTGTAGGGGTCCTTGTGGTCGAACGTCGAGTCGAGCGGGTTCTTCACTGTGCCGCCGGCTGCGAGCCGTCAGCCGTCATCGCTTCCGCGTCCGTGAACGAACCAACGATATACGATTCAACGATGTACGATACGTCGCCTTGCCGCCGTCATCAAATCGGGTGACTGTCCACGACTCTTTCGCCTGGCCAAGTCTACCATCGTACCACGCTGGCCCGATGAACCGAGCCACCGTTCCAGAATCTTGGCCCTGCACGCTGCGTCAGTCCGATAGTAGCCGTTGCGCCCCAGCGCGGACTGGAGCATCTGCCCCATGGTGTCGAGGCCCATGCGCAGCCGGCCCCGGCGATGCAAGTCGTACCTGCGGATCCAGGCGTCGGCCATACCCTGTTCCTCTGCCGACCAGCGACGCTGCGGCAACTGCCGGTGGTCAATGGCACAGGCCATTTCATACAGCTTCGCGTGCACCGAGGCACGCGTGCGGGCCGGCGACCGGCAGCGGACGCCCAGTCGCGCGGCCCCGCTGGCGTCGTTGGCTCGTTTGACCGCGGCCCAGCAATCTAGAGCGGCGTGCTCGAGGCTGGGATACTCGTGCGCGAGTGCCCGGCGTGCATACCGTTCAACGATGCGCCGTTCGTCGGGACTCCAGAGCGCTTGCGGCCTCGGGATGCCTGCCTTCGCCAGAGTGTGCCACAGCCGCCCAAGGACGTTGTCTGCTGTCCGTTCCGGCAGAGGAGAACCGTCCGCACACCGCTTTCGCCGGAGACGGTTCACGTCCGTCACGCACTCGATAGCAGCCTGGGGTGCGCTACCGTACTCCCCGCTGAGTACGCGCCCGGCATAGCGCGAGATGATGCGGTCTTCAGCGTCAGACCACGGTTTGCGCGCGTGGACCTTCCCCAGGGCTCGGACCCGGGTGCGGAGCCTCATTGCCAAGGTTACCGTTGACCTGGACGCTTGAGGTCTCACGCGACGCAACCTACGATGGCAGTCGGGTGCGGCCTCGGCTGATGTTCGATACCGGCCGTCAACCACCGCGCGGGCGACGCGGTCCAGGATTTGCGTTTCCCTGGGAGTGAAGTGCATATTCACCGCTCTCCATCCCAGCTTCCGGGCACGCTCCGTGAGTTGGTAATGCACGGCCGGCTGTGTCCGGCGCGCCGGGAATCCGCCCGCGGCGAGCTCCTGCCGGCACGCCGCCACTGCGGACCCGATTCTGGCGTACGTACCGCGCGCAAGTTCACGCGCGTGGCGGTCGGCGATTGCCATTTCGGCCGGTGTCCATCGCTGAACGAGCGGCGTGCGTCTCAGCGCCTTCGCCCTTGCAGTCAAGTCCTGTGTTACAGCCCCGTCGGTCCTTAGCCGGGCGTTCTCCATCCTGGAGAGCGCCTCCCGGCAATCGGGCAGCGCCGCGACCGCGTTCCGGTACTTGCCCCCGACTATGTGGCGCGCGAAACGGTCCAGGACTCTTGTCTCTTCAGGAGTCCGATAGACGACAACCGGCGGACGCCCAAACGCACGGGCGCGACGGGAGAGCTTGCTCTGGAACTGAGTATCAGGGTGTTGCATGGTCAGACCGGCCCGCCTGAACGCTCGCTTGCAGTCCGCAACTGCGGACGCGGCAGTGGAATATTCCCCATTCACCACCGACTTTGCGAAGCGGTCGAGAATCCTGAGTTCCGATGCCGGCCAGCGGTGTCTCCGTTGCGCCAGCCCGAACTCACGCGCCCTCGCGAGCAGCCGTGACTGCACTGCTCTCCGCGTGTGACCCGGCGCCTGTCCGGCCGCGGTAAGCTCTCGCCAGCAGTCGGGGAGTGCCGCCGCAACCGTCCGATACTCTCCGCTCGCCAGCGCGCGGGCATACTTGGAGACAACCGCATCCAGCTCGCCAGTCCATCCGACGACCCTCTTCCGACCCAGCGCATGCGACCACCGCAGCAAGTAGGTCTCGACGGTCTTGAGCGTCCGGGAGGGAGGAACCGGCCCGGCAGGAGGTCGCCCGCCGGTTCGTTCACGATGGAGCAGCTCTTGCCTGGCGCAGTAATCGCGGGCGGCTTGGCGAACCGACGGATACCGGCCCGAGGCAATCTTGCGCGCGTATTCGCCCAAGGTCCGGTCCCATTCCGGCCACCAGTCGCCGCGCGACGCGTGCTTTGCCGGCCGCACCATCAGCTGCCTGCGCTCTCGACGAGGGGTGCCTCGCGTTCCGTCAGTCCGTACAATTCGTACACCAGTTCCTCTATCAGCTTGTCGGTCCCTTCTATCATGCACGATAACTGCTCTCGGCTTACGGCTCACGACCTACCGCTCCGAACAGCTTCGCCAGCATCCTATCTCAGGGCCGTTAGCTGTCGGCCGTTGGCAGGCTCCGTTGACTCGGCGGATTCGTACAACGTTCATCGTTGCGGACTGTCACGGAGCGAAACTTGCTACCCCTGAGTCCCGTTGTTCGCAGATAGCGAACCAGCCCACCGACTACGGAACCGGCTCGAGCCGACTGCTCCTGCAGCCGGCGGAACTCAGGCTGGCTCAGGTAGCCCTGGTCCAGAGCAACGTAGAGCCGGGCGCAGACCTCAGACGCAGACCCTCTAGCAACGGTGAGGAACTGTACGAACTCACGTGCGCCGCCGCGGCCGAAACCCTCGGCGATGTTGGACATCACGGAGACGGCAGGCCGGCGAATCTGGCCCCTCAGGCCGAAGTTTCGTCCGAACGCGCCCTTCCCCGATGCATCATAGATCAGTCTCGCCAAAGTCCTAGCCTGTTGCCACGCCTCGATTTCCTCGAACGTCTTGAACGTCCCCACGTCCCACTCCTTTGTCAGTAACGAACCAACGATGTACGAAGTAACGATGAACGAAGCGCGCCGCCGTCATCGGGGAGTGACTGTCCCCGGTTTCATGCGTGCGGTTCCGGCCCTCGGCGCCCGCCTCGTTCCGGTCATCCCCGGTCCGAGATTCCCCGTTCAAGTGCGCGCTCTATCTCGCCCCTGCACGCGCCCAGTGTGCGCGGGTACCCAAGAGAGCGCAGCTTGACTTGGAGCGCCACGACGTAACTCATCCTCTTGCGCTTGTAACTGATGGGGTCGTAGAGAATCCTGCGTGCGCACTGGTCCGCGATTCGTCGTTCAACGCCGCGCCAGCGCCGGAACAGGGGCATGGTGACATTGGATTCGTGGGCGCGGCTGGTCAGGTGCTGATGGATTGCGAGAAACGAACGCCGATACGGCCGACCGCGTTCAGGGGACTTCCGCCGCGACGCATCCAGCCGCCGCAGCGCGACGCGGCAGGCTTTCGCCGTGTGGCGGAGACTGCGATACCTGCCCTCCGCGTACCGGCGTATGAAACGGTCCACGACCCGGTCTTCGTCCTGCGACCAGTCACGGAACCCCCAGGCCAGGCCCGCGTCTCTTGCCACGTGCCAGAGCTTCCGGTCCAGGGCGTCAAGCGTGCGCACCGGAGGACGACTCCCCATCTCCGGTTTGCGGTGCCGCCGGCTCATCTCGGAGACGAAGGTCTTCGATGCGTCCCGAACTTGCTGGAATCTGCCCAGCGAAACCGCGCGGGCCAGTCTCAGAAGCAATTCGGACTCCTCGGGCGTGAAGACAACCCGCGCCGGCGGCCGCCCGAATTCGCGCGCCCTCTGGCTGATGCGGACCGCGATGCTCGCGAGCGTTCGGGGAAAAGCCAGCTTGTGCCGAGACAGCGCTTTCCGGCAGACGCGCGCTGCTGCGGTAGCGTCGGTATACTCGTCGCGGGCGACTGCCCGGGCAAAGCGGTCAATCGTGCGGTCCTCACTCGCAGTCCAGCGCGCTCGCGACCGCCGTCTGCCCAGCTTCTCGGCCTCAGACTCGAGCTTGTAGCGGATGGCATCGTCAGTGCGTCGGCCCCCGAGCCCGGCCCGTCTCAGGGCCTGGGCAGCGGCCTTGACTGCCACGCGCTCGGCCGCAAACCAGTGGTGCATCCAACCGCGGGCGCACGCACGTACTATCCGGCTCTCCTCGGGAGTCCACGGCATCCGATGCCGCCGCGTCGACTTCTCGACCTTCCAGTCCTTCATGTGGTCAGCAACATCCTACTTTGTGGGCCGTTCGCAGTCCAACTCTGCCATCAGGCTGAACATCTGCTGCTCCCACGTACGCGACGAGCCGACGATGTACGGACTGCCGGACAGGGGCCGCCGAGGCCAACCCACGATGTGCGGTGAAACGATGTATGACGCCGCATCCGCCAATCTGCAATCTGAAATGCCATCCGGTCCTGTCCTTTTGTACCGCAGGCCCGGTCCGCCATTTTGCAGTTTGATGTCTGCATTCTGCATCTTGAATTGGCGGGCTTCGCCCGCTGACGCCCCGCCGTCATCGAATCGGGGGACTGTCGCTGATTCCCTCACTGTCGGCTACAGAACAGACTTCCGACTTGGCTGGAGCTAAGTCCCTGTGCTAATGCCGAACTAATGTGGGCCTCGGTTCAGGTGCGGTCTAACTGCATTGTTTCTGACCAGATATGCAACATCGGCCCGCGTCAGCTTCCGTGCTGATTGGCGTCGGGCTTGTGGGCAGCCAATGCCACATGTTGCATTCTAATGCACCGCCACGCATTCATGTCTGCCTCTCCGCTGAGGTCCAGCGGCTCGCGCGACACCGAGCCATCGATTACGACCAGCACGTCGACGTCGGAGTCCGGCTCGTTGTCACCGCGGGCGCGAGATCCGAAGAGCACGAGCCGAGCCAACGGTAGACGCTCGGCGACTTTGGCCCTCAGCCTCTGAAGCAGCAGCCGCTCTCTATCGCTCATGTCTCAACTATATGCCTGCCAGCGGGACAGGTCAAGTCCAACCGGCACCCGTCTGCCGCCGCCAATCTGCAACCGACCCGCCCATTCTGGCCGAATGCTGTAAGCCGTTAGCTGTGAGCCGCCGGCCGTCCTCGGGTGACTGGCCATGATTCCCAGCCGTGTCAATAATCACCTACCGCGTCCCCCGAATTCCGCACTTATCCTTGCCAGAGCGGCCGGTTTGAAAACCAGCGGTCATTGTCGCCGGGAACAAGGACGATGTCCTTGATTCGGAGATTTCCCCTGAACATATCCTCGGTGCGGGCCGGTCGCAGGATAACCGCTGCATGAGGGCAGTTCGACTTCGGGCTGGGAGTGGCTATCGCCACGCAGTCCTTGTCCGTAGAAAGGACCCCGGCGTCTGCGGCCAGACAGCAGGTTTCGATGCAGACTCGAACACTGTCACAGAACCAATTGAGCACGTTGCAGAGTAGAGCCTCAAGCGGGAAAGGGTCCTTTGACAGCATCCGCTCCTTGAGGGCCGTCAATTCGCAGCGCGACTCCCCACTGAAGTCATAGTACTTCTGCACGAAGGACTGGTCCTGAAGCGCCACCCGGATTGCCTTGCCTTCGAGGCGCTGCTTCGTGGCGTCGGAAATCCCTGCGTGGTGCACCAGACCTCGCTCGTGTGCACTGGCAGGATTGCCGGACGCGATGAGGACATACTCTGAGCCGAAGACCGCCAGAGCGCGTTCCGCGCTTCTGCCCGTATTCGTCGCAACCACGACAGTCTTTACGCCAAAACGGTCCGCGCGACCCTTCGCTATCACGAACACATCTTCCATTGCGTCACTTCCTCCATGGTAGGCGGCTGTTCAACTTGCCCGTGGGTGCGCAACCCGCCTTCCGCTCGACCAAGCTCACCATCCGGCTTCGTTGGCTCGGCAGATTCGTACAACGTTCATCGTTTGCCGACGCCACCCTCGGTCCTTCCAGGGAACGAGACAACGATGGACGAAAGAACGATGGACGATACTCGCCTTGCCGCCGTCATCAAGTCGGGTAACTGACCATGATTCGCAGCCGTGTCAATAGCCATCTACTGCGTCCCGCGGATTCCCCTGCCTTTTGACTCGCTTCGGGCATCCTGTACGCGGGCATGTCGGGCAGTAGAACCACGACGGCGGACCGTCTGGAGCCTCCCCGGTTTCGCGAGCCAGTCGCATGACCTCCAAAGCCTCCTCCAGCCGGGCAACGCTCTGTGGCCTGACGCCTACCTTGTACGTCCTGCCTGGATACTGCACGTAACCGAAGGCAGGCCGTGCCCCGAACTCCGCCTCTACCGGCAGCGCCTGCGCGATCACCTGCATCCGGTCGGACTCGTGCAGCTTCTCGGAGCCGCGCCCGACTTCAACTCCACCGAAATGAACTCCCTGCCCTGCTTCACCACATAGTCGGGTCTGCCAATCAGGCTGTACTGGGAGGCCCGCAGGAGTTTGGCAGGCCGCTCGTGCCTGACATAGACCACCTCGCCGGGCGGCAGGCCCGCGACCCGGCGCGGACCCCAGCGCCCGAAGGCTAGCCAGAGGACGAAGCATACCGCTGCCAGCGCCAACAGGATAGAGCCGACCATTACCCGACCCCGAGAAAGTGCAGCACAATGGCTGCGGCAGCCAGCAGCCCTGCCGCGACAAGCAGCGCCCTCTTCCACTTCGCTGGTGCGCCAGCGCTACTCACCGCCGCCTCATGGTAGTCCCGACCTCGCTGCAACAGGATCATTCGTTCAGGCTCAGCTCCCCGGTCCGCATACCACCACGCATATGGGCAGTAGAAGTAGGCGTTGACCTCAGAAGCAGTGATGACTGCCTGCTCAGGTTCTTGTGCCGTCATGCGACTTCCTTGTGAGCCACAGCTGTCATCCCCTCTCGACCAAGCTCACCATCCTGCCTCGTTGCGCCCAGGTGCTGCAGCCAGTGTCCGGGGGATGTCACTTGCCCTTTGCCTCTTTGTCCCGTTCGCGGACGTAAAGCCTGTGCTCGACGGGCGTGGCCTCGTCCGCTTTGGTTGTCAACGCGCCGATTCGGGCAACTGCCTTCAGACGGTCAGCGATGTATCCCTGAAGACAGGCGGGGACGTGGTCCTTGTAGTGCCGGTGCAGCGCAACGCACTCACGGCAGCGCCCATGCCACTCACAGAGCGTCTGCGTGCAGGTGCACTTGAGATTCTCGGGGTCGGCCACGACGCGTCGGTTCTCAAGCACGTGTTCGTAATACTCCTCTTTCGTCCTCATGACTCCGCCAATCTGCAATCGACATCCGCCTTCGGCCTACAGCTCACGGCTTACCGCTCCGAACTGATTCGCCAGTATCCTCTCCGAAGGCTGCAAGCTGTCAGCCGTAAGCTGTCGGCCATCATCCCGCCGTGTCAATAATCATCTGCTGTGCCCACAATGCGCGTCACCCGGATTCCCTGGCTTCTCTCTGACTCCGCCGCGGTCTTGGCGGCTACGCGTCGGCCTTGCGGTCGTGGACGACTGATGACTCTCGTCCGACAAGCTCCTGCTTGATCGCCCTGGCCCGCGCTCCGGCTTCCTTCAGCCACTCCACTTCGCTCTGGCCGCTGCGCTTACGCTCGTCTTCCATCTCCTGACGGGTCTTGTGCAGCCAGTCCATCCAATCCAGTCCGTCAATCTTCATACCTGAGCACCTCCTCAGGAGTCTTCACGCGCAATACTTGATATCCCTCGCGGAGATTCACCGCGCCAATGCTTCGTTCCGCCCAGTCGTTGGCAATGTGGCGGAGATTCAACGACACCAGCACGTCTGCCTTGCCTATGGTGGCAAAGGCGACATGCCTGGCGTCATTCAGATGCTGCCGTGGAATGACCTGCTCGTCCAGATAGGCCGACGTCAATCGGGTCACCTCTGCCTCATCGGCTTCCAGTACTTGCACGTCCTCCAGCAGTGCCATCAGCTCCGACCGCAGTGGTTCGGCCGTGCGGTCCAACTCCAGGAACGTTACCGGTGACGTGACGGCGTTCAGTATGCCGAGCCGGACCTGTTCGAACAGGGTGAGCGCGGCCTCGCGTCTGATGGCGTTACGCGGTTCCTTGTCGAAGCAGAAGCCAAACACCGAGGTCTCGATGTAGAGCAGAGGTCTGTGCTTCGCGCTCACGGTTCAGTATAGCCGCTCTGGTCAGGCCGGTCAAACGGGCATGCAGGCAGCAAGCCGTAAGCCGTCAGCGGTCTCGCCAATCGGCAATCGACGTCCGCTCCCGGCTTACAGCTCACGGCTCACCGCTCCGGACAGCATCCTCGTTGGCTCGACGGATTCGTACATCGTTCATCGTTCCCAGACGACCCAACGACGTACGAAGAAACGATAAACGTTCGAGGCCGTAAGCTGTCAGCCGTTGTCCGCTCCGATAATCGGCAATCCAAAATCCTAAATCCAAAATGACATGGGCCGTGTCAATAATCACTCCCCGGAATTCCCCCAAGGGCGGCCTTGTGGCTGCGCCCAGGCAGCCCCTCGCGACTGTGCATGACGATTTCGGTCACGCAGGCCTGCACACTCCGATAGTAGCCCCGGCGGCTCAGTTCCGCCTGCATGAGCGCGGCAATCGTCCGGAGGTTCATGGTCAGCTCGCCGCGCTTGTGCCGGCCGTACTTCCGCTTCCAGCGTGCGGCAAGCCGTAGCTCCTCAGCCGTCCAGCGCCGCCAGGGAACCTGATAAGGCGCGAGTTCCTTGACGCGGGCAAAGACCTGGTTGAACACCCCTCCCAGCGTGCGCACTTCCACGGGATGCTCTACCCCGCGCCGCTTCGCCTGTCGCGCGTGCATCCGGTTTATCGCCTCGCGGCAGGCCCTGCTCGCGGCGCGGATGTGGGGAAACCGGTGCGCAATGAGCAACCTGGCATAGCGGTCCACCAGCGCCAACTCGGACGGGGTCCAGCGCGAGTTGTACCAGCGTGACCGCAGCTTCACTAACCTGCGCCAGATCATGTTGTGAGCGCTGCCTTCGCTCCGGTTGGGCTTCCCGACGAACTCGGCCGGGTAGCGCAAGTGCAGACGGCGCAATGCTTCAGCACAAGTCCTGCCTGCGCCACGCGCCGTCGGTATCCGGCCGCCGGCTACGGCCCGGACAAAGCGGTCAAGCACGGCCTCCTCCCTCGGCGTCCACGGGACGTGCAACCGCACGCGGCCCAGCTTGATGGCCCACGCCACCAGCCGGTGGTGCACTGATTTCCGGGTCCTGAGCGCGGTTCGCGCGCCCTCTGCGGCTCGGGCCATCTCGGCCCGACAGGGCTCGACCGCCAGCACCGCGTTGCCGCACTTCTTCTTCAGCACGGCGCGGGCGTACCGCTCCACCACGCGCTCCTCGGCCGGGGTCCAATCCGGCACGCTGCGCCGTCTTCGTTCCAACGATTTGCCGTATTCGGCCCGGTCCGCCGCGACGAGGTCGCGCAGGCTAACAGCGCGCTTCGGCATGCGCTTCCTGCGCTTCAACTGACGGGCCACTTCGTAATCGCCTTGTCCCGCGAGTCGCCCCGCTGTCGCCTTCACAATCGGGCTACTGGCCATGTGACTCTATCAACTCACGTCGCACGGCTTGCCGCTCCCACTCGTCGGTTCGGCGGATTCGTACGTCGTTCATCGTTTGCCGCACCCCGCTCGGTCCCTCCGGGAACGACCAACGATGTTCGAAAGAACGACAAACGACCGAGGCTGTCAGCCCAAACGCGCGGGGTTTTGGCCTTGGGCAACTGCTTGTGCAGTTCGAGCATTCGTTCCACCAGTTCGACCATCTTGTCATGCCGCGCCCTTTGAGATCAGCTCTCGCTAGCTCGGGCGGCCTCACTCTCGGGTACAATGTGTAGCTCAAGCCTGTAGTATGCGACGCTGATTGAGGGATTAGCGGCGACCGCATATTTCAGCTTCTTGTCGAATTGCCGCGCGACGATGACGCCGTGCACGTTGCTCGTTCTAGCTAGGTGCTGTTTGACCCAACCCATGTATCTTGATACCTGTCCAACCGCACTGTCTGACGCCCTGTCGAGCTTCAGCTCGACCACCACGAAGTCGCCGTTGGGGCGAGTACAGAGGAGGTCTATCTCGCCGACGTCTGTCGGGTACTGCCTTCCAACTCGACCAGACACATCCTTGTAGAGTGTCAGGCCCGTCTCGATCTTTCCGACATCGCTCGCCACTACGTCCTCGAGCTCATTCTCGATGCGCGCGACAAACTCCCGCTGACTCCTGGTGTCCTCAGCGCCTGTATCAATCTCCTGGCGTCGCTCTCCCGGCACCTCGATGTGCACAACACACTCTCCATCGCTCGGCTGCTCCTGAGAGTCAAACCGCACTAGCACCGTGGTTCCTGGAGAGATGTGGCTCTCTGTGTAGAATCGCCGTAGACCTTCGATCGCCGAAGATTTGCTTCTGGTCGCTCTAAAGCAGCGACCCTCACCGTCCATGACTGTCATCTTCTTGGGCTTCGTGGGTAAGCTCCGTCCGTGCGTGATACTATCATTGTCCCTGAGATTCAAGTGCCCGCCGCTGACTTCGTTCTCAGTAACCGTTCGTTGGAACTCAACCATACACTATCGACCTCCTATGTTCGGTCCTGCAATCTAGATCACTCCTCGCCCCTCGGCGTGGCCTTCCGCGCGTTCGACTGGACGGACACGTAATCCCTCCAAGGCCGCGCCTCAACGCGCTCTCGTAGTCTCCTATGGAGCCTATCGTACACGGCAAATGTGCCGTCCTTGATCGCGACGCCACTTGGGCTGGCGCTCGCGTTCTTGCCGATGGTATAGCGGCCGAAGCTACGGATTGCCTCTGTTCCCAAGGCGCAGAAGTCGGCTTCGTCGTGTTCCAGCGCCACGCTTGCTTCTCGCGCAATCTTGAGGAGATCGTGCGACTCGATGGCCTTGCCCTGAAGCCTGCCCTGGGAGACGCACTCGGGGTGCTCGACTACTAGACACGCCTTCAGAAGAAGCTCGATGGCTGTTGCCGCAAGGAAGAGCGTCACCGTCACCGTCGTGGGTCTGCTGGGAAGGGCTTTGTGGGTCGGGTCTGACCGATACGCACGAATCTCCTCGACGTCCTCACGCCACGCCGCGTACCCGAGTCGGGCCATCCTGTCCAACTCCTCTGCCTTCGACATCCAGAGCGGTGACGTGCCCTGCATATCGAATGCCCAGGCGGGTTGGAGTCCCTTCGCGATGAATCCTACAGGGCTGTCACTGCGCACCACTACTCCCTGCGCCGTGCCGCGCCAGCGGGTTCAAGCCACACGTTCAACAATCCTGATCTCGTCTTTGGTCAGACCGTAGAGGTCGTACACCAACTCGTCTATCTGCTTGTCGGTGGCCTCTATCGTCCGCTTGAGGGATTCCTGCTCGTGCGGGGTCTTGGCCTTGGGCAACTGCTTGTGCGGGTAGGTCATCGGCTCTACCTCAGACTCGATGGTCTACTCTCTTGTGGCCGCGCTGCAACCACTCAGCGCCTAGGGAGAGGTCTAGAAGCATGAAACGCCAGACCGGATCCATTACATCCGGCATGTTGCCGACTCTCCCCATCGCGGCCAGCGCTTCCAGACCCTCCTTGTACACGCTCTCCGCCTCAAGCCAAGCCGCCTCTGAAAGGTCTGGCATGTCCCTAACCTGCCCCATGATCGCCGCCACGACCATGTCACTGTCGCTCAGTTCTTGTAGGACCCGCACAGCCCGCGCATCGAGCACGGTCGTCATACGTGCCTTGGCATGTTCGTCGACCAGACCGTGCACCAACCTATCTGGGGCAATCTTGCGGTGCACAGGAAGGCTCTGCATGCCAATCGGGTGCTTTACAAGCTGGAGAGTGACGAGGATAGCGACCACTTCTTTCATCAGTTCGACATGTTCCTCCAATGAGTCCGTGCTGAACTGGCACCCTATCAGGGGCAACGGGTACTGCCCTCTTGAGCTGAAGTTCAGTCCCCGCGAATGAGCATAGTCGCATAAGTGGCCATAGGTATCGTCCAACGTGCGCCGCAGTCCCAGAAGGTTATCGGCGGTCGAGAACCTTTCGTGTTCGAAGAGCCGCGCGCACATAGCCCTCCAGAATGGAGTCCTATTGTCAGATTCAAACCATCGCTTGAGGTCTGAATCAGATAGACCACCTGAGCCGTGAGTAACACCGATGACGCCCAGCTCCAATGTGCCGCGCAGGCCATCGGCGGCGTGACGGTAAAGCCCAAATCGCGCGAGCATCAGAGCCAGCTGCAGTTCATGCACCGATTCCAGCCAGGGAAAGAGATGTGCGTACTCGTAACCCGAATGCTGCTCTGGAAGAGGAGGCGTAAGCAGGCTAGCCTCCAAGTGAGCAAGCGCGAGTGTCTCGACCCTCCGGCCAAGTGCACAATCTGGGCCCAGTGCCAGCTCGGATTCGCGCCATACATCGTCCACTTGCGACCGGTCGCCGCCGACGTGGTACGGGGGCAGCTTCAACCGCGAGTCATTCATCGCAGGGGAGTGGCAACGCCGACTCCTGCGTCTGCTGGGCACTTATCCGCGCCGATGCGGAAGGTGTAGTCCGGGGCCTTGGTTGCGCCCGCGACCTTGATTGACTCTTCGTGGATGACGAGCTTGAAGACTTCGGTCAGGCTGGCCTTGTTGGAAACGTCCCAGCCGAGGGATTCGAAGAGGGGATTGAGGAACTCGGCGCGAAGCTGCTCCTCTTTGTAGTCCGCGGACAGGAGCACCTCGCGGTCGCGCTCGAAGTGCTCGACCAGCTCGACAACCTGCCTGGGAGCAGACGTGCCCATTGGGGTCAAGGGGAGACCAGGGGCACTTCCCGTATTTTTGGTCTCCGTCAATGGTTGGAGTCTCGTAGCTGGCCGCCCGCTTGTCGTTTGCGACCCCTTAGACGGGCGGGCTTGGGTTGAGAAGAGGATTGAGGATGGAGTAGAGA
>Ga0116202_10001710_pt1 | contig 12864 bp, 11 predicted proteins | sample LakKivw325mmetaG_FD_94479 | JGI IMG/M metagenome (GOLD analysis project Ga0116202, IMG submission 94479) | Anoxic lake water microbial communities from Lake Kivu, Rwanda to study Microbial Dark Matter (Phase II) - Lake Kivu water 325m metaG | ecosystem: Environmental > Aquatic > Freshwater >...
CATTGTAGGCTACTCTGGCCGCCTCGTCGTAAGCTGTGCTTTCGGTATAGACCGGCACATCGTAGTTCATGTCATGGGCCGCGGCAGTATCGCTTTCTACCAGTCCGCAGTACCAAGTTGCGGTCACTGTCGTCTGGTGAAAAAAAACATCCAGTATGCGGTTCAGTCCTTCATCCGTGACGATGTTATGACCCCAGGTAGTGCCGCTAAGATGACGCCGCCTGACCTTGCCGCCTTCCAGTATCGGCATACCGAACACACGGTAAGGCGACATGACCTCGACATCGAATCGACCTCTCATTCTGGTTCCGTCTTTTGTAATCTCCATCTCGTAATCCTCCTTTACGTTATCGGATAACTTGAAACAATCGAATCTTCCGGCCGTCCTATTCCGGCAATAGACGCTTGGTATTCGGCCATAAATCTGTCGGCCTGTGCTTGATAATTATTAACGGCGCCTGGTCCTATCGGCATTTCATTGGCGTACTTGGTAGCCTGTGAACTAATCAACCGAGCCACCGTGCCGAGTATTACAATATCTTCCATCTTCTGAGGCAGGTCGCTTTCCGCATCCTCGTCAACCGTATACTCCGATGTCCAGTCCACCATCGCGCAACCCTGCGAGTTCGCGTAATCGGTCACGTTGACCGTATCGGCGCCGGTCGTTTCCTCAAACATATTGTCTAAGGTCAGAGATGTATCGGACGCTACGTTAGCAATCCTGTACCAGTGAGTACCGCTTGACTTCTTAATGTAATATCCAGCCGCTAATTCGCTGGTAAAAGCCGTGCCGGAGCCGGTCACGGTAAAGCTGTCAATGGTAAATGTCACCGTTCCGGTAAGGTGTCCTGAATCGTAATCAACCACGCTGGACAGTTCCATGATGATAGTGTTGGAGATTTTTCTAAAGTTCCGAAGCGCAGGTGGTACTTCCCCAAAAGGCCACTCAACACTGATGACTTTCAGCAATCCCGTGCAGTCGCTAATATCTATGGACTTCGTTAAGTCCTGAACTGCGAGCAGGGAATGGGTAAGTAGTGGTTCGCGCCGGTTAATGTCGCGCAACGCTCGGTCAAAGGCAGCATCGACTTCTTGGTCGTCCCAGGTTTCGTCGTCCTGGGTGGTGTCCTTCAACTGCCACCGGATTGCTTCTTTTAAGTTTACTCTGGTTCGTCCCATCGTCTTACATAAACGGATAAAGTTTCTTCAGCTTCTTAATGGTTCCCTGCTTCACCAGTGTATTAACCCTGATACGTCCGAAAGAGCTCTGTCCTAATCCCTTCAAATAAGCCCGTGATGATGGTTCATCGATATTCTCGACGACGTATTGCTCGGCTTTCTTTTTGGTAGCCTTCGAGACTTTGGCAATTCTCGGACCGAAAAATCCAGGCATTAGTCCTTCCCCCTGATGAATGGATGCAGTTTCTTTTTCTTTCTGACCGATCCTGCAAATTCTTCAAGCTGTTTCTCAGACATGGTATCGGCCATCTTCGCAGCTTCCTTACTGTAACTGCGTGGCGTCTTACCACGCTTCATAGACAGGGCAATTCCAGCTAACTTACGTTGAGATTCACTATAAGCTGGCATCCTAACACCCCCTTACATAGAAAGTTCTGGCAGCCGTAGTTTGTGCAGCACCGCAGACTACTTTGATATATCTGCATCCACCTATCTTGAATACTACGGCTCCTGCCGAAGTCCCCGCAGTAGTGGCATGTGCAAAGCTGCCAGTAGCATCAGCGTCAAGTGCCGAGATAGCAAAGAACGTGCTATTATCATTGCTTATCGTGACTGATACAGTGGCGCTATCTAACGCTGGAAATAAAACGAGAACTTCTTTATAATCGGCACCGAGGTCAACCGAGTCTGACGTTGTGCCATCTTTTGCTACTGTTACAGTTTTCCATTCTCCTGCTAACATGATTATTCTCCTTACGTTGGTTCAATGGAAACCAATGAACTTAAATCTGCGTTGCCATGTCTTGTATTTTCCCTTCTTAATTCCTTAAGTTTGTCTGGATGTGCTATCTCCGAAGTGAACCCTGGTCCGTCTTTTGTGAACGGATTGTCAAACCACCAGTTACACAAAGACGGTATCAACTTCGCTTCAATGCCACATTGCGGACATTGGCCTGAGTGCCTTTTATCCACTGTTTGTAACCTCTCAAACTTGTGTCCGCAACTGCATTGATACTCATAGATTGGCATTGCCTATATCTAAGTAGCCTTGAATTTAGCATAAGGCGCACAAATGAGAAGAAGATTATAAACAAGGTCCGAAGCATCTACGTTCCCATTTTGCTGTGCCACAACAAAGCTATCCGTTGCGCTATCTTTTGCTTTCCATATTGGATTTGCCCTGCCGGTAATAGCATGAACAGCCAAACCTTCTAAAACCCCTGCGGCTGAATAAGCAGTAGGGGCATTAAAAAGGCTGTCATCGTTATTTGTACCATCAGCTTTATCCGCTAACCCAATATCGAAATCAGCACTCCCCGTAGAATCGCCAGTAGTTACGCACATATAAACCTCTAAAATGACCATATCTTCATCAAAGGGGCTTTCGGCATAACTGCAAACTGTTTCCGAGGCTGCGGCTGACAAGCCAACGAACCCATCCAACTTCACAGCATACTGGGGAATAGAGCCTTGCCCGCCGTAATTATGCTCAACTTTCGCTATTACTTCATTTGCCATCTTCTTATTTCTCCTTAATTTTCTTGGGGGTGATTTATTTCAGGCTCACCCCTCGGCCTTTGAAATTTATCACTCCTTTAAGGCTGAGTTTAGGCCACAACGGTTCCGTTTTCGTCAATGCTGTGAATACCAGCCAGAGCCTTAGAACTGCCAAGTGCCAGACAGCAATAGGCTGTCAACCTGATACCGGCAGCATCGTAATCTTCTAGGGCTTCCAGTTCCTTAATCTTGAAGAACTCAGACCCACCGGTATTTCCACCTACACATAGACAAAGCCCACCATCCATAATCTGACCGAACCGGATTGCATAGCAGCTACAAACACCGCTATCGTTGCCAGAATCTTTGTCGGTGGTATTGTCGGTTTCATTCAGCATGTAGTCAGATACCAAGATGCGAATACCATCGAAGTAATCAATCCTGGCACCGAACTCATTTTTACCGTAGGTGATAGAACCGACCGGTATAGTGCTGGCGATACCTTTTTCAAAGGCAGCAGCGCTTATCACGTTCCGCAGTGTTCTGGACATGAGCAATATGCTCGGTTTCGGTTTGCACATGTCAATTAGCTGCCTCATAATGGCGATACTAACTGGTGCAGCCGAACCTCCCATGTCATACCACTGAGAACTACCAAAAGCCTCCGAACCGGCAGCATCGGTATCAAACAGGTGCCCGATACCATCAAACTCTGCTGCATCGTTATCTACATCACCGTAGACAAACTTGTCCTCTAAGAAACTCAGACAGCCTTTAGTTAATGAGGACAGCACTATTGTTCGATACTCATTCGGGTCTTTATAAGTGTCCATGATGAACCGATCAAGAATACTCTGTCGTGCTATGCGCTTTAATTCCGCCTCTTTCTGTGTGGTGAAGTTCTGGTCTGCCGTCCACGGTATTTGTTCGTGAATGTTATAGAAGGCAGCAGTCGGATTGGTATATTCCCTGTTATATTTGACTGACTTTGAATCAATCACCATAACGGGAAGCTCATGCAAAAGCTGACCTTCCTCATAAATTTGCTGAACAACACCGGCAAGCAATTTAGACTGGACAAGTTTTTGTGCCTCATCCAAATTTTCAAAGTGACCAACTATAGCCATTTATTTCCTCCTATTTAGTTTTATGTAATTCTTCCCATCCGGCTTTAATCTTGCCTCTGGCAGAATCGGGTGTAGTCGTAACTACAGTTGGAGTAAGCCTGTCAGGGTTCGGTAATACTACTGGCGGTGCCTCCGCCCCTTTTACCTGCCCTTTCAGAGTTTCGGCTATACTCTCCATCTGTTCGGGGTCAGTCAATCCGTTCTGGTTAAAGAGCTTCAAAATAAGTTCCGCACTCACTCCGGTCTCTGTTTCAAGCCTCTTGGCCTCTGCTACTTTTCCCGCTTCGTTGAACCGTTCCAGCAGGTCTCGCTTCGATTCAATCTCTGCGTTGATGTTGGACAGTTCGGTTCTTGCGGTTTCAGTATCGGAGAACGTCTGGTACTTGCCCTCGACTGCTTTGACTTTTTCAGGGTCTCCGCTTAGTCTGGCTGCATCCAGTTCCGCGCTTTTCTTGGCCTCGAAAACCGATTTGTTAAGGTCATTGAATTTCGTTGTCAGGTCGTCAAGTTGCTGCTTATAAGTTGCGTTCTCTTTTGTCAGATTGCTAACCTGCTTGTCTAACTTGGAGTGCTTCTTATCCGCATAGACATCCATCGCCTTCTGCAAATCGACTAACTGTGCGTCTGGAGTGGAAACATTGTCTGTTGCCCCCGAAGGCTTCGGCGTTCCGCCGCCAGAAAGCGAATCCTTCGCAGAAGTCGCGTCCTTTTGTTCGATTGCCTTAGCGTCCGTTACCATGTGAATTAACCTCCCTCTCGTTTTTTATTAAGGTACGACCTTCGATATTTACACCGTGAAAAAATTGCACAAAACTTGTCAAGTATTGAACGCACGGAAGTAAAATAAGCAGAAAAACAGAGGTTACTGAATTGAATGTGAGACGGGATAGACCCTACGGAACAAAGCTAAGATTCGATATATGATTCGCGGACTGCTCGAAGATAGCGTATGCCCTCTGATAAATCTTTGAAGGCCACAACGCAGTCGCGGTCGGGAAACAGTATGATTATCGGATTGCAGACGTGAGCACCATAGAACCCGTTAGCCAATGCGTAATCATCGTAGACGGCGAAGGTGCCAGGGCGGATCGCCACGCAGTCCCGCCCATCATACTGATAGGTCTCGACATCGCCAATATGGTTATGCTCCACGTCAATAATTCTGGCCCAGGGAGCATGTAGGCGCTGGTACTGTTTATTGGAATGTGTCTGGTTAAAAGTAGACTGATAGCGCCCTTTGTGTATGGTAAACTCGGAATAGACAAAATCACCGACCTTGTAATTTATCCGTCCGCCGAACTTGATATAGATTAGTTTCAGGTGCTTGGCCTTTTCTCCGAGCCAGTCCTCGCCGGTCAGCAGGTTGTCAAAATACTCATGGTTTCCGAGTTTCAGTGTCAGAATCTTCCGGCGCATCTTTTTAATCGCTAGAACGTAAAGCCCTTTCTGTACCGAAATCGGTATCTGGTTATGAGAACTACCCATCTTTGAAGCCTGAATAATGTTATAGATGCCATCACCACCGACATTTGTAAAAACCCCTGGCTCATTAACAACCGTTTCGATATAACTCTGCCAGGAATCATAGTCTACGCCGAACTGTCCTAACTGCCAGTCGGCTGATTCGATAATCCCTATCGGTAATTGGGTAGCAATATTTATCGTGACTTCCTGGGGTAATCGCTGGTGATACGCCACCAGTTTATCTATCGCCTTGATAGCCTCGATATGCTCCTCTAAGGTTGAATCCGGCGGCAACTTAAAGTCCGATGTGATGTCCGGCGTTGTCTGTAATATATCCTCTTGCTCTTGCTCCCCGTCGGACAGCCCCACGTCACGATGGCCCATAGCAGACTGAAAAGAAGAACGGTTAATAAATCCTAAATCCTTTGCGGTTTTGTTGCGCCACTTCCGCGTAGACTTTCGGTAATCTTTCGCCAGCTTTTCCCATTCAGGAGTGCCAATGTCAGGTAGAAATACTTTTCCCATCTTTAGCCTCCTTCTGAAACTCTAACCAGAGTTCCAAAGTAGCCTTGTCCGGTTTCCACATTTTGTACTTCTCTACGCACCAAGCCTCGAACTTCGGCCAGTCCTTGATGATTTCAGGATAGAGAAACTTATCAACGGGGTTCATTTCTAAATCATTTCTGATTTTTACGTTCATTTATCGTAAAATGAGGGAGTTCATTTCTGACTCGCCTCTAACTTCGCTATGATGTCAGGGTCATTGAAGAAACTATACACGACTGGAATCCCTAACGACCTAGCTAACTCGACTTCTTTGTCGGCGCCTTCCGAATCACCGGAGAGCCGTATCAGACAGTCGCAATCTTTAAGCCAAGCATTATCGTACTCATACCAGAAAGAGATTTCGTGAGGATAAATGAAGTGCCAAAAGTGAGTAAGGTGAGGAACAAAGGGAATGATACCGAAGGATGATAACTGTTCGGCAAAGTCGATGACCCGCCGCACGTTCTGGCAAACGTCCCCCTTAGTATATGGCGCTGCCAGATAAACTTTTATCAACGTTTATTTCTCAATATCCATTTCTGCGCAAGTACACCTCCAATTACTCTGACTATCAATCCAAGCAAGAATATTATGTCACTAAATTTTAACGGTTTAATTTTGAATTTCATACCTGCGTTTGTCGCCCCCTATTTCGCTGGCTTATATCCCTTCTCCTTGACTAAGTAAGCATCGAAGTCAGGATTATCTATTCGGTACTGTTTCCGTGCCTTGCCGAGTGGCAGTTTGTTATAGGCATCGAGATACTTCTGAATATTGTCAGGGATGGTTGCCGCTACTTTCTGCGTGTCGATGTCCTTCCAGCCGTATTGAACTTGTCCCCACTCGTCGAATAGAGGATTGGCCTTGCGGTATTGCTTCCGTGCGGTCGCGTCATCTAACGCCTGATAGTCAAAGTAATTTCTCATCAGGCTTTGCGGTGGTAATCCAGTCTGCATTTTGTCGATATTAAGTCCGAGTTCGTTAGCCTTCTGCGCCATGACATCGTAGGCTTGCGTGCTCTGTACCTTGCCGCCATAACCCCATAGCCCTAGTATCGCATCTATTTCAGGATGTGTTTGTCTGTATGATTGTCTAGCCTTCGTATCTTTCGGGTCGATGTCCCAATACTCTGACAGCTTTTCTTTATCACTGGCTAACTGAATCAGGGCAGGGTCCAGTCCTCCTAGCAATTTCTTATCGTCGTACATCTTCTTGACAGTCTCGTATGTCGACCGTCCGTAGGTCTCAATGAAACCATCAATCGCCTGTTGCCTGGACTCGAAGTCAAACTCTCCATTTTCGTCAAGCCAGTCCGAGAAGGCGATACTGATGTACTGTTGGAGTGCCGAGTTCATAGACCAGTTATATTTGTCGCCACCTTCGGACGAAGCAGCCAGATAGTCATAGATAACCTTATTAGCGGGGTCACGTTCGATAGTATCGAGAGACGTACCGTACATCATGCCGGCCTCACTCCAGGCGTCACGGAATTGCTGGCCGGTCAGTTCCCCACTCTTGTATCGCTGAATCAGCGCGTTACCCCTGTCATAATAAATCTTCTTGGTCTCGTCCATCTGTGTTTGCCAATTCTTCCAGGTGTCGCTATCGCGTAACGTGCTGTCCGTCTGCGCCTGTGAGTATAAGGTCTCCAGTTCGGGATACATGGTTCTCAACCGAATCTGTAAAGCATCGGGTAACATGCTCCATTCCAATTTGCCCTTACCCTGCACGTCCAGAACTTTTTGAATCTCGGTATCGGAGTAGTAGTCTCGGAGAATATCTTCCGGTAGTCCGTTGATGATGTCCTTGCCCTTGTCGTAGAATTTCACCCAGGATGATTCAGGGAAGGTACGGAGACCGAATACCTCTGCCGGAATCACGGCTGCTCTGGCCGCACCTTCCGGTACTTCGTTTCCTCTTGCCAATACTGGAATCCAGGGATTGATACCCTGCTCCGCCCATATAGGCTCGAACCTTGTAGCAATATATAAGGCGTAGTCCTTCGGAGTTTCTATCGGATAGCCGAGATAATTTTTGCCGGACAGTAATTCAAAACCTGTGCCGACAACCGGTGAACTACGGCTGTACCACCAGTTGATAAACGGATTGTCCCGTATATTGATAGCCCCGTCTTTCATTATCCGTATCAGGTCAATAGGTTCCTTGCCTCCAGTCTTATTTACGCAAGCCGTGATGTTGCCGGACAATCGTAATAGCCCATACCAGAAACCGCCGATACCGAAGTTGTAATTACCTACCTTGATAGTCATAAACTGTCCGGTCGGCTTCCAGGTACTCTCTCCTGTTATCGGGTCGGTAGTCAGCCCGAAGCCGGCCATCACATCGTCGACCGATTGCTCATGGCTTTTACCTTCAAGCGTCGACATGGCATACTGGACACCGCCGTACATAATGCCGCCCGCCGCAATCATGCCGCCAATCGCTTTTCGTGCTTCGGCGCCCGTGAACCCGCCCCTGAATATGTCGGACAGAACGGACAGACAGGACCGCGTATAGTTCGGTGCAAACCAGACAAAGCTATTTTCTAACTGTCTGGCTGTCAACGAAATCCCTGCCGCTTCGGAATTGAAAACTCCCGTTATCCTGTCGAGAGTTCGGGCCAGGTCAAAACCTTTACCATTGGCAATCGCTTTCGGAGACAGTATCTTCCAGAACTCATCGCGTACTACTTCGGTCGCTGTGCAGAATGACAGGTTAGCCCTATCATAAAACGGCAGGGTGCTTAGTCGTTCGGAGATTCGAGATTCCGCACTTATCAAATAGTCGGAGACCATTTCAGATCCGCCCATCGCCAGACGTTGCATAACAGATTTTGAGTTCTGGTTGATATACCGTGCCGCAATAGACGGGTCGAAGTAGATAGCGGCGGACATACCGAATCCCTTGAACCAGGAACCCATCATCTTCATACCTTCGGCCGGATTGGTGACTAAATGACTGAACGCCAGACCAAACGCCGGCATACCCTGAATTGCCATAGCGGAAACGTCAAGCGATGCTTTCATGGTTCGGAGAATACCGGACATTTCCGAAGTTATCTGAAAACCTAAATGACCGCCCTTCTGCTCGAAGTAAGTCTTGAAGGCGTCAAGAAATTCCTGGGTATACATCTTCCCACCGGCGAACGGTTGCGGCAGATATCCCATGCCGATAGCAGGCTGCCGAGCCAGTTCTAAGGCGTGGGTATATGCACCTTTGCCCTTCCACCATTCAGGCTTTAATGCCTCGATAGCGGTTGTTACTTCCTTGCCGAGATTCTTTAATGCTTCCTTATCCCCAATGGCAGCCACTAACCTTTGATAGAGTGCAGGATCGCGCCTTTCGATAGCGGCCAGTACCGCACCTGGTAAAGATTCGCCTCGTTTCACTCTCTTTATGGCCGATGAGATGTAGCCGAGGTCAGCGACTTGTTTTTTAATTGCCGTCCATGCCGCCGATTCCCGCGGGAACCGAAACTCCATTATCTCTTTAGCAGTCGTACCAAGTTTCTCTACGTACTTTTCAAACCGACCGTCGGCTATCTTCTTAAACGCTTGCTGAATATAATCCCGTATCAGGAGTTCTGGATTGTTGGCGTAACGCTTGCCAAGTTCGGGATGTTCGGAGAAATACTTGATACCATCGGCCATCGTGTCAAACCGTCGGGGCTTCTCGTATGCTGGTTTAGCACCTATCCGACCGCCGCCACCAGGTCTAACCTTCGGTACGTTCTTAGCCTTCGGCGCGTCCTGTACGACACGGTGTACCCAATCCTCTATGACATGCTCCGGTGGCACTCCCTCTTTAACCAACAGGTTATACATCACGCCCTGGACTTCGCGGAACTTCCCAACGTACCGTAGTCCTTCTTCAAAACCAGTCCAGTTATAAAGTTGCGGCTGTGAGAACACATGCTCTAAAGTACCGGCCTCCGGTATGCCCTTGTAGTACGGATTGATTCTAGCCTTCATGCCTTCGGAGATTGCCTTGTCATCGAAGCCAAAAAACTTGACGGGGTTCTGTGTAACCGACCGTAACTCTAAGACTTTGGCCGCAGCCGCATTAGCGCCGCGCCTTGTCATTTCGCCATGCACTACGGCACCACGTCCGACCGTATCTAAAATATCTTCGGCTGTTCGGGATATAAGTACACGTCTGCCAAGCCCTGTTTCGATTACCTTCTTAGCCCCTGGAACTTTAGCGATGGTATTTATTAAACGTCTCTGCCAGTTATCCTTCAGGGTTTCGTCCAGTATCATGTCTGACGTCGGCAAGTCCATAATGTCCTCTAAGTGCTTTGAACCTTTGAGTAACTGGTCTGTTGCCGCTTCCCCTAACTTTGCTCCGACCTGCTCCAGTCCTCTAAATCCTGCCTTCGCCAGATTCTCCGGTATGTACGTCAGTCCTTTCTCCGTGGCCTGGACAGCAGCCGCCGAGTATTTCAGTGCCTTGCCGATAATCGGTATCTTGCTTGTGAAGTTTGCCGCTTGCCCTACCACTTCGCCTATCGGAATCAAGTATGCAGGGTTCAGCCATTCCTCGGCAGTAACCACCTTCTTGAAACCTGGCATTTGTTCTTCTTTATAAACATTCCACGATTCGGAAACTTCATCGGAAAAGAAAGCACCGACACCGTACTTTTTTACAGCATCGGCTAGGATCTGATCGGACTTCTGTATTTCAAGGTCTCTCATATCCTGTTGAGATTTTAGATATGCCTGTGAACTAGGAGCATTGGGATTTTGTGAAGCATATTGTGCGGCCTTTTCTTCAACTCCTGGTGCTAATTTCGCAGTTGATATTGTTCCTATTGCCATTTGAGAGAGTGCATGAGAAGCCAATATAACAGTTGCTTCCCACGGTCTGTCAATAAGGTTTTCAAAGAAACTGCCGACGACGTTCAGCGCCGCACCTACTTTTGTCGGCGCCAGCCACTCCATCAATTTACCAGGAAAGTTTTTAATATCCTGTAGGCTATTGCCACGTTCAGGATTAAACTCTACCTGCGCTGGTTTCGTACCCCATTCGGTATCGAGGAAACTCTGCCATGCCTGACCTATCAGGGCAAACGGAGATTTCTTCGTCTCTTGCTCCGGCATAAAGATAACGTCGATGTCCTGGTCCGACATACCCATACGTTTCAGGACAGACCGAGATGCAGCCGTATCTCCAATGCTACGGAACTCATCAACGAATTTCTGCGGGTCGGTATCGGCCCAGGTTATCAGTTGGTCTATATCTTGATTCGGAAATAACCCGCCGAGGTCAGTAACCAGTTGCTCCGATTCTTTTAATTCTGTGTCCGTCCATTCTTTACCCTGCGGGTCAAAGTATTTCTGGTCTTGGGTTACTTTCCAGCCAGAATCAGAAATTGCGTTACCTTCGGTGTCTATGTGCCAGCCATCGGGTAAGGCCGTCTCTTGCGTAACTGGTGACGTTACAGGGAGTTCTGGAGAGGGTTCAGGTTGTGGTGCAGCAAATACGCCACCCATTTCTTTCTTGACTTGCTTGGTTCTTTGCAGATATTCCCCACCGGTCGCGGCCTGTCCGTAGGCTTCCACCGCTTCACCCTGCCACTTGTTACCGTCTTTGAAGTAACCCTGTTCTTTTTCGTCCCAGGTGTAGCCGGCCTGCTGTAACTGACGGTGAGACGGATTAGATATTAAACTCTTTGACAGAGCCATTATCTAAACTCCTAACTTTTGTGGTTTAACGAACGGGAATAAACTTTTCTTGGTTGACACTGTACTAACCGATGGAACTGGTGCCATCGGTACTGGCTTCTCCGGCGCAGGTGGCGCAGGGAAAGCAGGTGGTGCTGGTACGACATTGGCATTACCAGCCGGACCGACGCTAAAAGTTTTCAGAAAGTTCAGCAGGTTAGACGGTGGTCCCTGGCGTGTTGAAGGCACGACGGGATTCCGACGCTTTTTCAGATTAGCCATAAATTGACTGTAGTACGTATCATCAAACGGCATGACTAACCTCCTTCTGGCGCCTTTATGTTCCGGCGTCTCATCTGCTCTCTTGCCGGACTCCCCTTCGGCATTAACTGTAATCCGGTCGCTGGCGCTGGCTGGCTAGGCGGATTACTTACTTCACCGTCGGCGCTACCGGCACTCTCTTTGATAACTTCCGCCAGTTTGTTATCAATATCGTTCGGAGAATCTTTGAGCATTTCGCCGCAGTAAAGTTCGGCCGCAGGACTTGAAAGTTTGATTGCCATATCGCGTGCTCTTGCCCTCATAACTTCCGGCACGTCTCCAATGTGCAGAATGTTTTTGTAAATCCATTCCGGCGGCAGACCGAGAGCCATCGCGGTATTCGCTATCGTCATGTTGGCTATGCTTTCTTCCGGTGATTCCGCCCAATAGTCGCAGTTGATAACGAAGTTCTTGTCTTTGAAATCTTCCGGCTTCCAGTCGGTAATCTTAAAACCCTGCCCCTGTAAGTCCGTCTGATAGCCACCCATGACGAACTGTTGAATCAGGTTATATCCGGCCATAATTCGGAACGTTCTCTTAGCCATGAGACGCGGTACGAAGTGCTGATCGCCTTTGGCCGTCAGTTCCTTAATCGCCACGGCTGAAAGTTCAAACGGTAATTGTCCGTGCTGAATGTTGGAGAACGTGGCTTCCTGAATACGCATAGAAACCTGGCCGAACCAGGCTTGACACGCTTGCCCTACATCTCGAATAGGCCAGCTTCCTACTGATTCGCCTTCCTCTAGAGAAATCTGCGTACCGAATCCCTCTGGTAACTTTGGTAATACGCGACCGGATTTCATAACCCCCACTACCGGCGGCATGAACCCCATCCAGTTTTGAGTAGACCAGCCGGTGCCTTCCCTGTTGGCCGTCTCGTACATATCACGAACACCGCCGAAGATACTTTCGTACTGATACTTGACCGCATCTTCAACGGAAAGTGCCGTCAAGAATGGCGCCGTCGGGCAACCGACAACGATAACAAAGTTCATACCCATATTGTGAGTTTTCGGTTCTCCAACCGTCGAGCCATTGACCTTGATTATTTCCTGGTCGACGGTATA
>Ga0116202_10001712_pt1 | contig 12862 bp, 10 predicted proteins | sample LakKivw325mmetaG_FD_94479 | JGI IMG/M metagenome (GOLD analysis project Ga0116202, IMG submission 94479) | Anoxic lake water microbial communities from Lake Kivu, Rwanda to study Microbial Dark Matter (Phase II) - Lake Kivu water 325m metaG | ecosystem: Environmental > Aquatic > Freshwater >...
GAATCCATCCCACAGATAGCCGCAATAGGAGTTGGCGGAGCTGGATGCAACATCGCAACCTGGATGAAAGGCAAAGAAGTCGCAGGCACAAGAATATACGCAATGAACACTGACGCACAGCACCTAAGCATAACAAAGGCTGATCAAAGAATACTCATAGGGTACAAAGTCACAGGTGGCCTCGGATGCGGGGGCTTCGCAGAGCAAGGCACTAAAGCTGCTGAAGAAAGCGTAGAAGAGATCGAGAAATTATTATCCGGCGCAGGACTTGTCTTCGTAACAGCTGGTCTTGGCGGTGGAACTGGAACAGGCGCATCTCCAGTAATAGCTAAATCAGCCAAGGAAATGGGTGCTCTGACGTTAGCAGTGGTCACTACGCCATTTACAGTTGAAAGATCAAGGTTTATGAAGGCACAGGAAGGTTTGAAGAGACTAGTTGAGGTATGCGACGCAGTGATAGTGATTGACAACAACAGGCTTAGAAAAGTCGCTGGTAACCTGCCACTTTCAGAAGCTTTCGCAGTTGCCAACGAATTGATAGGAAGCTTCGTTAAGAACATATCTGAAGCCATCTCCATTCCAAGCCTAGTAAACCTCGACTTTGCCGACCTGAAAACCATCATGACGGGAAGCGGAGTATGCGCCATCGGTGTTGGCGAGGGGCAAGGAGACACTATGGTCGAAGACTCCATAGAAAAGGCACTGGAGCTACAACTCCTCGACATAGGCGACATTAAAAAAGTTGAGGGTGCACTGGTTCACATTGAAGGCGGCAACGACATGACCTTAGAAGACGTTAACAGGGCTGGAGAAATCGTGGTAAGCAGAGTATCTCCAACCGCAAGAGTCTCATGGGGCGCTAGGGTTAATAGTACATTGAAGGGAACTATGCATGCAACAGTGGTCTTAGCAGGTGTCGAAAGCCCATTCCTCAAAGAAGGCGTTCTACCCTTCGGTTTAGGAGCCCCCTTAGGAGAGGGACAGCAAGTCGAAGTGGTCAAGAAAGAGGCACCTAAGAAAGGATTCTTCGGGAAGCTTTTCAGCGAGTAAACAAACATAAAATATTCAGGAGGCAAGCAAAATCACCGACCCAATAACCTATGCGATCCTAATATTCGCAGCTGTCGCCGTAGCAATAATACTATATATCGCTGCAAAAGCCTTCAAATCTCCCACATTGTTTTTTGCTACAGAAGAATCAGTCGAAGAGCTTACGACCAAGCTAAGCTGTCCGAAATGCCGTTCGAGAAGACTAAAGCTAACAGGACGATACACAATAGGATGCGACAACTGCGGCTTCACGTTCAGCGTGGGAATAGTGGCTAAAAGGCCATCAGCCAGTAGCTAAAAAACCAAAATTCAGATCAGAGAATAAATTACGGCTTTCAGTGGATAAATGAAAGTGTCAGCCTCCGATCGATTATAATGACTACTAATTCTATCACATACCAAACTCCTTAGTAATAAAGGGAAAATCGCGCCTTTCAGGTTGATCGATAAACGAAAAATGACCGAAAGAAGGAGATTTTGTCTCGTTTTTAAGTGTTGCAGGTGCGATTAGTGGCGTGAAGAAAGAATGAAGAGAGAAATAATAAAGATTATAGTGATTTTTGCGGTTACTGGTATTATCGTAGTAGTACTCGTTCGGTGGCTGTTATCAACGCTGGGGTTGATATAAATGGCTAGCTATAAGTAAGGGGTTTATGACTAATCCTTACGAATGGAATCAAGGCTGGAGTCTCCTCAAAAAAACCGATCGGTCTAATAATAATAAATTACCAGAACGGACAAGGTGACTTCGTCCGATTCTTCGTTGTTGTACACTGTGATGGCTATGTCTTCTCCGATTGAGCACGGAAGAACGGGGAAGACGAGTCTGCCTTTCACCCCGACCTGCGAATTGATCGTTAAAGAAGACCCGAAGGACTCGGAACGCACAAGAACGGAGGTGTTCGAGGACGACGATTCAACCTCAACCGCGATGTATCCCGCGTAGCTCGGCGAAAACTCCCAGACCGTTTCAGAGCCCGCAGGCTGGTTTATGGTCTCGTTAATCCACAGAGTGTATTTCCTCAGGTTAACGATGTCTTCGAGGTCGGACACTTGGTTCTGCAGGTCCGATATCTGAGAATCCTTAGCCGTAATCTGCGCGTTCAAGTCGGATATCTGGTTCTGCAAATCTGATATTTGGAATTCCAGCAAGGCAATTTCTGTGTCTTTGGACGACGTTTCATTCTCAAAACTCGAAATTCGGTTCTGCATGTCTGATATCTGCGCCCTTAGAGGTTCGAGCAGAGCGTCGAGGTGAGTGGTGTTTCCCTCAAGCCAAGTCTGTAGTTGGTTCATCTCGTTGGTGAGAGTTTCTATCTGGGATTCTTTGACGTTGATTATTGAAGTGTAGTTTACTATCGCTCCCAACAAGCCGCCGACGAGAGTAACTAGCATGGATGCGAAGGCTAGAATTTCTTTGGTAGACATTCCGAACTTCATTCCACATCAAACCTCACTCAAACTTTTTGACCACGTTATAAATGTCCGTGCTCTTTTCAACCTTTCCCCCTCAAAGACTACATTGCACAAAATTAGGCATGATGCCTTGCGATGCGAGGTTTATTCTCATAACGTTTATATGACGATTTCCGCTAATACACAAATCCGCAATTGTGCTGTGTTGGAGGATTTTTTGTGGCGCAGAAATTCATCATTCTGAAAAAAGACTCGTTAGCGCAGGGCATCAAGCGCCTCGTGGTTTCGGCGCCTCTCATCGCGAGGAAGGCTCACGCGGGGCAGTTCGTCATTCTCAGGATCGACGAGAGGGGCGAAAGGTTCCCCCTAACGCTTGTGGACTGGAACCCGAAGGAAGGCACAATCGTCCTCATCCTCCAAGAGGTCGGCGCATCAACAAAGAAGCTGGGAAGCCTCAACGCAGGCGACGCCGTCTTGGACATCGTTGGTCCCCTTGGCAACCCCACCGAAGCGGAGAAGGTTGGCGAAGTCGTAATTGTAGGTGGCGGAGTTGGAACAGCTCTGATTTACCCGTGGGTCAAAGCCATGAAGGAAGCGGGGAACCGCGTAACCACGATTCTCGGAGCCCGAAACGTCAGCCTCCTGCTTCTGGAGAAAGATCTACAAAGCGTAAGCGACGAGCTCCTCGTGTCAACCGACGACGGAACGAAGGGCTTCAAGGGCTTCACAGCCGACGTTTTAAAGAGTCTTCTGGAAAAGGGCAGAAGAATCGACCTCGTCATGGCAGCTGGACCCGTGCCCATGATGCGAGCCGTCGCCGAAGTCACCCGACCGTTCAAGGTCAGGACGGTCGTCAGCCTGAACCCGATAATGGTCGACGGCACGGGAATGTGCGGCGGATGCAGGGTCACGGTCGGCGGCGAAACGAAATTCGCGTGCGTGGACGGACCAGAGTTCGACGCCCACCAAGTTGACTTCCGCGAACTATCGAACAGACTGCGAACCTACACCGAAGAAGAAGCCAAAGCCGCAGCAAACTGAAAAGCCGAACAATGACCTCACGGTTCTAGGGTTATGGGAACTTAGGTCTATCATGTAGTCTGGACTTTCTGAGGTATGTCACACAAAAATTGAAAACCGATGTCACACAAATCAGACTAGACGATTTCTGAATTTACGCACCAAAACAACAGAAAATTTGCATGGCAAATCAGATAGGGTCCGGAGCTGCGAATTGATAATCATAATTGAAAATCGGATGATAATCAAATCAGGCAGGGTCCTCGCGGGATTTGTTGTTCAAACAAAAAAACCTATTGTTGAACAAATCAGACCAGATGGAAATATTTTTACACGTAAATCTGCAGTTTCAAAAAAAGTCAAATCTTTTTGCTCATTATGTAGGCGTCTTCGCCGTCCGAGTAGTATTCCCTTATGGTTCTCTCGACCTCGAACCCCACCCGCTTGTAGAGGCTCAGCGCAGCGTCGTTGCTGACCCTGACCTCGAGGTAGCAGCTCTTCGCCTCGTAAGACGACGACATGGAACGCAGCGCCTCGTCGACCAGCGCGTAGCCCACGCCGACGTTGCGGTTCTCGGGCAGAACGGCGATGGAGATGATGTGCCCCTTCTTGGCGATTCCGAGCGTCTTGAGGCTCATCCCCGCGAACCCGCTTTCGATCCTGCACATCACGTAGCCGATGATGATGCTGTCCTTCTCGGCCACGATGAACGTGTCGGGATACTTCTCGTAAAGGTCGATGAAGAAACCGTTCGAATAGTTCTCGGGCAGGGAAACTTGGTTGATGCGGATGACCTGATGCAGGTCCTTCGGCTCGAACTTCCTGAGGGTGTACTGGGACGGCACGCCGCGACCATCTGCCATTCGCTTTTTTTACTCCAAAAAGAGGGAACGCTGACGGATTTATCCTTTATGCCAAAAGGCAGCTATTCCGCTACCTTGATCTGGGGCACGACCAAGTTCCCGTAGGGGACAAATGTGACCTTCCCGCCCTTCCCGACGACGGCGGAAGCGAAGCGATAGGCCTCGTTAGCCGTCCTCGCGCCCCTCACGCCACGAACCTTCGTCACAAGATAATCGGGCACAACCGAAACGACATATACTCCACCGTTCTGGGCAGCGGACAAGAAACGGTAAGCAACCAGCTTGCCGACGCTAAAGCTCTTCTTGAGCTCCTTCTCTAAAACCCTAAGGTCGTCGCTCCTCGACGCCGCCTCAACGAACTCAGAGTTGCCCAGCCCGAAAGCGCACTCCGCGATTAGTACGACTGGCTTGCCCCTCTTCGCCAGCTTCTCAGCGACGTCAAGGCACCTCAGGGACTCGAAAAGGCTTCCGTCAAACGGAAACCCGCCTGGACTGATGTAGACGACGTCAGCCCTGTTGTCGACAGAGACGCTGCACACCTTGTCCGCGAGCTTTGCTGCTTCGCCGAAGGAAGCCTCGACGCTGCCTGTGAACGCTTTGGCAACCTCCAAACCGCCGTTCCTGACCACGTCCAAGCAGAAGTCAACCTTAGCCAACCCAGCAGCCTCAACCGCGTCCTCGAAAACTGGGTTGCCCTCGACGACTCCACGCTCCACCTTCCTGTCCAAGGCTAATAAAAGGTTCCTGCGAACCGACTCAACGCCCGAAACGCCTGGCAAGATTAGCTCCGCCCCGCCGCTGTAGCCCACGAGTGGATGGGGCTCCACGGTTCCCGCGACGATCTTAACGTCAGCCTCAGTGACCGCCTTGTTTAGAAGGACTTCCGTCCCCCGGGAAGTCCGCCCCACGTTGACGTTGTCCGCGCCTTCGGGGTCGTGGCGGACCACCCTGACCCTTGAGGAGAGGCTTTCGCCCAGCGTCGGCATCTGCCTCCAAGTCTGGGGGTCACGAAGCGGGTCGCACGCAACGACAACCGTCACGTCGCCGTCTCCCACTCCCGCAGAATTCAGCTCGTTTAGTAGGGCGGAAACCATAATCGTGTTGGTCGAGACATCCGCGTCCCTTAGAACCAGAGCCACCTTGCTTCCGGGCTTCGCAACCTCTGACAAACGCTGTGCACTAACGGGGTTCGCCAGAGCCGACTCGAGCTCGGAAAGGGGATTTTTTGCAGCTGCCACGTTGTTAGGTTCGACCGTTTTCAGCCAGCTTTGGGTCGGAATCCTAACGCAGACCTCCGTTTTCCCGTAAGGCAGCCAGACCTCGACCAAGAACGGCTCGCTCCACAGTATGGCTTAACTGTTTCTACTGGAACCCATTTAAACGTAACGAACCTCAGGCAGAGGCAAATTTTACTTGTTTTTCGGTTCCCTGAAGAATTGGACGAGCTTCTCAGACAAAAGAACCGAAGCCGCCTTCTGCGCCTCCCCCGTCTGAGCCCCGATGTGAGGCGTGCAGACAACGTTCGGCAGTCCAACGAGCTCAAGGTTGCCGCACGGTTCGGTGCAGTAAACGTCAAAACCTGCCCCGCCGAGTCTCCCAGACTTCAACGCCTTCAGAAGCGCATCCTCGTCAACGATGCCGCCTCGGGAAGTGTTGACGAGGACCGTCCCCTCCTTCATGGCGTTCAGCTCCTTCTCTCCAATCATACCCACCGTTTGGTCAGTGAGGGGAACGTGGATTGACACGACGTCGCTCCTCCTGAGCAGCTCGCCCAAAGAAACGAACTCAGCCCCCAGAAGATCAAGCGTCTCTCGGCTTGGCGGAGTCCTCTTGAAAACGAGAATCTTCATGCCGAAGGCTTTCGCGACCTGCGCGACCTTGGCTCCGATGTGCCCCAGCCCAATCAAGCCTAGGGTTTTGCCGTTGAGCAACGTGCCCTCGAGCTCCTTCTTCGACCACTTCCCGTCCTTCATGGAGCGGTCGGCAAGCGGAATCCGCCTAGCAATCGCCAGCATCAGCCCTACGGTCAGCTCAGCCACGGAGTCGGACGGAGCCTCAGGCGTGTTTAGGACCGCTATTCCGAGCTTCTCGGCAGCCTCCGAGTCGATGTTGTCAACGCCTGCCCCGACACGCCCGACGACCTTCAGCCTCCTCCCCTTCTCCAGTACTTGCTTGGTCACCTTGGTTCGGCTCCTGACCACGAGCGCGTCGTAACCAGCGACGACCCTTTCGAGCTCAGCCGGCTCAATCGAGGACTTAACGTCAACGACGAAGTCCTCCTGCCTGAGCCTCTCAACGCCCTCAGCGTCAAGGGGGTCGCAAACGAGAACCTTAACGGACATTTCGCGCATCTCTCTAGCCAATTGAATACTGATTATTGTTTAATAAGGCTTGATTATACATCGAGACCATGGCGCCAAAAAAGGCTACTTTGTGGAAGAGGTCGCGGAAGCCTTCCAGCGTCTGGTTTCAGCGGACGAACTTTTTCCAGTTGAGCCTAACTTCCTGCACCAAGTCGTAGGCATACTTCCTGTTCTCAGACAAGTCTCCGATTTTCGGTTTCGTGCCAGCAGCCACTAAGACGAAGTCCTCTGAGCTGAGTATCAATCCGCCTCCGGGCGCGGCGGTCCTGAAAAAGTTCGTCACGTGCTCCCTGATTTGGTCGTGCGTGAGGTCGTCGACTGACAAGGATTTGCCGGGCATGTCCTGCCGCCCCCATACGGTCGGGTTCAGGGTCATCTCGCCGCCTATCTCCTCCTTGACCGTCTTCAGGTCCATCCTTTCGTGCGGGTCAATAGGATTCAAGCAGTCGATGCCCGCCTCGACGAAGTCGCGGAGAATCGGATTAATGTTCCCGTGGGTGTGCCAAAACACCGGCGCCTTGAGCCTGTGGAAGATGTCGGTGCACTCCTTCTTAACGACCTTCGCCGTCCTCCTGAAGGCCTCGGGCCTAACCCACGGACCCTCAGCGTTCGCGATGTCGCTTGCATAATGGACCGCGTGGACGCCTCCCTCCTCAACCAAGATTTTATTAACCTCGTTCTGGGGCTTCATTGCGACCTCCATGCAGCGCCTCGCGAACTCTGGTCGAGTCAGCATGTCCCTTGCCACTTCCAGGTGGTCCCACCCCCGTAGGAAGGCGGAAGCCGCCTCGAAGGGTCCCAGACTCGTGCCCGTGATGCAAAAGTAACCTCTCTCCGTAAACCACTTTCCAGTCTCAACCACGTCGTTTATGACGGGCCTGAACTCCTCGACGTCTATCTCGGGCAGCTCGTCCAAGTCCTCAGGGTCCCTGACGGGCGAGTGCAGGACTTTCCTAAAGAAAGTGGTTGGAACATTACGGACGTAATGTATGCCGCCGAACTTGGTGGTCATGATGTGGGATTCGTTCGTGCCGTAGGGTCCTTTCTTCATCAGCATGTGCCAAGCGCCGGGCTCTATCACGACAATCTGTGTCTTGGACTGCTGCAGCTGGAACAGCGCGAGTTCCTTCTCGTAGTCCCCTCTCAGACGCCATGGGGCTGGAGTCTCCCAGACATACGGGTCGTTGCCGACACTCACGTACGGACCGATGGCTGGAACAATGTCTGTTTCTTCGTGGTTGAGCGCCGCGTAAACGTAATCTATCGGCTTCATTTTTCTTTACACCTTTTCCCTCACCCACTCCTTGCAGACCTCGACACCCTTGACAGCGTCGTTGGCGTACGCGTCCGCGCCGATCTCCGCCGAAAACTTTTCTGTTATGGGAGCGCCTCCGACGATTACCTTGACTTTTTCTCTTAATCCAGCTCGCTCAAGGTCTTCGACGACTTGCTTCATGTTCTGCATGGTTGTCGTCAGTAGTGCCGACACGGCAACGATGTCAGCGCCCGTTTCCCTTGCGGCTATGGCAAAGTCTTGCCCGTTCACGTCCACGCCCAGGTCCACGACCCTGAAGCCGGAAGCTTCGAGGAGGATGCTCACGATGTTCTTGCCGATGTCGTGGAGGTCCTCCTTCACCGTGCCCAAGACCACGGTGCCGATCGGCTTGATGCCGCCCTTCTCCATGTAGGGTCGCAACACTGCTAGCCCTTCCTTCATCGTTTCCCCCGCCATGATCAGCTCGCCGACGAAGTACTCGCCCCTCTCGTACAGTTCGCCCACCTTCCCGATGCCCCTGGACATTCCCTCCATGACAGCCTCGTAAGGTGAAATTCCGACCTTGACGGCTTTCAAAGCAGTGGCTTTCACTCCTTCCATGTCGAAGTTCACGACGCAGTCGGAAAGCCTAAGCAGCAGTTCCTCACGCTGGTCAACCTGTCCCTTCACGCCATTTCACCAAGAACGTCTCTTCAATGATTATAACTTACTATATACCAATATATAGGATTATTTTTAACCATTTAACACCATGCCTTAGATTCTACATAATCCTCCACCGAATTTACAGGAAAAGGCGCTGGCTGACGATTAAGAAGTCAACCAAGACCGTCTAGTGTCTATGTTCTCAACGTGACGAATGAAAGATGGTATTACTTTCAGCTGTATTCGTCCAAATACTCTTTCAGCCGCGTCATATAATGCTTGTAGTGCGCGAAGGGAATCTCCGGGGGTATGCCGTGGTCCACCGTCGGCAGGAACCCTCCCTCCTTCAGTAGGAATGGCAGCTTGCGTTCGAGCTCCGTGTCTATGGCCTGTTTCCCCTTGATGAGCGCCATCTTGTCGACGTTGCCCACCATCCTCAGTTGTCTTGGATATTTTTTCCTGAGCTCAACCGCGTCACAGCCCGCCATCACCTCCAAGGGGTAGGTGCCGTTCACTCCCGCCTCCAGCCACAGCGGGATGAGAAGCCTCACGTCGCCGTCGCTGTCCACGAAAACCAAGTCAACGCCGTGCCTCTTGAGAAGGTCCGTCTCCTCCTTGTACCTTGGAACGATGAACTCCCTGACGAGCTTGGGCGACATGTGGGGACCGTTCCTATAGGCCATGTCCTCGGCCAACAGGGCGAAGTCCACCTTGCAGCTCTCAACGATTGGCTCTATGAGCTCCGTGGCGAACTGGGCTCTGAACTCCATCATGTCGTGGACGAGTCCGGGATCCCTGTAGAGGGCGACCAAGAAATTCTCCAGCCCCATGAGGCTTCTGCACCAGTTGAAGAACCCCGAGATTTCTAGGCACACGGGGTTCGTCGTCGTCTCGAAGTGCTCAATCAGGTCTTTTCCCCAGTATACGTCGAGTCTTCGGGGGTCGCTGGCGTCGTACCGTTTTTTGACTTGTTCCCAGCTTTTCCTGTCCTTTACGGGGAACTCGAGGAACTGAGGCATCCCCCAGCTCAGACCGCCCTGCGTTGACCGTTTCTTGAAGATCCTCTTCTTCACGCCGTCGTCGTCCTGAACGATGAGGCACTGGTCGTCCTCGGACAGCGTCTTCGTTATGAAAGGAGGGACCATGTGAAGGTTTAATGGAATGGTCTCGTACGTGAAGTCCAAGCCAAAATAATCAACCGCTGATGACCAAGCTGGAAGCCCCTCGGCATGCCACCTGTTGGCTGTCACGCTTCCCTCGACGGCGACGTTGTAGGCTCCACCGCCCAGCACTGGAATGAGGGGAATCCTGTCCACCTTCTCGAAGTTCATGACGCCCATGAAACGCTCGCGGTTGTTCAAAACCGTTCACACCTGCCACGGATAATTTTTTCATTATGAAGTCGTTTGAATTTTAGAGGTTGCAGTTGTGTCTTCTTTTCGGCTTATAAGAATTTTTCTTAAGGCACTTGACAAAGAAAAACAGCTTTTTCAATCATGCTAAATGGAGCCCCGGGCGGGAGTTGAACCCGCGATCCACAGCTTACGAGGCTGTTGCTCTAGCCACTGAGCCACCGAGGCGCACGGCGACACATGAATCTCTCAGAGATGTTCATGAACCTTTTGCCTAATCCGTATTTAACGGTTCTTTTTTAAAGAATGCGCCTTCTGGGCGTGTGAAGGTTCTTAAAAGTGCCTACACCATAATTCATATCTTGGAGGTTTCGCGTTGATGAAGGTCACCGAGCTCGGCGAAAGAAGAATCATCGAAATTATAAAGAGCCGCTTGGAAACGATGCCCGGGATGCCCGTGCCGTTCGGAGACGATGTGTCCGCTGTACAATATAACCGAAATACTCTCGCGGTCCTGAAGACGGACATGCTTGTCGGCAAGACGGATATCCCGCCGGGCATGAGCATGAGGCAGGCAGCCCGAAAGGCGGTCGTCATGAACGTGAGCGACTTCGCAGCCAAGGGAGTCTCGCCCATTGCAGTCATGGTCGCTCTTGGGTTGCCTAGGAGCTGCACCGAGGAAGACGTTGAACAAATCGGACTGGGCTTGAACGAGGGCGCGCGCGAGTATGGAGCGCACGTCGTAGGTGGGGACACGGGCGAAGCTTCAGACCTCATCATCAGCTGCTCGCTCCTTGGGTTCTGCAACAAAATGACACTAGTGAAAAGGAGTACTGCCAAGCCAGACGACATTGTGGCTGTGACGGGAGAGTTCGGGAAGACGGCGGCTGGGCTGCAAATCCTCCTCGAACAGAAGGCTGTGCCGAAGAAGGTGGAAAAGCCCTTGGTTGACGCGGTATACGTGCCCAGAGCTCGGCTCAAAGAAGGAACCGCGCTGGCGAAAGCGGGCGTGTTGACTGCCTCGGTTGACTCCAGCGACGGGCTGGCTTGGAGCCTCCACGAGTTGTCCGTTGCCAGCAGCGTTGGCTTCAGAATCGACAATGTCCCGTTGGCTTCCGAAGCGGTTGAATTCGCACGCGTGTTCGGACTTGACCCTTTAGAGCTGGGGCTCTACGGAGGAGAAGAATACGAGCTCGTCGTCACTGTGAACCCTGACTGCTGGGGCAAGGTGGAAAGCGTCATTAAAAATCTCGAGAGTCAACTTTTCAGAATAGGCACAGTGACTAAAGAGAAGAAGATAGAGCTCAGAACAGAAAAAGAAACGTTGACGATTGAACCCAGAGGCTGGGAACATTTCAAGAGCTAACCATAGTCAAATCTAAAAAATATGATACCCGATATCTTTTCAATTAATCCGACTGTTCGAACGTGTCCTTCTTACAGTGCATCCAGAGTCGCGATGATTTCGGAGAGTCGGCTTATTTCGCACGAGGCATTAGCCTTTGACGACGTCGGCTCCTCGACGGCGGCGTCCCCCTGCCTGATTCTGACCGTGACGATTCCCGCTTCGTTGGCGCAGAGAATCTCCCTGTTGGGCTTCGCGCTGACGTAGACAGCCTCCTCCGGCTTGACGCCTAGCTCATCCAAACACTGTTTGAACGGTCTGGAGCTGAGCCTCTCGTCCTTCACGTCCTCCGAGATTACTACGGAGTGGAACAGGTGATGGACGCCCAGCTGGATGAGCTTCTGCCACTGCTTCACTGACCTTCCGTCGGACACCACGCCGAGCTTGTACTCTTGGTCGCGCAGCTTGACCAGAGTTGGAATCGTGTCGCTGAAGGGCTTCAGGTACACGTCGCTCGTTTCTCGGTACGCGACGACGCCTGCGGCTATGACCCGTGGGTTCCACTTCAGCCCAAGGCGTTCGAGAAGGGTGTCGAAGTGCCTCGTGTAGTGCGGTCCGTACTGGTTGGCGATGTCCTCAAGCGTCTTGTACCCGATCTCCAAGTCTATCGGGAGACCCGCCTCGATCATGGCTCTGACCGCGTTCAACCTCGTCATCCTCATCTGGAGGGACGAATCGTATAGCGTGTCCTCGATGTCGAAGAGCACGGCCTTCGCTTTCATTCTCACTTCACCACCTTCGTCAACTTTTCTGGCTTATCAGGATTCAACCCCCTGTTCACGGAGCTATAGTACGCGAACAGGTGATTGGGAACAACGTACAGCAGAGGCGAAAAGAAGTCTGGCAGACCGCTAGGTACAAGGACAACGTCATCCGCCACCTCAAGCATGTTGGGGATGCTGAGCCCCTCTTCCGAAATCAACAGGACAGAAGCGCCAAAGCTCCTGAAGCTCTTACATATCTCAAGCTCGGACTTAGGCTCCTCGGGAGACACGAGCATGATTATCAGGGTCCTCTCGTCAACCAGCCTCATGGGACCGTGCAGGAACTCCCGTGTCGCAAACCCTTCCGCGTAGACCATGCACGTCTCCTTCAGCTTCAGACCCGCCTCAAGCGCGGTCGCGTAGTTCGGTCCGCTGCCCAAAATGAAAATCACGTTCTTCTGCTTGTACTTCTCCGCGATTTTTTGGATTTGAGTGCTCAGCCCTAACGTCTGTTCGAGGAGCTTCGGAGCCTCGTAAAGCCCCTTCCTTATCCGGTACACCTCGTCCGCGCTCAGGTACCCCGCAGCGAGCTCCACAGCGAACATAAAAATGGATAAGAGCTGCGTGACGTAGGTCTTTGTCGCAGGAACCGCCTTCTCGGGGCCTGACCTCGGGAGAAGATGGTGATTAGACATTTTAGCGAGCTTGCTTTCGGGAGTGTTCGTCACACCGAGCAACGTCATCCCCCGGGCTACGGCAGCCTCAGCA
>Ga0116202_10001713_pt1 | contig 12858 bp, 13 predicted proteins | sample LakKivw325mmetaG_FD_94479 | JGI IMG/M metagenome (GOLD analysis project Ga0116202, IMG submission 94479) | Anoxic lake water microbial communities from Lake Kivu, Rwanda to study Microbial Dark Matter (Phase II) - Lake Kivu water 325m metaG | ecosystem: Environmental > Aquatic > Freshwater >...
AGCTAAGGGAGCGACTCTACCGGCGTGGTTTTGATGGCGATAGTGTTGAGGCGGCGCTGGCTAAGCTAAAGGAGCAGGGGCTGGTAGATGATACTGCCTTTGCTCAATTCTGGAAGGATAACCGGGAATCGTTTAGCCCTCGCAGTCGGTGGCTAACTAAGTTAGAACTAAGGCAAAAGGGGGTAGCCCAGGAGGTTATAGACCGGGTGGCTGATGTAATCGATGACGATGATAGTGCTTATCGTGCTGCGGTTAATAAAGCCCGTAGTTTACCTAAGTCTGACTATCAGGGCTTTCGTTATCGGTTGGGTGAATATCTTAAACGGCGTGGCTTTAGTTATGGGGTGATAAGTCATGCTGTGGAAAGGGTATGGCAGGAAGGGTCTAGATAGTTTTTTACCTGAATTTAAATTAGCACGTGGCTAGCACACTTAATCAAAGGTTGAATTGAAGCCACGGAAAGAGAGGCGAAATACCATGAATATAACTACATTGAATGCTATGAATATGACTACATTGAATGTAATGACCATTATATTTGCCTTCATTATTGGTGCCGTGTCTGGTGCCGCATTTATCTTCTTTTTTAGGCGATTTAGGCTTACGCAGGAAATGCGTGCTGCTGAGAAGAAGGCGGCTAAGTTGGTGGCTGAAGCTGAGCTTAAAGCCAAGGAAACAGTTCGTGAGGCTAAGGATGAGGTAACAAAACTTAAGTCGGTAGCCGAGGCTGAGTACCAGGGACGGCGCGCTGAACTGCAGAGACATGAGAACCGTGTGGCTCAGAAGGAAACTGTCTTGGAGCAAAAGATAGGAGGGGTAGACCAACGCGAGCGTAATCTGGCTAACAAAGAAAAGCAAATGGAGTCCATTCGCGTCCAGCTTGAAGAGGCTAGGAATAAGCAACTAAAGCAGCTAGAGCTGATTTCAGGCATGTCTAGCGCTGAGGCAAAGCAAGCACTGCTTGAGGCTGTGGAGGGCGAGCTGCGGGAGGAAACTTCGCGGCGGCTTCGGCAGTGGGAGGCTGAATTGAAAGATGAGGCTGATAAGAAAGCCCAGGAAATTTTGTCCGAGGCTATCCAGCGTTCTGCCTCTGAGGTTGTATCTGAGACTACAGTGGCTATTGTTCCCCTCCCCAGCGATGAGATGAAGGGTCGGCTTATCGGGAGAGAGGGTCGCAATATCAGGGCATTGGAGCAGGCAACTGGCGTTGACCTGATTATTGACGATACCCCCGAGGCAGTGACCCTGTCTAGCTTTGACCCGGTGCGGCGAGAAGTGGCTCGCCTCGCTCTCAGTCGGCTTATCCTTGATGGTCGCATCCATCCGGCTCGCATTGAGGAGATGGTAACCAAGGCTAAGGAGGAGGTAGAGGCTACTATCTATAGCGCTGGAGAGCAGGCAGCCTACCAGGTAGGGGTGCATGGATTGCCCCCAGAATTAATTAGGCTACTTGGTCGCCTTAAGTTTCGCACTAGCTACGGCCAGAATGTCTTAGCCCATAGCATTGAAGTTGCCTATCTGGCTGGTATGATTGCTTCCGAGTTGGGAGCCAATGTTGGTATAGCCAAGAAAGCCGGGTTACTGCATGATGTTGGTAAGGCGGTGGACCGGGAGGTAGAAGGTAGCCACGCCGCTATTGGGGCTGACCTAGTTAAGCAATGGGATAAATCAGCCGAGGTGGTTCAGGGCGTTGCCGAGCACCATGGTGAAACCGAGACAGTAAGCATTTGGGGTTATATTGTCTCGGCGGCTGATGCTATCAGTAGTGCCAGACCTGGAGCCAGACGTGAGATGTTAGAGAGCTACCTGAAACGGCTAAAAGCCCTTGAGGATATAGCCAATAGCTTTACCGGCGTGGAAAAGTCCTATGCTATTCAAGCCGGTCGAGAAGTCCGTATCTTGGTCAAGCCGGAAGAGATTGATGACCTGGGGTCTATGAAGCTGGCACGAGACATTGTTAAGAAGATAGAGGAAACCCTGGAGTATCCCGGGCAGATAAAGGTTACCGTGCTCAGGGAAACAAGGGCTATAGACTATGCCAAATAGGAAAAGCTCGTGTTAATATGTTAATACTAGTGATTGGTGACGTAATTGGTAGACCTGGTAGGCAAGCGTTAGATACAATTTTACCCAGCCTTCGTCAGCAATATAGGCTGGACTTGGTTATTGCTAACGCTGAGAATGCCGCCGGCGGTTTAGGTTTAACTTTAACTACCGCCAAGGCGCTATTTGATGCCGGGGTTGATGTCTTGACCTCGGGTAACCATATATGGGCTCAGAAAGAGATTATCCCTTACCTTGATAGCGACATGCCTATTTTGCGTCCATTAAATTACCCCCCAGGCGTGCCCGGTAAGGGCTATCTGTCAACCGGTCGGGTTATGGTGGTTAATCTAATCGGCAGGACCTTTATCGGTAACTTTGATTGCCCATTTAGAGCCATGGACAAGCTGTTAGCTGAGCTTAAACATAAGCCACCGGTTATAATTGTTGATTTTCATGCTGAGGCAACATCGGAGAAAATAGCCATGGGGCGATACCTGGACGGTCGAGTCAGTGCTGTGCTCGGCACCCATACCCACGTGGCAACCATTGACACTCAGATACTCCCTCAAGGCACCGCCTATGTCACCGATATCGGCATGACCGGACCTATTGATTCCATTATTGGTGATGAGGCTGAGGTAGTACTTAATCATTTTCTGACCATGATGCCCCATCACTTGTCGGTAGGCAAAGGCAAAGCAATATTTAGTGCCGTTCTGGTTGGGGTGGATGAGAATAGTGGCAAGGCAATAAGCATTGACCGCATCTATCAGGAGGTGGAGTGATAGTGTCTGGGGTAGACCTCCATATACACTCCACTGCCTCTGACGGTCGGCTTAGCCCGGAAGAGATTATCCGTAAATCAGCCGCGGCCGGGTTAACCATTATTGCTCTTGCTGACCATGACACAGTGGATGGTATTACCCCTGCCTTAGAAGTGGCAAGGGCTTTCCCCGGGCTAAAAGTGATACCCGCCATTGAAATGAGCACCGATGTCCCTGGGGCTGATGTTCACATTCTAGGCTACTTTATTGATTATACCAGTCAGGAGTTAAGGGCTAGACTGGAGAGGATGCGTAACTCCCGGCAGGAGAGGGCGCAGGGAATAATTGCTAAACTGAGGAGTTTAGGTATCAATATTGAGTGGCAGCAAGTCCAGGAAATAGCTGGTAGTGGTTCTATTGGTCGCCCTCATATTGCTCAAGCCATGGTAGATAAGGGCTATGTCGCTTCGGTCAGTGAGGCATTCACTAAATATTTAGGTTTTGGCGGGCCCGCCTTTATTGAGTGGGAAAGGATGACGCCGGCTAAGGCGGTGGAACTAATACTGCGGGTTAACGGATTACCAGTGCTGGCACACCCGCTAACCGTTAACCACTCGGAGGCACTGGTTATCAAGCTAAAGGCAGTTGGTCTGGTAGGCATTGAAGCCTATTACAATGGCTACACTGCTGACCAAGTAAGCTGGCTGGTTGGCTTAGCCCGTAGGCACAATCTTATTGTTACCGGGGGTAGCGATTACCATGGTCTAGACCCAAACACTGAGACTATAATTGGTGGTAATGATGTGCCAATAGAGGCGGCGGAACGCCTTATCGCTCTAGCCGAGCAGCGGGCACTAAAGTTAGTCAACCCCCACCATCTCAATATTAGTTAAAATAGTTACTGCTTAATAAGATGAAATGTGCTACTCACCCCGATGTTGAAACCAACCTGAGGTGTGGTAAGTGCGGTAAGCCCATCTGCCCCAAGTGCCTGGTGCAGACGCCGGTGGGCGCCCGATGCCCCGATTGTGCTCAATTGCAGAAGCTGCCTACCTTTCGGGTTACTCCTAGGTATTATCTCCAGGCTATAAGCACGGCAGTAGGTATGATTTTCGCCTGCGGGGCGGCTTGGGGGGCAATCAGGGCGGTAATGCCTTATATTTACTTTAATTTCCTGTTGGCAGCGGCTTTTGGTTTTGCCACTGGCGAGTTGGTCAGCCTTTCGGTTAATCGGAAGCGTGGCCGAAGTTTAGTCGTTATTGCCGGCATTGCTGTGGCATTAAGCTATCTGGTTTATATGTTCCCGCCGTGGGGGGTTTGGGTTGGCAGGTTTAGCTTTCTCGACCCTTTAGCCATTGCTCTGGGCGTTTATGTCGCTATCGTCCGTGTGCGCTAAAGTCCGCTGACCTTTTCCCTCACCCGTTGTATTACCTTTGCCATTGCTTCCCCAGCCTTAGCCCTGACTAGGACGGCGGCTTGGTTATCCAGGGGGGTGGGGCTGAGATTGATGATAACTAATTTGGCTCCCGAATCAAGGGCATAGGCAGGCATATAGGCGGCAGGGTAAACAATCAGTGTTGAACCAATCACAATAAATAGGTCAGCTCTCTGAGACCGGGAGGTTGCTTCCTTTAATGCCTTCTCCGGTAGCATCTCACCAAAGAGAACAATATCTGGCTTCAGGATGCCATGGCAAGTCTCACAGTCTGGGATTTCCTCGCCCTCATCCAGCCTGGCTTTAATTTGTTCCATAGGGTAACGCTTGCCACAGCTCAAACAAACGACCCACCGCAAATTGCCATGGAGTTCAAACACCTTGTCGTCTGGCAATCCTGCCGCCTGGTGAAGATTATCCACATTTTGAGTAATGACACAATCAAGCTTACCCAGCTTATTCAGCTCGGCAATAGCATAGTGGGCTGGGTTGGGCTTAACCCCGGTGATTAAATCTCGTTCCCGAAGTACCTGCCACCATTTTTTCCTGGCTTTAGGCTTTCTAATAAGCCTTTGATAGACAAATTCAGCCGGGTCAAACCTCCCCCAGATTCCACCCGGACTGCGAAAATCGGGCATGCCCGATTCAGTGCTAATCCCAGCCCCGGTGAAGACGACCACCCTTTTGGCATTCAAAATTAGGTCAGCTACTCTATCAGCCAGGGTATCTAGGTCTTGTTCTCCCACCATATATCCTCTCCAATATAAGCGGCAAAACGAATCTGCTTGCTATTATACTGTGAAGGCGTGAGGTGTAACAACTCAGATAGGGTTTAGTTCCAATTCTCTAGGCAGAAGGAGTCAAAATCTGCTATACTTACTTAACCAAGCCCAATATGGGGAGGGCTAGGTTCTGTGGCTGAGAAAGTAGCTATTATTACTGATAGCAGTGCCTGCATTCCCCAGGAACTGGTGGCGAAGTATAGCATTCAGTTGGTGCCAATGAATGTTATTTTTGGTGATATGACCTATCTGGATGGAATAGATATAACCCCGGCTAAGTTCTATGCCCTTCTCCGGCAGGCAAAGGAGCTTCCGGCTACATCGCACTCGTCACCGGGGGCTCACCTTGAGACTTACCGTCGAGCCAGCCTGAGAGCGGATAACATTCTCTGTATCACCCTGTCATCAAAATTTAGCGGGCAATTTAACTCGGCACGGTTAGCTATGGAGATGGCAAAAGAGTCCCTCCCTGGTGTGACTATTGAGGTTCTTGACTGTGGCAGTGCGGCTGCTGCCCAGGGACTGGTTGTCCTGGCTGCCGCCAGGGCAGCCGCTTCGGGACAGAGCCTGACTAAGGTCATTAAAACGGCTAACAGCGTGGCGCAACGGGTAAATTTATTGGCTATGGTTGATACCCTTGATTATTTGGTTAAAGGCGGTCATGTGCGTAAGGCGGTTGCCTTGGCTAGCTCAATGCTTCGGATTAAGCCCATTTTTACCCTCAATGAAGGCGATGCTCGTCCCGTCACCAATGCTCGAACTACCCTCGGTGCCATAAAACGCATGGTAAAGCTCATGGGACAGAAGATAGTTACCGGGCAGCCGCTTCATGTAGCCGTGATGCATGCCGATGCCTTAGACGAGGTATTAGTGCTCAGGGACCAGATTTCTTCGCGGTTTGACTGCACTGAGCTGTTAGTCACAGAATTTACCCCGGTAATGGGGGTTCACATTGGCCCCGGACTGATTGGGGCTGCTTTTTATAATGGTGATTAGTAGTAACCTGGCGGAACGGAGGAAACATTTTAAACGCAGGGGGTTTAGCAGATACCTGGCTTGATGCTGATGTCCAGCGGCTGATTGGCAACCTGGGACAGCTTCCCGAGCCAATGGCAAAGCCGGTGTTCATCGTTGTCAGCGGCTTACCCGGGACAGGAAAATCTTACTTTTGTCGCCAATTAGCCCAGAGGCTACCGGTTATTATTCTGGAAAGTGATGCCTTACGCAAGGCCCTTTTCTCATCGCCAAGTTATAGCTTGGATGAAAGCTCACGCCTCTTCCGGGCATGTCATCTTCTCATTGAGAGATTGCTGAAACGGGGCACCTCCCTTATCTTTGACGCTACCAATCTGTCAGAGGGGCATCGCGAACATCTTTATGCTATTGCCGACCACTTGGATGTCAAGCTAATCTTGGTTCGTGTTGAGGCGCCACCTAAGGTGGTTTACGACCGGCTTGAAGCCAGGCAAAAAGATTCAGGAAGTAAATCAGACGCCGACTGGGCAGTGTATCGGCGGATGCAGCCATCGGTTCAGAAGATTAGCCGTAACCATTATGTTGTGGATACCTCCCGTGACATTACCCCGGTCTTGAACAAAATTATAAGAGAGGCGAGTCGTTAGATTTTAGAGATTGTTTAGTAACCTATCCCCCTGCCCCCCTTATGCAAGGACTTCATCTACCTCTTTCAGGGAAGGGGGGAGTTAGGTAAGAGAGGGGCGAAGCCCCTCTCTAAAATCTCTTCCCCCTCTCCTTCAAGGGAGAGTCAAAGGGAGGCGGAGCCCCTACAATTATAGGGCGTCAAAGAGGGACGAAGTCCCTCTTAAAAACTACCTCCCCTTCCCCTTACCAAGGGGAAGGGGATAAAGGGGATAGGGTTACTAAAGAAGGATTAAAGGGGTTGAGGTGGTTAAACAATCTGGTCGGTAAAAGGAGATTTAACATGGAGATTAAAGTCATAGTTGGTAATATCGCTGAGATTAAAGCCGACGCTATTATAGTCAACCATTTTGAGGGGCTGGAGCACCTTGAAGGTGATACGGCAAGCCTAGATAAAACCTTGGATGGTGCTATTTCTCAGCTTTTGGCTCAGGGCGAGATTAAGGGCAAACTTAATGAGATTACCATTGTTCATAGCCTGGGTAAGCTGCCGTCAGCCCGGGTGGTAGTTACCGGTTTAGGCAAGAAGTCGGAGCTATCCCAGGATAGGGTTCGAGGAGCAGTCGCTGAGACCTGCCGATTACTTAAGCAGAAGGGTGTAGCTAGTATTGCCACTATTGCTCACGGGGCAGGCATAGCCGGGATAAGCTTGGAGGGCGTTGCTCAAGCAGTAACCGAAGGTGCCTTGCTTGGCACTTATTCGTTTCGTCGGCATATAACCAAAGAAGCTGGGTATGGTGAGATTAAACTGCTTATTATAGTAGAGGCTGATAAAACCAGACTTTCAAGGTTAGAACAGGGCGTCTATAAGGGGAGGGTGTTAGCCGAGGCAACCAACCTGGCTCGCGATATGGTCAACGAACCAGCCAACTATATGACCCCGTCGCATATGGCTGAGACAGCCGCCAGGCTAGCTAAGGATTACGGGCTTGAGCTTACTGTTCTGGAGCGTGAGCGGATGCAGGAGTTGGGCATGGGGGCGCTGTTAGGTGTGGCTCAGGGGAGCCGCCAACCGCCAAAGTTTATCGTTCTCCATTATCGGGGCACTGACTCTAAGGAAACTGACGTGGCATTAGTTGGTAAGGGGATAACCTTTGATTCTGGGGGCATCTCTATAAAGCCGTCGGAGAAAATGGAGGAGATGAAGGATGATATGGCTGGGGGGGCGGCGGCTATAGCGGCTATCAGTGCCATTGCTCAACTTAAGCCCAAGATTAATGTTATGGCTATCATCCCGGCTACGGAAAACCTGCCCGGTGACAGCGCTCTGAAACCGGGTGATATCCTAACCGCTATTGATGGTAAGACCATTGAGATTATTTCTACCGATGCCGAGGGTCGGCTTATCTTAGCTGACGCCTTGGGCTATGCTAAGAAGCTCGGGGCTAAACTTATCATTGATGTGGCTACCCTAACCGGCGCCTGCCGGGTAGCCCTGGGCACTGTATATACCGGTGCCTTCGGCAATAATCAGGAGCTGGTGGACAAGGTAATTGCCGCTGGTGCTGAAGCCGGAGAGCTTGTCTGGCAGATGCCAATGCATGAGCAGTATAAAGAACAAAACAAGAGCGATATCGCCGATATTAAGAATGTCGGCGGTAGATACGGTGGGGCTATCACCGCCGCTCAGTTTCTGGCTGAATTTGTTGGTGACACCCCCTGGGTCCATCTGGATATTGCTGGCACCAGCCTAAGCGAAAAGGAACAAGGCTACCTGGTTAAAGGGGCTACCGGCGTCTCAGTCCGCACCCTGATTAACCTAGTCCTTTCCCTGGCTAAATAATTAAGGGTCATTTATTAGGGGGGAAGCTTGAAGGGTCTCTTCTCCTCAAAAGCTACTTGCCCTCCTTCGTTACTTTGAAGTAGCAGCAGAAGAGAGTTTTGGAGAGCCAAAGCCCCTCTTATAAAATCTCTTCCCCCTTCCCTACTCTAGTAGCAAAGGGGAGTTTTAGAGGGGCGAAGCCCCTCTCTAAAATCTCTTTCCCCTTCCCCTTATTAAGGGGAAGGGGATAAAGGGGATAGGGTTAATAAATATCTAAAGGAGGTTTAGATTGTGAAGATTAAATGGCTGGGACATGCCTGCTTTTTGATTACCTCGGATACCGGGCTAAAAATAATCACCGACCCTTATTTTACCGGTGGCGACTTGAGCTATGGTCAGATAAAAGAATCGGCTGATATTGTTACGGTAACCCATGACCATTCCGACCATAACAATGTGGCTGCAATTGGGGGTAACCCCAAGGTAGTTAGAGGGACAGCAGAAGTTAAGGGGATAAAGTTTAAGGCTATCCCAACCTACCATGATGAGGCTGGTGGGGGGCAGAGGGGCAGAAATACCATCCTCTGCTTTGAGCTTGATGGCATGAGGCTCTGCCACCTTGGTGACCTGGGTCACCAGCTCAGTGATAACCAGGTGGCTGAATTGGGTAAAATAGATATCCTACTTATTCCCGTAGGCGGTTTTTATACCATTGATGCCAAGGTAGCCACCCAGCTTTGTGACCGGCTTAAGCCTAAAGTAATCATACCAATGCACTATAAGACAGCAAAGTGCGCCTATCCCATAACCGGTGTCGAAGAATTCCTTCGCGGTAAGAAGGAAGTAAACCGCCTAGATGCTAGCCAGGTGGAGTTCAAACCAGGGCAATTGCCAGCTACAACCACGATTATAGTTTTAAAACCTGCACTGTAGTTAGTGGAAGTCCTGAAACCAGCCCTTTAACAAATTCCCTTCCCTCTCCCCTTCAAAGAGAGTTAAAGAGAGGCGAAGCCTCTCTTATATAACCGAATCCCCTTTAAGCACCCAGAAAAGTCTTAGATTTTTCTGGGTGCTTAAAGGGGATGGAGTTAGTAGAAAATCCCCTCTTTCAGAGGTTGCTAACTTGTGGTAAAATAGTATAAAAGCGAGGTTAGGGCAGGGACTGAGAAAAACACAAGTTGGACATAAGTTGTGTTGTTCTTGCTGGTGGCAAGGGCTTGCGCTTGGGGCATGAGAAGGCGTTAGATTTTATTGGTAATAGAAGTTTACTCGAGAGGGTTCTGTCACATCTGAGTCTATTTAATAGTGATATTCTCGTTGTTACTGCTTTAAAGCAAACTTATCCCCAGCTTATTGGTTATCCAAAGTTAAAAGCAGTAACCGATATTTACTTCAATAAGGGCCCCTTGGGTGGTATTTATACTGGTTTAAAAGCATCAGATTCATTTTATAATCTTGTTGTCGCTTGTGATATGCCCTTTTTGAACCAGGCCTTGCTCTATTATATGATACAGATTTTGGCTGGCTTTGACTTGGTGGGGTAAAGCCCATTCAAAAACCGTCTAAAGTAGTAGCAAAGGAGAGTTTTAGAGGGGCGAAGCCCCTCTAAAGTCTCATTCCCCTTCCCCTTACCAAGGGGAAGGGGATAAAGGGGATAGGGTTAAAATAATTAATAATTCCATAATAAAACTAACCCCATAATGAGACGGGATACGAGATATGATAACTGTCGAGCAGGCACTAGATAAAATCCTTAGTTATGTGGATGTCCTGGAGGCTGAAGACAGCCCTATTCTGGACTGTCTGGGGCAGGTTCTGGCTGAGGATATATATTCTAATGTTAATGTTCCTCCGCTAGATAATTCGGCGATGGATGGCTATGCCGTTAGGTCTGGGGATACCCGTGGTGCCAGCCGACAATCCCCCCGATTTCTGCGGGTTCTTGATACCGTCTCTGCCGGCTCTATTACCAAGCGTGAAGTAGCACCGGGCACCGCCATTCGCATTATGACCGGGGCACCAATACCAAAGGGTGCCGATAGCGTGGTCATGTTTGAGGATACCGATGAGCCCCAGCGCCGGGAAGTTTCCACTGAGATAGGAATTTTAAGTGAAGTTGAGCCTGGTTTGAATATCCGCCGTGCCGGTGAAGATATCGCCAAGGGGTCAATAGTATTGACCAAAGGGACGGCGCTCAGACCCTCAGAAGTTGGTGTTTTGGCTTCTCTGGGGCGGACTACGGTCAGGGTTATCCGCCGCCCGATAGTGGCTATTTTAGCCACCGGGGATGAGCTGGTTGATATTGACCAACCTCTGCCGGCAGGTAAGATATATAACAGCAATACCTATAGTCTGGCTGCCTTGGTTCAGCGCTACGGCGGCATCCCTAAAATACTGGGCATAGCCCGGGACAGCGAAGATTCGGTAGTAGCCAAAATCCGCCACGGGCTGGATGCCGATATTCTGCTCACCACCGGCGGTGTCTCTGCCGGAGACTATGATGTGGTAAAGGACGTTTTAGCTAAGCAGGGTAAGATTACCTTTTGGACGGTTCGGATGAAGCCGGGGAAACCTTTAGCCTTCGGCACTATCAAAGCCGTCGGTAAGGCTGGCATAGCTAGAAACATACCCCATCTTGGTCTACCTGGCAACCCGGTTAGCTCTATGGTTACCTTTGAGCTATTTGCTCGCCCGGCTATCCTTAAAATGATGGGTAAGAAAAATTTGACCAAGCCGACTATTGAAGCTGTGTTTGAAGATTCAGTGGTAAATAGGGATAGACGGCGCATGTTTGTTCGGGTTATAGTGGAAAGGCGTAATAATCAATACTTTGCCCGGCTGACCGGGCCTCAGGGTTCGGGGATTCTAACCTCTATGACCTCAGCCAATGGGCTGATGATTATCCCTGAGGATAAGGCGGAGGTGGTCGCCGGGGATATAGTTCGGGTGATGATGCTGGATTGGAGGGAGGAGTAAGGCTTGATTTTTAAGGCTTCTGAGTTTGTTTTTGAGCCACCGGCGGTGGTATCCAGGGCACGGCGCGTTTTGATTAAGCCTAGCGCCTGCTATCCGGTGCCATATCCGGTAACTACTAGCCGGGATATGCTCTCGGTGATAGTAGAAGGTATCAGGCGGGTTAGCGATGCTGACATCCTTCTGCTTGAAGGCACCCCCGGGGGTGGCTCAGTCCAGCCGATATATCAAGCCCTGGGCTATAACTTCCCACGGGTATTAACCCTGGACGTAAAGGATTGTATCTGGGTAGAGGTGGATAACCCTTTACCTAGACCATTGGCTGTACCCACCTTCTGGGTGCCTAATGTTATCCTGTCTAGCGACTACCTGATAACCGTGGCGCCACTAAAAGTTATTCACGGCAAGGGTAGACTTAGCCTGATGAACCTGCTTACCCTGCTGCCGAGTAGTAAATATGGAGGCGCTGCCAGGGGGGGCTGGGGGGATTTGTATCAGCTGGGAATAGATAATGTGGTGGCTGACCTCTATTTCACCCTGCCCTTTGACCTGGGGATTGTTGAAGCTCGCCAGAAGTTCATTACTCGGGATGACCCCACCCAGGGTGAGGTTGAGGAGTGCGGCAAGGTGTTTATTGGTGAGCCCTATCAGGTGGATTGTGAAGCTTCAGAAACGCTGGGGCTTAAGACCAAGTATCTTGATTTGATTAGGACGGCTAAAACCGAGTTTGAAGCCAACCTTTACACTTAACATAACGTGAAAAACAAATCAAAGCTAATCACATAGGAATTGTTTCTTGACCAGTTCTATGAATAACCAAGATATAACTACTGACCAGGCTAGACCACGCTGGTTTATTGATTTAGATTGGTATCAACAGAACAGCCGTTCCTTTTTGGCTTTGGCTCAAGGGCACTTGTGCCCCAAGTGCCGTAAGCGGCTACAGGAAGGAGAAACCTCAGCGGCTGACCTTTTGGCTACTATCAAAGACTGCTGCTCCAAGACCCCGGATTTTATTACCGGTAGGTTACCAATTTTAGAGCGTATATTTCGCCTTTTCCTGGCTAGTGGTAACCAGCCTCTTGATGTGGAGGAACTGGGTAAGCAATTAAGTGACTGGTGTGGTGGGGAGACCCATGGCACTTCAGCCGTGATTTTATCCCGCCTTCTTGAAAGTGACCAATACTATGGTCTGAGGCAAGCCCCAAGCTAATACCTTATTTTGAAGCCGGAGTAACCTCCGGTGTATTCTGACCAGTTAGTTACTACCCTGGTTACTTTTGCTCTCGGCGGTCCGACCGCAAGATAGCCTATTAGCTTTTCCAATTGCTTTCTTTCCCCTTCAGCTTGGACCTCTACCGCTTCTACATCTCGGAGGTTTCTTACATAGCCGGTTAAGTCTAGCTCTCTTGCCCGTCTGGAAGTGAAGTCACGGAA
>Ga0116202_10001715_pt1 | contig 12837 bp, 8 predicted proteins | sample LakKivw325mmetaG_FD_94479 | JGI IMG/M metagenome (GOLD analysis project Ga0116202, IMG submission 94479) | Anoxic lake water microbial communities from Lake Kivu, Rwanda to study Microbial Dark Matter (Phase II) - Lake Kivu water 325m metaG | ecosystem: Environmental > Aquatic > Freshwater >...
CAGCGCCTCGGCAGCGTCCAGTTCGGAGTGGACGACAAACACCTTCTTCAGCCGGGGCAGGTTCATGGCGCCCACGTACTGCAGCAGGCCGTCGCGGTCCGCGTGGGCGCTGAACTCATCCATCACCTCGACCTCGGCTCGAAGCGGATGCTCCTCGCCGTAGATTCGTACAATCGGCTGTCGCTCGGCGATGCGACGGCCCAGCGTGTTCTCGGCCTGGAACGATACCATCAGGACGAGGTTCTTGGGGTCTTCAACCGAGTACTTCAGGTGGTGAAGCACCCGGCCCGCCTCGCACATCCCCGAGGCCGAAATGATGATGCACGGCTGCCGGCTCGCGTTGAGCGCCTTGGAGTCCTCGACCGACTCGACGTAATGGAGCCCGGGGAAATCGAACAGGTACTGGTGACCGTTCAGCATCGCCAGCGCCTCGGAGTCGTAGTATTGCGGGTAGTTGCGGTAGACCTCGGTTACGCGGCTGGCAAGGGGCGAATCAACGTAGACCGGTACGTCCGGAATCCGGCTGTTCTGGCGCAGCCGGTTCAGGGTGTAGACGATCTCCTGGGACCGTTCGACCGCGAACGCGGGGATGACTATCCTGCCGCCGCGTGAGTAGACCCGGTTCACGACCTCGGCCAGGCGGGTATCCACGTCGCGGTAGTCGCCATGCCGCCGGTTGCCGTACGTGCCTTCCATTATCAGGTAGTCGGCCTCGACTACCTGCACCGGGTCGTTGATTATCGGCATCTTCCGGCGTCCGAGGTCGCCGGTGAACAGCACCCGTTTGCCTTCGACCTCGATGTCCACCAGCGCCGACCCGAGGATGTGTCCGGCATCGTGCAGCACCACCTTGTACGGCCCCAGCTTCCGCACCTTCGCATACGGTATTCCCTCGATGTACTCAAGCGACTCCTCGGCATCCTTGACCGTATACACCGGCTCCTTGGGCGGTTCGCCCTTCTCGCGCAGCTTCTTATTCAGGTAGCGGACGTCGGATTCCTGGATGTTGGCCGAGTCCTCGACGAGCAGCCGCGACAGCGCCGCGGTGCCCTGGGTCATCAGAATCGGCCCGCGGAACCCGTACTTCACAAGGTTCGGGATATTGCCGACGTGGTCGATATGAGCGTGGCTGACGATGCACCAGTTGACCTCGCGTGCCGTGAACGGGAAGCTCCGATTGGTATGCTCGGCCTCGGCGCGGTGCCCCTGGAAGAGCCCGCACTCGACGAGCAGCCGCTGCTTGCCGGATGTGAAGAGGTGCTTGGAGCCGGTTACGGTCCGCGTGCCGCCGCAGAACCTTATCTTCACGCCTCTTCCGCCTTTCGACTTCCGCCCTTCTGCCTTCTGACTTCCACCTTCCGACTTCTGTCTTCGTCCGACCTCACAAGTCCCCTCGCCGCCCTCATGTTCTTCAAGTTCATATCTTTCGTGTGCTGCGGGGTCTCCATCACGGCCGGCATGTTCCGAAGCAGCGGATGGTTGATTATCTGCCCCATCCCCTCGCTACCGAGCTTCCCCTCACCGATGTGCCAGTGCCGGTCCACCCGCGAGCCGAACTCGGTCTTCGAGTCGTTCAGATGCAAAAGATGCAGGCGGCTGATTCCCACCAGCCGGTCGAACTCGCGCAGGGTGGCATCGATGCCCGACCTCGTCCGGTACTCGTAGCCCGCCTCGAACGAGTGGGCGGTGTCGAGCGTGACGCCGACCCGCTCTCGCTGCTTCACTCTGCCGACAATCTCCGCCAGTTGCTCAAACCGGTACCCCACCTCGCTTCCCATCCCCGCCGTGTTCTCGAGCAGGAACGTCACGCCGTCAGGAGCGGCCGCGAGTATCGAATCGACGTTGGCCGCAATCCGGGTGATGGCGGTCTTCTCATCGGCAGCCATCGCCTTGCCCGTATGGCAGACGAGAAAAGGAACGCCGAGCGCCTTGCAGCGCTCTAGCTGGGTCACGAGCGCCTTGACCGAGCGTTTGCCCTCGGCGCCGGCCGCAGCCAGGTTGGGTAGGTACGGGGCGTGGACGAAGAGCGGCGAGATACCGGAATCCTTCATGCCGGCGCGGAATTTGGCCACGTCGTCCGGGTCGAGTTTGGCGATGGACCAACCGCGCGGGTTTGAAGAGAACATCTGGATGGTCTCGCACTCGACCTCGCGCGCGCGTTCGAGCACGTTGCCGAACCCGCCGGCGATTGAAACGTGGAAACCGAATCTCACTGCTTGGTAGATACTAGACCAATGCCGGGGAATGTCAAAAGCGGCAACCCGCACAGCTCGGACGGCTGCGCCTTGACTGCAGGACAGGGCGCCTCTACAATCCGGCCGTGAGGCGTACCGTGATGGAACGCTGCGGCTTCCCGGCGCTTGCCGGTATCCTGCCGCTCGCGCTGTACGCCGCTACGGCCTGCCGCAGCATCTACTGGGGCGACTCGACCGAGCTGATGCTTGCCGGCCGGGTCCTTGCCGTCAGCCATCCTCCCGGCTACCCGCTGCTGACGACCATCATCCGCCTGTTTACCCTCGTCCCGGCTCTCGCTATGCCCTTCCGGCTCAACCTCATCGCCTCGCTGGCCGCAGCGGGTTCGTGCGGCATGGCCTACTTCATCGTGAAGGAACTCACCGGTGACAACTGGGCGGCTCTCTTCTCGGCTCTGCTCTGGGGCACAAGCTTCGAACTCTGGCAGCAGGCGACAGCGCTCGAGGTCTACTCCTTCCAGGCACTCCTGCTGTCGGTGCTGCTCTTTGCCATCATCCGGTGGCACCTGACCGCCACGCCCGCCTGGCTGCTCATTGCGTTCTTCGTATTCGGCCTGGGGCTGGCCAATCACCCACCGATCGTGCTCTGGATTCCAAGCCTGCTCATCCTGCTGCTATCCGCGCCCGCGAAACCCCGGGCGCGCTTGCTCGGCTTCGGGCTGCTGCTTGCGGCCCTCGCCCTCTGCCTCTACTTCTACATCCCGCTGCGCGCGGGCGCGCCCGGCGCCGCCGCCTGGGGCAGAGTCGGCAATCCGGCTGAACTGCTGCAGTACGTAACCGGACGGGTGTATCGCTATCGGCTGCTTGCGGGCGGCAGCCGGTATCTCGGCGCGCAGTTCTCCAGTCTGCCCGCGCTCTTTGGCAGGCAGTTCCTCGTTGCCTGGCTGCTGGCAGTGCTGGGCGTTGCCGCCCTCTGGCACCGGAGCCGCGCCGTGCTGTTCTCCCTGCTGCTGGCCGCGGCCGCCGTGACCGTGGCGGCAGTGGAATACAACATTCCGGACAAAGAAGGCTATCTTCTGCCCGCGTACTTCGCTCTCTTGATACCTATCGGGTGCGGGTGCGCGCCGCTACTCGCGGCCCGATTCCGATCCGCGGTCATGGTGGCCGGTGCTTTGCTTGTGGCGCTCCCGGTCGTGGCGTTCCTGCCGACCCAGAATCGCAGCCGGCACCAGGGGCTCGCCGACTTTTCGGAGGCTGTCATCTCAAGCCTGCCGCCGAACTCGACGGTATTCACCGACGACTACAGCCTGTATCAGGGTCTCCGCTGGCTTCAGGCGGGCGGGAGGCGACCGGACGTACTGGTCGTCAGCCAGTATCACCTGGCTATTCCCGGCTACCTTGACCAGTTGCGTCGCATCCGGTCCGTGCCTGAGCAGGCATCCCGCGAGGCTGACCGGCTCTGGCAGAACGCGTCGCGTGCCAATGACGCGGCCTTCGGCGAGCAGGCGAAGGCCACGGCGGTACAGGTCATGTCGCTCCTGGCGCGAGACTGGCTGTCCTCGAGCCGCATCTTCTGGGTTCCCGCCGACTTCGCGGACTGGGCGCAGAAGTGGGAAGGGCTGCGCCTGACCATGCGCGGGCTCGGCTACGAAATCGCCGGCAGGGACACAGTGCCCGACCTCGACTCTCCGCTCCTGTCCGCGAGCCGCTACCGCTCGATTCTTTACCGCGACATCGAGACCCAGGACGTGTGCCGCCGGCTGGCGGCAACGGCCAGCCGGCGCGGCATTCTCAGATTCGCGGCCGGCAACAACAGCGAGGCAATCCGCGACTTCGACCTCGCCCTTCAGTACTTCCCCGACTACCCGCAGGCGGTTGAGAACAAAGGGATCGTGTTCTACTTCTCGGGACAACCGGACAGCGCCCGGCTCTACCTCGAAAGGTTCATCGAGCTGGAGCCGACGTCACCCGAACTGCCCAAAGTCAGGGGAATCCTCGCCCGCCTCGGCGGATAGACTCGGCTAGGGCCTGGCTTTGGGCTTGCGTAATGCGGCGACTACCGCATAGACGAAGCCGAGCGTAATCAGGGCGATCAGCCCGATTCCCACCCAGCGGTACTGCTTGCCCAGCACAGACAGGAATGTGACGACGGTCGCGGCCATCAGTACACCCACGAATATCGAGAGCAGGGACTTCCAATAGGCGAGCCCGAGCACCTCCGCGGCGACTGCTCCGGTCCACGCGCCGGTGCCCGGAAGCGGGATGCCGACGAACGTCGCCAGCCCCCAGAACTCGTACTTCTGGATGGACCCGCTCTTGCTCCGTGCGCGGGCGAAGAGCCATTCGAAGAAACGGCGGAAGAGCGGTACATGGCTGAACCATGCGACAATGCGCTCGAGCAGGAGAAGAACAACGACAATCGGCGCGATGTTGCCGATCAGGGCCCACAGCACTGCCTGCCACCAGGGCATGCAGAAGAAGAGAATGCCGACGGGCACCGCTCCCCGGAGTTCGACAATCGGCAGGGCCGCAATCAGCACGACCACAAGTTCCGGACTCAAACCCCGAGCCCGAAGCCAACCGGCCGCCTCCTGCCCGGTATCCGCCCGCGCCATCCCCACGACGAGGAGCAGCAAGAGCACGGCGAACACCGCCTTGACCGCGAATCGTGTCCGGTTCGCACTTCTGCCTTCCGACTTCTGCCTTCTGACTTCTGACTTCGTTCTTCTCACAGCATCCCTCTTCTTCTTCTCAGCAGCCATTCCGCGCCGGCCAGCAATGCTATCAACACATAAGCCCAGACCGCCCGCCTCGGGTCGAAAGTGAAGCTCCGCTGATAAGAGCCAAGCGCAATCTGGCTTGCGTCGCGCGGCAGGCTATCCGCGGAAAAGAACCTGCCGCCACCGGCCGCGGCCACCGCCCTGAGCAGCCCCTCGTTCATACCGGTGTTCGCGAGCTCAATCGCCTGCTCTGCCACTACGAACTCGGTCGCGGCCTTGCCCACGGCAACCGGAGCTGCGCCGCGCCCCAGGGAACTGCCCCTGTTTTCGACCGCCGCAACCGCGCGATACCGTCCCGGCCCCAGTGCCTCGATGGTTGCCTCATAGACCCCGTTCCCGGTTTCGGTCATCGGGACGGTGATTGCCTCCTGCGCCTGACTTCTGCCTTCTGCATTCTGACTTCTGACTTTTGACTTCGTCTCAGTGTCCTCCACCACCAGCACCATTGCAGTTAGCCCTGTCCACGGCTTTCCGTCCGGCGCGACCGCCTTCAGAATCAGCCTTACCGGCTGGCCACGGTACAGGTCCTTGTCGGCCACGTCAAGCCAGAACGGACTCGTATCACGCTCCGCCAGATAGTGCACGACCCCGGTCAGGAACACAGCAAGCGGAGTAGGCTGCTCGGGCTTCTCCTCCGGCCCGAATCCCCAGCGCCACAACGGATAGGCGGCCACATACACGAACTTGCCCCTGCCGGCCTCGCCCGCGACCAGTAGCGGTGCCTGATTCTCCTGCGCCACGAGCCATGCCATCGGGCGATTGACGCCGTCCAACGGCCTGAGCCCGGTGAACGGCGGCACCCTGCTCAGGTCAACCACATCGCTTGCGACCTGGTTTGGGGCACCCGCCGCGCCCCACCAGGGCAGAAGCCCGCCCTCGGCGGTCAGCTCGGGAGTGAAAGAACCGGTCTGCGTACGACCGGCGCTTCCGTTGAGAATCTCTCCGATGTTCTTCCCGGGCTGGAACTCGGGGCCGGCGAGCACGAGCGCGCTCGCGCCGGCCCGCACCCGACCGGCAATGGACTGCCACACATCCGGGCTGCCCGTCTCGACGACGTCATCGAGCACGTACACGTCCGGCGAAGGGACATGACCGAATCTGTCCGCCGATTCAGGTCGTGTCCCGAGCCCGATGGCGCCCGTCACCGCCACCTCCGGCAGAACCTCAATCCGCTCATCACCCGCAAGCGCTTTCAGTATCATCCGCGTGTCCGGCCCGGGACGGTTCGTGATATAGGCCACCCGCACACGCCCGGGTCTCACATCAACCGTGACGTCGCGCACGTTATCGGCATAGTCGCTCTCCCCGGCCATGCTGTCTATCCGCGCCTCGACCGCCTGCCTGCCCGGCTTGTCGAAGACCAGACGGAAGGGCGCGTCCTGCTCGGCCATCGCCTGTCCGAGCACAACCTCTTTGGCCTCTCCGCGCAGCCGGACCCGCGCCTTTTCGCCGGCGAACCCGGCTGCCATCGCGCGGACCTGGACGTCCGCGGTTTCGCCCGAGTACACAACCGCGGGCAGCAGTATCTGCTCGATACTCGCGTTTCGTTTCGCGACGCCGCCGAATCCAACCGTATACACCGGCACACCGATGTCCCGCGCCGCAGCCACCGGGTCTACCTCACCATTATCCTGCCCGTCGCTTAAGAGCACGACTGCCGCCGGCCGCGTCTTTCCGACGGTCTCTAGCGCCGCCCCAATCCTCGTCCTCTCCCCGTTTTGGTCCCTGGCTTCTGGCTTCTGGCTGCTGCCTTGGCCTCGGCTGCCCCTGTCCGGCAGTGCGGCCGTATCGGCAAAGACCCATTCCTGGCGGCCGATGCCGACCGGAACCGGGAAGACGTGCGACACTTCGGCTGCCGCGCTCTCGGCCCCGACTGCGCTCATGCTTCGGGATACATCGAGCATCACTGCCACCCGCCGCGGCCGTTCGGTCCACACATGCGTGAATACTGCTCCAATGAATACGGCCGCGAACAGCAGCAGTATCACGAAGCGAAGAAACAGGAGCCCGAGACCTCCGACGCCGCTTCTCCCCCGCTTCCCCGAATCCGCAATCTGCAATCTGAAGTCCGCAATCGAGCGTCGATACGCCAGTAGCCCGAGGACCAGCAGTATCGCGCTAACGGCGATAAGCATTGAAGGGCCGGGGCAGGGACTCGGGTACCAGGGTCAGGCTCAGGCTTTCGGCATCGGTGTTGAACGTAACCCGCGGGCTCGCAAGCTCGGCCAGCCCGTCGCCGTTAGTGTCAGCCACGGCGACTATCTCGTACTCGCCCTTGTGCACCCTGGTCGAGAATGAGCCGTCCGCGAGCAGCGGCGCGAGACCGGTCGACCGGACCGGCAGCGACTCGGTCCGCGGAGGCTTTAGTGAATCGGTGATGACCCGGACCGCCGCGGACTCAGTGAAGAAGACCGCGCCGGTCTTGAGTGAACCGGGCCAAAGAGCCTTGCCTTTCACCGCGACGGCATCGAATATCGTGTCGCTGGTGAAGTAGGTGAATGCCGCCGCGGTCGAGCGGTTGCCCTCAAGGTCGATTTCCCCGGGTTCGAGCAGGAAATAGACGGTGGTGGCGCTCGGCAGCGACTCGATGCGACTGAAACTCAGGGTCTGCCAGTCGGCGGTCCACGCCCGATTGAACTCGGTGTCATACCGGGCCGGGACAAACGTGAAGTTGACCGCCTTCGACGTATCTATCGCCTCGCTGAAGTTGACCCTTACTTTCACGCCCCGCTTCTGTCGCGTCGCTCCCGGCGACGGCTCGATGGTTGCGACCCGCGGCGCAATCGTATCCCTCACCGCTGAGCCGCGGAACCTCGCCCGGAACCGCGTCTTGTTGCCGGCCCGGTCCCAGACGACCCCGCGCACCTCGTAGAGCTTCGGTTCCTGGATGGGCGTCCAGAGCTGCACGTCCTCGCCGCTTCTGCCGAGCGAAGTCCCGCGCAGGGCGATCGTCTCGCCGGCCGGCCCGGTCAAGAGGAAGCTGTCCGGCCTCAACTTCGCGCCGTCGATGCCCTCGTCGAATACGAGCGTAGCCTGGCTCCGGGTCCTGGTGTCGACCTCCAGCAGGCGCGGGGCCCACCGGTCCGGGCTCGGCGGAATCATCTTCTTGGCGCAGGCGAGGACCGTGACCGTAAGCAGGGTGAGCGCCAAAGCAGTGAGGCTACTTCTCATGCACGTCTCCTGCAGACCGAAGCCTGCCAATTGCCAACGACAAATTCCCAATTCCTAGTCAATGACCAATGTCCCAATGCCCGTTCTCCTCTATTAGGAATTTGTAATTCGCAATTAGTCATTCTCTAGCCCTCAAGCACTTGCTTCAGCCTCCTCACCGCCGCTCCATCCAGTCCCTTCTTCGCTGCCATCTCAACCAGCCGTTGGGACAGAATGCGATACATCGGCGCAAGGTTCGGCGTTCGCCGCTCCAGTTCCCGCAGGTGCGCAGCCACGGTCAAGGCATCGCCCCGTTCAACCGGCCCGGTCAGACTCGGCCCGGCGCCCTGCTCGGCGATATTCTCCAGCACGGTCCGCGCAAGCGGGACGAGCATCAACCCGGCCCGGCGGCGCGAGACCCCGAATTCGCGGGCAATCTCCTCGGCGGCATCGAGCAGCCCGTTGACGAAATTCGACGCGAACACGCACATCGCGTGGTACAACGCCCGGTCGGTTCCGTGCACCCGGAGCCAGCCGCCGCGAAGCTGCCTCACGAGGTGCCGTCCGAACCTGAGCCCGGAAACCGACCCGTCGGCCGCAAAGAACGAACCGGGCAGACTCCGGATCGCCTGCGAATGGCTGAAGAACGACTGCACGGGGTGGAGCGCAAGTGTGCCGAGGCCCTGCTCGCGCGCCCCGGCCAGCACCTCAGGCCCGAACGCGCCCGAGCAATGCGCGGCAATCGTGCCCGGAATCAGCCACTTCCGCACCGACTCGAACACCGGCACGATGTGCGTGTCCGGCACGGTCAGGAACAGCACGTCGCTCTCAGCCGCCACGTCGCGCGAACTCAAGCGCTCGTACTTCTCCTTCATCAGCCCGTACACAACCCATGCCTGTTTCGGCTTCACATCGGTCACGCCCGCAATCGGGTAGCCCAGTCGTCGGCAGTGCCAAGCCAGCGCGCAGCCCACGCGCCCCGCGCCGATGAACCCGACCCGCTTACGTTCGGCGCCGGTCGAATGGCGAATGCCGCTTGGCACGGAACGAGGACCTCTCGCGCGGCTCTTTGCGCTGACGGGTGCTGCCATGAAGGAACCCAAGATAGCCGCAGGCATTGAGCTAGTCAAGAACAGTGGCAAACCCCGAATCCGATGTTGAACCACAGAGCACACAGAGATTTGAAGGGTACCGGTCCGGAGTGACGACTTCACCCAACTCTGTGCTCTCTTCCGCCTCTGTGGTTAATCCTATGTCGGTTCTGGGGGGAGACCGATGCTCGGACCAGACACCGGCACATGAACGTTTCACCGCTCTCCTGTTTCCTTCGGGAGTAGGCAGAATCTGGCACCCCCTTCGAGGCGGTCCGCACCCTGCCAGTTTCCTATATGTCCCCTCGAAATCAAGCCCAAGAATGTCCTAAGTTGGTCATTAGCAATTGGTTATTCGTCATTGTCGTATCTCCCCTACCCCGCCCCCCGGGCTATTCTGCGAGTTGTTCTCCAAACTGCCCTGAGAGCCGTTCGGGAGATTGCTCCGCAGGCTATCCGGAAAGGCATCTGGAGAACTATCCGGACTTCTGTCCGGTCAGCTACTCGGAAGGCTATCCGGAGAGGAACAGGACGAGCTACCCGGAAAGCTCTGTGGAGAATCGCTCAGCAGACAGCTCCGCAGATTGTCCGGGAAAGCGCCCGGAAGATAGCTCTGGGAGCAACCTGCCGAGCAACCCGGAAGACAATCTCCTCCGCTATTCGGAGAGCTATCCGGCAGATACCTTGCCCGGCTGTCTGGACGGATGTCACGGCCGCGTCGATGCGGCGCAGGCCGCCGGGGCTGCCCAACGAAGATCGCACCGGGTAGCTGCGGCAAAAGCTGTTCGGCTGAAGGCCGGTCGAGCACACGGCAGGGCCGGACCGAGACCCCGGCTGAGGTGTTCGGTACGGACAACAGGGGCAATCCCGGGAACAGTCCGGGGGTGCACCCCGGGTATACCCTGTTTGAGCAACTCAGGACATAGGTAACACTTTACTATCAGGACATGGGTTACACCTGCGTGACCGCCGGCGGCGCAAGCCAGCGGGGTACTGCACGTTCCACGCAGATCTCTTTTATCGCCATGTCACAAAACCAGACCCGCCAATGGGTCTCATCCAGCCGCTCCAGACCGACCTCGGTCCGGACCAACGCATTGCTCAGGGAGACGGCCTTACCCGCCACCGCTATGTACGCTTTGCTGTCCACCCGCCGCAGCAGATAGCCGTAAGGATACTTGTAGGGCTCGACATCGCTCAATCGACGCGGCGATGACCGATACACCTCACCCGGCGTCTTCTGCCCCAGCGCCTCGTGCGGCCGACTGATGTTATAGTCTACCCGCCACCGCTCAAGTCGTACCGCCTCTTCCGCAAGCGTCGGCGCCGGCTGTCCCTGGATCTCGGCCGCGAGGTCACGGTGCATCCGCTCATGGCTCCCATTCTGCTCCGGATGTCCCGGGTCAATCCGGTCCAGCTTGATGCCCAGCGTCCGCCACCAGACGCTCAGCCGCGTCAGCCCGTAAGGTCCCGTCATCGATGCGAACGGTGCACCGTTATCACTACGGATTGCCACCGGCAGCCCGTACCGCTCAAACATCTCCGCAAACACGCCTCTGACATCTTCAATCCGCCGCCGGCGCATCGGCCGCAGACAAAGGATGTAGCGACTATAGAGATCCCGGATTCCCAAAGGCTCACAACGCTCGCCATCGCCAACCCGCCAGTAGCCCTTGAAGTCCACCGTCCAAACATCATTCGGACCCGTTGCCGCACTCAGCGGCCCTTCCGGCTCCCAGCGTCGGGGTCGACCACGGCCCTTGGCCTCACTCAGGCCGGCCCGCCGCAGCACCCGCCCGACCGTCGCCACACCCGGCACTTCCTCCGGTCGGAAGCCGGTACGCAACAGCAGTCGCCGCAGCTTCTTCGGACCCCAGTGCGGATGCTCCCGCCGCAGCCGTACCAACTCCAGTACCAACGCTCCACTCACGGACAAGGGACTCGACCGCGGACGTCGGCTCCGATCCACCAACCCGCACAGCCCGACTTCTTTGTACCGCCGCAGCCACTTGTGGCCGGTCTTCCGACTCACATTGAACTGCCGGCAGGCCGCGCTCTTGCTGGCATCCGGCTCGCTTGCCACCAGCACAAACTCCGCGCGCAGATGCTCGGCACCACTTACTTTCCAGGGCATAAACAACACCTCCGTTACTCCTCATATGTTACCTATGTCCTGATAATAACCTGTAACCCATGTCATGATATCGGACCTGTTAGCTGTCGACGCTAACACTGAGGCCCACGCATTACGTCTTGTCCTGGCGTGAGTTACGGGGCGAGGACCATCTGGACGTTAGCAGATGTCGCTACACCCTCGGGTCAGAATTCGCGTTTCCGTTTCCCATCCCGAACACCGCCCTGCAAAGACCAAAAGTAGGTGGTGTTTTGCCGAACGTCAGCGCCCTCCGACCTGACGCCGACGAGCAAGGGGCGGACTCGTGCCCGCCCCTGACGTGTATGCTGTATGCTGTCTGCTGTCTACTTCTCCTCGCGCGCTAGCGCGCGACCACAATCTTCCGGATGGCGGCAGCCGGTCTCCCGTCTTCGGTCTCCGGTCTTCTGATGAAGTACACCCCCGGCGCCAGCGCCCGCACATCATTCGCCCCCGGCCTCAGCTCCATGACCCTCCGCCCGCTGATGTCGAGCAGGCTTGCGCGGGACATGACCGGGAAATGGGGACTGTACCGCGCGTCCTCGCGCTCCGAGGGACTGTCCCCATTTCCCCCAAGCACGAGCACGCCTCGGACGACGGTTGGACCGCTGTTCGGCGCTCGGAGTTCGGCGTTCGACGTTCCCTCCGCGATGCCGGCCGGGTTGTTGGTCGCGAACCATATCCGGAAGCACCCGCTGGGCCCCTGCGCCCACACCACGTACGCGTGCCCGTCCGAGTCGGCGCCGATGTCCGCGAAACCGGTACTCACGGTGTCTTCATTGACGAGTTCAGGGTCGGACCAGGATGCACCATGGTCCGACGAGGATGTGTAGTATGCGTTGCAGCGCCCCATAGTGTACATCTGCAACGCCGTGTGCACGCGGCCGTCGCCTGAGAGGGCGAGCCTGGCGTCGTAGTACGACGAGTGAATCGCAACCGGGCCACCCCACGTGTCCGGTCCAGAGTAGTACGTGCGCGACTCGGTGAAGTTTTGGTAGCCGCTGAGACTCTCACCGGTGCCGGTGTAGTCGCAGATGATGTGGTCCTTGTCGGCGATGACGTGAGGCGAGAACGCGGTCCAATCGAACGTATCGAGCTGAACTCCGGGCTGGAAGGTCAAGCCGCGGTCGGTCGAGCGATAGAAGTAGGCACAGTATCTAAAGTGTGGGGTGACCTCGAACCAGCGCGGGACCTCCGCAACCACCAGGTAGTGATTCGTTCCCGGCTGGACAAAGACGTCTGCGTTGCCGCAATCATACCCGGTCGTGTCGTCGTCCACGCGGACCTTCTTGCTCCACGTCGCCCCTCGGTCGGTTGACACGGATGACCAGATGTGGAGACCACTCCCGGAGCCGTAGCCGTTCCACGCGCAGAGAAGGTTGCCGGCCGAGTCCGCAGCAATCCGGACCGAGCCGATCCCTACGCTTGAGCTGTCAATCCTGGCCGGTGTAGTCCACGTGGCCCCGCCGTCG
>Ga0116202_10001716_pt1 | contig 12837 bp, 10 predicted proteins | sample LakKivw325mmetaG_FD_94479 | JGI IMG/M metagenome (GOLD analysis project Ga0116202, IMG submission 94479) | Anoxic lake water microbial communities from Lake Kivu, Rwanda to study Microbial Dark Matter (Phase II) - Lake Kivu water 325m metaG | ecosystem: Environmental > Aquatic > Freshwater >...
ATGTTTTCTGAACTCAAAAAATTAGTGAAACATTCAGGCATTTATGCGATTGGAGCGATTGTTCAGGCGAGCCTTTCTTTTTTACTGATCCCTTTTTATACGCGGTATTTAAGTCAGGCAGATTATGGCCGTTTAGAAATTCTGCAAACTTTTTTAAAGGTTTTGTTATTTTTGATTCCTTTAGGATTACCTTCAGCAATTTTGAAGTGTTATCACCGTGATGCAAAAAGCCAAGGAGAGCGTAAAATTCTTATGAGTACAGCCTTTTTTTTAATTCTCTTAGCAGGAATAGTGGAAACTATAATTCTGCTTTTTTTTGTACATCCTCTAGGTCAATTTCTCATTAAAACAAATTTTACTTTATTAATTTATATTGTACTTTTTACCTCATTTTTTGCCGCTCTTCTAGAGCTAGAACTCTCTTTTCTGCGGGCAGAAGAGAGATCTCGTTTCTACACTGTGGTTTTTTTATTGCGTTTTATTTTAACTTTAGGAGTCACTATATATCTTGTAGTAGGCCTTAAATGGGGGCTTTTTGGTGCTCTTTTAGGTAATCTCGCAGCCCAGATTTTGACCTTCCTGACTTTCTTGCCATACCTTAAAAATTATGTTAGAATTAGCTATTCTAAAAGAGCATTGACAAAATTGTTATCTTTTGGTGTGGCTATTTTACCTGCTTCTATTGCAATGTGGGTGATGGATTTGTCGGATCGTTATTTTTTAAGTCATTTTGGTAGTTTGGAGGAAGTGGGCGTTTATTCGGTGGGTTATCGTATTGGTTTTATTTTAGAATTTGTGCTAGTCACTCCGTTTCAATTGGCCTGGCCGCCTTTTTCTTTTCGCATTGCTAAAAAGATAAATCATAAGCAGATTTATGCTCGCACTTTAACCTATTTTTTCTTTATTGGGATATTTAGCTTTTTATTCCTATCTTTTTTTGCCCCGGAAATCATTAGAATTATTGCGCCAGAAAATTATGCCAAAGGCGCTTTAATTGTTCCCCTTGTGGCTTTAGCTTATGTGTTTTATGGGATGCATTTTGTAATAGCGCCGGGCATTCACTTACGAGGAAAAACAAAATATTATCCCTTGCTAATTATCTTTCCTGCAGCTTTAAATCTTTTGTTGAATTATTTATTAATTCCTATTTATGGAATGTGGGGTGCTGCCGAATCTACTTTTATTGCTTTTATTTTTGTTTTTATTTTGACCTATTTCGTATCTAATCATTTTTATCCTGTTCGTTATGAATGGAAGAGATTATTAAAGATTGTGATAAGTGCTCTAGTAATCTTTGCTTTTTCTGTATTTTATTCTTTACATCTTGTGACAGTGGCAGCAATATTAATTAAAATTGGATTATTAATTTTGTTTTTGATTTTGCTTTGGGGAGAAGGATTTTTTGAGAAAGAGGAGAAGGACAAGATAAAAGGAGTTATAAAGAAGGCATTAAATTATTTTAATTAACCTAATTATTTTAATTATTCTAAACAAATTCCAATAACTAGTGCCTAAAAATTAGTTTTGGTCATTCCTGATTTAATTAGAATGATTAGAAATTTTTATCCGCGATTAATTTATGTCTAAACTCATTGTCATTATCCCGGCTTATAATGAGGAGAAAACCATTGGCCGCGTGATTCAAGAAATCCCGCGGCAGATTTTGGGTATTGCAGAGGTATTAGTGTTGGTAGCTGATGACGGTTCATCTGACGAGACAGTGGAAAGGGCACGGGCGGCAGGAGCTGATTTTATTATTTCTCATTCCAATACGGGTCTTGCTTTTAATTTTAAAATTGCTTTAGAAGAGGCACTAAAATTAGATGCTGATATCATCGTTAATATTGATGCTGATGCTCAATATAATGGTCAAGAGATTCCACGCCTAATTCAGCCTATTTTGCAAAGAAAGGCCGAGATTGTTCTGGGAGATCGGCAGGTAGCGAAATTAGAGCATATGCCCTTTGGTAATAAATATGGTAATATATTAGGTAGCTGGTTTATTCGTAAACTTTTGAATTTGAACATTGTTGATGCTTCCACTGGTTTTCGTGCTTTTTCGCGGGAAGCGGCTTTACGTCTGTCCGTGATGACGCGTCATACCTATACCCACGAAACCTTAATCCAGGCCGCAGATCAAGGTTTGAGAATGGTACAGATGCCAATTGAATTTAGAAGGCGCGAAGGCCATTCTCGTTTAATTTCAAATTTAAGAAGCCATATTATAAAAACAGGCTTAACTATTATCCGCACCTTTACAGTCTATAAGCCCTTGAGGGTAATGTTGAGTTTGGGATTAGTACTTTTTGTTATTGGCTTTGCTTTTATCGTGCGGTTTCTTTATTTTTGGACAGTGGCAGAGGGTCAGGGTCATATTCAGTCTCTAATTATTGCTTCTGTATTTATGATGATCGGTTTTCAAACTATTGTTTTAGGTTTAGTCGCCTCGGCTATTGGTTGGTCGCGTAAAATGATGGAGGAAATCTTGTACCGGCTTAAGAAACAGGAATTCAGAAGGCAGTGAAAATTATTCTAATTATTTTAATTGACCCTGTTAAATATTTGCAAAGCAAATTTAACAGGATTGACCTGATTAACCTAAATAATAACCAATAACCAAATCAAAATGACTAAAATGAATTTTTAGGCATTGGTCATTCCTGATTTGTTTAGAATAATTAGAACAATTAGGTTAATTAGAATAATTTTACTCATGGATTAAATTCCTATGTTGCGCATATTGGCAATTGTATTTTTGTTAATTACTATTATAGGTTTTGGAGCCTATGCTGCTTGGCAGGGGCCGCGAGAAGAGATTACTTCTTGGGAAGCCGTAGCCTCTCCGGAAAAGTATGAAGGTTTACAAATTAACTCCGGATATAATCGCATTATTGGCGGCGAAGATGAGTGGTGGACGATTGGTCCTTTTGGCCACCGTATTATTCTAAAAATTGATTCCCCGCCGGCTTTAGAGGCGGGAGATTTTATTAGTTACAGAGGTCAAGTCCGAAGGGATGGTTATATTGAAGTGAGCGAGATTCATATTCATAAGGAGCGGGGTTTTAAATATTTAGTCTCATTAATTCCTTTATTTATCATTCTCTATTGGTTTGGAAGAAGATATAAATTTAATCAGCACAAGTTTTATTTTGAAGAAAAATAATTTCAATGAAGTAATGAGATTTTATGCCTGATTTGATCACCCATTGTCTTATTAGTAGAATTCTTTTTTTTAGAAAATTCAAGAAATATTTATTAGTCTTTTTAAGCGGTGCTATTCTACCTGATGTTTTGACGCGAGCTCCTCTTTTTTTCTTGAGCGAGTGTTATCATTGTTCTTGGTGGATTGGAATTTTGCATTCCCCTCTTCCCTTAATTTTTATTGTTTTATTAATAAGTTTATTTTTTAAGAAAGTAAGAGCGACTTTTGTTGCTCTATTTTTGGGGGTGGCCTTACATTTATTTTTGGATTCTTTCCAGAGACATTGGGGTGGTGGCTATTATTGGTTGTTTCCTTTTTCTTTTCAGACTGCAGAATGGGGTCTTCTCTGGCCTGAAACAAGTATCAATTTTATTCCTTATTTATTGTTAGTAGCCATTCTGGTTTATGCCTTTGAATTATATTTGATAGGGAGAAAGATAAGAAAAAATTCTAAAAATTTTCAATCTTCAAGCACCAATTTTCAATGAAGCTCCAAGCACCAAATTCCAAACAAAATATATAAGAGTGAAGTTTGAAAATTGGAATTTGGAACTTCACCTGCCCGCCAATGGCTTCGTCATCAGGCGATGGCAGGCAGGTTGGAATTTGAAAATTGAAAATTCTTCATGAGAAATAAGAAAATCCAGTCTCGTCCTAGACTCCTTAAAATCCTTAATAATTTAAAGAAAAAAGGTAAAAAGATTGTTTTTGCGCGTGGTTGTTTTGATGTCTTTCATCCAGGCCATCTTTATTATTTAAAAAAGGCCAAAGCCTTAGGGGATATTTTAGTAGTTTGGGTGAATACGGATCAATCAGTGCGAGAGTTAAAAGGCGAAAGGCGACCACTATTTTCAGAAAGAGAACGGATGGATCTTTTGGTAAATTTAGAAATAGTAGATTTTGTTTCTTTGTTTAATCATCAAGAAGGCATAGATATTATCAAAAGATTTCAGCCGCAGGTTGTAGCATTAAATAAAGTGTCTTCAGAATATCAGCGAGGAGTTCAGAATTATGGGGGTAAGATTGTAATTATTCCTCTATTGAAAAAATACTCTACGACTCGAGTCATTAACCAAATTTCAAAAACATTATGATGAAAAAATCTAAGAAATCTGTTCAAAAAACAAAGAAGACGGTTTTAGTTACGGGTAGCGAGGGTTTTGTTGGTTCGCATTTAGTAGACTGGATCTTAAAGAATAAAAACGATTATGAGGTTCATGGCATTCGTCATTGGTATCCGCGTCATACACCAATTTTGCATTTAAATCCGCGTGCTGCTTATCACAGTTGTGATATCCGGAATATTGAAGAGTTATTTAAGATTTTAAAAAAAGTAAAGCCGGTTAAAATTTTTCATTTAGCAGCACAAAGTTTTGTTCCTCTTTCTTGGGTATCTCCTGCCGAGACTTTAGAAACCAATATTATTGGAGAAGCAAATTTATTTGAAGCAGTACGGCGGGTAGGTATTGATCCCGTAATCCAGATCGCCGGATCCAGCGAAGAGTACGGTTTAGTTAAAAAGAATGAGGTACCGATTTCAGAAGAGAATCCATTGCGTCCTCTCTCCCCTTATGCTGTGAGTAAGGTGGGTCAAGATTTTTTAGGTTACCAGTATTTTAAATCTTATGATTTGAAAATTATCCGCACTCGCGCTTTTAACCACACGGGTCCGCGTCGAGGCGAGGTTTTTGTGACTAGTGATTTCGCTAAACAGATTGCCGAGATTGAGAAGGGCAAGAAGGACGCTGTGCTTTATGTGGGCAATCTGGACGCAGTGCGGGATTTTACAGATGTGAGGGATGTGGTGAAGGCCTATTGGTTAGCTGTTGAAAAATGTGAGGCCGGAGAGGTTTATAATATAGGTTCAGGGAAAGGTTACAAGATTGGAGATATGCTGAAAATATTGTTAGGAATGAGCCGAAAAAAAATTAGGGTGGAACAAGATCCTGCAAGGATGCGACCTTCGGATGTGCCGGTTTTAATCTGTAATGCTCGGAAATTCCGTCAAGCCACGGGTTGGCAGCCTATCATTCCTTTTGAAAAAACCTTACGAGATCTTTTGAATTATTGGAGAGAACGAGTTTAAAGAAAATTTTTTAGTGTATGCACATTCTTTTTATAACGCGCAAGCATCCTCCGAGTATTGGAGGGATGCAGAACTTGTCTTATAATCTTATTCAAAATTTTTCTAAACAAGGCAAGGAAAGGGGTGATAAAATAGAGACAATTATTCTACATAAAGGTCAATGGCATTTATTTTGGTGGTTTCCTTATGCCTTAGTTTTGGCTTTAAAGCGGGCGAGGTCAGTAGATATTGTTCATTTAGGTGATCCAGTACTTTCCTTGATTGGTTTTCTAATACGTATTTTTTATCGTAAACCTGTGGTAGTAACAGTACATGGTTTGGACCTCACCTTTAATCTTTTTTTATATCAATGGTATCTAAAGTTTTTCGGGCGGAAATTTAATTGCTATGTTTGTATTTCTAATTATGCTCGAGAAGAAGCACAGAATAAAGGTTTCTCTCCTTGTATAGTGATTCCGGTAGGCGTTGATGTAAATAAGCGAAAAGCGAAAAGCGAAAAGCGAAAAGTTTTAGAAACCAATTTTTTTAAAAAATATAATTTACCTTCAGATAAACATTATTTATTAACCGTTGGTCGTTTGGTACAGAGGAAAGGAGTATATTGGTTTATTGATAAAGTATTGCCAACTTTGTCTCCTAATACTATTTATTTAGTAGTTGGTGAAGGACCAGAGCGTGAACGGATTAACAAATTGGTTCAAAAAAGAGGTTTCCAGGCGAGAGTTTATCTTTTAGGTAAAATTTCTGAAGAGGACTTGAAGACAATCTATAGCTTAGTGGATTTGTTTATTATGCCTAATATTAAAGTCCCAGGGGATGTTGAGGGATTTGGATTAGTGGCTGTAGAAGCTGCTCTTAGTGGTTTACCCGTTATCGCTGCCAATCTTGAAGGTATTAGCGACGCTGTGATTTCTGGACGTAATGGTATTTTAGTGGAAGCGGAAAATCCTGCTGCTTTCCAAGAACAGATTGTGAAGTTTCTAAATGATAAAGAATACCGGAAAGAATTTGGTCGTCAGGCAGCATACTTTACAGCCAAAACATATGATTGGCCAATAATTGCAGAACGTTATTATCAGGAATTTCTAAAGCTAATTAATAATCAGCATAAGGCTGATTTTAGTGATTGTTAATTGTTAGTTTATGAAAATTGCTATTATTTTCCCTCGGCTCTCCGGTCCTTATGGAGGAGAAAAAATATTGATTAAGGTAGCCAATGGATTAATTAGATTAGGGCATAAAGTTACTCTTTATGTTTATGAATATAATGCACTCTGCGCAGCATATCTTAATCCAGAGATCCAAGTAGTACGTTCGAGAGCATTGCGATTTGGACGACACAACTTAGATACTCTTCTTGCTTATTTAGCAATGCCTTTTCTGGCTAACAAGATTCCTTGTGACTATGAGCTTGTGCTAGGAATGACTTGGCAGGCAGCTTTTGCACTTTGGTGGCTACGCAAAGTGCGTAGATGTTTTCATAAAATCCCTTTAGTTTATCATTGCTTTGAACCGCCGCGTTTTATTTATGATCTTCAGACTATAACAGGTAATTCTCCCCTGGCTCGTTTGGTTGCTTTTTTTGTGAAACGAATTGATCATGCAAGCGTGCGTGCATCGGATGTAATCATCAGTATTTCCGATAATATTCAGGCACAAGTGAAAAAAATCTATAACCGTAACTCGGTGAAGGTTTATCCGGGTGTGGAAGTGAAACGTTTTCAAAGATATACACGAGCCGAGGCAAGAGAGATTTTAAATATTCCTTTGGAGCAGGAAATTTTTCTATCTATTTCAAAGCTGCACAAAAGAAAAAGGTTAGATCAAGCTTTAGATATTTTTCAGAAGAGAAGAAGGGATCAGAATTCAATATTTTATATTGCAGGCCAAGGCCCAGAAGAGGAAAACTTGGAACGTTTAGTAAAAGAAAAACATTTGGAAAGGTCAGTGAGGTTCATCGGTATGATTTTGGGAAAGAAGACAGTCCAATATATGGCGGCGTGCGATTATTTTATTTTTACGGCCTTAAATGAACCTTTTGGCATTGCGCCATTAGAAGCCAAAGTAGCAGGTGCAAAAGTGATCCCCGAGGAGCGGCCTTATCCTATCTTAACTTGGCAGGAGTCAGTTGGAAAAATGCATAACCTATTTTTAAAATTATTAAAGTGAGTATGAAAACGAATTCCTTAAACCGTCCTAAAAATTTGGAAGACGTTGTTCAAGAGTTTTTTTTAATGTTTACTATTTTTTTCTTACTTCTTTTAAGTTTTGCTATCTTGGGGATTTTTTTTAGATGGTTGGTTTTTTTAACCCTCTTTTTATTACTGGTAGCCGTGGGATTGCGCATTTGGTATTTAAAGTCCTTTCGTGAGACTTCTTTCTCGCGATGGCAGAAGGGAATCTTATTATTTTTACTTGTGGTAACCTTATTTAATGCATTTTATCATCACAGTATTCCTTCTTCGCGAGATAATATTGGGTATTTAACTGCTGGCATAATGTTAGCCAAAGAAGGTAAATTGCATTTTCAAGATATTATTTCTCGAGCCTATCATCCTTATCGTTTAGTGGATAATTTAGGTAAAGATGTGTTTACCTCCCAATTTTTGCCGGGCTATAATACTTTTTTGGGATTTTGGTATCACTTGGGGGGTTTAAATCTGGTCTTTTGGGGTAACGCTGTTTTACTTCTTCTTTTTTTAATATGTCTTTATGGCGTGGCTTGTAAAATTACGGGACAGCGAGTTGCCGCCTTACTATCTTTGCTATTTACAATTACATTCTTTGCTTTTTTATGGTTTCCACGGCGGACCAATTCTGAAAATTTATTTATGGTTTTAATTTGGTTCAGCCTTTGGCTTTTTCTAAGAGGTGTGGAAAATAGACCCCCAAAATTCTGCAAGAATTTTGGGGGTACCCCCGTTCCAAATAAGAATTTACGGCGGGTGATGTGGGGTTTTTTACCAATTTCTCTTACAATTTTAGTGCGGGGCGAAGGTTTACTCTATTTAGCAACTTTTAGTTTAGCTTTTTTATTTGTATTGTGGAAATTCAAAAGACAAATGAAAAAAGAAAGGCTTGCTTTTGCATCTATAGCCGTTAGGAAAAAGCCAATGGATTCTCCTTCAGTAAAGACTGGCTTAAATCTCGGCCGCAGTGCTCTCCTTTTCCTTTTCCCATTAGCTGCGATCATTCTTTTTCTCCGTTACCTTGCTCTTTATAACGGAAGCTATATTTGGGGTCATGCAGTGTCCATTCTATACAACTTTGGTGATTTTATTGTTCTTTGGATTCCGGTTAATCTTTTAACGGTTACCCGTTATGCTGTCATTTATAAAGTTTTTATCTTTTTAGGTTTAATTCTGCTTGGAGGAGTAATTTATCTGATTTATCGTTTCAGACAGCGTATTTCAGTATTATCTTGGAAATTTCCCAAGAAATTTAGCAAGGGGCAATTTTTTCTTGGTTTCATTTTAACCTTTTTGCTTATTTTTAATTTGACTTTAATCTCTCATTATCATTGGCAGGAATTTGTTAATTGGCAGACTTATCGGATTCAGTATGTTTTTATTATTTTAGGAAAGTATTTTTTACTTCCTTATTTTATTATCTTTTTAATAAGGCTTTGGGGACCACGATTTTTAAACCAGGGTTTCTATTATACCGCTTTTATTTTATCCCCAGTCGTTGTTTTTATTCTTGATCCTTTTGTTGGGCTAGATCAACCTTGGTTTTTAAGACGTTTTTATCCCACTCTGATTCCATTTCTTTTTGTGCTGGCTGCATGGGGATTATTGAAATTAAAGTTAGGGATGAGGGCGAGAATGACAATTATTATTTTGCTTTTAGCAATAAATCTTTGGGTAGCCTCGCCTGTGTTGTTTTTCCGAGAATACCAGGGAGTACAAAAGGAATTGGAAGATTTAGTTCCTCGTTTTGAAAAGAATAGTTTAATCCTGATGGATCCAGGTTGGCAGTGGCAGCAGTGGGGCTATGCCCTGCATTATATTTACGGTTTGGATGTTTTGCCTGAATATGATCGGTTTTCAGCAGAAGAGATGCAAAGACTTATTCAGAGTCACAGAGAAGTTTATGTTGTGAGTAAGAAGGGGCCAGAGGCAAAAAATATTATTGATTATCCTGGTTTTCCCCAAGATAAATTACAATACCTTGACGAGATTAGGCTTTTCTATCCTGTATTGTTAAGTACTACTAATCTTACAGATTATATTCAAGACAAGGAAACTGCAGTAAGTACTGTGGTTCTCCTTCAAAAATATCAAGAGGCCTTGCCAAGAGAGAAAGATATAGAAGATACCACATTATATATCTACCGATATAAATGAAATGTAATATGTCCCAACAAAATTTAAAGATTGCTGTTTTCTCCAATACCTTTGGTTTACGGGATGCGATGGGTCAGCATGTGCACCTAATTAAAAAAATTTTTCCAAAAGCGGAAATTTTTTTAGAACGGGAAAATGAGGACTCGCAGATTGCTGCCCAGACTTATTATTTTGTAAAACGTTATCCGTGGATGAGTTTGTATATGTTGGAATGGAAATTAGGGAAACGTCTGAAAATGTTAGAATGGATCTTCAAACCTTTGGATAGGTTGGCTTTTGGGCACGAGGCAAAGAAATTCAGAAAGTATGATGTTTTGTGGGTGCAATGGGGATTGTATCATAAAGCGATTCATCTTCTCCCATTTATAATCCGGCTAAAACCACGACCACGTTTGATCTTTGATTATCACGGCGTGACACCACCAGAACATATTTTATCGCCGGGAAAAAAATTGATTGCAGAGAAGACGATTGAGGTAACGAGGGAAGGCGCAGAGGCTGCAGATGTTTGTTTGGTACGGTCAGGCTTTATGGCTCAAGAGTTGAAAAACTTTAGCCATCCTAAGAAAATAGTATTTAACCCCCTACCATTTTTAGGGGCTAAATATTCGGCAGATATCTCTGTACAATTGCGACACAAATATGGATTAAAAAATAAAAAAGTTTTACTTTATGTTGGCCGCATTTCTACTCATAAAAATTTGGAGATAGTGATTAGAAGCCTGGGAGATTGTAAATGGGATGATATTTATTTTGTGGTGGTGGGTAATGATTACCATCGCTCTTTAGCTGCAGAGAAGGGGAGATTATTATCCTTGGCTTGTAATTTAAAAATAGAGCGGCAAATTATTTTTACGGGTGAGGTATCTCAAGAGGAATTGGTTGCTTGGTATCATATCTGTGATGTTTTTGTGATGCCCAGTTTACATGAAGGTTTTTGCTGGCCTTTAGTGGACGCAATGGCTTATGGCAAGCCAGTTTTAGCTTCGCGTTTTGGCGCCATCCCCGAGACTTTAGGCCAAGCAGGACTTTATTTTGACGCCCGAGATTTTAGAGATCTGACGCTAAAAATCCGTCAAGTTTTTAGTGATCCGGCTTTGCAGGCAAGATTAGTTCAACTAGGACAGGAGAAAGTAAGGGAATATAGTTGGGAGCAATATAAAGATGTTTTGGAACAGTTGGTCAAAAAATAATTTCCAATTCTCAAATTCCAATGAAGCTCCAAATTCCCCGCCTGCCATCGCCTGATGGCGAAGTCAATGGCGGGCAGGCGATTTTCAAACCACACAAGAAATGTTTTATTTGGAATTTGGTGCTTGGAGCTTCATTGAAAATTGGTACTTGAAAATTGAAAATTTTTTATGAACATTATTTTCTTAACTAAATATTTTCCTCCGGATTCTATTGGTGGTGGTGAGATCTCGGCTTATTATTTAGTGCAGGCTTTAGCAAAAAAGGGGCATCAAATTATTGTGGTGAAAAGAGGCAGAAGGGACCGAGATTATAATGAGAGTAAAAATTTAAGGATTTTGGAGCGCAAGAAACTTTTTGATAAAGAGGTGCCGAATTTTGAAAGACATTGGGCAAAAAAGCAGGCTCGAATTTTACTTAAGGATATTGGAGATAAGGCACAGATAATCCACACCCAAGATTTTCATTCGGCATTGATTGGCGCAGAGTTAAAGAAAATTATTCCTTATCATCCAGTATTTATTGCTACAGTGCGAGATTATTGGCCAGTTTGTGGTTATGGCAAGGTTAAGATAAATGGCGAAGTTTGTCCGGGTTGTAAAGGTTTTCGTGATTTTAAAAATTGCCCTAAGGTTGCTCGCGGCAATCTTGTCCAAAAATATTTAAGGATGTGGCGTTATTATTATAATATTCCTAAAAGACAAGAAGCTTTGGCAGGTTTTGATGAGGTGATCTACATTAGCCGCACCTTACGGGATCAAATTAAGAAATCGCGCAATCTTGCTTTTTCTTTTCCAGCGGAAAAAGTAATTTATAATCCTATTCCTTTAGAAGCAGAAAATGCCTCCCCTGTTTTTAATCCGGCCGGAAAAACAATTCTGTTCGCTGGCCTCTTGGATCTCCATAAAGGCATAGAATTTTTACTAAAAGCTTTGGGTAGGATTAATTTAAAAGTTGATTTTCAATGCATTTTAGCGGGTACGGGGCCGCGTTTTGAGCAATACAAGAAAATGGCTAAATATTTGCGCATTACAGACAAAGTAAGTTTTTTGGGTATTATCCCCTACCGTCTGATGCCAGATTTATATCGTAAGGCAGATATTGTAGTGATGCCTTCTCTTTGGCCTGAACCTTTTGGTCGTAGTGCTTTAGAGGGAATGGCTTATGGCAAGGCAGTGATTGCGACGGCTAATGGCGCTCCCCAAGAATTTATTCAGAATAATGAAACCGGAATTTTGATAGAACCGGGAAATGTTTTAGAATTAGCTGAACGCATCGTTTTTCTTTTACAGAATTTAGAAGAGCGACGAAGAATGGGTGAAAATGCGAGAAGATATGTTTTGGAGCATTTTCGGGCTGATAAGATTGCGGAAGAATATGAAGAGGTATATCAAAATGTAAAAATCAAAAATCAAAATGACAATTTAAAATGTTAAAATTTTAGAACTTTACATTTCATTTTACATTTTGATTTTTACATTTTAAATTTATGTTGATTGGCATTGACGCTTCCCGCGGTTTTTTGAAAAATCGCACGGGCGTGGAAGAATATTCTTATCAGTTGATTAGAGCTTTAGCTAAAATTGATGAAAAAAATCAATATATTTTGTATTTGAATGGGGCGGAGAATATAACAATGGCGGGAAAACTGGATTGGCCAGAAAATTTTAAGCTCAAAAATATCCCTTTCCTTCGCCTTTGGGTGCACATTGCCCTGTGCCGAGCAGCTTGGCAAGACAAGCTTGATGTTTTATTTATTCCAGCGCAAGCAATGCCTATTTTTTACCTCCGAAAAGTAGTAGTTACTTTGCACGGTTTGGAATATGAACATTATCCTGAAAGTTACTCGGCTTGGCGGCGTTTTTATCTTCGCTTGACCACGAAATTTAGTTTAAAGCATGCGGCAAAAATTATTGCTGTTTCTGAAAATACAAAAAAAGATTTGATTAAAATGTATAATGGGGATACGGAAAAGATTAAAATGGTTTACCACGGGTTTAATGCCCCTACTC
>Ga0116202_10001717_pt1 | contig 12836 bp, 11 predicted proteins | sample LakKivw325mmetaG_FD_94479 | JGI IMG/M metagenome (GOLD analysis project Ga0116202, IMG submission 94479) | Anoxic lake water microbial communities from Lake Kivu, Rwanda to study Microbial Dark Matter (Phase II) - Lake Kivu water 325m metaG | ecosystem: Environmental > Aquatic > Freshwater >...
ACAGCCCTCTCCCGGCCGCGTCGCTCGTCTGTTGAGACAGGCCTACGGTGTGCCCGCGCCCAGCGAACCGCAGGGCGTCGTGGGGAGCCTCGTCCGGACCATCCTGTCCCAGAACACCACCGGCCGCAACTCGGAGGCCGCCTACCGCAGCCTCAGGACAAGACTCCCCGACTGGCGCCAGGTGGCAGACGCCAGGCTCTCCACGATAGCGGCCGCGATCAGAGGGGCTGGTCTCGCCCGGCAACGGTCGAAGACGATCCAGGACGTAGTGCGCCGCCTGGTCGCTGAGGATCCGTCTCTGGGGGCCGCCTACCTTCGCCACATGCCGACCGCCGCCGCGGTCGAGTACCTCCGGTCCCTCCCAGGGGTTGGGCCCAAGACGGCGGCCTGTGTGGCTCTGTTCGAGCTCGGACGCGCGGTGTTCCCCGTCGACACGCACGTCCTCCGTCTGGCCAAGCGCCTCGGGTGGGTTGGGACGGCGGCCTCGGCTGGAGACGCTCAGGCGGCGCTTGAGCCCCTGATCCCCCGGAGGCTGCGCTATGAGCTCCACGTCAACCTGATCCGACACGGCCGTGCTACCTGTGGCGCCCGCCGTGCGCGGTGCGGACAGTGCGTGCTCGAAGGCCTGTGTCCGCGCCTGGGCGTGGTGGTACAATAGCGGCTGGAGCGTAGGCGCTCCGGTGAGGAAGGACGTGGAGACCCAGCCTGCCCTGATGACACTGTCCCTGGCCGATACCTTCCTGCGGTTGCTGGCCGCCTGGGTCTTCGGTATGTTGCTGGGACTTGAGCGAGAGCGCCACGGTCGCGGCGCAGGGCTCAGGACCCACGGGCTGGTATCCGCGGGGTCGGCGCTGTTCGCGATGCTCTCGGTCGTCGTTGCCGGCGACCGGTACGACCCGGGCCGGATAGCGGCGGGCGTCGTCACGGGTATTGGCTTCATCGGCGCCGGGGCGATCCTGCGCTCCGGGGCAGCAGTCTATGGCCTCACGACGGCCGCCACCGTATGGACGACGGCGGCGACAGGCATGACCTGTGGCTTCGGCTGGCTTGGGGCGGCCGCCATCGCCGCGGTTCTCGTCTTCCTCACCCTGGCCCTGCTGCGTCCTCTGGCCCACGCCCTGCGCCCGAAAGCAGGCGAGGCAACCATCGCAGTGACCGCAGTGCTGACCCCACGGCTGATCCATGACGTCGCAGCGGCTGTGGAGCACACGGGGTCCTCGCTCCAGGGACTGGAGATCGGCCCGGAGCAGGACGCCCACCAGGCGCTGACTGTGCACTTGAGGCTGTCCGGCAGTGCCTCCCTCTCCGGCCTCGTGGCGGCCCTGTCGTCGCCCGAGGGCGTGGCCGAGGCGGAGGCGCACTAGAGGCGGAGGCCTTGACCCAGAGTCAGACTCGGCCGGCCGCACCCCCGCGGCATGGGCAATCGGGGTCGTCCGCGTAACCTGCGGCCACAGCGCTGAGTATCTTCCCCACCGAGTGCCAGCTCCGTTCCATGGTCTCCGTGACCTCGACTCCCGACGGGTGATGTCCCGCGACGCCAGCCGCTAGGTTGGTCACGACGCAGAGCGAAGCGTAGCAGAGCCCCTTCTCCCTCGCGAGGGCCGCCTCAGGCATCGCGGTCATGCCGACAAGATGGGCGCCTAGGGTCTGGAGCATCCTGATCTCGGCCGCGGTCTCGAAGCGCGGCCCTTCCGTGCAGGCATAGACCAGGTCTGAGTGGATCCTCAGGCCGGATGTCTCCGCCGCGGCTTCGACGACCCTCTGCAGCCGAGCGCAGTAAGGCTGGGTGAAGTCCACCGCGACGATCTCGTCCTCGGAGAAGGTGAGAGGGCGCCCGCGCGTGAAGTCGAGGATCTGGTCGGGCAGGCACAGGGCCAAGGGGCCGAACTCCGTGCACAACGAGCCGACCGCGTTGGTGGCGAGCACCCCTGTGCAGCCTACGGCGGCGAGAGCTGCCACGTTCGCCCTGTAGTTGACCCGATGAGGCGGCGCCACCTTGCCCTCGGTATGCCTGGCAAGGCACGCGACCTCTCTCCCCGCCAACACGCCAAGCCGGACCTGGGCCGCCCCCCAGGGCGTGTCCACAGTGTGTGGGGCTAGGCCGAGACGTTCGCCCAGCTTCCTGGCCCCGCTGCTGGCAATGATCCCAAGCATGAGACCTACCCCCTCGCCGCGGGGTCTTCTGGGGGCGAGGACGATATCCTGCAAGGGAGTCCGGAGCCGCCGTGAAGCGCCGGGCCGACTGGAGACCACGCTTTGGTCAAGCCACCTGACGGTCCCTGCCGTCCCTCGACACGGCCAGCCGGTACCCCCACGGAGGGCACCGTAAGGATCAGGCGAGGATGGCGCGGGTCCTCCTCCAACTTGCGCCGCAGCCGCCCGATGTGAACGTCCAGCGTGCGGGTCCGAACCTTGTCGTCGTACCCCCACACGTCCCACAACAGCCGCCGGGAGGAGACAGTCCGGTTCGGCTGCTGGGCAAGAGCCCAGAGCAGCTCGAATTCCTTGGGGGTGAGTTCCAGCCGCTCGTCGTTGACGAGCACTTCATGCCGCGTCCAGTCAATGCGCAATGACCCCAGGTCGACGGCTTCCTCGGGAGGGGGGCCCAATCCCGTGTACCTCCGGCACCGGGCCAGGAGTGCGCGCAGACGGCACGTAAGCTCCTCGAGGGCGAAGGGCTTGCACACGTAGTCATCGGCGCCGAGTTCCAGGCCGCACGCGCGGTCGGCCTCACTGGTGCGTCCTGACGCGATGATCAGTGGCGCCGCTGACGACCGGCGCACCTCGTTGCATACGTCGAAGCCGTCCATGTCGGGGAGGATCAGATCGAGCACGATCGCGTCGGGCTCCACTCGCCGCCAGGTTCTGAGGCCATCCTCACCTCCCGCGGCCACCCATACGGAGAAGCCCTCGTTTGTGAGTCTATCGCTGAGCGCCCTCGCCATCGCAGGATCGTCTTCGACGATCAGCACACGTGGTCTGGTCATGGTGGTCGTGCCACTGCCCGGGCGGCATGCCGGTTGGCCTGGACGGCCGCCCGGAGTGGAGTCTCCCGAGCGCCCGCGCATGGTCCTGTCTGCTCCACCACTAGGTTCGGCACGAGGTCCCCAAGACTTGACGCCGCGGGCATCAGCCCGCGGCGTAAAATCACTGCAAACCAGCTAGCTTGCCATCTCAAGACAAAGCGCCAGCCCGGCGTCGGGTCTTGTCCGGGCGCTACCTTCCAGGCAGCGAAAAAGACCCCCACCTCTAGCCCCGACTGCCCCGCGAACTCAGGAAGGCAGCCTGTCACTCCTCGCCAGGGCCTAGGACCCTAGTTGCCCACCGCCGAGAGACTCGTGCACCTTCTCGGTCTCGTGACTCTCTCGCTTGCTCACAATGAAGGCGACTGCCACGCAGGCCGCCAGGACGATGCCGGCGACGGGCAGCCATGCCGACTGCTCGGCCCTGACCACCAGTGGAACGACGAGGAGGCCGACAAGGTTCATGACCTTGATCAGCGGATTGAGCGCAGGACCGGCGGTGTCCTTGAGGGGGTCACCCACCGTGTCGCCCACGATGCCAGCATTGTGGGCCTCAGAGCCCTTGCCGCCATATAGGCCGTCCTCGATCAGCTTCTTGCCGTTGTCATAGGCGCCGCCAGCGTCGCACATGAAGACGGCCAGAAGCTGGCCCGAGACGATGATCCCTGCGAGATAGCCGCCCAGACCCGGCCACTTGAACCAGGCGCCAACGATGATCGGAGCGAGGATCGCCAGCAGGCCTGGAGCCGCGAGCTCACGCAGGGCCGACGCGGTGCAGATGTCAACCACGCGGGCGGAATCGGGCTCGGCCTTGCCCTCCATCAGGCCAGGGATCTCGTGGAACTGACGCCGCACTTCGTTGATTATGAAGAAGGCGGCGCGCCCCACGGCTCTGATCGTCATGGAGCTGAACAGGAAGGGCATGGCGCCCCCGATAAGCAGCCCGATGAACACGGCCGGCTCGTTGATGGGAACGCTGAGCCGCTCGAGCGCCTCGGCACTCACAACGTCACTGCCAGTGGCCGCGCCGCTCTGGGCCAGGGCCACCTTGGACAGGTAGGCGCCGAAGAGCGACACCGCCGCGACGACAGCCGACGCGATGGCGAAGCCCTTGGTCGCCGCCTTGGTCGTGTTGCCCACGGCATCGAGCATCTCCGTCACAGGCCCGACTTCGTCGGCGACGCCGGCCATCTCGGCGATGCCCTGCGCGTTGTCCGCCACCGGGCCGAAGGTGTCCATGGAGACCATGACACCCGTGGTCGTCAGCATCCCGAGGCCGGTGAGCGATACGCCGTAGAGGATGGACACCGCGGACTCTCCCTCGCCACCGAAGACGAGCATCGAGAAGAACATCGCGGCGCAGATCAGCAGTAGGGCCCATACCGTTCCCTCGAAGCCGACGGCAAGCCCCTGCAGGATGGTCGTGGCCGGGCCCGTCTGGGTGGCATGGGCGATCCCCTGCACGGGCGGGAACTGGGGTGCGGTGTAGTACTCGGTCAGCTTGTAGATGCCGACCGCCAGAACCACGCCGCTGGTAGTGGCCCAGAACAGCCGCAGGTCGCCGACGTAGTACTTGGCGAAGATGAAGAAGAGGGCGATCGACGCGACGGACGACCACACGAAGCCCCGGGTGATGCCGGCCATCGGGTGCTCGTCCTCCGACTTCGCGTAGACCAGCGTGATGCCCAGAATGGATGTCAGCACGCCCACACCGCGGACGATGAGAGGGAACATGATCCACTTCTTGGCGAGGTCCATGCTCTCGGCGGAGGCCCCCGCGCTGGCGTGAGCCAGGGCCAGGATCATGGAGGCGACGAGGGTCACCTCGTAGGACTCGAAGATGTCCGCGGCCATTCCCGCGCAGTCGCCCACGTTGTCGCCCACCTGGTCTGCTATGACGGCCGCGTTCCGCGGGTCGTCCTCAGGGATGCCTGCCTCGACCTTGCCCACCAGGTCCGCGCCAACGTCGGCGGCCTTGGTGTAGATGCCGCCGCCCACCCGCATGAACAGCGCCAGCAGGCAGCCGCCGAAGCCGAAGCCGAGGAGCACCTCCGTAGCCCGTTCCTTGAAGATCATGAAGATGATGGTCGCCCCGATGAGGCCCATGCCCACCGTGTACATGCCGGCTACGCCGCCGGAGCGAAAGGCAACAAAGAGGGCCTCCCGAAGGCTCCGCCGAGCAGCGTTGGCACACCGGACATTGCCCTGCACCGCCAGGGTCATGCCCATCCACCCGGTGAAGGCTGAAGCGAAGCACCCGAGCAGGAAGGCGAGGCCGCGAGCCAGACCTATGTCCCAGCCGGCCCCCCAGCCGCTCAGGGTCAGACCGATGAAGAGTATGACCACCAGCCAAGCGATGGTCTTGAACTGGCGATTGAGATAGGCGTAGGCGCCGTCCTGGATCAGCCGCGCCACGCGCTGCATCTCCTCCGTGCCCTCCTCCATGCGCCTGACCCGGCTGCGCAGGTAGACGCCGTAGACGAGGCCGATCGCGGCCGCCACCAGCACCCCCCACAGTGCAGCGTCCTCGAAGGGAGTGAGCTGCATACTGGTCTCCATCTTGACTTCCTCCTTGTGTAGCCCGACAGCTCGCGTCGGGCAAGGCATGTGTTAGCGAAGCAACCCTAGAACCAGGGCGCTCAGCGTGAGCATTCCAGCCGCGATGCAGTAGATCCCGAAGCACCAAAGCCGCCCGGTGTGGACCACGCGCACGACAGCATGGATCGCGACTAGCCCGCTCACCGCACCTGCCAGAAGCCCGTAGCCCAACATCAGCCACTGGTCGGCCGTGATGTTCGCCTCGAGAAGGTCCAGGCCTTCCTTCGCGCCTGCCCCAGCAATGACCGGCACCGACAGCAGGAAGGCGAAGCGCGCCGCCCAGTCCCTCTGAAGGCCGGCGAGCAAACCCACGCTGATCGTGGTGCCCGACCGGGAGATCCCCGGCACGATCGCCACGGCCTGCCCGAAGCCTACCAGCAGGGCCTGGGTCAGGCTCAGCCTGCCGGACGCTCCGTGGTCGTGGGCCCGAGCGTTTGCCAGGAGCAGCATCAACCCCGTCACGATAAGCCCAGCCGCCACCAAAGCCACGTCATTAAACAGCTTTTCGATGGCGTCCGCAAGCAGCAGCCCCACAGCCGCGGCAGGTACCGTCCCTAGGAGCAGCAGCCCCACCACGCCGACGTCATCGGGCGGCGGCCACCGGCGACCGCCCACCAGCCAGCCACCCGTTGCGCTAATCAGTCGCCACCAGTCGCGCCAGTAGTAAACGAGCACGGCGACCAAGGTCCCGAGGTGTACTGCGACCACGAAGGCCAGCCCCGGCTGCTCCCAGTGCAGCAGAGCCGGCACAATCACCAGATGGCCCGAGCTCGATACGGGGAGGAACTCCGTCAGCCCTTGGACGATGCCGAGCACGATAGCCTGCAGCGTAGACACTACTCTCGGTCTCCTGTCTGGTCGCCGGCCGTGCGCAGGTTCGCCACGACCACCCGCAGAACAGCGGCGGCGGGCACAGCGATGAACATGCCAAGGAGCCCGAGAAACTCGGCGCCCACGAGGATTGCGACGATCACCGCGACTGGATGGAGACGGGCCCCGGCGCTGAGCACCTTGGGCATGATCACCTTGTTCTGCAGGGCGTTGATGCCTGCGTAGGCGATGAGCACTATCAGAGCGGTCCTCAGCCCCTGCTGCGCCAAGCACACGCCCACGATCGGCACTCCGGCGATGACCGGGCCCAGCGTCGGCACAGCCCACCCGAGTCCTGCCAGCACGCCAAGCGTCAGGTACACCCGCACTCCGGCGAGGTACAGGACCAGTGATGTGCTAAGGGCCATGCCGAAGCACAGCACTACCTGCGCCCGCACATAGCTGTGCATCAGGGCGTTCATCTCGGCGCCCATGGCCCGCACGCGCTCGCGCCTGCTCGCGGGCAGGTTCGCCACGAACTGCTCCGCCAGCGCCGCCCCATCGGTCACGAAGTAGAAAGCGAGAACGGGCACGAGGAACAGCTCAACTACGTACCAGCCGCGCAGAACCAACCCCCTGAAGACGTCCACTTGTCCCGCGAACAGCGAGGTGACGTAGTCCACCATCCGCCCCTGGATCAGGGCCAGCGTGTCAGGCGGCAGATACCTGGCCCAAGCATGGGCCGAGCGATCCATCTGTTCGGGCAGTCCCATCAACCACTGTCGGGCCAGCACTCCCAGGCGGCCCATCTCGCTGACAAGCGGCCCCGCGATCAGCACTACCACAACCACGAGGCCGACGACGAAGCCCACGATCACGATCAGGGCGCTCACTGCTCGCCTCGTCCGCGGCTTGAGGAACCCGAGCGGGCGCTCCAGGGCCCTCACCACGGGCCAGACGATGTAGGCCAGGGCCACCGCGAGCAGCAGAGTGACAAGAACGTCAGCCAGGCGGCCCACGGCCCCAGCGACTACCGCCGAGCCCCGGAAGACCACCCAGGCCATAGCCGCCACTATCGCGGCTGCCAGGGCGATCCGGCCGGGCGTCCAGAATCCGGGAGCTGGGTCAGTGTCCTGCCTCACGGTCCCCGTCCTCTGTGGGAAGTGCGAAGGGTTCGGGCGGCTGGTCCCGCAGGCCGAAGTGGAACTCGAGAGCGTCCACGATGCGATCGGCGGCCCTACCGTCGCCATAGGGGTTGCGGACCGCTGCCATCGAGTGGTAGGCCCGCGGGTCGGACAGCAGGCGCGTGGCCTGGGCCACGATACGCTCCTCGTCGGCGCCCACCAACAGAGCCGAGCCCGCCTCCACGCCCTCCGGCCGTTCGGTAGTCTCGCGAGCCACGAGCACCGGTATGCCCAGCGATGGCGCTTCTTCCTGGATGCCTCCGCTGTCCGTGATGATAAGATCAGCGCGGCGCAGGAGGGGCACGAACAGCCCATAGGCAGGTGGCTCGATGATGTGCACCCGTTCTGCGCCGCCGAGGATCGCATGGACGGTCTCGCGCACGGTCGGGTTGGGGTGGACCGGGAAGACCAGGAGCAGGTCCTCGAAGGCGTCGTGGATCCGCCGCAAGGCCTGGCAGATGGAGGCCATGGGCACACCCCAGTTCTCGCGCCGGTGAGCAGTCACCAGCAGCACCCTCCCCTGCCACTCCTCGACCCACGCCAGCTCACTGCCTGCCAGGCTCGGCCTGCGGTTGAGCGCGATCTGCAGGGCGTCAGCCACTGTGTTGCCGGTAACGAAGATCCCTTCGGGCGGGACGCGCTCCGCAAGCAGGTTCTCCCGCGCTTGGGGCGTGGCCGCGAAGTGCAGGTCGGCGATCCCATCGGTGAGGCGACGGTTCATCTCTTCCGGGAAGGGCTGCGTCTTGTCGCGGGTGCGCAGTCCGGCCTCGACATGCCCAACCGCCACCCGCTGGTAGAAGGCCGCCAGGGCCCCGGCCAGGACCGTAGTCGTGTCGCCCTGGACGAGGACGACGTCGGGGCAGCTTTCCTGCAGTACGGGCTCGAGGGAGAAGAGAATCCTGCTCGTCAAGCCGCCCAGGCTCTGGCCGGGCTTCATGACGTCCAGGTCCACGTCCACGGGAATGTCGAAGACCGCCACCATCTGAGCCACCAGGTCCCGGTGCTGGCCCGAGGATATGACCTGGACGGAGAATCTGTCCGCCCGCCGCCGCAAGGCCTCGTACACGGGGGCGAGTTTTATCACCTCCGGGCGAGTCCCAAAGACGAGGGTCGCTTTGACCATCAGGCTAAAGCCTCCAGATGAACAGAGCCGCGACGCAGAGTACAGCCGTCACGCCGTACAGCACCAGGACAGCCTGCAGCGCTGTAAGCCCGCGGCCGAGTAGGCGGTGATGCACGTGGGTCCGGTCCCCCGCGTGCAGCGCCTGACCGCGACGCCACCGGCCCCACATCGTGGATACGACGTCATACAGGGGCAACCCACCGATCAGCAAGGGAGCCGCCAGCGCCCCAGCCGCGGTGGTCTTGAAGGCGCCGATGGCGGCCAGGCACGCCAACACGAAGCCCAGCGCCATGGCCCCCACGTCGCCCATGAAGACACTCGCGGGGGTGAAGTTGTACCGGAGAAAGCCCAGCGCTGCTCCACACAGCGCGGCCGCGATGCAGCCCACGTCAGTCATGCCGGCCAGGTAGGCCATACACGCCAAAGTCGCAGCCGCTATGGCTGAGACCCCCGCCGCCAGGCCGTCAATCCCGTCCAGCCAGTTGACCGCGTTAGTCAGCAGGACCAGCCAGACCACCGTCGCCGGTAGCGATAGCCACCCCAGAGCCACGTAGCTGGCCCCGAACCAGGGGACGACGAGGTTGGTGACCCCCTCGATGCGCACGCCAAGGCTCCAGGCGATGCCAGCGGCGACGGCCTGCCCCGCCAGGCGCTGCAGCGCAGGCAGACCCCAGATATCGTCAATCAACGTCAGGGGTATGAGGAGCCCCAGCCCGGCGGCCAGGCCCGCTATCGGACCACTCACGGACGTATCGGACAGGAAGAGCCCGAAGAAAAGCGCCACGCTGATGGCCCAGCCCGCGCCGACCGGTGTCGGCGCGTGGTGGTGGTGGCGGCCTCGGGGCATGTCAACGATGCCGAGCCGCCGCATCAGCCAGCGCGCGACAGGCGTCAGGACGAGGGCGACGGCCAGCGCACCCGCGGCTGCCAGGAGGATGCGCTCCACTGCGTTGGGGTAGCCGTTCATTCACGCTCTTCCCGCGGGATCCACCGTGCCAACTCCACGCCCGCCTCCGCCAGCAGCTCCGTAGCGAACTCGTCGGGATAGTCGCCAGCATACACGATCCGCCTAACGTTGGCATTGATCAGGATCTTGGCGCAGGTGACGCAGGGCTGGGTCGTGCAGTAGAGGGTGACGTCGGCCAGGGCCACGCCATGCACAGCGGCCTGGATCACCGCATTCTGCTCGGCGTGCACCGCCCGGCACAGCTCCTGCCGCTGCCCGCTGGGGATCCCCAGTCGCTCCCGGTAGCACCCGCCGAGCTCGTCGCAGTGCCTAAGGCCCTGCGGAGGACCGTTGTAGCCCGTGGCCAGGATCCGGCGCTCCGACACGAGCAGTGCGCCGACCCGGCGCCGCAGGCATGTGGAGCGCTTCGCCACGACGTAGGCGATCTCCATGAAGTAGTCGTCCCAGGCGGGCCGACCGTCACCTTTGCCTTCTGCCACCGGGCCGCCTCCCGTCACTGAGGCCCTTTACCCCGCAGAGCGCGCGCTTCCAGTTGCCGCACCTGAGCGCGGCGCCTCTCGTGGCGCTCCTCGTCGGCTGGGGTGGACGTCAGGAAGGCCCTCACGATCTCCTGAGCCATTCCTGGGCCCACCACCCGGGCGCCGAGGGTCAGGACATTGGCCGCGTTGTGCTCCCGGGCCATGCGTGCGGTGTAGGGATCGGAGGCGTGGGCCGCGTACACGCCGGGCACCTTGTTCGCCGAGATGGCCATCCCTACACCCGTCCCGCAGACCAGGACGCCCACGTCCGCCGCGCCCCGCGCAACAGCCTGAGCAACTGGCTCAGCATACCTGCAGTAGTCCACCGAAGCGGTATCGAAGGTGCCCATGTCCGCCACGTCAAGGTCCATCGCGGCCAGCACCTCGGCAACGGCCTCGCGAAGCGGCAGGCCAGCATGGTCGCACCCGAAGGCTACTCGCATGGGATCGCTCCCTCCACACAAACAGCGCCCCCTACTGTGAGGAGGCGCAGCAACACGCTCCGGACGGCATCACGCGTGGCGTCCTACACGCTGTGTTCCTCGCGCTGAGCCGGTTGCTTCTTGGGCAGGCGCACGGAGAACCTGGAGCCCTTGCCCGCTTCCGACCAGTCTAGCCAGACATCGCCACCGTGGGCCCGCGCCAGGTGACGCACCAGGTACAGCCCGATCCCTGTGCCCTTGATTGCCTTGCGGCTCTCGTCTTCCACCATCTGGAAGCGCTCGAAAATCTTCTCTCGATGCTCCTCGGGCACGCCAAGCCCCTGGTCGGTGATGTCCACGCGCACGTGCTCGCCCTCGTCCGTTGCCGACACCCGTACCTCTCCGCCCTCGGGTGAGTACTTGACCGCATTTCCGACGAGGTTGTCCAGAATCTGCGTCACCTTGTCGGCGTCCGCCTCGATGATGGCGAAGTCGGCCGGCACGGCGTTCACCAGTCGATGACGCTCCGTGTACGCCTGCTGAGCCTGGCACACCGCGTCCGCGATCTCGTGCAGACTCACGTGCGTGATGTACATCTCCAAGGCACGACCAGACTCGATCCGCGAAACGTTCAGCAGATCGTTGATCAGCCTCGTGAGACGGTCGCACTCCTGATCAATGATCTCGTAGAACTCCCGCCGGGTCTCGTCGTCGTACATGCCGTCCGTGTCATCCAGCAGCGTGGAGATGAACCCCTTGATGGAGGTCAGCGGCGTGCGCAACTCGTGGGACACCGTGCTAACGAAGGCCGTCTTCATACGCTCGAGCTGACGGATCTCCGTGATGTCGTAGACTATCGCCACCACGTTCTGCAACTGCCCGCCCTCGTCGAACATCAGGCTGGTCTCAGCCCGGTACATGCGCTTGCCGTCCTCAAAGGCGAGCTCTCGAGTGACGGCCTGGCGCTCGCGGAAGGCCTCCTCGAAGACCTGACGGAGCTCCTGGTGGCTCACAACCTGCGGCATGGCCTTGCCCACGCAGACGTCGCCTTCCCTGTGCCCCAGGAGCTGACACGCCGCCGGGTTCATCAGTCGGACCGTGCCGTCCGTTCCCACGACGATGAGACCCGCTCTGATGCTCTCCAGCGTCTCCTCGAGCTGATCCCGCTCCTCCTGGAGCTGGATGTAGAGCTGGGCGCTGGAGATGATCGCCGCGGCCTGATCGGCCATGTGCTGGAGAAGACGCAGATCATCGTCGCTGAACTGCTCGTCCCACCGCTTGTTGAAGACCTCAAGCACCCCGATGATGCGCTCTTCGACGATCTGCTCTTCCTCGTCCCGTCGCTTGATGGTGAGAGGCACAGCGATCCCGTTGCGCACGCGGAGCAGAGCAATGAATTCCTGATCCGCCCGGGCATCGTTCAAGGCGTCGTTGTAAACTGCCGCCTCGCCCGTGCGGAACACCATGCCGGCAATGCCGGTGTCCACCGGCACACTCAGGCTGGTCAGCAGATCCTCCGGCACGCCCAGCGCAGGGGGGAGCGGCGCGAAATCCCCCGTGTCCGCCTGGTACAGCAGAACCAACACCTTCTCCGCCTGCACGATCATCGCCACGTTGTTGATGAGGCGTGCAAGGGTCTGGCGCAGCTCCGGCCTGGTGACCACGACGGCTGGCACTTCCGCGATCGTGGCTCTCGCCCGTATCTCTTCCTCAAGGCTGCGGATCCTGCCCTGAAGGTCACTGACCACCAGGCGGTAACGTTCCAGCTCCCTGCGGAGTTGCTCCGGTTCCTCAGGCGTATGAGACACCGTCAGTCAGCACCCTCTAGCTTGGCTGCTTGCCGGTAGACATGTGGGCTGGCCGGACCGATGCCGGTTAGCGACGGCCCCGCTTGCGTCCGCTTTTCCCCCGATTCAGGTCGCTCTGCCGGCGGTTGCTCGCCTTCATGAACTCCCCAAGCCGCCGCTCAAAGGACGCCGATGTCGGCCGTCGCCGGAAGCGACGCGGCTCCTCTTGCGGCGTGTCCGCGTGTTCGGCTTGCTTGATAGACAGGTCGTACCGCCCCGGCTCTCGCATCCCCAGAACCTTCACTCGAACGTCATCCCCCTCCCGCAGGTGGTCCTCCACGGCCACCACGAATTCCGGGGCGATCTCCGAAATGTGCACGAGGCCCGTCTCGCCGCCCTCAAGC
>Ga0116202_10001718_pt1 | contig 12831 bp, 5 predicted proteins | sample LakKivw325mmetaG_FD_94479 | JGI IMG/M metagenome (GOLD analysis project Ga0116202, IMG submission 94479) | Anoxic lake water microbial communities from Lake Kivu, Rwanda to study Microbial Dark Matter (Phase II) - Lake Kivu water 325m metaG | ecosystem: Environmental > Aquatic > Freshwater >...
CAAATATTTAATAAGAAATATATTAACAATTTTAAAATCTAAATATATAAATACCTTATTATCTTTTAGTAAATAATAATATCATTGTTTCCTGCGTTTCCTCACTCATGGCAGGATTCCAAACCCTGTCAGGGCTGGATTCTCTCCGGTTAATAAAAACACCTCTTCCTCCGGATAACCATTCACATTCTTTTTAACTTTGGTCCTCATATAACAACACGGAATGACTCCAAATTATACCATTAAAAAATCCCTTCTCTTTATTCAAATCTTTTGCCTGACACTCCTTCTCTTTTCTTCCTGCAAGAAAAATGAGACACCTGGAAACACCGGCCATACGATAAAAGTGGGCCTGCTGCTGCCTCTCACCGGCGGCGGCTCATCGGTGGGTGAGAGCGCTCAGGCTGCGATCAATCTTGCCTACCAGGACATAAACGATTACCTGGAAACAATTGGTTCAGACCGACAACTGGAGCTGATACTCAAGGACACCCATACGGATACCGTAGTGACCTTGCAGGAACTGACCGTGCTGAAGGGCGAAAACGTTCAGACGGTTATCGGGCCCTATACCAGCGGTGATTTACAGGCCGTCATGGACTATGCCGGCCAGATGGACATGATGATCGTCAGCCCCGCCAGCATCGTCTCGTCGCTTGCCATACCCAATGATAACATCTTCAGGCTGGTGCCCAGCAGCCTGACACAGGGCGAGGCGATGACGGCCCTGCTGAAGGATGACACCGTCAGCGTCCTCATCCCCATCATGCGCGACGATGTCTGGGGAAATGACATACTGTCGTCGACGGCCCAGGGATTCACCCAGGAAGGCGGAACAGTCATGGACGGCGTCAAGTACGACCCTTCGGCGCTGGATTTCATTGCCTACATAACCGCGTTGCGTGATAAGGTGAGCATGGCGCTAAGCCAATATCCGGTCAACACCATAGGTATCTATCTGTTATGTTACGGTGAAGGGACCACCATACTCCACCTGGCATCGGCCGATTCTGTGTTGCAGAAAGTCAAGTGGTATGGCAACACGGCTTATGCCGAGGACAAATCGCTGCCTCCCGACCTGCAGGCTGCCGCCTTTGCAGGCTCTCATTCTTTCGCGTGCCCTATATTCGGGCTTGATCCTTCTGCCAAAGATAAATGGCAGCCTTTATCGGACCGCATAAAAGCTCAGATCGGGCGCCAGCCCGATATTTATGCCATGACATCCTATGACGCCCTGTGGTTAGTCACGCTCACGTACCTGACCGTCGGCCATGACACGGACATTGCGACTCTGAAGACGGCATTCGTCTATGAAGCCGCTAATTACTTTGGCGTGACCGGCAACACCACCCTTGACGATGCCGGTGACCGTGCCTATGCCACCTATGATTTCTGGGGCATCAGGCTTTCCCTGAACCAATTCCAGTGGCAGATTGTCGCGCGGTATGATAATGCGACGGGGGAGCTGGTGAGGTATTAGTTGGCAGTCGGCAGTTGGCAGTTGGCAGTTGGCAGTTGGCAGTTGGCAGTCGGCAGTCGGCAGTCGGAATTGGTAATGATAACCTGTAACCTGTAACCCGCAACCCGTAACCCGCAACCCGCAACCCGCAACCCGCAACCCGCAACTCACGCGAATCCGGGTATCTATTTCAAAAAAATCTTACCCGTGCTTCCGCCCTTTCTCTAAATATTTTTAATTTAGAAAAAAATTTCGGGCCGGGCGTCTGAGGAGCCGATATCGCTGAATATCAACCTGAAACCTGCCAATGAAAAAATATTTACTTCAGGATTTCGACATCACCATCACTATAAAGCAGTCATTCAAACTGAAAAGATGGATGAGCGTTTTCTTCCTGATCCTTTTCTTTTGTTTCTGCACTACATCTTACAGCCAAAGGACTTTCCCCGGTGGTGACCCCTTATGCGGCGATTATACTATCGGCGGTGAAGGAGCCGATTTTTTAAATTTTAATGACGCCATTGCAGCCCTTGACAGCCTGGGTATTTCGTGCCCTGTCGTATTTAACGTAAGGGATGGCTTATATAACGAGCAAATTCAAATCGATTCCATTCCGGGAACTTCAGAAGAGGACACCGTCATTTTCCAGTCCGAAAGCGGTGACAGCACGAAAGTATCGGTCTCTTTTGCGGGTGATTATGTCATCCTTCTAAGCCATGTCCATTTCCTCACCCTCAGCGAGATGACGATCCTCAATGTGGGTGGAAGTGCCGTTATGATGACAGGACAGGCAGGTGATATCCGGATACGGCATTGCAAGATCAGTGTTGTCTCGAATGAAGCTCCGGCCATTGCTGCCGACACAGGATGTACGTCCATAACGATTCTGGCCAATTATATCATAGCCAGCTTAGGCACCGGCGTTGTGGCGACCTCGGTCGACAGCATAAGCTTCGCCGACAATGTGCTCAGCGGGGCGACTGTTTCTGTTGCCAATTCCGACCATGTTACTTTCACCGGTAACGATATACGTCTCTATACCAAATTCAGCTCCTCCGGGTCACATGGGGTGACGGTCGTCGACAACCATTTCGATAACGGCAGCCGCATCGAAAGCTCCGGTGACACGAACCTGCTTATCAGCGGCAACAGGATCGTCAATGTGGTGAACGGCAGCGGCATCCTCCTGAACTCACCTTCCGCCATGGTCGTCAACAACTTCGTTCATATTTCGGGTAATGTCAGTTCTGCGGGTATAAAAGCAGGGACAGGTGCCTCCGGCTCGAACATCATTTTCAACAGCATCCATGTGACAAACACCAATTGGGGTTCACGGGCTTTCGACCTGTCGGGAGGTGATAATTATACGGTGAAAAACAATATTTTCTGCAATAGGGAGGGCGGCTATGCAGCCTATGTCAATGCCAGCGTTAGCGGCAATGACTGGGATTACAATGATTATTACAGCGCTTATAATAACATTGGATATCGCGATGGTGTCACTTATCATACTCTGGCGGAATGGTGTGATATCATCAACGGCGATATGCATTCGCTTGTCGCCAATCCCTTCTATTCTTCCGACACCAACCTGAGCGTCAACCAGATCCTGCTGAACAATGCCGGTATTCCGGTTGAAAATATTCTTTACGATATCGACTCCACTTTACGTAATCCGGCGACTCCAGATATCGGTGCCAAAGAATTCGCGCCCTGTTCACCCGATGCGGGCATTACCGCGATCATGGCGCCTGCCAATCTCATCATACCGGGTCTTCAGCCCGTCACGGTGGTACTTCAGAACCAGGGGACAGCAACATTCTCATCGGCCACCATTGGCTGGGAAGTGAATGGCATTGTACAACTTCCTTATTCCTGGAACGGTCTGCTGGAGGAAAGCATGTCGACCGAAGTGACCCTCGACAGCTATGATTTCCTGCCGGGAACGTTATATGACCTGAAGATATGGTCGGAAAACCCTGACGGAGAAGAAGACTGCAATCCTTTCAACGATACCACGGAAGCCTCCAACTTCGGCACCCCGCTGTGCGGTGAATACACCATCGGCGGCATGGACGCCGATTTCCAGAACTTCACGGATGCTGTCACATTATTGAATATTGCCGGCCTCAGTTGCCCCGTCATTTTCAAAATACGTAACGGATATTATAACGAACAAATCGCCTTTGATTCCATCCCGGGTGTATCGGAAACGAATACCGTCACATTCGAATCGGAGAGCGGCGACAGCAGTGCGGTAGTTTTGTTGTTCCAGCCGCTACCTGACAATAATTATATCATCCTCCTGAATAAAACCCAATATCTTATATTTAAAAAAATCAGCATCACCGCGGGACAGCAAACAGACATCATCAGGGTCACGGAGGGCTCTGGACATTTCGAAGTTTCCAATTGCATCATTTCAAGCAGTGGCCGGGGTCTTAAAGCGGAACCAGGCAGCCATGACATTGCCATCCTTTCCAACCGGATAAGCTCACTTGATACCTGCCTGTCGGTGGCATCTTCCAGTCATATAACTGTGGAAGGAAACGTCTGCAACAACGTGGGAGCCCTCTCCATAAAATCCTCCGGTGATATCTCCATAAAGCACAACACCATCAACAATTCGGGCAGCATTATCTGCGAGGCCTGTACCAATGTCGTCCTAAGTGAAAATGAAAACATGAACACCGACAATGCCGACGCTATCGTGTTAAGCTCGCCGGATGCCCTCATCGCCAATAATTTCGTCAGTGTGATGGGCGAAGTGTCGCATGCGGGTATCCTGCTTAAAGACGGTGCCAGCGGCACAAAAGTGATCTATAACAGTGTTCAGATAACCAACATCAATCCTGAATCGACGGCCTTTTCTATGACAGGTGGCGACGGCTATACCATTGAAAACAACATTTTTTCCAATGCCGGCGGCGGATATGCAGTAACGGTCACCTCACCACCAGGCGTCAGCCAATGGGATTACAATGATTATTACACGGTGAGCGGCAATCTGGGCTCCCTTTACGGAACCGTTTATTACACACTAGCCACATGGAGTGAAGCCATCGACGGCGACACTCATTCGCTCGATGTCGATCCGTTGTATGTCTCTGACAGCGATCTCAGACCATATCAAAGGTTTATCAACGGAGCGGCGATAACCGTTGCTGATATCCTGACAGATATCGACGGAGAGACGAGGAATCCGCTCAAACCCGACATCGGAGCCGATGAATTCTACATCGATTTCGGTGTGGCAGAGATACTTAATCCGGGGCTGCAATGTGAACATGACCAACTCGACAGCGTTACCGCACTGGTCAAACAGTATGCCGATATCCCGTTCGTGGATCTTGCCCTGGCCTACCGGCTCAATGCGGGCAATGCCGTCACCGAGACCGTCCCGGGCTATACCTATGATGACCTGACCTATACCTTTGATGCGCCTGCCGATCTCACGGCTTACGGTGATTATCTGATCACGGTTTTTCTGGTCGATGCCCACGATGATAATCCCTCTAATGACACGTTGACCGCCATCCTGTACTCCTATCCTCCCCCCATCATCGATTTTGATTATCATTACTGTGGCGGGGCTACCGTTCATTTCGGCGGGCAGGCCACAGCCACCCCACCTTACACCATCGACAGCTATGAATGGGATTTTGGCGACAGCACGACGGCATCGGGTACCGGCCCCAGCCACATCTACCTGCAATCGGGCACGTACCGAGTGAATTTAAAAGTCTATCTGAACACTGGATGTTATAATGAGATCACCAGCGATGTCACGGTCGACGTGACCTCGACGGAGATGGTTATGAACCTGATCAGCGATGATGAATCCTGCAGTGGCCTCTGTGACGGTCAGATACATGCCATGGTAAAGGGCGGTACACCACCCTACACTTACACCCTCAACGGTGAGACCATGGCGCAATCCGATATGACCGGATTATGCCCGGGTCAGTACATTTTAGAGGTAAATGATTTAATGGACTGCCTGCTGGCCGATACGGTGGTTATTAAGACGATCACCGATATCCATGCTTCCTTTGAAGCGGATACAACGACTGGTTACGCTCCCCTAACCATCCATTTTCATTTTACCGGCACGCCGGGTTACAATCTGAAATGGGATTTCGGCGACGACACATACTCGTCGGAGCAGGATCCCACACACATTTATGAAACAGGAGGCAGCTACTTAGTCATGCTCATTGTTTACAGCGACACACCGGGTTATTGCGCCGACACCACCTACCTGGCCATCGGTGTTTCCAACGCCGTCAATATTAGGATTTACAATGTTATCACACCCAACGGTGACGGCATGAACGATTATTTCGAGGTGGACTCGGAGGGTTTACAGACCATGACCGTGACTATCTTCGACCGCCGGGGTCTCAATATCTATAAAATAAACGATATACATGGCCGGTGGGACGGCCGGACGGTGAACGGAGACCAGGCTGGCACCGGAACATACTTTTATATCTTACACGCCAAAGGTTTCGATGGCAAAGACTATAAGAAAGAAGGTGTCATCACCCTGCTGCGGTGATCTGAAGCGGAATTTATCAATGAACAGGCTATATCAGAACCCATGAAGCTGTTACAACATATCTCCCTCCTCATCATTCTTGTCACGGTAACCGCACAGGTCACCGCCCAGGGAAATTATCAGGAGCAGGGTGATGAGGCTTTCAGGAACCATCAGTACACCACGGCCATTGAAAAATACCGGACGGCACTTGGAAAAGCACCTTCGGAGAAGGAAACACGTGACAGATTGACATTCCAGTTAGGGGAGTGTTACAGGATCACCAATGATACGAGGAAAGCCGAAGCAGCATACTATAAGCTGATCCTGACCAAATATTCCGATTCGCATCCGGTCGTCCTGCTTTATTATGCCGATGCCCTGAGAGCCAACGGAAAATATGACGAAGCCTCGAACTATTACCAGTCCTACCTGACGGCGGTACCCGGTGATGACAGGGGCAGAAACGGCGTGCGCTCCTGTGATGAAGCCCGCGACTGGCTGAAAAACCAGACGGAATATAAGGTCATTAACCAAAGGAGAATAAACACACGCTACGATGAATTTGCACCCTGCTTCGCCGATCAGACCTGGCATACCCTGATGTACACCTCGACGGACCCCTCGGCCGCAGGTCAGACAATCGATGGATGGACAGGACAACACTGCAGCGATCTTTTCATGTCATCCCGGACAAAGAGTAACCTCTGGACCACTCCTGTCTTATTCGATAACACCGGAACCATCAACACCAACGCCAATGAAGGCACGCCATCGATGAATGCGACATTTGACGTTCTGTATTTTACCCGATGCCCTCTTGAACGTGAGGGCGGCACTGGATGCCAGATATACACCACGGTAAGGAAAGGAGATCAATGGTCGATGCCCTCGGTGGTTCCGTTGTGTGAGGATTCGGCCTCCAATGCAGGGCATCCCTCCATCAGCAGGGACGGCCTGTCGTTGTATTTTTCATCAAACATGCCCGGCGGGGAGGGCGGAAAAGACCTCTGGGTAGCCACACGGCCTGCCCCAGACCGTCCCTTCGGTACACCGCAAAATCTTGGCAAACCGGTCAACACGGCAGGGGACGAGATGTTCCCTTTCATCCTCAACGACACGGTCCTTTACTTTGCGTCCAATGGCCTCGCCGGCATGGGAGGGTTGGATATCTTCAGGACTATGAAAAAAAACGGGATATGGAGCGCACCTGAGAACATGAGATCGCCGGTCAATTCGAACAACGATGATTTCGGGATCATCTTCTTCCCTGATGAAGACAAGGGTTACTTTTCATCGAACCGCACCAACGGATCAGGAGGCGACGATATCTGGTATTTTTACAAAGAGGTTTACCTTATTACATTAAGCGGGTTTATCAAAGATGAAGGAACACAAAAGCCTTTACCCGATGTTGTGCTGACCTTGCAATCGGATGACAGGGTGGTCTCGGAAAAAACGACCGGCACTGACGGATCTTACCGGTTCACTGAAGAAGAGATCAAGCCCGGACAAAATTACACTCTTCTGGCCGGTTTGAAGGGCTATCTGAATGATGAGTCGGATATTTCAACAGCGGGAACGCGCGGGAACAAAAACATACTCCATGATATCATCCTCAAGCCACTACCTGAAAAACCTATCGTCCTGCCCGAAATCCTGTATTCTACCGGCCGGTGGGAATTACCGGCGCCTTACCAGGATTCGCTGAGGGAACTGATCCGGATGCTGAAAGCCAACCCGTCTGTCTCCATTATACTGTCGTCGCATACCGACACACGACCGATTGCCATGTCGAACGATTCACTGTCACAACGGCGGGCACAAGCCGTCGTAGATTATCTTATCACCCAGGGTATTAAACCCGGCCAACTGATAGCCAGAGGCTATGGTGCTAAAATTCCACGCCAGCTCACTCAGGATATGGTAAAGGACGGATATACCTTCAAAGCAGGCACCACGCTCGACGATGCTTATATCAACACATTGACCGATCCATCAGAAAAAGAAGCCGCTTATCAGTTGAACCGGCGCACCGAATTCTCCATTGCAACGGAAAAAGATAAGCTGGAAGCCCGTGTTATCGCGCCGGAGAAAAAAGTGACTCCCGTGCCCCCACCCGGAAATATTGAACAACCGGCGTCACAGGAGATAAAGACAGTTGCCGTCGTCCTGTACACCGTTCAACTGGCGGCCGGTCACTCCATACGCCGTGACTATTTTCAAAAACTGAAGGGCAGTGAAGTCATCAGATGTGATTGCAAGGACGGGATGACCAGGTATTTCACCGGTACCTTTCACACCCAGGAAAAGGCGGCGCAGTACAGAGACAAGATGAGAGACCTGGGTTATAAGGATGCCTTCATCGTCAAGATCAGCGATAACAACCAACATTGTTTTAAACGATGACTTTATGCCATTATCCCTGTCGCCTATGAGAAGATTTTACGCCATCGTTTTGGTTTTTTTCTGTTCCGGATGTCTGGCTCAACAGGATATACAGTTCACGCAGTACATGTTCAACAAGGCATTTTACAATCCGGCATCCGTGGGCAGTGCGAACAGCATCTGTGTTAAACTACTCATGCGGCAGCAATGGCTGGGATTCAAGGACGATGCCGGGTTAACCGTCGCGCCGCAGACCTATCTCCTCTCGGTAGATGCACCTGTTTATGTCATTCACAGCGGTGTGGGGGCGATCATTTACCAGGATAAGCTGGGATACGAGTCTAACATCGGCATCAGGCTCTCCTACGCTTTACGGCTTCATCTTGGAGAAGATAATACCCTTGGTCTGGGTGCCGGATTTTCATTGCTGAATAAAAGCATTGATTTTTCCAAATTTGACCCAAGGCACCAGGGTGATCCCATGTTAACCGGGCAGGGTAGTGAATTCTGCTACCTCACCGACTTTTCTGCCGGCCTATGGCTGCAATCACGGCGATCGTTTTACCTGGGCCTTTCGGCAACTCAGATCCGGCAGGCCAGAGGCGTGATAGGACCAAGTGAAATCGTTCTCAAACGTTATTATTATCTGATGACAGGTTACAATTACGCTTTGAGAAAAGGACACACCGAGCGGCAGATTTTCCTGGAGCCTTCCTTCCTGGTCAGCAGCGATGGAGAAAATATTCAATTTGATGTCACCGGATTGATCAACTTTAATGATCAATATTACGGAGGTGCCGGCTACCGGTTTCAAAATGCTGTCTATCTTATCGCCGGACTGAAATTCAGAAAATTTTTTGTCAACCTCTCTTATGATATTACCTTACCGGCATCGAACGGGATAAGCCGTCATGACAGTCCGGAGATCATGGCAGGATATTGCTGCGGATTATCCCCTCCCGTCAGGAAACAAAGCTTTTATAATACGCGGTTCCTCTAAGATTCTGAAAATGGCATATTGATCCGGAGTTTCAGGTTCGAATCACAGGATGACAGTAAAGTATAACAGAAGCACCTGAGAATAATTACATTCTGAGGTGCTTTTTTATTTATTAAAGAAAGAAATCTATTGAGATATTCATTTTGATGGAAATTCGTAGCTTTGGAAGGTCTTAACAGTAGTCATCCCAACGTTCTATCGCTATGAATTTCTGCCAGTTTCGCAGGATTTTGGATAAAGCAGAGACAATCGTACTGACTGTCCTGTTTTTGTTATTGACGTTACATGTTCTGTCCCAATCCTCCCGGGGAGACTTCGACTGTTTCTCTATTCTTGTCGGTAAGGATGCGTCGCAGGATGGCTCTGTTCTCTTCGCCCACAATGAAGATGATTACGGCACCCGTATCGTGAATATTTACAAGGTACCACGGTTATCACATTCTGTGGGTGAGATCATCGTATCCCATGACGGGGCTGACATTCCACAGGTTGAGGAAACCAACGCTTATCTGTGGCTGGAGATGCCGGAGATGGAATTTTCGGATTGTTTCATGAATGAATATGGTGTGACCATCGGGTCGGATGCCTGTGAATCGCGTGAAGACCGACCACAATTGACGGAAGGTGGTATTGGTTATGCGTTGCGCAACCTGCTGGCGCAGAGGGCTAAGAGCGCGAGGGAAGCGGTCAGGATAGCCGGCACCCTCATCGAACAGTATGGTTATACCGGATCAGGCCGCACCTATTGCATTGCCGACACGCATGAGGCCTGGATGCTCTCGGTGGTCAATGGTAAACATTGGGTAGCCCAACGCATCCCTGATGACAAGGTGGCTGTGATTCCAAATTATTATACCATCGGAGAGATCGACCTGAATGATACCGTTAATTTTTGCGGCTCACCCGATCTAATCAACTATGCCATTGACCGTGGGTGGTATGATCCCGGGCAGGATGGTCGGTTTAACTTCAGGGATGCCTATGCGACAAAAAGCTCTCTAGATAACATGACCAATGTCCTGCGTATGTGGCAGGGCGTTAATGAACTTTCCCTGACCCAATATCAACCCGATGATATATTCCCTTTTGCCTTCCTTCCCCAGGAAAAGGTTTCCCTCCAGGACCTGATGGACATCCTGAGGGACCATTACGAAGGCACTCCCTATGATCTCTCCAAAGATTATACGCTGGGGAGCCCTCACTTTGTCAATCATTCAACCATCTGTGCCGTGCATACCCAATATGGTTTTGTTGCACAACTGCGCGACTATCTGCCGGTCGACTTCGGAGCGGTGCTTTGGCTGGCTTTTTTCCGTCCCTGTGTCAATCCATTCATTCCATGGTACAACGGGATCAATGAAATTCCCCGCGGTTATTTCCGCAATGATTACAAAACAGCCGAAGCACAACATTTCAATCCGCCCGGTGATCTCTATGAACGCACCGACACCCTGGCCTTCTGGACGTTCGTATCACACATGGAAACGGTTGATCAAGACTACGGTGTACTCATAGGCAGGGAAAGAAAAAAAAGAGATAACATCGAAAAACGCTATCTTAACGGCCACACCGGTTTTGAGCAAAAGCTGATCTTGAAAAGCCAGGCCGATCCCGTTGAAATAAGAAAAAAACTAACAGAATATACCTGTGAGGCTGCAGAGAGGGCGTGGAGCGAATACCGGAAATAGCCGGGTCATACAAATGCCGATATCCGGTGATGAATTTTTTTGTTCTGTAGTATATTTAAACTATTTTTGTCAAAATCAATTATTCATTCACTAATACAAAATCATCATGAAGAAAAAATTACTTTTAGTTGTGATTTTCCTGATGACGGGTGTATGGACCTTTGCACAGGAAAACTGGATTCTGGTTAATTCCAATCTGGCTGGCGGTCAGGGTATCGGGCAGATCAGCGTCGGTATGGATGATCCCACGGCATTCTGGGCCCATGGAATTGACAATACAGGCGCCATTGTGGATGTCTTTACCAAATCGACCGATAGTGGTGAAACATGGACCGCGGGCACCTTCAATGCGGGGACCGGCCTGTCGATGTTATTCGCCATCGATGCCAACGTATGCTGGGCGGTATTCAATACCAATGTCGATCAAGGATTGTACAAAACGGAAGACGGCGGTGCGACATGGGAAAAGAAAGGTACTGCATACAGCGGACAGTCCTTCGCCGACGTCATCCATTTTTTCAACGACAATGACGGGTGCGCCATGGGCGACCCTGTAGGCGGCTACTTTGAGATTTACACCACCACCGATGGCGGTGAGACCTGGACACGTGTGCCCCAGGCCAACATCACAGGCCCACTGGCAGGTGAGTATGGTATCACAGGCAATCTCGATGCCGTGGGGGATAATATGTGGTTCGGCACAAATAAAGGAAGGATTTTCCGCTCCACCGATAAAGGATACAACTGGACTGCTTACAATACAGCTTTCAGCAGCAGTACCGTCGTGGATTGCCGTTTCAAGGACGCCATGAACGGCATAGCTTACCGGTCGTATCTCGATCTGGGTATCGAGCCGGTTATCAACGTGACCAGCGACGGTGGCCAGACCTGGACCAGTGTGACCGTGAACGGTGACATGTACGGAAGGTATTTCGATTATATTCCGGGTACCGATAACACTTACATCAGCTCCTCTTTTGCCACCGGACAAAGCGGCGTATCCTATTCCACCGACGGCGGCTACAACTGGATCACCCTGTCGACCGGTTATCCTTTCCAGGCTATGGCCTGGTTGGATGATGAGACGGGCTATTGCGGCACGGTGGCAACGGCGGCCAGAAGCACCGGCGGCATGTATATCTGGGACGGCCCTCCGATTGGAACGGCTTACCCGGCCATAGAAGTGACACCTACAGCCTTCGACGTCACCGTGTCATCGGGAGAAATGACCACAGAGACCATGACCATTTCAAATACCGGCACAGACAATCTCACTTACACTCTTAATATCACATATGATGTTGATAATCCCACACCATTTCAGATCAGTGATCCGGTCACACAGGTGCTGAGTATGACTCATTCTGAACCAGTCTTGAAATCGGATTGCAAACCCTCTGTTAATGAATTGCCATCCACCGATGATGTGGTTTTACACTATGACAGTGATGATATTACCAATGCCATCGGCTGGACGGTTGTCCCGGTCACCGTTCAGGTCGCTGCCAGATTCCCGTCATCGATGGTCCTGCCCTATTATGGCATGACTCTTTCCTCCGTCGATATCTATCTGAATGATCCTGCAACGGATTATTATCTTTATATTTACGGCATGGGGACGCCGGGAGCCCCCGGTGACCTGTTGTACAGTGAAGCCATCGACCTGACTGAATACAGCTGGAATCACGTTGTGCTGTCGACACCTGTGACTTTGGACGGCGGTGACCTTTGGGTTGCCTATGGCTTTACACAGACC